>Ga0210394_10005779_pt1 | contig 13718 bp, 8 predicted proteins | sample IncBWC12MmetaG_FD_160121 | JGI IMG/M metagenome (GOLD analysis project Ga0210394, IMG submission 160121) | Forest soil microbial communities from Barre Woods Harvard Forest LTER site, Petersham, Massachusetts, United States - Inc-BW-C-12-M | ecosystem: Environmental > Terrestrial > Soil >...
CTATTCTTCCAGCTCGCTGATCACCCAACTGCGCGAATCGCCATCGAAACCCGGCATCATCTGGGCCGGCACCGACGACGGATTGCTGCAAGTCAGCCTCAACGGCGGCGAGACGTTCACCAACGTCTTCGACAACGTGGTCAAAGCCGGTCTTCCCAAAGGCTACGTGCAGACTGCGCGCATCGAGCCGTCGCATTTCGACGCCGCGACCGCCTACGTCGCTTTCGACAATCATCGCTGCTGCGACGATTGGAAACCCTATTTGTTCAAAACGACCGACTACGGCAAGACTTGGTCGAGTGTCGTAGGCAACCTCCCCGGCCACGGCGTGGTTCAGGCTCTGCGCGAAGACTACGATAATCCGAACCTGCTGTTTGTCGGCACCGAGTTCGGTTTGTACGTCACGCTCGACGGCGGCAAGGACTGGAAAAAGTTCATGACCAACCTGCCCACCGTTCCGGTGGACGATATTCTGATTCACCCACGCGACCGCGACCTGATTATCGGCACGCACGGCCGGTCCATCTGGATCGCCGACGATATCACTCCGCTCGAACAATTGAAGCCCGGCGCCAATACCGAGCTCGTGCTGTTCGATCCGCGCCCGGCCATTCTGTGGAAGAACGATCCGCAAGCGCAGCGCCACGCCACAAATCGTCAGTTCAAGGCGCAGAACCCGCAAGGCGGTACGGCCATCAGCATCTGGGCGAAATCCGACGCCGGTAAAGGCAAGGTCGAGTTCCTGCAAAACGACAAAGTGGTCTCGACTATCGATGTCGATCTTAAGGCGGGTATGAATCGCGTCCAGTGGAACATGCGCGGCCCCGCGCCCCCCGCGCCCGCCGGTGGAGGCCGAGGCGGACGCGGCGGTGGTGGTGGAGGCGGCGGCGGTCAGCAGCCCGAACATAACGGCCCCGGTCGTGAAGGCGGCGTACCCTTTGTAGCGGGTGGTGGACGCGGAGGCGGTGGTGGTGGCGGCGGAGGCTTCGGCGGCGGTATGCCGCAAGGTCCGCTCCTCGAACCCGGCACCTTCATGGTCCGCCTGACGGTAGGCACCGAAACCCGCATGTCGTCGGTCGACATCCTCGACGACATCTGGATGCGCCCGCAGTAAAGCCGAACTGAAAGCAGATCTGCGAAGACGAGGGGACAGCCTACTCTGCCCCAAGGCGGCCAACGTACTCCGCGAAACCCAGACAACGCTTCTGCGCCGGGTGGACAGAGCGGGCTGTCCCCTCGTTTTCCAATGGCCAAAATGAACACCCCGCATCGAGACGCCGAGTACGCCGCCGTTGGGCATCCGTCCCTCGACCAACTGATGGCCGAGCAGGGCACTGGGCCAATCACCGGCGTGTACGTGCTACACGGCGACTTTTGGCCCGAGGAGGAGTCCATCGAGGATTTTCTGGACATTCTCCGTGACTACCGGCTAGGACGGATTTGCCGATGTGTAACAAGTTGTATATTGTGCAGCCTTAACAGGTTTGACAATACCGCCGTATTGCGCGCCGTAAGGGGCATCTAATGCGTGTATTGACATGGAACTGCCAGGGTCAGTTAGGTCACAAGCAACACCTGTTGCATCATGTGGCGCCAGATATTGCGGTCGTTCAGGAATGTTCTCTCGAAGACGTCCGGTCGCTGAATGAAGGAGCGCAGTTTGTCTGGCAGTCCAAACAGACCGATCCCGCCGCGACCAAAGGCCTGGGAATCCTGGCGCTCAATCCTTCAGTCGTGATCAAGCCCCTGGCATTGCCCGAACAATGGAGTTCCTTGATGAAGAGCGACTCTGGTCGCATGGATGTGGTCATTCCCGTTGAAGTTCTCGCTCCTCGCCGCATAAACGTGCTAGCGGTCTGGTCTTATAACAACAGGCGTCGAAGGTCTGAGATGCACAAACTGCGAGGACCGGTATTGTGCGCTTTGGATTTCTTGGGGGACTGGCTAAGCAAGGCCCCGTCTCTCGTCATCGGTGATTTCAACAATCATCCAAGCTTTGATAAATCGCGCACGGGAAAGAATCTTTTCTCGGAGCACGTGTATACTCTGGAAAGACTCGGGATGAAAAGCCTCTACCACGAATCCCGCCGAGAAGCGCACGGTGAAGAAGTAACGAATAGCCACTTCTGGACGGGACGGAAATATTACCACATAGATTATATCTTTGCATCAGAGCAGCTTCGAAAAGCGTCTCACTTCTGCATCATGTCGTTCGAGGAAATGAAAGCGTTACGTGTACCATCTGATCATGTGCCGCTATGGGCAGATTTCCCGGAAAACTAGGGAAAACTGGGAAAACTAGAAAACTAGGGACAGCCCGCATGTTTCCTAACTAAAACCCGCGTCCAATTCGTTGGTTTGCCGTCCACATCCGGTTTTCTGAACTTCAATACAATGGCGATTACGCCAATGATGGGCGAAATCCAGCTTGCGAGATAGACGTGCTCTTTGAACCACATCGTCAGTCAGTATACCGAAAACAAAAAACCGGTTTCTTAGACCCGCAAGGATGAGCTTGCAAGGCCGAAGAAAACGGTCTTTCACATTGCGCTCATCCGCAAGTGACGGTATATTAATAGGTCGGTAAAAGTTGTCAAGTGACCTTTTCCTTAATAACAATTTCGAGCCATTGATTGTCGGCATAGTTCATTGTGTCACGCCAAGTAACAAGTCCGTTTTGGTAATAGCCTACAATAGTATCCCGCACCCCTTTGGTGCTATGGATTGTCCATGGCGCTTCAGGATATGGTCGGTCACAATAATATTCCTCATCGATGTCTATGTGCTGTCCCATAGCTAAAAATATTATATCACTGTGGGGAAAACTAGGAAAAACTAGGGACAGCCCGCGTGTTTCCCATTGTTCCACGAACAAATCTGTCCCGGTCGCCCCAGTATATATATCAAACGATATTTATACTGTCAATCACCATTTACATCACCATTTGAGGCGTAATTCGATCCATGCCCTCCGGGGCGCGCCGGGCGAGAAAAACGCGACGCTTTGCAGAGGATAGTTTCCGGCGGCATCCATAGGATAAGGTCGTGCCAAAAACGCGCCCTGCGCATTGAACGAGGTCGTGGCAAGCTGCGCCGCGGTGTAATATTCGCGATTGAACAAATTATCGACCTCCACGGCCAGTTGCAGTCGGCGCGTCAGATCGTAGTGCGCTTGAAAATTGAAAACCGCGTATCCAGGCGAAATGCCGGGGCCGAGATAATACTTGCCGTCCGACTGATACGCGTTGTTTTCGTTGCCCCGGGCGTAGGAACTGGAATTGGCGACCATGCCGAAATTGAGGACGAACTTCTTCGTCGCCTGCACATCGAGATATGCCTTGCCGCTCTGTTTCGGAATGAGAGGAATGCGATTCCCCGGATGGACCGTGATGACGCCGTCCACGCCAGTATTGTTCGACGACCCGTTGACCGTCTCCGTGCTCTGATACGTCGCGCTGAGAAACGTGTAATCTAGGCCGGCGGTGAAGCGCTGAATCCGGCCGTCGACCGAGGCCTGGATGCCCTCGCGCTCCGTCGCGCCGAAGTTTTTGAAATAGCCGGTGCCCAATTGCGGCGAGGCGACGAACAGAAGGTCATTGTGGTTGATGGCGCGAAATCCGTCGAGGCTCCAGTGCGTGTCCTTCTCGAATTTCCCACGCACTCCCGCTTCCCAGGTCGACGTCACCACTTGTTGAAGAGGCGGATCGCTGGCCAGGGCATTGGGCAGACTGCATGGATCGCTGGGATCGGCGCAGCCCAGTTCGATCGAAGTCGGCGCGCGGCTGGCTTGCGAGTAATTCGCGAACAGCGTGAACAGTTGCGCCGGATGGTAGGTCACGCCCGCCGACGGGTTCAGACGTTGAAAAACGTAGTTACCATCGAGCGATCCGAGGCCCGCAACAGGATTCAGACGGTCTGTATTGTCGATGGTCGAGCGGTTGTACCGGCCCGCCAGGGTCACCGTCCATTGCTTGCCCAGTGACAGAGTGTCAATTGCGAAAAGGCTCCAGTTCGGCGTAACGCCGTGGAGACTGACCGGAGAATTTTGATCGAATGCCGGCACGCCGGTAATGGTGCGGTCGGGGTTCAGATAACCGTACTGCGTGTTCTGCGTAAAATCGACGCTGCCACGGGCGAGAGCCGCGCCCGCGGTCAGTTGGTTGTGACGGCTCCGTTTGGTGATCTGGCCGGACATGCCGTAGTCGTTTTGCAGTTCCTTCGAGTAAAACGTGATGGCATCGCAGTAAGCATCGGGATTGCCGTTGCGCAGCACCTGCGCGATGCAGCGCCATTTCGGAAACGGCGTGTTGGAAACATTCGCGCCGCTGGTGGGAAACCCGGTATAACCCGCCGCAGTGAGCGCGGCCTGATCCGCGGCGTTCGGCTGATAAATCTGGTGGGTCAACGCGCTCGTGTTGGCATTGCCGTTAATGCCCTCGGTGCGGATGTTGCGATACCACGCGTTTCCAGAAAACGAAAGCGTACTCGATAGGTCCTGGCGGGCGATGAAATTGAAGGAGGGCGAGCGGTTGCCCGTGGTATCGGGAATCGTATAGACGCTCGAATAATTTTGCGCCAGAAACCGGTAGTCCTGAATGCCGTTCCCAGTGAGCGTGTTGTACGCATACGTGGTGACCAGCGCCAGATCCGTCGCCGCAGTGCGCCAGCCGAGCTTAATAAATGCCTGGCGGACGTCCGAAGGCGAATCGAATCGCCAGCCCGATTCGTGAAACGCGTTGGCGGCGAGAAAATACTGGAAGCCGGTCGCCTTGCCGCCGCCGTATTCGGCCTCGACCGCCTTGCGTCCACTGCTGCCATACGTAATTTGACCGTCCAGACCCGGGCTGGTGATGCCGTTCTTCGTCTGAATCGACAGCGCTCCGCCCAGCGTATTGAGCCCGAACAAAGGATTCGACCCCGGCATCAACTCCACCGATTCGATGGCGTTCTTCGGAATCAAGTCCCAGCTCACGACGTCGCCGAAGGGCTGATTCTGGCGCACTCCGTCCATATAAACGGAAATCCCTTCCGGCGTTCCCAGCAGAGGCGACGCGGTATAGCCGCGATAATTCACGTCGGGCTGAAACGGGTTCGACTGCATTTCATTCACCTCGACGCCGTTGAGCCGCCGGTTCATGAAATCGGCGATATCGAGCGCGCCGCTCTTCGCGATGTCGGCGCTGGTGGCGATCTGCACCGGCGAAGGAATCTGATTCAGGGCAAGATCGCTTCCCGGCAGCGGCGTCGCCGCGATCACGTCGACCTGGTACGAAGCTGCTTTGAGCGGGAGCGTGACGGTAAAGGGGATGGCTGTCTCCGACTTCACGTCGATAGCGGCCGATTGCGTGGCGAAGCCTCGTTTCGAAATTTCGAGCCGGTATGTCCCGTAGGGCAAGCCGCTCAACGAGTATTCGCCGTTTACGGTCTGAAAATCGAGGCTGCGCGGGCCGGTAAGTTTTCCGGCCGCCTCGATGGCCGCGCCGGACGGGTCGTTCACGACGAGGTGGATCGTTCCGGACGGCGTTTGGCTGAATAGAAACGACGCGAAGAAACATATGGCCGCGGTCCGCTGCACAATACAAGGTTAGCCGAAGCAGTCCGATCGCTCCCGATTGCCGAATCGCTCGTCAGAACCGCGACCATCGGGAGCGGTAAGCTTAAATGTGATGAAGTGGATTGCAGTTTTCGCGCTGGCGTTGGCGGCGAATGCCGGGGAACTCTCCGTCGTCCTGACCAGAACCGGGGCGGTCCAGGACGAGATCATCACCCTAGCTGGCCTTAGCCCGCAAAACCAGTACAGTCTTCTTTATTCACTGAATTCGCTGCGCGACCTGACGCCGGGAACCAAGGTCGAGATCACAGTGAGCCAAGGGGATCTAAAGATTGCGTCAAAAATGCTGCACATGGGAGATCCCGACTACTATACCCAATTCCGCGTGTACCGCACCGGCTCGGTGCAGGTGCGCATAGGGGCTGCGCGAGCCTCCGGAAATTACTTGCTGCGAGTGAATCGGTGGCCCTTGTCGGCGCAGGTGAAGAGCGAGCCCGACCATCGCTGGCAGGACGCGCAAACGATTCCTCTGGGCAAGACGATCTTCGCGTCCGGCGACGATGAGGAATATATTCCGCTGCCGGGCACTCCTCGGAAGGAATTGCCAGGGCTTCTCGATTGGTACAAATTCGAATTCTCGTCCGACAAACCGAAGCTGGTATTCTTCCAGGTCGACCTGATGGAGCGCGATCAGATTCCGGTGGACGTGCGTGTCTATCGCGTGACGAATGGAAAGCCCGAAGAGTATTACGAGGGTGAGGACCCGGTCACGCTGCCTCACGAGGTGCAGGCGCTGCAAGGCAACAAGTTCACTCCGCGCATTTTGAAAGAAAAGGGCACCTATTATATTTCCGTTCACGCGGCGCATCCGGAGTACAAGCTGCGGACGCGTGTCTACGATCCTCCGCCGTATTCCGATCCACGCGTGGCCGTGCGCACCGGCGTCGATTACATCATGGCGGCGGGGGATTCCTGGCACGCCAACATGCCACGTCGCGGAGGGATTTTAGACCGCGTGTCGAGCGTGCACCAGGAAACGTCGCTCTGCGTCGGCTGCCACGTGACGCATTTTCCGCTGCGCGCGCAGATGTACGCCACGCGCAACGGCTATCCGGTGGTGATGCGCCAGCAGGTGCAGTTTTTGAGTGAACGGTTTTATAACAATCCGCGCCCCTTTTATGGATTCGAGGAGCAGGGCGCGGTGTGGGCGCGCATGATTTCGGCTCCGGCCAATGTGCTGGGACGCATGTCGCACCTGATGAGCATTTTCGAAGACCAGATCACCGGCGAGCGCCGCGCTGGATATCACGAAGGGATAGAGAAATATCTCGATCTGTATTACGCCGGTCGCGACAAACTGCCGGGCGACGAGACGAACGGAAATACTCCGCTGGTGAGCGCTCACGAGGTCGCGTGGTACGCGTGGACCGAGACGAAGGACGCGCGCCTGCCGGAGTGGATCGCCAAGGGCGAGGTCAAGAACATGATCGACCTCTGCTATCAGACGCTGGCGCTGGCCGATATCGATCGCGAAAAGTATCGCGAGCAAATCGCGAAGAACGCCGTGCGGATTTTGTCGTTGCAAAGGCCCGACGGGCAGTGGTCGATGAAATTCGAAGCCAATCAGGCGGAAGTGGAATTTCAGACAGGGCACGCGCTGTGGACCTTGCACGACGCAGGGATTCCAGTGACGAATCCGCAGGTGGCCAAGGCCATCGATTATCTGATGAAAAGGCAGCAGGATTTCGGCGGATGGATGGATCCTCTGCAATCCTTCGAAAATTTCCGCACGCCGTTTCGGGAGACGCAGATGGCGGTGGTGGCGCTGAGCTCGTATTTCCCAATTGAGGGCCGGGCGAAGGGGTGGAATTCGCCGAAGATTGAAAAGTTGCTCGGCGAGCATGTGTTGAGTGAGCCAATCGAACTGCTCGAAAAGCTGGACAATCTCTGGGAGAAGCCTGCACCTGCAGTTCTCGACCAGCTTCACATTCTGGCGGGCTCCAGCGATGCACTGATTCGTCAGGCCGCGATCGAGGCAATGGGAAGGATCGCCGACTCCTACCCTGTTTTCGCCGAGCTCCGGGATCCCAGCAAATTGGTGCAGCGTACGGCAGCATGGGCGATGCGGCAACAGGAAAGCCGGCGCCCGGAAGTTGTGTCGGGGCTGACATACCAGCTCGATGATGATCGCAGGCGATGGGGCGCGACCCGAGTCTTCGCACAACATTTCTCTGCAATCTCAAAGAAGCCTGAATACGCCACCGTCTTGGCGAAAATGATCGACGATCCAGTAATCACCATCCGCATGAACGCCATAAAAGGCCTCTGGCAATTCTGGTTCTGGACCCCCGACGTCGCGACCAAGGGCATGATCGAAGACACGCTGCTCACCGCGCTAGGCAAGCCGCAACACGAATGGGTTCAGGAAAATCTACGCCACGCGATTTACAATTTGGCCGATGAGAATATTCGATATCTGTATAACAACTGGGTTCCTCTCCTGGGCCGCGCCGAGGATCGCGAAAAAGCGATTCGCGGACGGCTGGCCGTGGAATCGAGGCTCGCGACGAAGTTCGCAACAGTGCTGGAGAGCGGGCCGGATATGCAAAAGAAGGCGCTTCTGGCGGCATTGACCGAGCTCCCCCTGCGTCGCGGAGATATCTACGATCTGGAGGCCGACCTCTCGAAGACTGCGCCACCGGTGTACAACCGCATCGGCAACGACATCGAACAAATCGCCTTCTTCGGCGAGAGCGCGGACCGATTGGCGAAGGCTCTGCTGCCGCTTTTGGATTCAAAGGACGCAGAAATGCGGCGACTCGCGGAGCAGGCAGCGATCCTGGTTCGTGACGTGAGATTTCCCGACGTGAACAGAATCGCAGGCCCCGCCGGCGAGCAGACGCGCACACTCACGGCCAAGGTCGAAGCGATGCCAGAGGCAATCGAGGTCGCGCACGTATTAAAACCTCCGCCGCCGATGGCTCGGGCCAGAGCAAATGGCGCACCGCAAGTCCGCGTGAGGCTAGACGAAGCGTTCTTCCGCGGCTACGTCGAACCGATTCTTATGAAGCGCGGCAAGGACGGCTACGCGTGCGTGCATTGCCATGCCAGCCACACACTTTTTAATGCGACGTACGGGACAGTCATGAACGTCGTCGACACTTCAGACCCCGAAAACAGCCTGATCCTGCGCAAGCCGACCTCGACCGCGGAGAGCGAAGGCGTCGCCGGTGCGACGACTCTGGCACACGGCGGCGGCGTGCGGTTCGCGAAGGACTCGCCGGAATACGTGACGATTTTACAGTGGATCAAGGGTGCGAAGGAGTAGGCGGCTCCGCCGCTTTCGCGTACCATCGCCGAGCTTCATCCGCATCCGCCGGCACTCCGAGCCCCTGCTCATACAGCACGCCGATGTTGAACATCGCCGACGAATTGCCCATATTCGCGGCGCTGTGATACCACTTCGCCGCCGCAGCGTAGTCGACCGGCACGCCTTGCCCCTTCTGATACATGTTGCCGATGGCGTTCATCGCCTTGTCGTTTTCGGCGTCGGCCGATTTGAGGAACCACGCCATCGCTTCGGCGTAATCCACCGGCACGCCCTGGCCGTCGCGATACATCACGCCGACGTTGAACATCCCCTGGTCGTTGCCGCCGACGGCGCAGTTGTGAAACCATTTCATGGCCAGATCGAAGCGCTGCGGAACGCCGCGTCCCTGGTAATAAATGCTGCCGAGGTTGCACATCCCCTGGCTGTCGCCGGCGACCGCCGCTTTTCTAAACCAGGCGATGGCCTCGTCGACTTTCACCGCCGTGCCCTGCCCCTCGCTGTACATGATGCCGAGGTGCATCATCGCCTCGACGTGGCCCATGTTAGCCGACTCTTCGAAGGCGCGCAGCGCGGGGCCGTAGTTTTTCGCCGCGTACATGGTCATGGCCCGATGGAAAATTGCTTCCTTGCCGGCCGGAGGGTTCGCGCCGGTCTGCTGCGGCGTCTGCTGCTGGGACTGCGCAACGAGGGAGAGAGACAGGGTCGATAAGAGGAGTGCGAATTTCACAATTTTCTTAAAGACGCGGGCGCGTATTGCGCGGTTCCATTCACAGGCTAAAGCCTGTGCCACCATGTGTTTAAGGTGGCACAGACTTCAGTCTGTGTACTGATCTAGAAGTAGAACTTCAGCGCAAACTGCAGAATCCGAGGATCGTAGGCGCCGGTGATCTGTCCGAACGTCGACGAACTAAGGCCGGTGCTGACCGTGCCGAAGCTCGCTCCAGCGGGCTGCCCGGCGGGAGCGAAACCACCCACGAAATTGGTGTGGTTCAGGATGTTGAACGCGTCGGCGCGCACTTGCAGGCTATAGCGCTCCTTGATCTTGAACGAACGGCTAAACGACAGGTTGAACATGAAGAGCCCCGGTCCACGCACCGCGTTGCGACCGACGTCGCCGAAAGTGCCCTGGAGGTTCGGAGTAAACGCCGCCTTATTCAGGTACTGGACGCAGATCGCCTGCGTGGCGCAACCGGCGGTCGCGTGCCAGTCCGCCAGCACCTGGTTGGGCCGGTCGGTGCCCAGGCCGGTTTCCGAGTTGTCGGTACCCGTCGTGATCGTCAACGGCTGGCCAGTGCGGGCCTGGAACAGCGGCGCGATCTCCCAATTCTTCAGCAGTCCGCTCATGAACTTGTTGCCGCTCTCCCAATAACTGGTGGCTACGAACGACGAGTTGAACAGGTAGCGCGCATCGGAGACGCAGGGTCCCCAGTCGGCGTGGCGGTTGAAGATCTGCGAATTGGTGGAACCGGCCAGCGCCGCGCCAAAATCGTAATCTGACAGGCAATACGAGTCGGTGAAGTTCGCTATGAACGTGTAATGCGTGCTGCGATGTTGCGTCGAGAGCAGCAGGCCCTGATAGCGGGCCACCGCGCCGTCATCCATCGTATCGATGCTGGCGTAATTGATTCCCTGCGCGGGATTCGTCTGGTAAAGAATGCGGCGCTGATTGGTGTTGGCCGTGGTACACGCCGGAAGGGTTAACACGGTGCCGTAGGGCTGCCCCGCTTCGCAGACCCCCGGAACGGAGATTGCCGGGTTTCTTTCGAGCGCTATCCAAAGATGGGTCGTGTGATTGCCCAGGTAGGATGCCGAAGCCATCCAGTCCTTCCCGATCTGCCGCTGATAGGTGATGTTCCAATCCGTCACGTAGGTGGATTTCGGATTGATCGGCATGTTGATGTAAACACCGTAACTCGGGAAGAAATAGGCTCCCGGCTTCTGCGGAAAGGGATTGCCGCCTGCGTAGCCTGCCCACGGATTGGCCAGCGTTCCCGTCGATAGGACGTCGATATCATTGCCGTACGGCGGATTGGTGGTTTCGCGCTCGTTGAACCAGGTTTCGGTGGAATCGTAGAGCAGCGCGCCGCCGATGCGCAGCGTGTCGCGGCCGTCTCCGTGAGGATTCCATACCAGGCCGACGCGCGGCGCGAAATTCGCCTTCTGCCCGTTCCAGTTCGCGGCCGGAATTCCCGGATCGCCCGGCAGGAACAGCCCAGCGGGCGCCGTCGGAGCCTTCGTACTGTGCTGATTGGCGAGGAATGCCGCCTGGCTGAAAGAAGTTCCACGTCCGTATTTATCCGGATCGGAGAACGTCGGTTCCCAGCGCAGCCCGAAATTCAATACAAAATTCTTGCTGACACGATAGCTGTCCTGCGCGTAGTAACTCATGACCCATGTCCGAAGATCGTCCGGAGTGGCGTTGGTCTGCTGGAAGTCGCTCATCTTCCCGAGCAGGAAGTCCGCCATTCCCAGGCCCGTAAACATGCCGTTCCACGTCGGCGCACCATTCTCATCGAATCCCGAGATGGTGTTGTTCTGCACGCGGATGATATTGAACCCGAAGCTGATTTGATGCTTGCCTCGCACCCAGTTCACATCGTCGGCCACCTGGTAGTCATTCAGGTTGAAGTGGCCCGGAGCGCAGGTTCCGCAGTAGGTGGTGAAGCCGCCGGTCATGCCCGAAATCAGCAGGAAGTTCGGCACCGCGCTATACATCGGGACGCCGAGATCGGTCCAGTTAATCGGAAAAGCCGTCGGCCCGCGATTGTCGCGCCGGCGATTGAAGCCGATGTGAAACGTGTTGACCAGGTTCGGCGTGAATGTATACGAATCGCCGATGGTGATTTCCTGCGCCAACTCGTAATTTCCCGGCGAGGTAGAGGTCAGCAAATTCGACCCGACTAGGACCGGGGGATTCGTCCAGTGGTCCCAGAAATATCGGCCCCAGATGTTCTGCTTCGGACTCACCACCCAGTCGGTGCGCTCAATAAACTGCTGCTCGTCTCCGGTTTGCGGAATGCCGTACGTCACCGTGCCGCACTGGTTGGCCGACGCGGTCGGTGTGTACTTCGTCGACAGCGTCACCGCCGCCGGGTTCATAAGGGGCAGCGGAATCTGGTTGCCCGCGAACGGCGTGGGCGTACTGGCGAACGGGTTCATCAGCTGGACGAACTTCCCGCACGCGGCCGAGGCGATGGTGCTGAAGTCGCCGTTTAACATCGCCGCAGTGGGAATATGCGTAATCGTCTGCGGAGGATTCTGACGATTTTCCCCGCCCTGAAATCCTCCGAAGTAAAACAACTTGTCCTTAATGATGTGGCCGCCGGCGGTCCCGCCGTAGGTGTTCCGCTTCAACGTGTCATGCCCGGCCGTGGAAAAGAAATTGCGGGCGTTGGTATCGCCGTTGCGGATGTATTCGAACAGGTTTCCATGAATGTCGTTCGAACCGGACTTCGTAACCACGTTGACCGTCGCGCCCGGGTGCGTGCCGAATTGCGACGACACCGCGCTGGTCTCAATGCTGAACTCCTGTAACGCGTCCGGGAACGGAAACGGCATGTTGACGTTCGACATCGCGTCGGTCGCGTCCGCGCCATCCAGAAGGTATGCCGTGCCGTTGCCCTGCCCTCCGGCGATGGAAATTCGCGTGGCGTTCCAGAACGTCTTGCTTCCCGTGTCTCCGCTGTCCGCCGGTACCGCCGCGCCCACCGTATAAATCAAATCCGTCACCTGGCGACCATTGAGAGGCAGTTCGCTGATGCGCTGCTGGTCCACCAGGTTGGAGATGGAATTTTCCTTCGTCTCCACCATGCTCGCCGTCGCGCTGACTTCGATGCGCTCGGTCGCCGAGCCCACCTGCATCGCCGCGTTGACTTGAATATTGTTGTTCACCACCAGTTCCAGGCCGGTTTGAACGTAATCCTTAAAACCCGCCGCCTTCACTTCCATGCGGTAACGCCCCACCGGAAGATTTGGCAGTGTATAACTGCCGGTGGCATCGGACATGGCGGTATGCGTGGTGTGCTTGTCGATTTCCGTCATGAGGATCTGCGCATTGACGATCGATGCGCCGGTAGGATCGGAAATCGTACCGCTGACCTGCGCCACGGCTGTAACCTGCGCATTCGCGGTGAAGCCTAAACCGAGGAAAAGAAAGGTCAAGGTAAGCAAGCAAACGCTTGCGAACGTCGACCGGGACGGTGGAAACATAACTACCCCCTGCAAAAGCAAACTTTGCTAATTTACCAATTTTGAACGGCTGTTCAAAATACTAAAGGGTTTCCCCAAACCTGTCAAATAATTCTGTTCGCACAAGCCCTCGGAATAGGCCGGAAGTCGCCTGTTTCGAGCATCGCGACAGGCCCCCGCGTGATAGATCGGGAATCGAAATTACGACCGAACCGCGCCTTCCACGCCGCGCTCTTAAACACGGGTCAATCACATGAAAAGAAATAGTTTACCAGCCGGCGTCCGGTTTCCCTCGATAGCCGCTTCGAGCACTCGATCCCGACCTCTGCACGCGCCGCACCGAAACAGATTCGCCAGCCTTTGTTTGTACCATCCATTAAACTTAGCGATTTCGTATTGTGAAACGCGCAGTACCGATGGGTCGGGCAGGCTACCAGGCGACTTTACTCAATCCTAACCACCCCCGGCGCGATCTCGGGGAACTTCTTCATCACCGCCGGATCGTGCCCCGGAACAATAAACTTTTCGCTCGCCGCCAGCTGCTTCATCCGGTCCTGAGCCCTCACATTCGACTCCGCGTCCAGCGTCGCGGCGATTGGCACGCGCTTTTCCAGATTTTCGTAAAGATAAACGTTATCGCTCGCGAGA
>Ga0210394_10005780_pt1 | contig 13718 bp, 7 predicted proteins | sample IncBWC12MmetaG_FD_160121 | JGI IMG/M metagenome (GOLD analysis project Ga0210394, IMG submission 160121) | Forest soil microbial communities from Barre Woods Harvard Forest LTER site, Petersham, Massachusetts, United States - Inc-BW-C-12-M | ecosystem: Environmental > Terrestrial > Soil >...
CGAAACGCCAGTGATGCAGGTGAAGACGCCGAGCGGAATCGCGACCGTGAGATCGCGCAGATTGTTCTCATGCGCACCCTTGACGGTCAGCCAGCGGCCCGAGAGCTTGCGGCGGCGCGAGGGAACGGGGATCTCGACTTCGCCCGAAAGATATTTTCCAGTGAGCGAGTTCTCGTCGCGCATCACCTCGTCGGGCGTACCTTGCGAGACGATGTAGCCGCCGTGAATTCCGGCACCGGGGCCCATGTCGATCAGATGATCGGCCTCGAGCATCGTCTCGCGATCGTGCTCGACCACCAGCACCGTGTTGCCGAGTTCCTTGAGGCGCTTGAGCGTCGCGAGCAGGCGCTGATTGTCGCGCTGGTGAAGTCCGATCGACGGCTCGTCGAGGATGTAGAGCACGCCGACCAGGCTCGATCCGATTTGGGTGGCGAGACGAATGCGCTGGCCCTCGCCGCCTGAGAGACTGCCTGACGGGCGGTCGAGCGTCAGGTATTCAAGGCCGACGTCGGCGAGGAAATTCAGTCGCTCGCGAATTTCCTTCAAGATGAGTTTGCCGATTTCCGCTTCCTGTGCGCTCAGCTTCGGCGCGGCGAAGAACGCGAGCGCCTGCTTGATCGACATCGCAGTCACTTCCGAAATCGATTTGTTGTTGAAGCGCACGAACAGGCTTTCCTTCTTGAGCCGCGCGCCGGCGCAGGTCGGACACGGCCGCATATTCATGTACGCTTCGAGGAACTCGCGCACCCCCTCGGACTCGGTCTCCTTGTAGCGGCGATCGAGCCATTGCACGACACCTTCGAAGGTCTTCGAGTACTCGGCGCGATGATGCCCGCGCTGGTACGCGAACTCGATCTCCTCATTGCCCGAGCCGTTCATGATCGCCTTGCGCACCTTGAGCGGAATTTCTTTCCACGGCTGGTCGAGGCTGAACTTGTAGTGCCGCGCAAGAGCGTCGAGCACCGGCTGGAGGTAGTTCATCGTCGCCCACGGTGCGATCGCGCCGTCGGAGATGCTCAAGTCCTCGTTCTGCACGATCAGCTCGGGATCGAAATACATGATCGAGCCGATTCCCGAGCATTCCGTGCAAGCGCCGTGAGGACTGTTGAAGGAGAACATCCGCGGCTCGATTTCCGGATACGAGATCCCGCAATCGACGCACGCGAAGCGCTGGCTGAAATAAATTTCGCTCTCGTTCTTCGGCCCGTCCAGGCGCTCGACCTTGAGCAGGTCCTGACCGTACTTGAACGCGACTTCGAGCGAGTCTGACAGGCGCTTCTCGATTCCCTTGCGGATCGCGAGCCGATCGACCATCACTTCGATCGTGTGGCGCTGATTCTTGTTCAGCAACGGCTCCTCGCCGAGTTCGTAGAGCTTGCCGTCGATCTTCACGCGCACGAAACCCGCGCGCTTCATCTCGGACAGCTCCTTGCGATACTCGCCCTTGCGATCGCGTACGATCGGCGCGAGCACGTGAATCCTTGAGCCTTCGGGCCATCCCATAATTCGATCGACGATCTGCTGCACGCTCTGTTGCGTGATTTCGCGGCCGCAGTTGTAGCAGAACGCGTGGCCCACCCGCGCGAAGAGCAGGCGCAGGTAGTCGTAGATTTCAGTGATCGTGCCGACCGTCGAGCGCGGATTGCGCGAGGTCGTCTTCTGCTCGATCGAGATTGCGGGCGAGAGGCCCTCGATCGAATCGACGTCGGGCTTTTCCATCTGCTCGAGGAACTGACGCGCGTACGCCGACAGCGATTCGACGTAACGGCGCTGGCCTTCGGCGTAAATCGTGTCGAAGGCGAGCGACGACTTGCCCGAGCCCGAAAGCCCGGTGATCACGACCAGGCGGTCGCGCGGAATCTCGAGATCGATGTTCTTGAGATTGTGCTCGCGCGCGCCCTTGATGACGATTCGATCCGCCATTGCTCCTACGCCGCCCGACGCGCGATTTTGTCGCGGCTCACCGCCGCCCGCCACGCATATTCGATCGCGGCAATCATGCTCGACGGATTGGCAATCCCTTTGCCCGCAATATCGAACGCGGTGCCATGATCGGGCGACGTGCGCACGAACGGCAATCCGATCGTGACGTTCACAGCGCGCTCGAACTCCAGCGTTTTGAGCGCGATCAGACCCTGGTCGTGATACATCGCAACCGCGGCATCAAAATTGAACGCACCCGCCTTACGGATGAAGGCGGTGTCAGGCGCCAGCGGACCGTAGGCGGCGATGCCCTCGCGATTGGCGCGCCGAATCGCGGGCGCAATCACGCGGATTTCCTCGTCGCCGAACATTCCGCTTTCACCCGCATGAGGATTCAATCCCAGCACCGCGATTCGCGGCCGTGAAATGCCAAGCGCGCCGCGCAAGTGCGTCGAGAGCAGGCGAATCGTGTCGAGCACGGTGCGCTGCGTCAGTGCAGTCGCCACTTTCGCAAATCCCATATGCGCAGTCACCAGCGCGACCGTCAGCTCGCCGCCCGCGAACATCATGCGCCAGAGCCGGGTTCGCGAAAGATGCGCCAGCAGTTCCGAGTGTCCGGGAAAATGGTGCCCCGCGCGATTCATCCAGTCCTTGCTGATAGGCGCAGTGACGAGAGCCTCAACCTCGCCGCGCATCGCCATTCGCGCGCCGGTTACAATATAATCATAGGCGGCGCCGCTGCCCTCGACCGTAGGATGGGCAGGGCGAATCGCGCGCGCCGACAAATCAGATATCGAAAGTACGCCGAGTCCTTTGGTCAAGCGAATCGGCGGCTCACCCGCGTGCCACTCGCAAGGAGCCGGCACGTCACGCAGGCGAGCGGCAGCCGCGCGCATCGCGGACAAGTCGCCGACCACCGCAATCGACGGCGAGCCGCGACGGCTGGCGAGCGTCGCCGCCGCCTTGAGGATCACCTCCGGGCCGACGCCCGCCGGATCGCCCATGCTGACAGCCAACAGCGGCGGCATCTTTCGTTTCGCCGGAGTCGTCATCTAGTACATGGTCTCGACGTAGTGCTGTTTCACGAGATCGGATTCGACCCACTTCTCAAGCTGCACACTGGATTGCTGATCGATGAGCTGAGCGCGGATCTCGGTTTTGACTTCGCTGAGCGGCACGACGCCGGGCACTTCGTGTTCTTCCAGCTTGACGATGTGAATACCGTGGCTGGTGCGGACCGGCGCCGAAACTTCACCGGGCTTGAGCGGCTTCACCGCGGCCAGGATCGAGTCGTTGATGTCTGCGGGCGCGAACCATCCGAGCTCGCCGCCATTGGACTTTGAATCGTCGTCCGAATAGACGCGCGCGAGATCGGTAAAGTCATCGCCCTTGACCGCACGGGCACGAACCATCTCGGCCTTCTTTTGTGCGGCGGATACTTGCGCAGGCGTCGGGTTGGCCGGCAGCGAGATCAGAACCTGTGCGAGCCGGAGACGCTCCTTGGTAATCGTGAAGTCTTCCTTGTGTGCGACGTAAAAGGCCTGGATGTCGGCGTCGGGCACGTTGATCTTCGCGCGGACCTCCTGTTCGATCATCATCGCTTTTTCAAGGTCCAGCCGCGCGCGCTTGCGCAGTTCATCGTAGCTCATCCCGCTCGCCTGTAGTTGTGCGCGGAACTCCGCGTCGCTCATGTGCTTGTCCATCCGCAACTGCGCGATGTACCTGTCGACCTGCGCGTCGTCGACCTTGTCATCGTACTTCTTCACTTCCTGTTCGAGCAATTTCTCGCCGATCAACGCTTTCACCGCGGTCTTGGCGGTTTCGGAAGAAGCGAAATCGTCGCTGTCGATCGGCTGGCCATGCTGCGACGCGAAGTCCTTTACCGCGCGCATAGTGATCGGATCGCCGTCAACGCTGGCGACGACGCGATCCACCGCCGGCGTGCCCGGTTCGGCATCCTCGTCTTCATCGGTCGATACCGCGGCAGGCGGCGGCGCTGGCTGCTCCTCCTTCTTCGATGCGAAGCCAGGGAGCGAGAGGCCGCCGGGAGCGTCTGACGCGGGCACTATTCGCGGCTGGCGTGACGGGTTTACTGCGCCTGGAGGCGGCGGCGGCAGAGGTACAAGTTGCGCCGGTTGCTTCGGTTCCGACGGGACAGATGACGCAACCAACGTCGACGGTGTCGGTCTGGACGAGGGCGTCCCGACAATCGCGGGCGATTCTTCCGGCACCGGGGTGGCCGCCATAGCTTCCTTGATGAAGGCGTAGGACTCAGGTTTGAAAAAGTCTATCGAGCAGCCGGAGAACGCGCTGGCGAGCACAATACCTATCGACACCGCCGAAGCTGCCATCACTACGCATCGCGCAGCGGCAAGCGGAAACGATCTCCGGTTTTGCATCAGTTGAGGGCCTGCCCGGCTTTCGCAGCGGGCCAGTTCTCCAACTTTTCACAGCCCGCCAGAGCCTGCAAGACACCGTCGAGTTGCGCGAACAATTGCTCGTAATCTCCGGGCTCGATTCGAGCGATCACCTGGAACGATGGCGTCAGCCGCATCGTGCTGCGGTTCTGATCGGCGAGCTTCGCGAGCCGCGTCGTATCCACCGGCGCGTCGGGATGAAAGCGGATTTCGAGCTGCGAACCCTTGAGAATCGCGCTCACGATCATCAACTGCTTCATCTGGCGCCGAACATTCATCGCCGCGATAAGATTCTCGATCAAGGTCGGCACTGGACCGAACCGATCGCGCATCTCGTCGCGAATCTCGCCGAGATCCTCCTCGCTGTTCGCGCGCGCGAGCCGCCGATACAGCACCAGCCGCTCGTTTTCGTCGGAAACGTAAGCCTCCGGGATGTACGCGGGCACCGCGATTCGCAACTCGGGCTCGAAGTCCGGGCGATTCGGCTGTCCGCGCAGCTCCGCGATCGCCTCTTCCATCATCTCGGTATAAAGCTCGAATCCGACCGCTGCGATCTCGCCGTGCTGCTCGTGACCGAGCAGGTTGCCGGCGCCGCGATGTTCGAGATCGGCCATCGCGAGCTTGAAGCCACCGCCGCTCTCGGACTCGACCAGTTCGCGCAGCGCGTCGATTCGCCGCTTGGCATCGCGCGTGATGATGTGCTCGCCGGGAATCAGCAGATACGCGTACGCCTTTTGCCGTGAGCGCCCGACGCGACCGCGCAACTGGTATAGCTGCGCAAGGCCGAAATGATCGGCGCGGTTGATGATCATGGTGTTGGCGTTGGGAATGTCGAGGCCCGATTCGATGATCGCGCTGCAGACCAGCACGTTCACCCGCTTCTCGATAAAGTCGCGCATCACGTTCTCGAGCTGCCGCTCCTTCATCTGCCCGTGCGCGATCGCAGTCCTGGCTTCGGGCACCAGCGAGCGCAGATGGCTCGCCATGTAGTCGATATTCTCGACGCGATTGTGAACGAAGAAGACCTGGCCGCCGCGGTTCAGCTCGCGAAGAATCGAGTCACGGATAGTTGCGTCGTCGAAATGCGCGACGAAGGTGCGAATCAGTTGGCGGTCCGGGGGCGGCGTCTGAATCACCGAGAGATCGCGGATGCCGAGCATCGCCATGTGCAGCGTGCGCGGAATCGGTGTCGCCGTCATCGTCAGGACCGGCACCAGTTTCTTGAGCTTCTTGATTCGCTCCTTGTCGACCACGCCGAATCGATGCTCCTCGTCGATGACCAGCAATCCGAGCCGCGGAAACTGCACGTCGCTCGACAACAGCCGATGCGTCCCGATGATGACGTCGACTTTGCCCGCAGCGGCATCGTCGATGACGGCCTTGTTTTCCTTGTGGCTGCGGAATCGCGAGACCATCTCGACGCGGACCGGGTAATCCTTGAAGCGCTCGCGGAAGGTGTTCCAGTGCTGCTCGGCGAGGATCGTCGTCGGTACCAGTACGGCGACCTGCCGTCCGTCCATTACCGCTATGAACGCGGCGCGCAGCGCCACTTCAGTTTTGCCGAAGCCGGCGTCGCCGCAGATCAGGCGATCCATCGGCTTGACCCGCGTCAGATCGCGGATGACGTCGTCGATCGCCGACTGCTGATCGGGCGTCTCCTCGAACTCGAAGCGCGAAGCGAACTCGTCGTAGTCCGCGCCTGGTGCCGGGTATACGTGTCCCTCCATCACCTCGCGCGCGGCGTAGATGTCGAGCAGCTCGGCCGCCATCGCGAGCACCGCCTGCCGCGTGCGCCGTTTGACCTTCTCCCACGAGCCGCTGCCCAGCTTGTCGAGCTTGGGCTCCGCGTTATCGCCGCCGATGTATCGCTGGACGAGATTTATTCGCTCGACCGGAACGTACATCGTGTCGTTACCCGCGTACTCGAGATTCAGAAAATCGCCCTCGACGTCGGCGACCTTCATGTGCCGCAGGCCGCGATACCTGGCGATCCCGTGATCGATATGCACGACGAAATCGTCTGGCTTCAGTTCCTCAAGATTGAGCAGCGCCCCTTTCGCGGTCGGACGCCTGCGCCGGCGCGCGCGCGGCTCGCCGAAAATTTCCTCTTCGCTGTAGATGTAGAGGCCGTCCTCCTGCAAGACGACGCCGGCGGAAATCTCGCCTTCCATAATTGCGGGACGAAAGTCCGGCCATTCCATCAGCGCAGTCAGACTTTTGCATTCGACGTTGACCTCGAGGTCCCACGCCTCCAGATGACGGCGCAGGCGCGCCACCTGATGCGGTCCCTCGACGATCATCAGCGAACGCCCCTGCCCGCGTTGGACTTCGCGCAGTTCAGTCGCGAGCGGTTCGAAGCTCGGCGGCGTCCGCACTCCACTCAGCTGGTTTGCTCCCAGCCGCAAGGCGTTCTGCGATTTGACTTCGACCGGCACCGCCCATCCTTCGCGCGGCGCCGCCATCGTCACCAACGAGCCGACCTCGACCGCGGTGAAGTTTCCGAGCGCCCGCTCGAACGCGTCCGCGCCGATGAACAGCGCTTCGGGCGCAGGATGAAACGCGGGCTTCTGCGCGGCAGCCGCCGTCTCATTGTTGACGGCGTCGGCAAAGCGATTTGCCTCGGCAAGAACCCGCCCCGGATCGACCAGCCACAGCAGCGTGCCCGACCGCATGTAGTCGAAGACGCTGTCGAGCGCGTGGCCGTACGCATACGGCATCAGCAGCTCCGCGCCCGGAAACAACAGCCCGTTCTCGAGCGTCTCGGACAGTTCCGCGGCCTCCTTGCGCACCATGCCGATTTCCGCGGCGCGTAGCGTGACCTGCTCGCGCAGCTTGGGGTCCTTCAAGGCTGAAGGCGGCACGTAGCGAGTTCGGGTGATAGTCGCCTCGACGAGTTCTTCGCCCGAGCGCTGGCTGTCGGCGTCGAAATGGCGAATCGAGGTGATCACGTCGTCTTCAAGCTCAATGCGAATCGGGTCGCGATAGAGCGGGGAGAACGCGTCCACGATTCCGCCGCGCACGCTGAAGTCGCCCTGCTCTTCGGTTTGCGGCACACGCTGATAACCGCACGCCGCAAGCGCTTCGACCAGGGCGTCGAGATCCAGGCTGTCGCCAATGGCGACCTTGACGATCGATTCGTTGAAGATCGTGCGCGGAATCGTGCGCGTCATCAGCGCTTCGGCCGACGTGACGATCAGCGGCGACTCATGCCGGATCATCGCGAACAGTGCGGCGAGTTGCGACGCCTGCGCGTCAGTCGGCGGCGACAATTGCGCCATCGGCTTCACTTCCCATGAGCGAAGCAGATGCACCCGGCGCGTGGCCGCGTCGGCGTCGGCGGCCTCATCGAGAAAAAAAGCGACCTCTCCCGCGAGAGCCTCGGCTTCCGGCGCGGTTGATGTGATCGCGACGATCGGACGCGTCAGCCGCAGCCGCATCTCGCGAATCATCAGCGCGCCGGCCGCACCGCGCAGTCCCATCACCGGGAATCGGCGCTCGGTATTTGCCGCAAGCCGCGCCTGGAGTTCGCCGGCTGCTTCTTTGAGGCTTCGTTGCAACTTTTTGCGATCCCAATACGCAAATTCGCCCTGCGGCAATGCGCGCAAGGAGCGCGCATGCCGCTGGCGTCACGGAAGATGATAGCAGAAAAGCGCGCGCGAACGCGCGTCGCGGGAAACGCGTCAAAAGAAGAGAGGGAACTTTATTTTATGTGAAACCCGCGTTGCGTTTCACGCTTCCTTCGGCAGGGGTGACCCCTGCACCCGGTATCATCATAACGATGGGGGACTTCGTCCCTTGAGGAACCGGTGAGCTGCCGTCAGATCAGTTCGCGGCGCTTTCCGTCGCGACCGACGGTGCCGCCCTCGGCGACGTTCCGGGCGGCGCCTCCGTCACGGGGTCGATATGTAGCGCGATGCGCATCGTACGATGGTACCCGCCCGGGAGCGGCCGGATCACCGTGATGTAAGTCGTGTCGCCCGGCCTGAGATGGCCGAGTGCGTGAAGAATCTCCTCCCTGGTGCGCACCCGCACGTCGTCCACCGCAACGATCAGATCGCCGTCCGTACCCAGCGCGCCCGAGGCTCGCAGCAGCGGGAAAGTGACCAGCGCGACGGGGCCCAGCAGGAGACTGCCGATTGCTTTCAAGTCGCCCGACGGTGTGCTGCCCGTTCTCGCAACCATCCCTGCGCGCGCCGCCGGGCTGTTGGGATACACGCTCACGACTTCGAAGCCGTGTTCCTCCATACCGAGATAGCACTCCGTCGTGTCCTCAAGGTCGAACCCGAGAAACGGCGGGCGACTGTCCTCCGAATCCTGAGGATGAGGATGGAAATTGCGATTGAGCCTTGCGATTTCGTCTTCGCGCGACTGTCGAAACGCGCGCTGCTCGGCAGTCTCGCGACCGTCGGGTGCGGGAACTTTGTCCGAAGGTTGCGGCGCGACCTCGAGCGTCGTCGACTCAGCCGGCTGTCGCGCGGGGATGCTATTCGCACTGTCACTCGGCTGTCCCGCAGGTGAACGCAGATTCGCGGCGTCGTTGGGTTGCGCTGCTATCGATGGCGAGGCGTGGTCGTTGGAGGTGTCTGCCGCAAGGATTGCGCAGGGGCATAGCAGAACGACTAGCAGCGGCCAGCCAATGAGGACGCTCGGACTTCGCATGACCGATCACCTCGATACAGATTTCTGCGCTCGGTCAGGATATTAAATCCGATTTGCGCGAGGCTCAAGGATAAAAATTACGCAGCGACGCCGCCGCCGCGCCATCCAGGAACAATCGCAATCGTGAAACTGGAATCAGTGCGTAAACGCGCTGCCGGCAGGGCCCGCATTCGCGATCGGCTCGCCGACCGCGCCGACGTGCACCGCTATTTTGATTGTCTTGTGCGGCGCTCGCTCGTCTGCCCCGTCCGGCCGGATAACGGTCAGGTACATCGTGTCTCCCGGCTTCAGCCGCGACATCGCGGTTTCTAGATCGCTCTGGTCGCGCACGCGCTTATCGTCAACCGCGACAATCAAATCTCCGCCCTGTCCCATCGCGCCGGAGGTCGCCAGCGCCTTGCCGGCCAGGATCGAACCGCCGGGCAGGATTCCGGTAAGTGTCGAGACCGCGGCGCCGATTGCCGTCATCCCGGATCGCGCCTGTAAACCCGCTTGCGCCGCCGGACTGTTGGGATCGATGGTCAGCACTTCGAGTCCGTGCTCCTCGCCACCCTGGTAGCACTTGGTCACGTACTGCACGGTGATGCCGAGGTAGGGGCGCGCATGCGGCCGGTTGTTATCGACGTCGTTGTTGAAATTGCTGTTGACGTTGCTCTCGAGGTTGCCGGTGCCGTTCTCGGTGCCGGGACGAAAGTTGGGCTCGACCGACGAGTTGTCCTCACCCGGATTGAAATTCCGGTCGCTGGGGATTTCCTTGACGGCTGGCCTCGGCTGCGTCAATCCCGGCTGCGGCGCTATCTCGAGCGTGGCGTCGTCGCTACTGCCCTGCCCCGCGATTCCGTGGGTGGCAGAGTCGCTTCCGCCCTGCGAGCCATCCTGCGAGTCCTGGTTCTGCGCGATCGCGATCTGAGAGAGTGCGAACAACGCGGCCGTCGCCACTCCCAAGGTGAGTATCTTCTGCAGCTTCATTCTCGATGCGCTCCCGGCCATCGGTTGACGACCGAGGAACTATGCAAATATAAGCCGGCCGCACGATCTCCTCAAGCCGGACGATTTTTCCTTGATGCGCGCCCGAACCCGTGCGAAAGTTTGATGCACTCATGAAGATTATATCGACAGTCGCGCTACAACCCGCGCAGCGCAGCGTTGTCCTGGCGGCCGCGCCAGGAGCCGACCTGGCAGATCGTCAATGTCGAACGGTCGAGGAAGTAAGCGAGTTCGTCGGCGCCGGATGCGACGCGCTGCTGACGTTTCGCGTGCCCAACGACCTCGCGACTCGCGCGCGCGTCAGATGGATTCAACTACTCAGCGCGGGCGCCGACCACGTACTCGGCGGCCCGCTCAAGAGCAGCTCGATTCCAATCACGACCGCGAGCGGAATTCATGCGACGCCGATCTCGGAATACACGATGGCCTCGATGCTCGCGTATGCGCATCGGATCCATCTCGCGATTCGCGCGCAAGTGCGACGCGAGTGGATGCGCTCGGGCGCTTTCATGGCGGGTGTGGACGATATCCGCGGTCAGACTCTCGGCATTATCGGTTACGGGTCGATCGGCAGGGAAACTGCGCGCCTCGCGGCCGCATTTGGAATGAAGGTGCTCGCGCTTAAGCGCAACCCGTCGGACCGCGTCGATGCCGGATGGTGTCCGGCGGGACTCGGCGATCCCGACGGCAAAATTCCCGCGCGCTTTTTCGGCCCCGATGATCGCGAAGCAATACTCCGCGAATCCGACTACGTGTTAGTCACTCTCCCGCTCACCGAGCATACGCGCAAGTTCATTGGCGAGCGCGAGTTCGCCGCGATGAAGCCCGGTGCATACCTGGTAAACATCGGGCGCGGCGAAGTAATCGACGAACGCGCGATGGCGGCCGCGCTGACCGCGAAAAAAATTGGCGGCGCAGGCCTCGATGTGTTCGAGCACGAACCGTTGGCAGCCAGCAGCCCTCTATGGGACCTCGAAAATGTAATCCTGACGCCGCACATGTCCGGCGCCAATCGCAGCTACATGGACAAAGCCTGCGAGCTGTTCGCAGAGAATCTAAAGAGGTTCGTGGCAAATCGTCCACTGCTGAACCTGATAGATCCAAACCTGGGCTACTAGCGGCGCAGCGCCTCTCCTAACCTCTCCTTGTCCGAAGAGAGGTTAAGATTCGGACAGATGCCCTACCTCTTCGCCAGTGCCTCGAGAAATCTTTCCTTCAAACCGTCGAATGGGCCGTTAGACATGAACAGCGCGACGTCGCCGGCGCGTGCGTCGGCCAGCATCCGCTCGAGAATCTCGTCGTTCGACTCGCAACCTAGCGCATGAGGACCGCGTGCGCTGATTGCGCTCGCGAGTGCACTCGTTTCGAGGCGCTCGCCGGGCGCGATCGGATCGTTTTCCTTGAAATAGACCGGGCCCAGGTAAACGCGCGACGCTCGATCGAATGCGGCCGCGAACGCGTCCTGAAAAACGTTGCGTCGCGCCGTGTTCGAGCGGGGCTCGAACGCCGCGAGTATCCGGCGGCCCGGAAAGCGCTCGGCGATAGCTTCGAGCGTGACGCCGATCGCGGTCGGATGATGCGCGAAGTCGTCGACCACCGTCACGCCCGCCGCCTCTCCGACTATCTGCTGGCGGCGCACCACGCCCTTGAAGGTGCGCAGTCCCGCGGCGATCTCGTCGCCGGAAACTCCAAACGCGCTGAGCAGCACAAAAACGCCGAGCGCGTTGGCGACATTCATGCGGCCGCCGATCGGCAGATGGACCGCTTCGTGGATTCGAGCGCCGTCGCGGGTCACCGAAAATCTCGCGCCGTCCGCGCCCACTGTAATTTCGGTCGCACGATATTCGCCCTCGTGCAGTCCATAGGTGAGCCGCCGCGCGCGGGCCCCCGCGCTGACTTCGAGCGCGTGTGGAAAATCGGCGCATACTGCGAGCACTCGCGACGAATCCATCTGCTCGACGAGCGCACGAAAACTCGACTTCACATGCTCGAGGTCGCGATAGATATCGGCGTGATCGAATTCGACCGCGGTGATTATCGCGCCGCTGGCGCGGTAGTGCAGAAACTTCGGGCCCTTGTCGAAAAACGCCGTGTCGTACTCGTCGCCTTCGATCACGAAGTCGTCGCCGCGGCCGAGCCGGTAGTTAGATCCGAAATCGCTCGCGACTCCTCCCACCAGCATCGACGGATCGCGCCGTGCCGCCTCGAGCACGTGCGCCATCATCGCGGTCGAGGTCGTCTTGCCATGCGTCCCAGCGACCATCAGCACGCGCCGGTCCTTCAGAAAAAAATGCCACAGCGCCTCGGGCATCGAAAGATACGGAATCGGCGAAGCGAGCAGCGCGACGGCTTCGGGATTGGTCGGCACGATCACATTGCCGACGACTGCCAGGTCGGGCGCGGGCGACAGGTTGGCGGGCGAAAACCCCGTCATCAATCCGACCCGCGAATTTCTGAGCAGCGACGCCGTTGGCTCGTAGAGCTGATTGTCGGAGCCGGTGACCGACAATCCGCGCTCGACGAGCATGCCGGCCAGCGCAGCCATCGCGGTGCCGCCGACACCAATCAGGTGCACGCGCCGAGCCGACGCCGGAATGCGCGCGAGGCGTCCTGCGCTGCCGGAATCAGCCACCGCCGAGCGCATCCATGATCAAGTCGTGAATCTTCGGGCGGAAGTCGCGAATCTTCTGATTGTCGCGCCGCGGATGAACGCGGTTGGTCAGCATCGAGATCGCGACTTCGCTCTCCGGCTCGATCCAGATCGACGTTCCAGTGAAACCTAAATGGCCTACCGCCGACGATGAGAAGCGATGCCCCGAGCTGGAATGCTCCGCCGACGGCGTGTCCCATCCGAGCGCCCACGTCGAGTCGGGCACGGTCGCGTCGCGCGTCCAAAACTCGCGAACTATTTTTTGCGGCACGAAATCCGAGCGTCCCGCGTAACACGCAATCAGCTCGCTCGCAATTCGATCAACCTCGCGCACCGGCGCGAACAGTCCGGCATGACCGGCGACTCCACCCATCGCGAATGCGTTCTCGTCGTCAACCTCGCCGATCAGCAGCCGCTTGCGCGAAGGACACATTTCGGTCGGCGCGAACATGTCGGGCACAGGCTCCAGGCGCCGCGAGCGCACTTGCGAGATGTCGATATAGTCAGTGGCGCGCAGGCCAAGCGGCCGGAAAATTTTCTCGCGGCAGTATCGGTTTAGCGCGACGCTCGAGACTTTTTCGATGGTCTCGCCGAGCAGGATGAATCCGAGATCCGAGTAGATAGTCTTCGTGGTCGGCAGGGCTTCGGGTTTCTCGCGATGAATCTCCTCGTAGGCGAATTCCTTCGAGCCGTAGCTCGCCATGAAGTTGACCCTTCCCCCTTTCTCGATCTCCGCGATCCGCTGGTAGAAGGGACGCCACGCCGCCAGGCCCGAGCAATGTGCCAGCAGATGCCGAAACGTGATGACGGTCTTGCCGTGCACGCCGAAGTTCGGGAAAAAGCGCGTCACGCGATCATCGAGGCGAAACTTCCCGTCGCGCGCCAGGATCATCAGTGCGACCGTCGTCGCCAGCGCCTTGGTGAGTGATGACAAGTCGTACACGGTTTCGATTTTGGCCGGCGAGCGGCTCGGTTCGATTGACCTGAATCCGAATGCACCCTCGAACGCCACGTCCGCACCGCGTCGCGCGACCACCGTCGCGCCGGGAATCACCCCCTGCTCGACCGCATCGTTGAAAGCC
>Ga0210394_10005781_pt1 | contig 13718 bp, 11 predicted proteins | sample IncBWC12MmetaG_FD_160121 | JGI IMG/M metagenome (GOLD analysis project Ga0210394, IMG submission 160121) | Forest soil microbial communities from Barre Woods Harvard Forest LTER site, Petersham, Massachusetts, United States - Inc-BW-C-12-M | ecosystem: Environmental > Terrestrial > Soil >...
ATACTTTTGCATTTGACTATTTTTGCAGGCTTTCTCAGAAAACCGGCCAAAAGTAAGCACGGCGAGGTAGCTCAGTTGGTAAGAGCGCAGGATTCATAACCCTGAGGTCATGGGTTCAACTCCCATCCTCGCTACTGAAGCGGATTTTTCGTAAGATAATACGGGGAATCCGCTAATTTCCTGCTCTAAAAGCCTTGCCTGGCCTGCAATTGAAGAAAAAACAGAATTTGATTTACAGGTTCGATACCTGTTATTTTGAAAATCATAGGTTACACCTTCTGGAAACACAAGGTTCTGAAGCCTCTGCGCTAGCTCAAAACTGCCAGAACCCCACATCACATATGTAAGCGCATAAGCAAAATAAACTCCAATATCCCCTTATTTACCATACATGACAGTATATTGACCACCGAGAGGAATGCAGCCTTTATAAAGGATATTATGACCCAAGAACTTAGTAAATTGATTGGCTATCCCCCAGTTCTTGATTCAAAGCATTTGGTACCAGAAACAATTTTGTATAATCCGACCGACGCAGACCATGTTTTCCGATGATGTTGATTATGATTCCGACGATATTGGCCCACCTCGCTTTTAGTGCGTAGACAATTTAATTCCGACCATCTCCACCACCCTTAGGCACTTTTTCTGTAATCGTTTTGCATTGCGGTTTCCAAATCAAAGCCTGCAACCGATGGCAGGCCCTCGGCCGACAACAATCTGGTGGAAACTGCCATCCGACCGATAGATCAGGCGCGGAAGAATAATCTGTTTGCCGGAACATATGAAGCCGCGCAGCGCTATACTCTACTCTCTGCTGTGAACCTGTAAACTCCATGATCTAAATCCCTCCCTCTGGTTCCGCGACGAACTCTCAGGATCGGAACTCGTCCGGTCAAAACAGTCCGCGACCAGCTGCCACATCACTAGCAACACATACAATAACATCTTCAACGAGAAAAGAGGCACTTAACTGATGGGATACTCTACATCAAGTTCTTCTCCAATATCATTTAATGTGTTACCTTAATAGACTTAATAGAACGCTTTCCCTTCTGAATAGGACCCCCACATTTTAGCTACTCCCTGTGAACATTTTTTCGTGCTTAAATCATCCTTGATGAATAAGCCTTATTTTTTTATAGTAACTATTTTCATATTCTTTTCTACCGCACCTGCAATTTCACAGCAGATAAGGTTCAATCGGATTACAACAAACCTGGAGAATGATCCAACTAGTATTCTTGGAATAGCGGAAGATCATGAAGGAAATATTTGGCTTGCTACAATGCGTGGTGGCCTATGCAAATATGACGGATCCGAGTTTAAGAGTTTTATTCATGATCCCAGAGATTCTAATTCAATAATAAATGACCTAGTTGAATGTATTTTCATAGACTTATCAGATGTAATTTGGATAGGGACTTGGGTTGGCCTTGACCGGTTTGACCCGGCAACAAATACATTTACTCTTTTTCGACATGATTCGACCAATAGCTCGAGTTTAGCTGGAGACTACATCGGAGCCATTTTGGAAGACCATCTGGGTAATCTCTGGATTGGTACTAATGGCGGTCTAGATCTATTTGATAGAAAGGCGGGAAGATTCATTCATTATCCTCACAAAACAAACGATTCTTCCAGCCTTAGTAGTAATTCCATTAGGGCAATATACGAAGATCATAAAGGAACTCTTTGGGTAGCCTGCGGCAATGAGTGGGATACTACTTCTACAACCGAAGGTGGGCTTAATCGCCTGAATAGAGCCACGGGAACCTTTACAAGGTATTTGCACGATCCATCTAAGCCTAATAGTCTTGCCACAAATAGAGTTAAGGCCATGTTTGAAGACAGCCGGGGCAATTTTTGGGTGGGTACCACTGGCAATGGACTGCATATAATGGATCGAAATAAGGGCACGTTCACGCATTTCTTTTATGATCCTAAGCATCCGGAAAAGCTCAGCCGGCCGCCTTTAACAGACAATCCTGTGGATCAAATCACGTTTATTAATGAAGACGCATACGGTGGTATATGGATAGGCTCTCTTCATGGCGGAATAAACAGGTACGATACCAATACAAGAAGAATAACCCATTTTGGAACATGCAGCGAGTGGAATGGTTCATTGATGCCAAAAAAGCAGGATACCACTGCAGGTTTTGGTGAGAGTAATATCTGGCAAGCTCTGTTTTCTAGAGACGGTGTAATTTGGATCGGCACCTTCTGGCCGACTGCCGGGGCCCTCTTATACCAGACAAATTTGTTTGGAAATACAATCCCATTTTATAAGACCAATAAACCTTTCGTCGCTTCAATTTATTACGATGGGGATAGTATACTTTGGTTGGGAACTTGGGAGGGTTTGATCAAAAAGAATGTGAAATCCCAAACTGAGCGGTTGTTTGTCAATAACCCTAAAAATTCGAACAGCCTCAGCCAAAATTCAGTGTCTGATATTTGCGCAGACATGAAAGGGAATTTGTGGATTGGAACATGGGGTGGTGGTCTTAACAGATTTAACCCGCATACTGCACTTTTTACTAGGTTTGGGTCAGACCCCAAAAATGGTTCAAGTCTATGCAACAATTTTATTCACGCTTTATTTATAGACCATAACAATGACCTTTGGATAGGAACAAATGAATACGGTCTTGATAAAATGGATCACCAAAGTGGCCGGTTCAAACACTACAAGATCGAAGGATCCGGGTACGATCCTGGAAAATATGTCACTTACATTCGTGAGGATCGTGATCATGACATCTGGGTTGGCACTAAAGGAGGTCTATTTCGAGTACATACTGACAACGGAATAATTGAAGATCTGCTGCCCAACGCAGGTGTAAACAGTATTTGCATTGATTCAAAAAATAACGTTTGGATCGGGGCAGACACCATGAGAACTCAAAGCTTCAGTTCACCAAATATTCTTTACCGGTTTGAGCGCAGCCACCACGAGTTTATAGCTTATATTGACGCAAAATCCAAAAAGCCTATATCGAGTGAATTCATTTTTAACCTCATGGAAGATGACCAAAAAAACTTGTGGCTAGGTACGAGGGATGCCATAATAAAAATAAATGCTGGAAGGGATACGGTGAGGGAATATGGCGAAAGTTTTGGAGTTCATAGAAATTGGTGGTTTGATAGAGCCGACAATTTCAAAGCAAAAAGCGGGGAGTTATTTTTTTGTGATCATCTGGGATATTACGCGTTTTCCCCAGACGAGGTAAAAAACGGTCCAAATCCTCAATTAAATTTTACCGTATTTAAAGTAAATGATCGGGAAGTGTTGCCTGGAAGAGGAGGAATATTAGAGGCTCCTATATGGAAAACTCGAGAGATCGCGTTAACGTACAAGCAGAATAGCTTTTCCTTTGATTTCTCAGCTATTCATTACTCTACCCCAGGCAAAGAAAACTACCTTTTCACGCTTGAAAACTACGATCGCACCTGGCATGCAATAGGTGAAAATCATTTGGCTTATTACTCCAATGTTCCGCCTGGGCAGTACGTCCTTCATATAAAGGCCGTGAATTCTGATGGAGCTTGGAGTGAAAAATCCATCAGGATATTCGTTTCGCGACCCTGGTGGCAAACATGGTGGTTCTATTTGATATTAATTTCAGCCTTTGTATTGCTAATGTATAGCTTATACAGGTATCGTTTAAATGATGTTCTTCGCCTGCAGGCCGTTCGAAATAAAATATCCAGGGATTTGCATGACGACCTGGGCGCAACATTAAGCAGCATTTCTGTATTAAGCGAAGTTGCTAAAGAGAATCTTGAAAAGGGCAAACCGGATGAGTCATATCCTCAGCTTACCAAAATCAACAACTATTCCCGTGAAATGGTAGACAAGATGAGGGATATCGTTTGGGCTATTAATCCTACAAATGACAACCTGGGAAGCCTGATACAGCGTTTGAAGAACTATTGCGCAGAAGTGTGCACACCACATGAAATAAGTGCACAGTTTATTGTAGAAGAAGCGTTTATGAATCTAGCCGTTCCAATGAATGCTAGAAAAAATATTTATCTTATTTGCAAAGAAGCCATTCACAATTCAGTTGCTCATTCCCGATGCAAGAATATACATGTCAGATTAAATACATTTAGCTCTGAGATCCATGTGGAAATTTCAGACGATGGCTGCGGACTAAAACAGCATGAACTCACTTCCGGTAACGGACTAATTAACATGCAATCACGTGCAATGGAAATGAATGGTAAATTGACTGTTCGTTCATCCCAGGCAGGGACTAGTGTCCTACTAAATCTGGTTGTCCCCCAAATTCGGAGTTGAGAAAGCCTAATATTTCTGTTAACTTGTATAATGCCAATCTGCGTTTCAATTTTCGAAGACAACCTGAAGTTTCTTGATGCGTTCAGTATTCTCATTCAAAAAAAACCTGAACTCAAACTTGTTGGCGCATTTGAAAACACTGTCAAATTGAAGGAGAAAATTGCAAGTTATGTTCCGGATATTGTTTTAATGGACATTGGTATCGCCCCAGTCAATGGAATTGAAGCTACGCGGTTGATAGTCAAAGAATTTCCTTCAGTCAAGGTGCTTATACAAACAGTTTTTGATGAAGACGACAAAGTCTTTGCGGCCATTTGTGCCGGTGCATCAGGTTATATGTTAAAAACTATTAAGAGTGAATCACTATTGCCATTTATATTTGAAGTGTATGAGGGCGGTGCTCCTATGACTCCAGTAATAGCCACCAAAATACTCAAATTGTTTAAGAATCATTTTCCTTCCGGGAAACAATACGAGGATTACAAACTTAGCAGACGAGAGAAGGAAATCCTTAGGTGTTTGCTTGATGGATTGAGCTATAAAATGGTAGCAGAGCGCTGCCATTTGAGTTTTGAAACCGTGAAAACCTACATAAAAAGAATATATGAAAAATTGCACGTAGCTAGCATGACAGAAGCAGTAGTAAAAGCAATTCATGAAAACCTCATTTAATAAATTTCTCCTCTTTCTTTCTTTGTCCCCATTTTTCGGACTTGACTTCAGCCCCTTGATTTGATAGATTTGCTTTGTCGCCTTCAAATTTTGTCGCGATTAACAGCCAAAAGTTTGTGATACTAAATGACGATAAGGTCATGTAGCATTTCATATATGGAGTTCTATATAACTTATTAGTAATTGCAGTGAATACAATGATTTAGTTGCACGATGCGTTGATGCGACGCATTATTCGGTAAATCATCATTCTTTACTTTATTGTAACGACTCACTTTCATTACGTTAATTTCTAATTGTCAACTTTCCTACTGATAACCCAATCAAAAAGTTACAGAATACATTTTTTATGCATGGCTTTGACTAGTTGGAGAAGCGGTTTTTTATTTCAATTGAATTACAGAAGTTTCGATCATCGAAAAAACGAAATAAAAAAGTAAATCATTCAGTTGGTTAAAATATTATCATACCGTAAGAGCTGGAAATATGAAAGGATAATTTAATCATTGGGAATATGAATATTGCCTCAATTGTCCACGTTTAATATTCACTTTAAACTTTCATTTATGACACAGACTAAAGTTTTCCGAATATTTCCTTTGATCGCTATGGTTGTATTTGTATTGCAAGGGTGTTTAAAAGGTCCGGCAGGCCCAATTGGCCCTGAAGGTCCAGCAGGCTCAAATGGTTCAACTGGCCCCGCCGGTCAGCAGGGTCAGCAGGGTCCGGCGGGGCCACAAGGCCCACAGGGTCCAAGAGGGGCTACTGGAAGTGCCAACGTAATTTACTCCTACTGGATTCCTGGCGTTTATGGACTTGCAAACAACTTGTCTGTGCCAGACATTACACAAGGTATTCTTGACAGTGGTGTGGTTTTAGTGTATACATATGTTATTGCGAGTAAGGTGGTATATCAATTGCCGGTTTCCTTTCCAAATGGTTTTTATATCGATGACGATTATGAGATTGGTGAAATCTCTATAGCTTCCTCAAATATATTGAGCGCTTATTATTTTCGTTACATCATTATACCGGGCGGGGTTTTTAGCGGGCAGTCTATTCCAAAAGACTACCATACGTTGTGTCAGCAGTATGACATACCTGAGAATTAATTGTATAAAATACCTCATCGTGCTAGATAAAGGGCTTAAAGGTTCTTCGGCCGTCATTTTCACAGAGGCATTGCATTACTAGGTAAAGACCTGCAATGGAATGAGATCTCTAAGCTTAAGAGCAAACGTCCGCGACTATTCGTCCTCTGAGTTAGGCTTCTGTCGTTTTCTGCAGTGGTAATAGGACAATGATCAACTTTCTTCGCGCTACAAGTAGGTACAGATTTTCGAAAAAATCTCAATAATAGGTGATTCAATTCCACCAAAATAGTTTTCAAAATTATTAGAGCTAATCATTATGGAACTAACATGATGAAAAATATCTACCCACCTTGGCCATGCATTGCATTTTTCATAGCGCTCTCTAACATTGGATTTGGGCAAGCTAATAGAACATTATCAAACCTGCTATCTACGACCTCGGTTAATGATAGCCTGGTGACCCTAAGAACAAATACTTACAATCTTGGGAATGCACTGGTTTGAAAAACAATAACGTCGGCACTTTCACTGCCTCGGGCAATGGAAGTATCGGGGGACTCTGGCGGTTACAGGTATTATGACCCTCGGTGGGCTACATGCAAGGGAACAACCATTGTTACTTCCTTTAGCAAGGACGTTTTGACCACCAATTCGTCAGGTGTGATAAGTTCTGGCCTATGTGCTGCTGCGTAAATTTTGTAAACATAAAAGCAATTTATATGAAACGAACACAAACAATTCTAACGGTCATCCTATCCGCTTTGGTTTGTTTAGGCGCATGCGCTCAACAACCTAAGCTCATCACTGGAGATCTTTCTGTGTTAAAATCTGAAACATCATTAAATACACGATTTACATACGATAACATGATGGTGGGAAAAATGAATGAATCGGATTATGTGAAAAAGAAGGTCGAAGAAGCTAATAAAAAAGAAACTGGGAAAGGGGACATTTGGCTCCAAGAATGGCTAAAAGACAGGCGAGCCTACTTTGAACCGCAATTTAATAGAGAGTTTACAAAATATTCAAATAAATCAATAGACGAGAAAACTAAGTACGTCTTGATCATTCACACTGTTTACACAGAACCGGGTTTTTATGCATTACTCGCTGGAGGTGAAAAGGCAAGAATCAGTTTAGAGATTACTGTCGTAGACTCTACCGATTCAAACCAAGTTATCGCGAAAATAAGTTTGGAGGATGTTAAAGAGGGCATTTATAAGGAACCCGGTGGTAATTATGCTGTTGCTGGGCGTGTTGCGGCAGCTTATGCAAAATCAGGAAAAATCCTTGGAAAGTTTATAAAATAGTAAGTATATGCAATTAAAAGTACTTGTTCCTAATCTAGAATCTGTTCTTTTTTTGCAACCTCTGCTATTTTCGGCTAGGCTGGAGGGTTTGCCCTAGGCGAGCAAGCTTCCCACTGATCAAAGAGATCCGTACTTGCCCCCTCCTTTCACATACCACTAATAGGTGACTTATTTAGGCAAAGGGCCGAATTAATTTGTTTTCGATTTGCCTCATTCTAAAACTCAAAACCTTTAAGCATGAAAAAGCTATTCTTCATTTCAGTCTTATCTCTAGCGGTCGCAACGAATGCTTTTTCGCAAGAAACACAACCATCCAAAGATTGCGAAGGCGCCTTCCCCAAGGGGAGCAGTGTTATTTCGGCGGGAGTTGGATTTGGCGCTGGTGAATTGGAGCCAACGGGATTTACCTACAACATGCCGGTAAATCCGACTTTAACTTGGGATATGGCCATTACCCGTAAGCTGGGCATTGGAAATATTGGTGTGGGTCTCATACTGAGCACTACTTCTTATTATCTATCCGACACTTACGGGAACGAGTACTATTATACGGCCAATCTGGTCGGCGCCCGCTTCAGCTACCATTTCATCATACCCAAAAGCCACAGATTTGATCCTTACGTAGGATTCGTGGTTGGATATTTATTTGGTTCGGCTTTCGATACTACAACTTTCATTGTGGGCTACCTTAACGGTGCACCAGCTGCACCTCAAATAAACACAGGCGAAACGACCGTACTCTTCGGGGGCTTTCATTTTTATTTCTCTCGTGTTTTCGGAGTAACAGTAGAAACTGGGCTCGGAGGTTTTTCATTTGCATTTGTAGGATTGACCTTTCGGTTTGGGGGATGCAAAAGCGGAAGAAAATAGAGTATCTCTCATTACCCAGAGACAGACTACATATAGATTTCGGTTGACCTCCTCCCTATCAGCAACATCTGCCCTATAAATGGGGTGAACCATAGTCCATCTAAGGCGAATAGATTTGGAAGATTAAAGATATTATTGATTTATAGGTGCGCTTATTTTCTTGCATGACCTCATCTCAAGAAAACGAACGCATATAAATGAGAGTAATTGTACTTTTTTTTATTAACTGAAAAAACTAAAACAATAATCATGAAAAAAGTATTTTCAATACTTACATTGATTATTTTAATTACTGCATGCAAAAAAAGACCACCCCCAAACCCAGCCAATGATCTTCTTAAAATTGGAGATTCATATCAGGGGGGCATTGTGGCCTATATATTGCAACCGGGTGATTCCGGCTATGATGCAAACGTACAACACGGCCTTATAGCTGCCACAGCTGATCAAGGTAAAAACATTGAATGGAAAAACTGTTGTATTTTTGGAATAGCTGTACATGACACTGCACTTGGCACAGGCAGTAACAACACCACAGCAATTATTGAAGCTCAAGGGAATCCCCCCTCTGGCAAAACCTATGCTGCTTATCTTTGCAGAAATTACAATGGCGGTGACTATAACGACTGGTTTTTGCCAAGCTTATACGAGCTTTATAAATTATATTTAAACCGTGAAGCTGTTGGCGGGTTTTTAGACAATCTCTACTATAGTTCTAACCAATCCAACCAAGACTTTTCCGTCTGGTACCAGAACTTCGACTCCATTGGCTACCAATTCACCATTGACCCCGGTTTCGGGCTTTGTGTTCGTGCTGTTCGGTATTTTTAACTATTTAGTTATTTTGGTTTCCTCAAATTCGAAACATTAAAAAAGGGGAACCGATGCCCGATTCCCCGATTCCTAGTATTAAAACTTTAGACCATATTCTCGGGCTATATAAAACAACGTGCCTAAAGTAGTTTTTTATTACAAACTATCTCAAAAGTAAGAATAGGTGAATAGTGAGTAAAAAGTTCTTTGAAGGTGGCGGTTGTTACGCATTTTGAATTATTAATTATGAACTGGGATATTTAGATCGACCATTAATATAGTAGCAGCACCCGTGTCCGGGCCAGATAAGCCTTTACCGTATTGCGCGACAATCCCGTAAGCCGCACAATCCCTTTTATTGATTGGCCTGCCCTGTAAAGTGCCAGTACCCGCTTTAGCTATTCCATGGTGATTGGTTTTGCTGCCATTCCTTATCAGTTTTAAGGAGGCAAGACTACAAAAGCAACCACCCGGCGAAAGCTGTTCTTCAGAAAATCGCTAAGGGGGGTCAACATGCGCCGGAATGACGGTGGATAAGATCCATTCCAGGTGTGTCAAGATCGTCCGGAATCCGGTCAAAAAAGGTGGGTCAATATACCGGAATCAAAAAAGCGAAATCACTATTTTTTGGGGGGGTCAACATCGCCCGGAATCTACACTATTGACTATGCCATTGAACTTTACAACCAGTCGGCCAAATCTTTGGGCTATCAGGTCGAGTTACCCGCGGATACGATTTAGAATGGAAATGGGCGTAAATATTTTGGATTATTATTTCGATTTGTTATAACGCTTTTTTTCTCATATCTTTTGTTATTCTTTCTTTCTAGCCATTTTCCCTCCAAGCTAATCCAAACCGAACACCTCTGCCACATTAGCTTACCCCCGCTGTTTATTTCTTTGCTGTAATCGTTATTTAGGTGAATGGTGCAACTAATATCACCAAATAGAATGACAAAAATCATTGCTTAAACCTACGAAAAGGGAAAAACTTTAATTTAATTATTCACAGGAGCATGAAAAAGAGAGTTACTATCATTCTTATTCTTGTAGTAGTATTTGGATTGGTGAGTGCACAGAGCGGAGATCTGCCAGGTACAGATGTAGAATCTCTTGCAATCAGTGGGAGAAACATCTTTGCGGGAACAAAAGAAGGGGTATCTCGCTCAACCAATAACGGCTCAAGTTGGACTGCTCTGAACATGAGCTTGACTTCTGAATGGGTATCTTGCCTTGCAATCAATGGAAGAAACATCTTTGCGGGAACAGATCGTGGGGTATTTATCTCCACCAATAATGCTTCAAGTTGGACGGCGGTAAACGAGGGCTTGACCAATACTAACGTAAGATGCCTTGCAATTAGTGGCAACGACATCTTTGCCGGAACATATAATGGGTTATTTCTTTCCACCGACAATGGTTCAAGTTGGACTTTGGTGGACGGGAGCCCGACGAATCATAGAGTAAATAGCCTTGCAATCAGTGGCAACTACATCTTTGAAGGAACATCTCGTGGGCTATTTCTCACCTTTATTAACCATTATTCAGGTTGGCTTTCAATAAACAGAGGCTTGGGTAGCTTCAAGGAACCGATCGTTACAGCGCTTGCAATCAGTGGTGACCACCTCTTCGCTGGAACATTTGGGGATGGTTTATTTCTCACTGTTAATAACGGCTTTATTTGGTCTGCTGTTAACACTGGTTTACCTAATGACGATAGTAAACAAAATACTTTGACTAAAGTACCTGATACAGTACGAAACCAAACTGAAATTGATACTGCTGATGATTTTGAATTTGGTGGAATAATGGATGAAACTAAATTTGATACCGCTGCATTATTTGCTGCATTAGCTAAAGCTGTGCCAAAGATTGAAAGTGGTATAGTACGTGTAGTCGCAAACATTAGAGGCAAAATCTTTGTAGAAACTTCTAGAGGGCTACGTGTCTCTTTCAATTACGGCTATAGCTGGGTTTCAGCAAACAATGGGCTACCTAAAACGGGTGTGAATTGCCTAGTATTTAACGGCCCCAACATTTTTGCCGGAACGGATTTTGGAGTATTTATCTCCACCCATAGTGCTTCGATTTGGACTGCAGTAAACAAGGGCTTGACTAATACTAACGTAAGATGCCTAGCAATTAGCGGGAACAACATCTTTGCAGGAACAAGCAATGGAGTATTTATCTCCACTAATAACGGGTCAAGTTGGACTTCAGTAAACAAGGGCTTGAGAGCTGCTAATTAGAATCTCAAGACTTGGGGTATGGCTTTATTCATCACAAAGCGTTGCGAGAAAGGAGGAACCCTTTATTTGGCCAATATCTTCGACAAACACCGCTTGCTTTCCTATTTTACTCGTTCTGGAATAAACCTTACCAAAAATAATCCAAAAAATAGAAAATACGTGCGGTTACCTCTCACACTCAAATTGCAAACCTTAAAACAATTTATATGAAATGGCCACAAATAATCTTAGTGACCAATTTTACCACTTTGATTTGTTTAGGCATTTACGCGCAGCACCCTAAACTCATCAAAGGTGATCTTTCTTCTTTAAGAACAGAAATATCGGTCAACGTGCAATTTACCTATGATAGCATGATGGTGGGAAATATGACTGAGGTGGCTTACATGACACAAAAGATGGATGAGTATAATAAAAAAGAAGCTGGCAAAGGGGATGTGTGGGCCAAAGAATGGATTGATAACAGAAAAAATTTTTTTGACCCGGAATTTAATAAATTGTTTCAAAAATACTCCAATAAAACGATCAGTGACAAAGCTAAATATACATTGATATGCCATACAGTTTATACTGAGCCTGGGTTTTTTGGAACCATGCTTGTCTCGAAGAGTACTAGAATCAGCATTGAGGTAACAGTAGTGGAATCGGCTGATTCAAGCCACCTTATCGCGAAACTGAGCATGGAAAAAGTGGATGCCAGTGAGACTCATTATGATGCTGCTACTAACATAAAGTGGGCATATCACCATGCAGGAAAAATCCTCGGGGACTTTGTTAAAAAGTAAGGGTAATTTGGTTTTAATTTAGCTGCCCAGGAAAAACTGTGCAAGAAATCGTGAAGAAGAATCCTAATGCAATTGATTAACCAAATATAACAAAATGATAAAAAGAAACTTTTCTTGACCTATTATCGCATGGAATTAATTGATAAGGTTAATGGTTCTCCCGTTGCTAGGACAAATATCGCTGACAATTTACATGAATATGACCTATTCCCAAGCATCAAAAGCGAACATTCAGGCTGCAAAACCGGGCAACGGAAATTCGGCCATTCGATATAAATAATTGCTCTTCAATACTATATCAAATTGGCATTTTATTAGTTGCGCCTCCGCGAATTGTGTCCTCGCCCACTGTTAAATTTCCGCCGTTTTACTCAACAAAGATTTGGCCATGTTAAGAAACTATCTCCTGTCGGCCCTTCGCAATTTAAGAAAGAGCCAAAGCCTATCGGTTATCAATATTTCCGGTCTTGCCCTCGGCATGGCGAGTTCCATACTCTTATTCGGATATATAACCTTTCAGCTGAGCTTTGATAATTTTCATGTGAACAAAAAGGACATCTACCGGGTCGCCTTGTATTCTTATCAGAATAACCAATTAGTCTTTAAAAGCGCTGAAAATTATGCCGGATTAGGCCCCTCTTTAAAAAAGGATTTTCCTGATGTAATTGATGAGGCCAGGCTGTATAATATGGGCTCTAAAAACAATTGCATATTTACATATAATCAATCATCATTTAAGGAAACGCATTTTCTTTACGCCGATTCTTCGTTTCTGAATATTTTTTCATTCCCTTTCAAGTCGGGTGATCCCAAGTCAGCGCTGTCCAAGCCCTATACGGCGGTTATTTCAGAATCCTTTGCAGCCAAGGTTTTTGGAAAGGAAAGCCCTATGGGCAAATTCATTCAAATGGATGATGATGATCGAAATTCTGAATTATGCGAGGTAACGGGAGTTTTCAAAGAGGTGCCTGAAAATTCCCATATAAAATTCAACATCTTGATCTCCTATCCTACTTTATATCACCGCAAAGGAGGGATGGGCCGTTATGAAACCAACTGGAATCAAAAAGATTTTTATACCTATATCCTAGTTCGCCCGGGGACAGACATGACGCGGCTGGAATCGCAATTGCCCGCATTTATGAGTCGACACATCCCAGGCAAAACCGCCTTGCCAGCAGAAAATAGGCTGGCGTTGCAGCCTCTGGAAAAAATTCACTTAAACTCCGACCTCAGCGACGAACCAGAAGTCAACGGAAGCCGGAAAGCGGTTTCATTTCTAACTATCATATGCATTTTCATCCTGATCATTGCCTGGGTGAACTATATCAATTTATCAACCGCAGGATCAATCCGCCGGGCCAGAGAAATAGGGATAAGAAAGGTCCTGGGGTCAAACCGGTCGCAATTAATTAGACAGTTCTTAACGGAATCATTGAGCGTGAATCTGGTAAGTTTCACGGCCGCAATAATTCTCGTGGGGTTGCTGCAACCGGTCTTCAGCAGGTATTTTGGGGCTGATTTTGCGCTTGCATCGATTGTTACTGAAGGGCATGGATGGGCTTTTATTGCCTTTCTCGCCACGGGCGCCTTTTTATCGGGTCTGTATCCTGCCT
>Ga0210394_10005782_pt1 | contig 13713 bp, 19 predicted proteins | sample IncBWC12MmetaG_FD_160121 | JGI IMG/M metagenome (GOLD analysis project Ga0210394, IMG submission 160121) | Forest soil microbial communities from Barre Woods Harvard Forest LTER site, Petersham, Massachusetts, United States - Inc-BW-C-12-M | ecosystem: Environmental > Terrestrial > Soil >...
GTTGGGATTGCGTGTAGCCGGAGAGGTCGGTTCTCTTCGGCAGGTATTGTCGCAGCAGGCGGTTGGTGTTTTCGTTCGTTCCTCGCTGCCAGGGGCTGTTCCGGTTCGCGCCAGGTACCAGCGGCAATCCATCCGGTAAAAAGAGCTATGCCGTGCTCACGTCCGCGTATCGTGCGCGGCTTGCGGATGCGTTGGACCCGGTAGCGGTGCGGAAGTTAAGACTCCATGATGGCGTGACGATCGCGGAAGCAATCGCGCACGTTGTGGTGAACGCCGCGCTCGCTGGCGACATCGCCGCCGTCCGCGAAATTAACAATCGCTGCGAAGGACTGCCCCCTGCATTTCTCGGCATCGCGATGGGTGTGCCGCAGCCAAAACAGGAAATCACGATTCGCGTGGTCGAAGATGCGCCTCTTCCGCCACCCGAAGGCATGAGCGAACTTTTCGACGGACTGCTAAACATCGTCCGCACATCGAACAACCCCGAAGAGATGACTGCGGCTGCAACGTTGGCGCGTCTTTTGAGGAAGCATGGAAACAAACGGACTGCGTGATGCGTTGCTTCGAAGCGTGTTCGCGGAAGATGCGCCCGTTGAGGTGTCAACACAGGCCACACCTCAAGCCGAACAGCGGCCCGCAGAGGTGTCAGCGCAGAGGTCGTCGGAGTCGACTACTACCCCGCCAAAAACATTCCCCGCGGATTCCTGTCAATGTGGCGCAGCAGAGGTCCGCGAAGTCGGCGGAGGTTTTCGTTGCATGGTTTGTGGATGGCAGAGATTCATCATCAATCCGGGCAGCGCGAACCGCAAACAGATCGAAGACCCGGAATGGCTGGAGCTGAACGGCAAAAGGGGACAATTTCGATGAACCAAGAAGGCATGCCCGACCTGGTGGACCGCGCGAAGTCCTACTTCTTTTCTGTACGCGATTATTTCTTGGGCATCGTCCAGCAGGAGAAAGCCGAGTTTGACGCCGCGCAAAACTTAGTCCGCGTGCTCGCGCTCGTCTTACGTGCGAACGACGATTGCCCTGAATGCCATACGCCGGCATCGATGCGCGAAGTAGCTGCCGGCGCGCTGCGCTGTTTTCAATGCGGCCATCAAAACGAGATTCACAATCCGCGCGGATCTCCGAACCGTGCGCAGCTCGAAACGTGGCAGGGATTCGATGATGACCACCAACGAAAATTTGCTCGCGGATTTGTCGAGGCTTTGAGTCGCTTCGGTCGGCGAAAATAGGAAGGGCCGCGTCGAGTGCGGCCCGTGGGACGTTCAGTGTGTTGCGGCGTTAGAAATGAGGATACCACAGTGGCAAGTGCACTCGCGCCACCGGGTTACGCCCCGCAACGTCGGCATAAGGCCAGAGCACGCAAACGAGGCCAGGACAAACTGGCTTGCTGGCGAACGGGGCGCGCGGTAGACGAAGCGCGCAGTTTGTTGGATTTTATGTTGCGCAGCCGCTGCACTGTCGACGAGATCGTCAACTGGATTTGTGTCGACGACCGGCAATACCGCGAACTCTGCGCCTGGGCCGCCGACAAACCCTCGCTTGCGGGGAATCTGGACAACATGATGGCCTTCCGCGACCGCGTGCTCAACATTTTTCTGTTCCTGGTCGAAGGCCACGAAGCGGAAAGGAGGCAGGCGCGATGTTTGGAATCAACGTCCGGGAAATAGTCAAAGACTACATACCCTATCGCGTGCAAGACCCTTCGATGGTCGATGCGGGCGCGATCGTGGAAGTGACCTGGACTCTGTTCTCGAATTTATGGCGGTTCTACGTGGCTGGCGATATCGAAGCGCAAGCAGATTTTTTTGCGGAACTCTTGGTGGCCGTCGAGAAACAAGTCGACGGGCGACTCTGACCAAGACTAGACCTTGTCGGTCTCCAACTCTTTTCGGATTGCCTCCCTAGCGGCAGTGGATTTCCTTACCACCTCCGCCCGCGACTGACCGTATACTTCTGCGTCTTCACTATGTATCTTTGCTGCGACTCGAATCATGAGTGAACTAATGGCATCACACGCTTCCTCTACTTCCTTTCCGCATGCGATGCCCGCAAGGAGGCGGACTTCGGTGAACTCTTTTCGTTTATCAAACGATTGTTTATTTGCTTCGACCTTCTGTTGAGTCCAGTCAAGACCCAATCGGTCTGCTCTTGCCGTTTTATAAGCGACTTCGAGGTCGCTCAGTGCTTCTTCGAGCGCTCCAAGCCTCTTGGTAACCTCGAACAGTACCTCCCGCTTCATTTCCCAGCGCTTCTGTCGGTCCCATACATCGGTCGATATCTTCGCCTCAATTTCCTTTGTTGCCGTCGTCACGGCGCGCACTTGCTCCACCAGCTTGTCTATGTCCTCCTGCGTCGCGAGATTCTCGCCCTTCTTTTTCATGTATGCGTTGATGAAGCCGATGAACCAACCCACCAGCAGAGTCAGCACCCACACACCTACAACCAACAGTGACTGCATCGTTCACCTACCATGAAATTGCTCGCGCGATTGTGACGCCATAAAGCGGTGCTCGCCAGAAAAAAGGTAGAACGGAGCGGAGTTACGCTTGCGAAAAAATCCAAGCTCTGAAAAAGGTAGCACGGCGGTAGCACCAAAACGCGCAGCCTGGTGCACTCAACTCAGAAAACATCGCTTTTATTGGAGAAATGGCGCGCCCGGAGAGACTCGAACTCCCGACCTTCTGGTTCGTAGCCAGACGCTCTGATCCAACTGAGCTACGGGCGCGTTCCGTAAGTCCCTCTACTATACCGAGTTGCGACGCTAAGCTGCAACTATGCTCTCCTGATTTTGTAGCGCACGTAGCGCAATTAAGCCCGGCTCCGAAATGTCAGTCATGGGAATCTCGAAGCCGAGTCCCACCTTCTCCGCCCATCCTGCGAGGAACTTCCGGTTCTTCACCAACTGCTTTCCGTACCGGCTCCCCATCTCCGTGTTGGAATGACCCATCCAGTAGTCAATGAGGAGTTCCCGGCATTCGCTCGACAGCAAGACCGCCTCGCGGAATCGCCGGAACGCATGAAAACGGACGCCTTCCCGCCCCATCTTCCGGACTATTGTGGCGAAGCCATCCCGCCAAAGGTTCTCCTTGCTAAGCATCTTGCCGCCTTCGGTCTCGAACAGGAAGCCTGACTCGCGGTCGCAGATGTAGCTCCGCAGCATCTTGGCGAGGTGAGGGCAAAGGTCAATGTCCCGGAAACCGGCGTCAGTTTTCGGGGTTGATTCGATGCCGCCCCACTTGCCGCGTTGCTGGCGGATACTGATTATCGAGCAGTCCACGGAGATGTGCTTCCCGATTTCGAGCGCGAGCAGTTCGCTGATTCGGATTCCCGTTCCGGCCAGAAGAGCGGCGACCATCCGGTAAATGGAACGCTTGCACTTGGAGAGAATGGACTCGACTTCTTCCGGCTCCAAGGTCGGACGATGCTGTTCCCGCTGGCAAACCATCGGCAGGGCGATGTATGCCAAATCCCACTCACGAGGAAAGACTTGCTTCGCTTTGTCGTCTTTCGCGGAAGCGATGACCTGGGTGAACACCTTGAAGTAATTGCAGATGGTCTTGTCAGAGAATCGCGCCTCCCCGTCTGCGGTCTCGGCTTTCATCCGGGCGACCAGTTCTTTCGCTTCGGGATTGTCGAGCGAGGCGAGGGGCTTTTCGCGGACCATGCCATTGAGATAGCCGACTGCGGTCGAGTAGGCGTCAATGGTGCGGGGGCGAATTAGCTTGCGGGTTTTCTTGTTGACGATTCGCCCTGCTTTGATTTCTGCGAGCCACCAAGCGGCTTGCGATTCGAATGTGGTGACTGGTGTGATGCGCTCCCGAATCTTCTCCACGTCGAGCACGCCTGCCTCTTCCATGGCTTGATGAAGTCTAAGCATTGCGCCCATTCTGTCCCGGCAGAATCCAAGCGCAGGACGAACTTCGACTTGCGTGGATTGGCCGGGTGCATCCTTGCGGAAGAAGCCGTAAGCCCGTTGCGTGGGAAGCCACGGGTCGGACTGCTTCCGCCCTTTCTGATAGACGTACCCACGTTGCCGGATTTCCGGCTCCGTGTTTCCTACTGAGACGATGATTCGACGGCTCATGGATTTTCTCCGTGTAGCTGTCGAACTGGCGTCCCCTGTGCATTGGGCGAGTGTAGTAACGGACGCAGGCGAATGCAAGGATTCAGGCGGCTTGGTAAATCGAGTGTGCCCTGTTGCCGAGACTGCGAAGACTTGAGATGCCTTGCCCATGGCGCTTTGTTCACGCGATTGCGATAAGGCCAAACTCTAACTTCGTTATGGTACTATACGTACAGCACCATGTGAAGCACATTTTTATGAAGAGGCTTCACCAGAAAAACTGAGCGGTTCAGGATTGTGTCTCGGCCGTTAACCGAAATTGAAAACGAAGGATTCTTCTGACAGCCTATTTTCCAGGATTTCCTTCTCTGAAGAACACGATGTCAGAAGGACTTGGCAATTACTTAAGGCTCTTTAACCTCCCCACTGATAAGGGCGAGGTCGGTGGTTCAAGTCCACCCAGGCCCACCAAAACTCCCCAGTATTTATGCGGGTATTTCGAGCTCTGCCGGCCATCGCATTCACCCTCGAGAAGCTGTTCGCCAAAAATTTGCCAACAATCCGGCAAGCCCATCCAGACGCACGCCAGATGTTCCGCGCCTTCTTTGTCGCCGCCGGCGCCAAATCCTCGCGCACGTGGATGGGGACGGCGGGTTTGAAACAGTTGTGAAGGGCTACCCGCCATAAAAAATCCGATGTCATAGCGCACCCTGCGCTACTCGCCATCGAACTGCACACAGTCCAATCACCGATATCCTATTCAGATTCGGATTCCGAAGCGCAGAGAGCTGAATGCGGAAAGAAAAGATATGTGAGGCTGGGACTTGGCTAGTCTTTGAGCAGTTCTTTAATTCACGCGCGCGGCGAAGCTAGATCGCTCGATCAAACGGATGTACGACGAGGCACGCGTTGCCGTCTGGGTGTATGATTTTCTATTATCTCGCTAGGCTCAAGCTCGACAATCTTTCGAGGCCCCCTTCGAGGAGGGACTACTAGATGGCAGAAGAAACAAAAGTCATGGATCCTGCGAAAAAGCCGCATGAGCACGTTATTTTCATCGACGGCAAGGAGTTCAAGGTCGAAATGGAGTTCCTGAACGGGGCTCAAATTAAGGCCCTTGGTGGCGTGCCGACTGATTATCAGCTATTCCTGGAGCAGAAGGGAGAAGACAAACCCATCAGCGACGCACAATCGATCAAGCTAGAGAACGGGATGCGTTTTTTTGCGGTTCCCCCGGCTACATTCGGATCATGAAATCCGTTTTCGACGAACATTTCGAAGCCCTTTGCGCAGCCTATTCAGGCACCGCATACATGCAGCGCGCGGATGGTTCGAGATTGATCAAGATACCTAACTATGCTTTGCGACCCGGGTGCTGGAACTCGCTTGAGACAACAGTTTATTTTCTCGCCGTACCGAGCTATCCGCTTGCACGGCCAGATTGTTTCTGGACTGACCCGCAACTGAAGCTCGCAAGTGGAGGCCCACCTCAGAACACGAGTATTAATAACAACCACGGTGGGCCAGAGAGCCTACTTTGGTTCTCGTGGCATGTGGCGAAATGGGACCCGAACCACGATACCTTACTCACCTATCTCAAAGTCATTGATCGCAGACTGCAGGAGTGCAAGTGAACGACATTGAACTCGTTGGCGCAGCTAGTCAACTTGGCAAATTGTCCGAGCGTCTACTGACCGCTGCTCCCAATGAAGCAGGTGCAGTCTTGCTTTGTCACGCCCATGGGACCCCATCCCAGCGTCGGCGCGTGCTCGTGCGCGAAATCCTTGACGTTCCGCAGGAATTCTACATTGAGCAACGACACGACCGCTTGAGTATAGATCCCATTTTTCTTGCCCGCGCGTTTAAACGGGCGCAATCTCAGGAATCATCTATCTTCTTGGCACACACTCATCCATTTAGTCAGTGGCCCGATTTTTCGCCAGTCGACGACCACGGTGAGGCCAGGCTCATCCCTGTGGTCTTCCGCCGACTAGAGAACAAACCGCACGGTTCTCTCGTGCTCGGGGAACAAGGTTTCTCGGCGCGCTTCTATGGTAGGCCCGACTGCATGGAGCCGGTTAAGGGCATGGTATTGATCGGTCGCGAGTTTCGGCGCAATACAAGGGAGGAACCCTCGATCCCCGTTGATGACCAGCACGATCGCAACGTGCGGGCCTTCGGCGATGGCCAGCAAAAACTACAGCGCATGCGGATCGGTATCGTCGGTTTAGGGGGGATAGGATCGCTCATCGCCGAGCAACTCGCCCACCTTGGTGTGGGCTCGCTTACGCTCGTCGATTTTGACACCCTCGAAAGATCCAACCTTAACCGCGTCGTTGGCGGCGACGCGGAGGCTATAGGCACACTCAAGGTGAAAGTCGCAGAGCGACTGATTCACAAGATTAATCCCGACATCTCAGTTCAGGCCCTTCCCAAATCGATTCTCAAGGAGTCAACGGCCCGTCGTCTTCTAGATTGCGATCTCGTCTTTTGCTGCACCGATTCGCATGGTAGCAGAGCAGTGATCAATCAACTCAGTTACCAATATCTTGTTCCCGTCATCGACACAGGCGTCAGAATCGACGCACGGAACGGAACAATTGCGTCCATGGCAGGTCGGGTCCAAATGCTCTCTCCTGATCTGCCCTGTCTTCTCTGCAGTAATCTATTGGACTCCGAAGAAATCCGCCGGGACTTTCTGACTGACGCCCAGCGAAGGGCGGACCCGTACATTGTCGGCCACAACGAACCGCAGCCTGCCGTTGTTTCTATCAACGGGGTCGTAGCATCGCTCGCGGTGACGATGCTCCTATCCATCGCGGTTGGGATACCGAGCCCCGGTCGACATCTCCTTTATCTTGTCGGACAGAGCACGGTCAGGCGCGTTGGAGATGAGCCGAAGTCCGACTGCATCGTCTGCTCTGCTCGTGGCTCGTATGCCCGCGCCGACGATTGGCAGATGATCTGGCAACCATAATGGGCCTCTTTGGCAGCGTACGAAGAGAGGTTTGCCTTTTGAGCCCTGCATCGGATGCGCTCAAAAACGCCCTCGCGTACCGCAACCTACAGCCCTCAGAGACGACTACGGAAGTCGCCATCACCCGATGTCGGGGACCGGCGAGGGCGGTCGTATCGTTGTCTAAGCCGCTCGACCTCTCGAAGCACCTCGCTGCTATTCTGCGGCCGGCGTTGGAAAACGGTGTTGCTTTCGTTGCGGTTGACATCGAAAAAGACGAGTTCGCACAGGTGCCTCGAATGTGCGGCAGCGAGGCACTATCGCAGAGGCTGAACATTCCCCCGCGGGATGCGGACGATGCCAAACTCCTCCGCGTCCAAGCGTTTGACATCACCCCGGACTGGGAGCAAAGAGTCGCACAGTACTGTGCGGATAACGACCCGGGACGCTCCTTTGATGGGGAGTGCAAGGTAGATTCCAGCGGACTGCCCCAGGGCACGAACTTCCCAGACGACGAAGATATCTTTTTGATTGGACGCGCTTTCAATGAGTGCTCCTCCGTCAAGTTGAAGCACCTTGCCCGCGGCCATTCTCGCGCGAAGGGACCTTGGATCATTGATGCGCAGTCTAGAGATGGGCGCAGTCCTGTAACGTTCGTGATGAAGACCGGACCGCTCGGCGAAATTAAAAAGGAAATAGACGTGATGCAAGAAGCCTGCTTTAACCACATCCCGTTTCGGCACTACCCTCCTGTGGCGCCCGATAGGTGTGTTACTGGCGCGACAAAACGAGCGATAGTCTCGATGCTCGTCGAAAACGCCATGACATTTGAGCAATATCTTCGAAATCAGACTCCAGGAAACAAGATAGCTGAAATCCTGGGCGGACCCTTAAAGCTCTGGCGAAAGGTGCAGAGCATTGAGGAGGTCAATATGGGTCAACTCTACCAGGCGCGGGGAGTGACGCCAAAAGAAGCTTGGCACATGAAGAAGATTTGGGCCGCAACCCAAGAGAATGATGCGCAGGTGCTAAAACATAACGAGCTCTACGAGCGCTTTATGTCGCATGACAAAGTCAGTGCCCAATACGTACAAGCTCATGGTGACCTGCATCTACGGAATATTTTGATTCACGAAACCGGAGAAGTCCTACTGATCGACTTCAGCGAGTCTGATCGGCTGCCCGCGTCATACGATCCGGCGACGCTCGACGTGGCCTTAGCTTTTGACATTCCAGACCAGCTCGCGGCTGAGGCAAGCGTTTCCGACGCGCAGCGCCTGGAATTATATAGCCTGCCTCTCCTTGAGGGGCGAGCTACCGACGATCCAAACTTCAGAATTGCCGGCGTTCTGGTACTGCGTAACCAGATTCGCGAATCCGTCAGCGAAATAGAATACGAGCTAGCCATAGCAGCACGGCTCATGTGGTGGGCTAGATGGCGCAAAAGTCAGCTTGCTTACCGCTGCGCAAGTAGAATTGTCAATAGCTTCAGCCCCGGTGCTCCATGAGGGAGTGGTGGAAATTCGGGTCCTCTGATAATCCCGCGAAGTCTTCCATGAGGAATCCCACCTCGAACCGCCGCTCGCGGTTCTATAAAACGGTTACGTTCACTCGAGTCGTTCAGGTTGAAACCCAAGACGATGGTGCTTCAGCAACGGAAAACGAGGGGACGCTAGCTCTCGTTACGAATGGCAGGAAGACAAAGTGGCTTCTGTTCCGGTGCCCTTGCGGGTGCGGGGACCTGCTGCGGATAAATGTTTCTCGGGCAAACCACCCATGCTGGCGGCTTCGTATTAGTAGGATCGGAAAGGTTTCAATCTTCCCCTCGATCGACCGCGATTCAGGATGCGGTTCACACTTCTACTTGACGGGCAATGTCGCACGGATGTTATAAGGAGGCGGTTAACCGGGAGTGCGGGAGTGCTGGTTTTGTCCCAGGAGTCTTCGGACTTTCCCACACATTTCCAGCCATATCAAACCAATCACTCTTGTCCCTTGCCATAACTCTGGCCGACCGCAGAATCAACAACCTACAACAAGACTTCCAATCGTTGATCTGGTATGACTCCTAAGATGCCATGTGACGTGTTACATGGATGAGAATTGCCTCCTGCGGAGTTTTGGCGAAGCACAGGTGAGGGCAAGCAGGCGAAACGACAGGTTCAAGAGAAATTCCGGATTACCGAAATCCCAGAGCAGTGCAATATGAGATGAGGGCGCGTCTATCTCGGTGGTCTGCGCTGATACGCGATTCGGCCGTTCAATCATGGGTTTCAACGGTCGCTTCCGTCTTTCGCTCCAGCCACTCACGCAGAGCCTTCTCAGTTATCAGCCGGCACCGGCCCACGCGGACTGTGGGCAGGCCTTTATGTTGTATCGCGTAGTAGAGGAACCGAAGAGAAAGGCCAGTCACCTCAGCGGCCTCCCGCGGTCGATACGCCACTCGCGGTAGATTGCGGTTCATGTGTCATTCCCTTTCCTGACCGGATACTCCCCTTCGCTCCCAAACCATCCGTTTCGAGCCAGATCTCAGCATGAACATGCTACTATACATATAGCATCATGAAAAGCACATTCTTTTTGAGACCGGATATTCTTCTGAGGTTGCACCTGGCGCCGTGGATTCAGAAGCGGTTTGTCAAAGCAGCAAAGAGGGAAAACCGTTTCAGTTCTTCTTCCGTAAGTGAATTACTCAAAAGATTCTCTTCGGCCGTCTTTGGCAGGCACAGTACAAATGGTTCAAACGCTTCCAGCAGCATCGCCCCATACTTCTTTCGGTCGTATCCGAACCATCCTTCCCATAGCGCAAAGGCTCGAACGCGCTCATTCGGCACGGAGCACTCGCTGTTAGTGATGATGTATTCCACGGTTTGTCCGGGTCGCAGCCTTACGCCGCTGCCGAAGAGTTGCTGCGCGGCAATCGCAGTTACACCGGCTTTCTGGTAATCGCGCGGCTCTTTCGTAATGCGTTTGCTGACGATAAGTTCCCGGATGTCCACATCTCCGCTCGAAAGACGCTCCTGGTAATCGGCGAGGACCATCCGTGCGGCCTCAATCTTGCGAATGTAGGATTCAAAATCGTGTGCTTCCGCGAGGATCGCCAATACTTCGTGTTGCATCCGTTTCAGCAGCGGTGCCGTGTCGTGGCGCCGGCATTCCAGGCCGCGAACTTTTGATTCGCCGTCTTCGCCAACGGCAAAGAATCGATTCGGTACGGGCACGTCTGCATATTGCTTCGAGGGAAGAAAAACAACATAGTGATATACGGACTCAATCGCGAGAGGGAGCCGCGTTTTTGTTTCGATTTCGTTAGCTAAACGCTCGAAGTCTTCTCGTGTTGCTCTTTCCTTCCAAACGTACAGCGAGTCCACCAAAGCATGGATGAGTTGAAACCCATCGTTTTCCGCAATCTCCTTCGCGACGAGAAGGGTTTCGCGCGCGACGGCATTGATGGCTTCGTGGGCTTCGATTTTTCCGAACCTTGCATTCTTGTAACCCGTGTAGCCAAAACAGCAGACGAGAAGCCATTTCATTGAATCGCGTTGCAGTTTGAAACGCAGGGCGGTGTCGGGCGGAGAAGTCTTCTGTAATTTCTTGAGTTCGCCACGCTTGGCAATCAGGCGTTCGACAACGCGGCTGGTGATGCCTCGCCTTTTTTCGCAGATGCGATAGCCGAGTTCGGGAATGCGAGGAGCGTCGGGGCAGCAGGGGCAGTTGTTTGAACACCTATGCTACTATACATACAGCACAACCTGACTGTGAGAAGTAATTACGCCGATTATTTGCGGCTGTCAAGTCAAAAGATGACTACCAGCAAAACCGCCGAAGCCGTCGAGAAACAGGGGCGCGCCATGAAAGCGAGAACTTTCGAGGTTGGCCTCTTTGATCCAACCGCCGCGCATGGAGTGATGCTCCCGCGCCTATGGGACCTCGACACGTTGCTGCGCTCCGTGTCCTGGTTGCGCCTGAAGAACCTTGAAGGACGGAATATCTACATCCGGCCGAGTGGCGAACATGCTCTTTCGCTCATCGACGACGTGAGCACTCAGACCATCGAGCTGCTGAAATCAGAGGGCTTTGCCCCAGCGGTAGTTCTTGAAACATCTCCGAGGAACTTTCAGGCATGGCTCTGCCACGGGCAGAACCTGCCGAAACATATTTCTAGTTTTGCAGCAAGACTGCTGGCGTCACGCTTTGGCGGTGACTCTGCTTCGGCGGATTGGCGGCACTACGGAAGACTTGCGGGCTTTACGAATCGCAAAGACAAATATCGGAGAAAGGATGGAACCTTCCCGTACGTGAGGCTGCATGAGGCTACGGGAGCGGTGTATTCAAAAGCGGTCGTATTTCTCGCAGAAGTCAGAACCCTCTATGAATCGGAGCACTCCAAGCCTCTCCCTCCCGTCTCTTTCGGACACCCGAGCCTGTGCCGTTGTAGTCTGAAGAGCATCGAGGACTTCGGAGCGAAGCCAATCTACGGCGGCGACCAGACGCGCGCGGATCTCGCTTATGCAGTGTACGCTTTGGCCCACGGCGTCCCGGAGAACACGGCGCGGGAGGCGCTTACTTCGCGTGATCTTTCGCACAAAGGAGATAGGAAGCGGCAACAAGAATATATTGATCGTACGATTAGGAAGGCTCGGGAGCGAATCGGAGACAATCGGAAAGACTAAAGACCTTATCTCCAAGACTTAACGTTCTTCTCGCACCGAAGTGTGCTACCCAAATCGAAGAGCCCGCGGGCAGTGGCTTGGCAACATCGGCCCAACCTCCGCGCGCCACTTCCCCTTTTTCCCTGTGCGTTTCGTCCCAACATGCGCCACAGCCCATGCGATTCATCGTGCCCCTTGAAACCCCAGGCGCGCTTCTGGAGGGCCTCCGTTGCTTAACGGCTTCCCGCCCGCTCGCGACACCCAATGAGTTTCAGGGAAAAACCATGCCGAGATTCCTACTCATAACTGATTCACGACTATCGGAAAACGACCGTCAGAATGTTTTTCTGGAGGAGCTTACGGTTGGACCGCAACTTTATCCGAGGAGTCTGCTGGAACTTGCCCAGGACTTGGCACAATCTTTTTCTCGTGCTTTGGCAGATGAGGTATGGGCTTAGGTTGCGGGGCTGAATCAGCCCGCACGGTAGGAGCGGGGCAAACACCGAGCACAGGGCAAAGTAAAGGTCGCCAGGGCGACCACAAGAGGAGCACGAAGATCAGTGTCAACACCAAGAACGTTCTCCGAAATGCAGGCTGTGTGTCGCATTTATGGTCGATATAAAACAACATCGCAAGCAAAGATCTCATTTCAATACCCTCGCAAGCAGCATTCCTAAACCAATACCCAACACCAGAAGGCCGCTCGCGAAAACCACGCCCATTGCTACCCAACGGCGGACTGCAGATCGCGTGTAAGCCGGAATCTTCGGGCGCATTTGTGTTTTCAATAACTTCCGTAGAATCAACAAAAGCGATCTGTCAACGACGTCAGTTTTGACAAGGGAAATGGGAGAAGTAAAGTAGTTATCGTTCGCCACAACTCCGCGAGAGCTTAACGTCAACGCTGTAACATGTTGCATGACCTCTCTGTATGTTGTTCGTTCTACGTGCGCTCTCAATTTTGGCGAAGGACACCTACCTCGGAGCTTGGAGATCATGCTACGGTCTTGGGTTTAATAGATTGATTATTAGCACGGCAGAGACATTCCGGAGCGGAATTTATAACAAATCATAGGGCCTATGAGAATATTCACGCTTACCGTTGTCACTGATGTAAATCTTTCGTCTCTTTATATAGATGACCCATGTCTTGGGGCCTATGGAAGGTCCATGCGTCGTGAGTAGTTCTGCTTACCGCCCTCGTTTCGCTGAAAGAGTCGCATTTCGAGGCTCGCTATTGCTACGCGGGAATGAGGAAATAAACCCCAAGAAATTATTTATCTTGATAATTGGAAACAGACTGTGAACGTGAACGTCACAATGACTACGGAGTCCCCGGCTGATTTTAGGGAGAGTATGCCTGCTTCGTTTCGACTGATCCCCCGAATTGAGACATTTCCTAAGATCGTCTCGTTTGCTCAGACTCCCGTTGGCAAACTGGTTTTATTGGCGATCTTTGGTGTGGGTCTGTGGGCCAGCGACATCGACTGGCTACCCTTAACGTTTGCACTACTTATTATCACCTTTATTCCCTCAAAACGCCGCCTGCTTGTCACCATTTGTACATTGGCATTCATATTTCTGGTCCCCTCGATTCATGGCCCTGTCCCTTTATCCATCGTTATTACATTCCTGCAAGTCTTCGCCCTTGCCGCAGTGCTTTTCTGGTGCGCCGTCCGCTGGCCGAGGTCGTTGTACGGTCGAAGACCGATCATCTTCCTCCTTTGTGCATTTTGGGTATTCATTGAGTTGGGCACGATTTTGCCCCGCAATGGAAGGGCTTACATTTTACTGTGGCAATTCCTCTTCATCCTTTCGACTTACATCTGGTTCATCGGCTATTCCTTGCTCGACGCTAACTCTCCTAACCACGACAATTTTGCTCTCCAGCTTGGCGTCTACTCACCCTTCTGGGGCTCCTCGAATACGCCCTTCCCGAAAGGCGCTTCCTATCTGCGCAAGATTGAGGCTCGGGACGCAGAGCAACTCGCAGTCACACAACTGAAAGGCCTGAAGTTGTTGGCCAGATCGGA
>Ga0210394_10005783_pt1 | contig 13713 bp, 15 predicted proteins | sample IncBWC12MmetaG_FD_160121 | JGI IMG/M metagenome (GOLD analysis project Ga0210394, IMG submission 160121) | Forest soil microbial communities from Barre Woods Harvard Forest LTER site, Petersham, Massachusetts, United States - Inc-BW-C-12-M | ecosystem: Environmental > Terrestrial > Soil >...
CTGAAAAAACCGCAAGCGACCGAGGAGGCGTTTGCCGGCGGCTGGTTCCATACCGGCGATTTGGGCGTCGTCCATCCGGACGGCTATATCGAACTCAAGGACCGCTCGAAGGACATCATCATCTCCGGCGGCGAAAACATCTCGACGGTCGAGGTCGAAAGCGTGCTCTATCGTCACCCGTCGGTGTTCGAGGCGGCGGTGGTCGCCCGCCCCGACCCGATGTGGGGGGAAACCCCTTGCGCCTTTGTCATGCTTAAAGCCGAAGCCGCCGCCACCGCCGACGACATCATTGCCTTTTGCCGCGAGCATCTCGCCCGGTTCAAGGCGCCGCGCACGGTGATCTTCGGCCCGTTGCCCAAAACCTCGACCGGCAAGATCCAGAAATTCCTGCTGCGCGAGCGGGCCAAGAGCGGCGCGTGACGCGGTCTTAGGGCCGGGCCGGCTCGGATGACCCCCGGCGGCGACGGGGTAAGCGCTACCTCGATGTGCCGTAGCGAAAGGTCTCGTCGGCCGACCCGCCCACCCGCACCGAGGTGCTGGTGCCCGGAATCAAGAACGAGCGCGGAAAGCTGCCGCCGACTGCTGGCGGGTACGGCCCCGTGGCGTGAACGTCGGCCTCCGGGACGCTCGCTGGCCCCGGCGGCACTTGCACCTGCGGCTGTGCGAGCTGGTCGATCCGCTGCTGGAGTAGCTGCTGATTGGCGCGAAGGTTCGACAACTCGTCGGCCTTTGCCGTGAGGAGGCCTGTCAGAGGCACGATTGCGGCCGCCAGAGCGCCGATCGCCGCCACGCGGGCGAAATGCCGCTTTTGCGCCACTGCTCCCACACCCCCGCCAAGACGCCAAGACAATCGCTAGCCTGCGCGCATCCGATGGGGATGGTTAATGGCTTTCCAACTGGAAAATCTCATCCTTGATGCGGAGCTTTTGCCGCTTCAGATCAGAGATCGCGTCGTCATTCGGAAGCGGACGGCGGCCCTCTTCATCGATGGCGCGTTCGAGTGCCGCGTGCTTTTCTCTCAGCGCTTCGATGCGATCCTGCGGCGACATGCTCAATCCTCCTCACAGACAATGACCGCGCACGATGGTAACGCCGGACCCACGCTCCGGCCAGGGGCACACGCTCCCCGATGACCAAAATATGTCAAGACCGCAAATTTCAAAGAGGCCGCGATGGGAGAAATATCCGCAATTCCGCGCCTGGTTGTCGGCATCAGCGGCGCATCCGGGGTCATCTATGGTGCTCGGCTATTGGAGCTGTTGCGGCCGTTGCCGGTCGAAACCCATCTGGTCATCAGCCGGGCGGCCGAGGTGACCCTGGCGCTCGAAACCGAGCTGAAGCCGGCTGCGGTGCGCGCACGCGCCGACGTGGTGCATGCTGCCGGCGACATGGCGGCGCCGATCTCGTCGGGCTCGTTTCGCACGATCGGGATGGTGGTCGCCCCGTGCTCGATCCGCAGCATGGCCGAGATCGCCAGCGGCGCCACCACGACCCTGCTGACGCGGGCGGCCGACGTGGTGTTGAAGGAGCGCCGGCGGCTGGTTCTGATCGTGCGCGAAACCCCGCTCCATACCGGCCATCTGCGCACCTTGACCGCGCTCTCGGAAATGGGTGCGATCATCGCTCCGCCGGTTCCGGCCTTCTACGCCAAACCTGCCACCATCGCCGAGATGGTCGATCAGACCCTCGGCCGTGTCCTCGATTTGTTCGGTCTCGACACCGGAACGGTCCGGCGCTGGGGCGAGCCCTGAGGCCGCTGATCGCAACGATCGGCTTGCGGCGGGGCCCGGCGGGGCCGAGCGCGACGTCGGCGACGGCGATCGTTGAAAGTGGTATGGTGCCGATCGAACCTTGCGCCATCGGCCATGGATCTCGACGCCGAATCATTGAAGGCCAAGCTCGCTGTGCTGAAAAGCGAGCACCGCGACCTCGACGACGTGATCGCGCGTCTGTCCGATCAGCCGCCGTTCGACCAGCTTCGACTGCAGCGGCTCAAAAAGCGCAAGCTCCTGCTAAAGGACCAAATTCTGAAAATCGAAAGCGAGCTGTTGCCTGACATCATCGCCTGAGGGCGCAATCCGAGTGCGGTTGTGCGCAGTGTCCGGCTTCTATAATAAGCGCTGTCGCGTTCCGATCGCGGAAGAACCCGAATGAGCGAGGCCGGTCCGGCAGTGGGCATCATCATGGGCAGCCAATCGGATTGGCGCACGATGATGCATGCCGCCGAGACGCTCGAGCGGCTCGGTGTGAGCTTTGAAACCCGGGTGATCTCGGCGCACCGCACTCCCGATCGGCTCTACGATTATGCACGCACCGCGCGCTCGCGCGGCCTGCGGGTGATCATCGCCGGCGCCGGGGGAGCCGCCCACCTGCCCGGCATGGCCGCCGCGCTGACGCCGCTCCCGGTACTGGGCGTGCCGATCGAAAGCCGGGTTCTCAAAGGCGTCGACAGCCTCTTATCGATCGTGCAGATGCCGGCCGGGATCCCGGTTGCGACCTTTGCCATCGGCGAGGCGGGCGCCGTCAACGCCGCGCTCTTCGCCGCGGCGGTGCTCGGAACGACGGAACTCGCTATCGAGCAGGCGCTCGACGGCTGGCGGCAAAGGCAGACGCAAGGTGTCGCCGAGCACCCGGATTCCGTGTGATGGCGTCGCCGTCGATGCTGGCCCCAGGAGCGACGATCGGGATTATGGGCGGCGGCCAGCTCGGGCGGATGACGGCGCTCGCCGCAGCTCGGCTCGGCTACCGCTGCCATGTCTTCGCGAGCGAGCCGGACAGCCCGGCGGCACAAGTGTGCGGCGCCGCGACCGTCGCCGATTTCTCGGATTTGGCGGCGCTCGGCCGCTTTGCCGCGGTGGTCGATGTCGCGACCTTCGAGTTCGAAAACATCCCGGCCGAAGCGGTGCGCGCGGTAGCCGCCTCAAAGCTCGTGCTGCCGCGGGCCGAAATTTTGGAGATCGCGCAGGACCGTTTGCGGGAAAAGGATTTCCTGCATTCGATCGACATCGCGACCGCCGCCTATCGCGAGGTGTCCGACGTGGTGGCGCTCGGCCGCGCGATGCGCGATTTCGGCTATCCCGCGGTGCTGAAGAGCGTGCGCATGGGCTACGACGGCAAGGGCCAGGTGACGCTCAATCCCGAGACCAGGCCCGAGGAGGCGTGGCGGCAGATGGGCTGCGCGATCGGTATTCTCGAAAGCTTTGTCGATTTCGCCTGCGAGATCTCGGTCATCGTCGCGCGCGGCCGCAACGGCACCTGGGCCACCTACCCGCCGGTCGAAAACCAGCACGTCGCCCATATCCTCGACACCACCATCGCCCCGGCCCGGATCGAGGCCGAGACGGCGATGCGGGCCGAGGCGATCGCGCGCCACATCGCTGAAAAGCTCGACCTCGTCGGCGTGCTGGCGGTCGAGATGTTCGTGACCCAATCGGGCGAGATCCTGGTCAACGAGCTCGCGCCGCGGCCGCACAATTCGGGGCACTGGACGATCGACGCCTGCGTCACCAGCCAGTTCGAGCAATTGGTGCGCGCGCTATGCGGCCTGCCGCTCGGCTCGGTCGCGCACCATTCCGACGCGGTCATGAAGAATTTGATCGGCGCCGACGTCGACAAATGGCGCGACGCGCTCGCCGATGGGTTCGCCAAGCTGCACCTCTACGGCAAGACCGAAGTAGAGCCCGGCCGCAAAATGGGCCACGTCACCCGGCTCATCCCCCGCCGCTGAGCACGTCTCAGCGTAGCGGGCGCAGCAGGCGAAACGGGTTCGGCAGCTGTTTTGCCAGGGTATCGAAATCGCGCCGCATACGGCCCAGTCGGGCGACGCCGGCGAGTTGGCGCGCGACAAAGGCGCGGGTGTCGACAAAGCCCTCGGAGCGATCGTCGAGCCAGTACAGCATGGCGGCGCCGTAGATCGCGGCCAAGGTCAGGCGCTTCGTATAGAAACTGAGGTCGGTGGCGTTGTCGCCAGCGGCATACCAGATCGCGTCGATCGTCCCATAGGTGAGGCGCAGGGCGAGCGGCGCATGGTGCGGCAGCGCCAGGACGGCGAGCGCGCGGCGCACCGCCTCGCGCCACGGCTCGACGATTTCGAGCCGGATGCCGATCGCCAACGCGACGCGCTCGGGGATCCGCAAGGCGTCCAGCGGCAAGGCTTCAAGCCGATCGAGCATGCGCCGGTCGGCCCAGCGGCTGAACCCGGCAACCAGATCGCCGGCCCCGCCCGGGAACAGCGCCAGCGCTTCGCCGGCCGGCATCCCGAGCCGCCGCGCCGCGCCGCGCACGGCCGCGCGCGACCAGCCGTCGAAGGCCACGTCGGGCAGCATCGCTTCGAGCAATGCCTCGCGCCGGCTATCGGCGAGCGGGCTCCTCATGCCGCTCTCGTTTCGGCGAGAAGATCCGCGAGATCGATCGGATGGCGCTGCAGCTCCTCGAGGAACATCAGCAATCGCTGGTCGGTGATGCGCTGCGGATAAAGAATGCCGTCGAGATGATCGCATTCGTGCTGGACGACGCGGGCGTGAAAGCCTTCGGCCTCGCGCTCGATGGTTTCGCCATCGAGGCCGCTGGCGCGGTAGCGGATGCGCAGATGGCGCGGGACGACGCCGCGCAGCCCCGGAACCGACAGGCACCCCTCCCAGCCGAAGGCGCGCTCCTGCCCCACCGCCTCGACCACCGGATTGACCATTACCGTCAGATCCTGCGCGACATCGCCCGGCATCCCGCTGAGGCGTTCGCCGGAGACAGAAAAGACAACGATCCGCCAGGGCTGGTGCACCTGGGGTGCGGCGAGGCCGGTGCCGCCGGCATCCTCCATCGTCTCGATCATGTCCTCGGCGAGACGGCGCACCCAGACCGCCCTTGGATCCTCGACCTTGGCCGCGGGCACGCGCAGCACCGGGTTGCCCATCCGGGCGATCTTCAACAGAGCCATGCTCGGCAATATGTGGCCGGCGGCGCCCCCGGTAAAGCGCCGCGCCGGTGATTGCGACCTTCACAAGCGATAACCGAGGTGTTAGATAACGCCGTATTCCGCGCCGCCTGCTGCGGCCGGCGGCCGTCAATGGAGCAGAGCCCCCGTGCAAGTCCTCGTTCGCGACAACAACGTCGACCAGGCCCTCCGGGCCCTGAAGAAAAAAATGCAGCGCGAGGGCGTGTTCCGCGAAATGAAGCTCCGCCGCAGCTACGAAAAGCCATCGGAGCGGCGAGCACGGGAGCGTGCCGAGGCGGTCCGCCGCTACCGCAAGCTCCTGCGCAAACGCATGGAGCGCGAAGGCTACTGAGAGCGGGCGCGGTCACGCCCGCTACGACTCGACCCGACGTTCGTCGAGCGCCCAATCGATCTCGCGAATCGGCGCAGACGCCGGTTCCCACCAAGAGTTCCCACACGTCGATCGCCTGCTCCTCCTGATAATACAGGGAAAATACAGGTGGAATCTCCCTGCGCGCCGCGGATCTCCTCGCTTCGCGACGCCCCCGGCGAACATCAGGCGACCGCCTCACCGCTAAGCAAGACAAAGACGACGGCTGTCCATAAGATAAGAAAAGCTGCGCCGCTCGCGAGCGGAACGCACTTGCAAGGCGCATCGGGATTGAAAAGGCCGGGGAGCATCGTCGCTGGTTTAAATAAATCCTCACCGCCAAGCGATATACCTCGTCTTTGCGGCGATTTTCCGGATGCGCGTCCAGGTCAGCCGGATTGCGACGACCAAGGTGGCCGCGTGCCACATAGAGAAGACAAAGATGAATGAGATGAATACGAAGAAGCTCCATATGGCGTCTAGCGAGATTTTTTCACTCCTACGCAATGGTGATGTCTGCAGACGAGCTAGCGGCTCACCTCAATCGGAACGGTTTCACGACCGGATAGGGTGAGGAATACCAAGGTGGAAGAGGTACTTATAGGTTGATCCGCGAGACTTGGCGTTGGGTTCATGATGACCTGAGATTGGAAGATGAGGCCGTGGCCATAGCTGAGGCATTTGTCAAGCCGGATGGATCGCACGCTTGGGACACGCCATAGTGTGTGGGCTTATCTCGACAATTCTTGGCATATTTTTGTAATCTGGGCTTACTCCATCGCCTTGACGATTTCCTCGGACATTTTCTTGGCGTCGCCGAACAGCATCATCGTGTTGTTGCGGTAGAACAGCTCGTTCTCGACGCCGGCGTAGCCCGAGGCCATCGAGCGTTTGACGAACAGCACCGTTTTGGCGCGCTCGACGTCGAGGATTGGCATGCCATAGATCGGCGACGACGGATCGGTCTTGGCCGCCGGGTTGGTCACGTCGTTGGCGCCGATGACAAAGGCGACATCGGTCGCGGGAAAATCGCGGTTGATCTCGTCGAGCTCCAGGACCTCGTCATAAGGCACATTGGCTTCGGCCAACAGCACGTTCATGTGCCCCGGCATGCGCCCGGCGACCGGGTGGATCGCATAGCGCACCTTTACGCCTTCTTTTTTCAGAGTATCGGCCATCTCTCGCAACGCGTGCTGAGCCTGGGCAACCGCCATGCCGTAGCCCGGCACGATGACCACCGAACCGGCGTTCTTCAGGATGAAGGCGGCATCCTCGGCGCTGCCCGATTTGACCGAGCGGTCGCCCACCCCGGCGCCCACGGCGATCGACCCGCCCTCGGCGCCGAAGCCGCCGAGGATCACATTGACGATCGAGCGGTTCATCCCCTTGCACATGATGTAGCTGAGAATCGCGCCCGATGAGCCGACCAGCGCGCCGATGATGATCAGCAGATTGTTCGAAAGGGTAAAGCCGATGCCGCAGGCCGCCCATCCCGAATACGAGTTCAGCATCGAGATCACCACCGGCATGTCGGCCCCGCCGATCGGCAGGATCAGCAGCAAGCCCAATGCCAGCGAGACCAGCAGGATCAGCGCGAAGACCGCCGTCGCCTCGGTCGAGACGAACAACACGATCAGCAGCACGAGGAGAATCCCGAGCCCGGCGTTGAGCAGATGCTGGCCGGAGAAGACCAGCGGCCGGCCGGTGACCAGCCCTTGCAATTTGGCGAATGCGACGATCGAGCCGGTAAAGGTGATGGCCCCGATCGCCATGCCAATCGACATCTCGACCAGGCTCTCGGCGTGGATCGCGCCACGAACCCCGATCCCATAATCTTCCGGCGCGCTGAAGGCGGCGAGAGCGACGCAGACCGCGGCGAGGCCCACCAGACTGTGGAACGCCGCCACCAATTGCGGCAGCGCCGTCATGTGGATGCGCAGCGCGATATAGGTGCCGACAGCGCCGCCGATCACGATCCCGAGCACGATCAGCCAATAGCTGACGACGTGCGGGGTCGAGAGGGTGGTGAGGATGGCGATCACCATCCCGGCAATGCCGTAGAAATTGCCGGCGCGCGCGGTTTGCGGCGAGGACAGCCCGCGCAGCGCCAGGATGAAGCAGATCGAAGCGATCAGATAGAAGAAGGCCGAAAGGTTTTGGCTCACCGCCGCCCCGCTATTTCTTTCGTTGGAACATCTGGAGCATGCGCTGGGTCACGATAAAGCCGCCGAATATGTTGACCGCGGCCAGGGTGACCGCGACAAAACCCGCAGTCTTTGCAAAGCTGAGCCCGAGCGGGCCGGCGGCGATCAGCGCACCGACGATGATCACGCTCGAAATCGCGTTGGTTACACTCATCAGCGGCGAGTGCAGCGCCGGGGTCACCCGCCAGACGACGTGGTAGCCGACAAACACCGCGAGCACGAAGATCGTCAGCTCGAAGACAAAGGGCGCCCCGCCTGTCGCCGCTGGCGTCGGTTGCGCCCCCAATTGCCGGGCCATCGCGTCGAGATTGTGCGCGAGCGTGCCGGCATCGCCGGCAAGCTCCCTGGCGCGCTCGGCCAGAGAGGCGGGGTCCGCCATCCATGTCTCCGTCAGTTGTTGGGGTTCGATGCCGGGGTGGCCGGGGTCGCAGCCGGTGGGGGCGCCAGCGCCGGATTGACCACCGCCCCATCGCGGGTCAGCAAGGTCGCTCGGACGATCTCGTCGTCGACATCGATTGCCAACTGCCCGTCCTTGCTGACGAGCAGGGATAAAAAAGACAACAGGTTGCGGGCGTAGAGCTGGCTCGCATCGGCGGCGATCCGAGACGGCATGTTGACATGCCCGATAATCTTGACGCCGCTGGCGGTGGTGACGACCTCGCCCGGCCGGCTGCCCTCGACATTGCCGCCCGCCTCGACCGCAAGATCGACGACTACCGAGCCCGGGGCCAATTCGGCGAGCATGGCTTCGGTCAGCAGCACCGGCGCGCGGCGACCGGGAATGAGCGCGGTGCAGATCACGACATCGGTGCGTTTCAGCGCCTCGGTGATCTTTTCGCGCTGCCGGCGCTGGTAGTCCTCGCCCATCTCGCGGGCATAGCCCTGCGTCGTCTCGGCCGAACTGGCGAGCGCATCATCGACGGTAATGAAGGCCGCCCCGAGGCTCTCGACCTGTTCCTTGGCGACGGCGCGCACGTCGGTCGCCGAGACGATTGCCCCGAGGCGGCGCGCGGTGGCAATCGCCTGCAAACCGGCAACGCCGGCGCCCATCACCAGCACCCGCGCCGCCTTGATCGTGCCGGCCGCGGTCATCATCAGCGGAAAAGCGCGGCCAAACTCGTCGGCAGCGTCGATCACCGCCTTGTACCCGGCGAGATTCGCCTGCGACGACAGAACATCCATCGCCTGAGCGCGGGTGATCCGCGGCAGGAGCTCCATGGCAAAGGCGGTGATCCCGGCGCGGGCATAGCCCTCGATCTCAGCAAGGCTGCGATACGGCTGCAACAGGCCGATCAGCACCGCACCCGGCTTCAAGCATATGAGCTCGTCGACCTCTGCTTCGCCGGAGTTCGTCGGGGGCTGCACCTTGAGCACGATGTCGGCGTCCGCCAGCGCCGTCGCCGGGTCCGCCGCGATCGTCGCGCCGGCCGCGGCATAGGCCGCGTCGGTAAAGCCGGCGGCTTCGCCGGCGCCGCGTTCGGCGACGACTGCGAGCCCCATCGCCGCCATCCGCTTGACCGTGTCGGGCGAGGCCGCGACGCGGCGCTCATGCGCCCGTCTTTCTTTGATGACGGCAACCTTCATCGAGCGGCTGTTCCTGAATGGGCCTGCCGGCGGGTTTGCACAATGCCGCGATGGCCCAGATTTGTGAAGAGCGAACCCCGCCCACGGGTTCACCGTCATGGGCGGCGCCGCGGCCGCAGCGGGCCCGGCGCGGTTCGGCCGACGGCCACGCAAGGGTGCAAGCCGTCGTCCTTTCGTCCGCTTTCGCCACCGTGCTAGGTTGCCCCGGCGAACCGCTCTGGTGCGGGCGTGCAAACGTCTGATAGCGCGGCGGCTCGGGGCGAGCAATCGAGGAGCCTCGCAACTGGGCTTCGCCGGGAATAACCCTTGGGGAGATACGTTGTCATTGCAGCACAGATCGGCGGAGCACAGATCGGCGGGGTCCCCGGCACGTCCGAGCGCGGACGAGGATCCGGACGGGCGTCGGTTCGGCGACCAGCTGATCGCGGTGCTGCCGCGGCTTCGGCGCTTCGCGCGCGGGCTGACGGGGTCCGCCGTCGAGGCTGACGATCTGGTTCAGGCAGCCTGCGAGCGCGCCCTCGCCCGCCGCCATCAATTCCAGGAGGGCACCCGGTTCGACAGCTGGATGTTCCGCATCGTACAGACGATATGGATCGATCAAATTCGCTCGCGCGACGTGCGCAAAGAAGATGGCGATATCGGCGAGGACCGGCTCGGCTCGGACGAGTCGGTCCGCCGGGTCGAGGCCCGGCTGGCCCTCGACGAAGTGCGACGCGCCGTCGATCGCCTACCGCTGGATCAGCGCGCGGCGCTGCTGTTGGTGACGGTCGATGGGCTCAGCTACAAGGAGGCTGCCGAGGTGGCCCAGGTGCCGGTCGGAACGATAATGAGCCGCCTCGCCCGCGCGCGGATCGCGTTGCAGCTCCAGCTGGAAACCGCTGGCGGGATGCGCAGGAGTAGGAAGGATGCAGAAGCGCAGTGACGACCGTCTCGTCGCCTATCTAGATGGCGAGCTCGAGCCGGCCGAGCAGCGCGAAGTCGACGCCCTGCTCGACAGCGACCCGGCCCTGAGCGACCAGTTGGCGGCGCTGGCGCTCTCGGCAAGGCTGGTGCGTCGCGCTTTCGACGACGTGCTGCACGAACCCTTACCCGACCGTCTGATCGCGGCAGCTCGCGGACAGCCACTTGCCGGCGGAACCGGCCCCCGAGCCGTGCCGACGCGGCGGCGAGCGGGAGTCGCGCGATTACCGCGATGGAGCGTCGGGCTGCCGATCGCCGCCTCGTTGGCCGGCCTGCTCGCCGGTGGCGGCGCCACCTATTTCGGCGTCGGCAAATTCATCCCAGGAAGCCCCGGCGCTGCCCTCGGGCGGCCGGCAATCGAGGCGGCAGTCGCCGACAATCTCTGGCTCGACAACGCCGCCGGTTACTTCAAGCTGTTCGTCAGCGCCGGCGACAACTCGCTGATCGACGTTCCCGCTACCGGCGACCCACGCCAGGCGCTGCAAAAGATCAGCCAGAGCTTGCCGCAACAGGTGCGCCTGCCCGACCTCAAACCGTGGGGCCTCAATTTTCGCGGCGCGCGGTTGATCGTCGTCGACGGACGTCCGGCAGCCCAGCTCGTCTATACGACCAACAACAAGGCGATCGGCCCGTTGGCTCTGATCATCGGGTCCTTAAACCAGCCGGACATCCCGCCGACTTTTGAGCGCCGCCAGGACGTCAACCTGATCTACTGGCGGCATCAAGGTCGCGCCTATGCCCTCGTCGGCCAGGCAAACATCGGCTATCTGTGGGGCATCGGCAACGACGTCGCTTGGCAGCTCGACGCGATCTGAGCGGGGTCGTTGATCGGGTGCGAGGGGGAGCCGCGGCGCGGTCAGCCAGCACGCCAAGGCAGGATCCCCCGCCGTGGCGGAGCCCGGCGTGGGGCCCTTGGACAATTCCGGCGTCGAGGGAATTAGGCGCGTACCCGCTCCAGCACGACCGCGTTGCCGGTGTCAAAAGCCGCTGCGGTAAAGCCGGCTCGAGCAAGCGCGCTGAGCGTCGCGCCGCCGGCTACCAGGACAGAAGATTTTCTGGACGGTTTAAGGTGAATCGGGCATGATCAGACGGCTGTCGCTCCACCGGAACTTTGGCATCGAGCCTCTTCTACTTATCTAAGTGTAGATGCGGTCGAGCTCCCGCTGACGACGCTCAAAACATCAGCCAAGTATCGACAAGAAAGGCTAAGCAATGGTTTCGATCGAATCGACCCCGGAAATGGCCGCTGCCGTCTATGCTACCATGACGCGCAGTCTTGCAGTCGTCCGCCGCCGGCTCGATAAACCGTTGACCCTGGCGGACAAGGTGTTGCTCGGGCATCTCGACGACCCGGAACACCAGGAGCTCAAGCCCGGCGACAGCTATCTGCAGCTACGTCCCGACCGCGTGGTGTTTCAAGACGTGCTCGGGCAGACCGGCCTTTTGCAGTTCATGCAGACGCGGCGCGACAAGGTCGCGGTCCCGGCCACGATACATTGCGACCACCTGATCCAGGCGCGGGTCGAGGGCGCCGCGGATCTGCGCGAATCGCTCGCCGAAAACAAGGAAGTTTATGATTTCCTGCGCTCGGCGGCGGCGAAATTCGGGCTGGGGTTCTGGGGTCCCGGCGCCGGCATCATCCATCAGGTGGTGCTAGAAAACTACGCGTTTCCGGGCGAGCTGATCATCGGAACCGACTCGCACACGCCCAATGCCGGTGGTCTCGGCGCCTGCTCGGTCGGGGTCGGCGGCGCCGACGCGGTCGAGGTCATCGCCGGGCTGCCCTGGGAGGTGCTCTATCCCCGTCATATCGCGGTCTATTTGACCGGGGAGCTCAACGGCTGGACCGCGCCCAAGGATGTGATCCTGTTCGTCGCCGGCCAGCTGACCGTCTCCGGCGCCACCAACGCCATCGTCGAATATATCGGCCCAGGCGCGCGCACGATCAGCGCCACCGGCAAGGCCACCATCACCAACATGGGCGCCGAGCTCGGCGCCACGACCTCGATGTTCCCGGCCGACGAGCGCATGGCCCGCTACCTGCGCGCCACCGGCAAGGCTGCGCTGGTGCCGCTCGTCGAGCAGCATCGGGCGCTGTTGGAGCCGGACAAGGAGGTCGAGGCCGACCCCGGCAAATATTACGACCGGGTCGTCGAGCTCGACCTCTCGAAGCTCGAACCCTACATCGTCGGCCCGCATTCGCCGGACCGCGCGCGCCCGATCTCGCGACTCGCCGCTGAGGTCGCCGACGCGAAGAACGGGTTCATCGACCAGATCTCGACCGCGCTGATCGGCAGCTGCACCAATTCTTCCTACGAGGACATGAGCCGGGCAGCCGACGTCGCCGAACAGGCCAAGGCGCACGGGCTGAAGACAGGCGTGCCGTTTCTGGTGACGCCGGGTTCCGAGCAGGTGCGCGCGACGATTGAGCGCGACGGTCAAATGCAATCGCTGAAAGACATCGACGGCACCGTGCTGGCCAACGCCTGCGGCCCGTGCATCGGCCAATGGCGCCGCTCCGCGGCAGAGGGCGCGGTGCCGAACACGATCGTCACCTCGTACAACCGCAATTTCCCGCGTCGCAACGACGGGCAGCCGACGACGATGAACTTCATCGGCAGCCCGGAGATCGTGACCGCGATGGCGCTGGCCGGGCGGCTGTCGTTCAACCCGCTCACCGACAATGTGACCGACAGCGCCGGTAAATCGTTCCGGCTCGATCCGCCGAAACCTGCCCCCGACGTGCCGTCAAAAAACTTCGAGCGCGGCCACGCGACCTACATCGCCCCGCCCGAGGACGGCAGCAGCATCACCCTAGCGGTCGATCCTAAGAGCGAACGGTTGCAATTGATGGAGCCGTGGCTTGCATGGGACCACAAGGACTTCGTCGATTGCCCGGTATTGATCAAGACCGAGGGCAAGACCACGACCGACCACATTTCCCCAGCCGGCCCGTGGCTGCGCTACCGCGGCCATCTCGACAAGTTCAGCGACAATATGTTCATGGGCGCAACCAACGCTTTTAATGGCGAGGCCGGGACCGGCATTGATGTGCTGTCGGGCGAGAAAAGCGTGGCGATCGCCAACATTGCCCGCGACTACAAGGCGCACGGGGTCAAATGGGTGGCGATTGGCGACCATAATTACGGCGAGGGTTCGAGCCGCGAGCATGCAGCGCTGTCGCCGCGCCTGCTCGGCGGCTGTGCGGTCATCGCGCGCAGCTTCGCCCGCATTCACGAGTCGAATTTGAAAAAGCAGGGTCTGTTGGCGCTGACTTTTCAGAACCCGGCGGATTACGACCGCATCCGCGCCGACGATCGTCTGAGCCTCGTCGGGTTGGAGGAAATGGCGCCGGGCCAGCCGGTCGAGTGCCGGATCAAGCACGCCGACGGGTCGAGTGAGACCTTGCGCCTCAACCATACGTTCAGCGCATCGCAACTCGAATGGTTTCGCAAAGGTTCCGCGCTGAACCTCTTCCACCACTAAGCGCGTAGCCGGCGTGTCGATGGTTCTCGTCTGAGCGGGGAGACCCGTCACTCTCGCCTGGCTGCGGGGTCCTCGAAGCAATAGACCGCGCGCGAACCCTCCGTTCTCCGGCGACCCTCGCGGCTTGGTGCGCCGACGCGAATCGCGCCCGGCCGGGGGTGTGGGCCTGATCCGACTCG
>Ga0210394_10005785_pt1 | contig 13707 bp, 8 predicted proteins | sample IncBWC12MmetaG_FD_160121 | JGI IMG/M metagenome (GOLD analysis project Ga0210394, IMG submission 160121) | Forest soil microbial communities from Barre Woods Harvard Forest LTER site, Petersham, Massachusetts, United States - Inc-BW-C-12-M | ecosystem: Environmental > Terrestrial > Soil >...
AAGCCAAGCGCGCCACGGTGCTCGAACATCACCGCGCCATTTATCTCTTATTAGTCGAGCGCGACAACCGCCGTTTCACGGAAGTCGAAGCCGCCATTTTTCGCCGCCGTCTAAAGGCCGCGCTCGAACGTCTGTGGCGCACCGGCGAGATTCGCGCCGAACGTCCGCAGGTCGACAGCGAAGTGCAGGGCGTTCTGCACTACCTGCGTTGGGTGTTTCCAGATGTTGTGGAATTGCTGGATCAAAGATTCCAGCATTCCTGGTCCGCCGCGTTCGGGACGCCGCCTCCGCATCTGCCGAAGCTGGCCTTCGGAAGCTGGGTCGGCGGCGATCGCGACGGTCATCCTCTGGTAACGCCGGAAGTTACCGCACGAACTCTGGTGCTATTGCGTCAAGGAGCATTGGCCGTCGCACGGGAGCGTCTGCGCCAGCTTGGCGCGCGCTTGAGCCTCGCCGAATCCGAAGTGCCCGTGCCCGCCATCCTGCGCGATCGCATCGCGATCCTCAGTGCAATCCTCGCCCCTGAAGTCGCCCGTAAAGCCATCGATCGCAATCCGCGCGAGCCCTGGCGGCAACTGGTGAACCTGATGCTGGCGCGACTGGAACGCGTGGACAACCCGAGCGGCTATGCGACGGCCGCCGAATGGATCGAAGATTTCGAAGTGCTTGAGGCATCGCTGCGGGAAGCCGGGGCGCACAACGTTGCGGAAATGGACGTCCGCCCCGCCGTCGCCCAGGCCCGCGTGTTCGGATTCCACCTGGCGACCCTCGATATCCGGCAAAACAGCCAGTATCACGATCGAGCCATGGCCGGCCTGCTGCGCGCCGCGGGTTTTTCGAAACACGATTTTCCGAACTGGAGCGAAGACGAAAAACTCGAATTCTTAAACCGTGAACTAAAAACCCAGCGCCCGTTCGCCGGCCCGCATATGAATCTCGATCCGGAGGCCGCGCACGTCACGGCTTTGTTCCGCAACCTGCGCGCGCACCTCGCAGCGCACGGCCCGGACGCCCTGGGCCCGGTAATCGTCAGCATGACCCGCGGCGTCGCGGATCTACTCGTTGTCTACCTGCTCGCCCGGGAAGGCGGATTGTTGGTCGAGACTAAAGGCGGCCTGGCCTGCGAACTCGCGGTCGCGCCGTTATTTGAAACCATTCGCGATCTGGAAAACAGCGCAGGAATTCTCGACGCTTTTTTGAGCCACCCGGTCTCGAAGCGACGCCCGGTGAACGACGTCGTGGTCATGCTCGGCTATAGCGACAGCAATAAGGACGGCGGCGTCCTCGCCAGCCAGTGGAGCCTTCATCAGGCCGAACGCGAACTGACCGCCGTCGCGAAAAAACACAACACCCGCCTGACGTTTTTTCACGGCCGCGGCGGCACGGTAGGCCGCGGGGCCGGGCCTACGCACGTATTTCTCGAAGCGCTGCCCGAAGGATCGCTCACCGGAAAAATGCGCGTCACCGAACAGGGCGAAGTCATCGCGCAGAAATACGCCAACCGCGTCACGGCGACCTTCCAGCTCGAACGCCTGCTGGCCGGGGTCACCCGCACAACGCTTCTTCATGCCGCGCCGCATCGCGAAGCGCAGGCGCTCGAATCCATCTGGCCCACGGTAGTCGAGAAAAGTTTCCAGGCATATCGACAACTGGTCGAAACCGACGGGTTCCTGACATTCTTCCGCCAGGCCACGCCCATCGATGCTATCGAACAGACGCAGCTCGGCTCGCGCCCGTCGCGCCGCACGGGGGCCGGAACGCTGGACGATCTGCGCGCCATTCCTTGGGTGTTCAGCTGGAGCCAGGCCCGATTCCACCTGCCCGGCTGGTACGGCGTCGGCACCGCGTTAGATTGGCTGCGCCGCGAGCGTTTCAATGAGGAGTGGGCGCGTCTCCGCGAACAGGTCCGCGTCTGGCCGTTCCTCTCTTATTTACTCCACAACGCCGAAGCCAGCCTGATGATGGCTCATCCCGAGCTGATGCGCCTCTATGCATCGCTGGTGGAGGACGAAGCCGTGCGGGCGCGCTTATTCCAAACAATTTTCGACGAATATAAATTGTCGATGTCGGTGATCGAAGAATTGTTCGGCGATTTCGCCACTCATCGCAAGCGCCTGGCGCAAGCGGTTCAACTGCGCCGCAGCGCGCTCGACCAGTTGCATCACGAACAAGTCCGACTGCTGCGGGTGTGGCGAAGGAAACAGAAAGAAGAAACGCTAACCGCTCTGCTGCTGACGATCAACGCCATCGGCATGGGTCAAAAAATGACCGGTTAAGTCAGCAGATCGCTTCCTGCGGTCGCGGCTCAGAATCGGCGGCACGCAAAACCAATTACTTACCGAGCCGCGACCGCAGGAAGCGATTATCATAATCCCTTTTTCAGCAGCCTGCTAGAGTCCTTCCATGGGACGGCGCCTGGCCGATCAACAGTACAAAGTCGCTGGGAAGTGGGCCGAGATCAATCAAGGTGGTCTCGATTCCGTCGATGCAATCGATCATATGATCGATCTCCGAATCACCGTCGGGAAAATTGTGGATAATTCCGGAATAAAGCAGGTGCTGGATTGTCCCGCCGAGTTTCTTGTGATGGATCGGATCGAAATACTTAAGGAACAGAGGCACGATTTCATTGGAACGGATAGCTTCGCTGGGGCACACGCGAATAACCTCCTCAGGACTGCTGCGGCCTTCGGCGCGCTTCTCGATGCCATTCTTATACCACCGCAGAGGCTTCGGCATGATCCCCAGCAACTGCGAGGTAAGCGACAACTGGAGGTTCGTCCATTGGAAGCGGGCGGGTCCCACATATTCTTCCAGGACGAAGTACCCGCGGTCGGTCAGGCCGTGGGTAACCTGCTCCATGATGTGCTCCAGTGCCTCAAAGTGATGAAAACTGTGAAGCGCATAGATCAGGTCGTAACGGTTCGGTTCGATTTCAATCCGGTTCAGATCGGCGGCGGCGAATCGCAGGGCCGTTCCAAACCGGCCTCTGTCTACTTGAAACCGGGAATCGTCGAGGTCAATGCCGACCCCGGTCTTTGCCGCACCAGCCTTGAGGGTTTCGACCAGAGCGGCGCCATTCCCGCATCCGAGCTCTAATGCCGTCTCAGCCGGGCCGTTGAACTGCCGGATAATCCAATCGCGCCACAGCAGCCCATCGACGAGACTCTTTTCGAAATATCGTTGGGCGACACGCGGGTGGTTCAGCCAGAATAGTCGTTCTCCGGCGCTCGCCCGGTGCTCGATTTCATTCCAATGATTTATTTCGGCATTACGATCGCCGTTGTCCTCCGGCTTTGTCTGCGATTCGACACTCTTATTTGTGGGCTCGCTTGTCTTTAATGTACGAACCGAATCGAGGGCGTGACGCATTCGTTTCAGCAGATCGATCTTTTCCACTCCGTCATCATACCAAGCGGTTTTCGAGAGCTATGGTATACTGCGAAATTGTCGGGTTATGACGATTATAAATGTACGCTCGCGGTGCTCACGCGCAACGAAGCAATAGGGAGTCGGGCCATGGTGGACCGCATACCCTGGGCCGGGTTCACCGAGGCATTCGTCGTTGACGGAAATTCCGGGGACGGTACGCGCGGTGTTTTTGAGGAGCGCGGAATTCAGGTTTTCTGCCAGACAAAGCCCGGCCTGGGCGCGGCGATGCTGGAAGCCAGAAGCCATTGCGGCACGGACGGGCTGGTGTTCTTTCATCCTGACGGCAATGAGGATCCCGCCGATCTGATGGTCATTCGCGCGTTCCTGGCCACCGGGCGCAGTTTTGTAGTCGCCAGCCGGATGATCCAGGGCGCGTTCAATGAGGAAGACACACACCTGTTCCGGCCTCGCAAGTGGGCGAACAGGCTGCTGGGTTTCACCGCCAACCGGCTGTGGGGTTCACGGAAAAACCGCACGTCGGACGTCACCAACGGCCTGCGCGGGATCACCTGCGCGGCGTGGGACGCGATGGGTTTGGATTCGACCGATCTCACCATGGACTTCCAGATGGTCATTCGGGCGCTGAAACGCAACATCGTCATCACGGAGTTTCCCACCCGGGAAGGCGAGCGCATCGCCGGCGCTACAAACTTCAAGTCTCTCGACACCGGGATCGCCGAGCTGAAGCTGATCTGGCGGGAACTCTTCGGCGGAAAGAAATAAAAGATATGCCGTCCATGCATATCGTCGCCACCACGATTGCCGTTCCGAGGTTTCTCGAATCTTACTACGAGAACCTGGAGCGTTATGGACATCTGCACGATGTTCGCATTTGGGTGGTCGGCGACCATAAGACTCCTCCCGAGTCCGCTGCCTATGTCGCAGGGCAGAGAGCGAGGGGGCTGGACGCGATCTATCTCGACCCTGCCGCTCAAACACAGTGGCTGTCGCGATTCCCCCGTCTTGAGGCAATCATTCCGTGGAACTCCGACAATCGCAGGAACGTGGGCTTTTTGTGCGCTCTCGAACAGGACTGCGAAGTGCTGGTCTCGATTGACGACGATAACTACTGCATTCCGGACAGCGATTTTTACGAGGGGCACCGGCTTACGGGATCGGAGGTTTCCCGCGACGTGATCGCTTCCAGCAACGGCTGGTTCGATATCTGCGGAGAGCTGGTGATGGATCCGCCGGTAGCAGTGGTCGCGCGAGGATTCCCGTACCACAAGCGAAACATTTCGACTACTTCCAGCAAACGGACCGTTCCGATGGTGGCCAACGCCGGCTTGTGGCTGGGCGACCCCGATGTCGACGCGGCGACGCGCCTGGCTTTCCCGGTGGTCGCGACCGGAACAAAAGGCCGCAGTGTCGTGTTGGATCTGGGAACCTGGTCTCCGATCAACACACAGAACACGTCTGTTGCCCGCCGCGCGATCCCAGCTTATTATTACGTCCGAATGCTGGAGGACATGCCTGGAGCGAAGCTGGACCGGTATGGAGATATCTGGTCCGGCTATTTTCTGACGCGCTGCGCGGAACATTTGCGGGAGCACGTTGGAATCGGCAGTCCATGGGTATCGCATCGGAGAAACGTCCACGACCTTCTCGCCGACCTTCGCGCGGAAATCTGGGGAATGATCATCACACCCCATCTGGTGGACGTGCTACGCGCGGGAACGCTGGAGGGCGATAACTATTATTCGGTTACGCAAAGCCTCGCCAGGCTGCTCCGATCCAGCGCCCAGGAATTGGAAACGCGCGTGCGTTTGCAAGGCGTCGCCGGCTACGTGACGCGAATCGGCGACTATCTCGACATTTGGGTCGAGGTATGCCGTGAGGTCGGGTCCTTCGAATGAAGTGGGCCGCGGTCCTTTTGTTCCTCGGCTGCGCACTTATCTACTTGTTTTTGTCACCCGGCGCGATTGCCGGAATGGGGTACACCGGCGAAGATATGAGGGCGACGAACGAACTCATTTCCTGGATCGGTGACTCCCACACCTCAATTGACTGGCCTCGCAACGGCGTCGTTCCGCTTTTCTTCGATGTGCCCTTTATCGCGATGGGCCGGGCGCACGCGCAGAAGGAACTGTGGGAGGATCGCTATTTGGCGATTGGCCCGGTGCTGGCGACCGCGCTCCTGCTCGGAGTACTATTTCTGTGGCTGCTAGATCTCACGAGCGATCCAGTGTGGAGCTTTTCCTTAACCATGATTGCCGGATTCGCGACGATGATTTGGCCTTACGCTTATATCGGTCTCGAAACCAAGCAGTCCCTGGCGCTGTTGATCGCCGGCTATCTGGCGTTGGGCAGCCAGTCGATCCGCACCTGGTTCCGGACGGCGATTTTCGTGATGAGCTGCGCGGCTGCTGTTTCGGTGAAATCGACCGGACTCTTCCTGATTCCGGCGGTCGCATACCTGGCGTTCGAATACTTTTGGCGCGGCCGGGAACTTGTCAAGCTGGCGGGATCGCTGGCCCTGATCGGCGCCGTGTTTCTGCTAAATAGTTACAGCCGTTCGCTGTTCTGGGCCAAAATCGGCGGAACGCAGGGATTTCTGGATCAATGGATGGTGCGCGACGTCAGCTCGTTTTTCGACAATTTGATTTCGTTCTTCGGGTCGGCGAATAAGGGATTATTCGTCTATGCGCCAGTGACGGTGCTTGGGCTACTGGCGATTCCATTGCTGCCGCGAAGCCAGCGTGGGCTTAAATGGTTTACTTTGCTGACTCTTGGCGGATTGGCCGGCGGCTTTTCTCTGCTCACGGACTGGTCCGATGAAACGTGGGGGCCGCGCTACTTGCACTCCGCCATCGCGCCGCTGGTGCTCTGCCTGGGTTTAAGCCGGCTTCGTTTCCGCATGCGGACGACGGCGGCGCTGACGGGATTGGCGGCGGCGGGATTCTGCGTGGCATTCCTGGGCGCGTTCTTTACCTATGGTTCCCTTCAAGGGGCTGCAACCCTGGCAGATCAAGATACACTCGAGGCGTATCAGGGAGATGTGGTCTGGAATCACATCCGGTTCAATGCGAGGCTTTTTGGTATTTGGATAAAGAATCGAAACCGCGTCGCACCTGGACCCAGCATGTGGGTTCCGGAGCACCATTGGTTTTATGCAGTTCCGGCTTGGGCCACCCCGTGGAAGCCTGTTGACCTGGCTCCCTTCGCGCATCCGCAGTCGATCTCGATGCGGGAGTGGACTCTGCCTCCGGGTATGCCGCATAGCGTCCCCTGGTACTTCTGCATGTTATTTTTGCCCTCCGGCATCGCACTGCTGATTTACAGTTTTTTTTTGGCTACTCGGAATGGCGGGAAAGGCAACGCCGGACCCAATGTATACTGAAGCTCGAATGGCGGAACCGCATTGGGGAGGCGACTATGCTTTTCTCTTCGAAAACCTGATTCTAAAAGACTTTAGGATCCGTTATCGAAACATGTCGCTGGGTATCCTATGGTCCCTGATTAATCCTCTGGTCATGATGATAGTCTTGACGTTCATTTTCGGCCGGGTTTTCCCGAACGGCAACAGTAATATCCAGCCGTTCCCGGTTTTCGTTCTGTGCGGCATCGTCCCGTTCAATTTCTTCGTCGGCGCGCTGATGAGTGGCGCGACGTCCATCGTCGATAATGCGGGCCTGGTGAAACGGGTGATGGTGCCGCGGGAAGTGATACCCATTGCGGCGGTTCTCTCCAACTGTGTCCATCTGCTGATTCAATTCGCGTTACTATTGCTGATTACCGTTGTATTCGGCCTGCGCCCGAACCGTTATTGGCTGTGGCTTCCGGTGATCTGGGCGCTTTACGTCGTCCTCGTCTGCGGCCTGGCGCTCGGAGCCAGCGCGGTGAATGTTTTTATCCGCGACACCAGGTATGTGCTGGAATCGTTCACCACCGTTTTATTCTGGCTGGTGCCCATTTTTTATCCCTTTTCGATTATTCCGCAAAAATACTGGGATATTTATCAATTTAATCCCGTCGCCGCTCTGGTGATGGCCATGCGCAATATTCTGATGGACGGAATTGCGCCGCCGAGGTCGCTGATTGAAAACCTGATCATCGCGGCGAGCGTCGCGCTCGGTCTCGGATTGCTGATTTTCCGCCGGCTGAAGCCCGGGTTTTACGAACATATCTGATGGACCCCGCCCTTCGATTCGACAGCGTCACGAAGACCTTTGTTCATCACGCCGGCCAGATGCTGCTGCGCGAGCGGATGATCGAACTGATCAGACCTTCACGGCGTCCGCGCTTTGAAGCGCTGAAGGACATCTCCTTCGAATTGGGGCACGGCGAAAGCCTGGGCTTGATCGGTCCGAATGGCGCGGGCAAGAGCACGATTCTGAACCTGGCCACGGGCCTTGTGCAGCCGGATCACGGAAAGATCACGACGACCGGCCGCGTGACCGCTCTGCTGGAACTCGGCGCTGGGTTTCACCCCGATCTGACGGGAGCCGAGAATGTTCGTGTGAACGCGGCCATGATGGGCATGACGCGGCGCCAGACCTTGGAGCTGTTCGAGGAGATCGTCGAGTTCTCCGGTGTCCGCGAATTCATCAATGAACCCTTGCGTACTTATTCGTCCGGCATGGCCGTCCGCCTGGCCTTTTCCGTGGCGATTGCCGCCAATCCGGAGATTCTCCTGATCGACGAAGTGATCGGAGTGGGCGACCAGGCTTTTTACGCCATGTGTCTCAAGAAAATCCGGAGCTTTCAGGAAAATGGAAAAACGATCGTGCTGGCCTCGCACTCCACGGAGTTGATCACCATGTTCTGCAACCAGGCGTTGTGGATCGAGCGAGGCCGGGTGGTCGAACAAGGCCCGGCCGCGGAAGTGGTCGCGGCATATAAGGCTAAGGGTATATAGCTCTGACACTTGTGGGGTCGATTTTTCCGAATCGAGGGTACACTAGATTGAAGTAAGTGACGGGTTAGGCCATTTACCAAGTCGGGCGAACAACATGTCTTCTGATAATCTGGACAGTCCACAGGGAGACGAGGTGAAGCGTCTAGAAGCGATGGCTCGCGAGCGGCGAAAGTGGACGACCTACTATGAGACTCTTGCTCTAGATCCCCAGCCGGAAGTAGTCCAGTTTGGCGAGGAATTTCGCGAGTATTGCGAGCGCCTGTTGCCGGATGGCGGCGCGATTCTGGAAGCCGGGTGTGGCGCAGGATGGCAGAGCCTGGCGCTGGCCCGTTCGGGCCGGTTTCGCGTCGATCTTCTCGATTTTTCCGAAGCCGCTCTGGATGCGGCCCGGCGGGTGTTTGACGCGGCCGGGGTCCAAGCGCGCTTCCTGACCGGCGACGCCACTGAAACCGGCGAACCAGAGTACGATCTGGTGTTCAACGCGGGAGTCATCGAGCACTACACGTTCGAAGAGCAAAGAAAACTTCTTATGGGGATGGCGAGCCGCAGCCGCCGCTATGTCGTCGTGCTCGCGCCGAACAGGGACTGCTATTGGTACTGGGTATCGCGAGTCCGAAATGCCGCCGCCGGAAACTGGCCATTCGGAAAAGAGTCGCCATCGATCGATTTTAAAGGCATTTTCGAGTCCGCCGGGCTGTGCTTCCGCGGGCAGATCTACCTCGCGCGGAGCTGGACTGAAGCATTCCTCCGGAATCTTCCGGGCATTGACGAGGATCTTCGCGAGATATTACGCCTCAGTCACGGCTCTCCTCTGATCAGCGCCGCGCAGAGTTGTTACATTGTTGCCGGGACAGGGACGGTGGGGGGCACTCCCTCCGCGGTGAACCCGGAAGCCAAGAGCGTCACCACGCTGGAGGAACTTACGGGAGCGCTTTCGGATAGCCTGGCTCTTCGCATCAATGCGGAAAGTGCGCTGGCCGCCGTAAAGTCGCGCGCGGATCTGGCAGAGAAGAGTCTGAGCGATGCTCGGATCGAGGCAAGGAGTTCGCCGGAAATACTGCGGATGCAGTTGGAGGCGGAGCGAGATCGAGCGGATCTGGCGGAACGGCATCTAAGCAACTACCGGATCGAGGCAGCTGGTGAGCGTGATCGCGCGGGACGTAGTCTGGCCGGGCTGCGGGTTCGCGCGGATGACGCGGAAACGCGGCTCCGCCAGGCGTGGAGCGACGCGCAGGATTCCGAGGCTGCACGCATCGCCGCGGTGACTTCCCTGGCCACGGCGCAGGCGCAGCTCGAGCAGGTACAAATCCACGCGCAGGAAGTATTTGCCTCGGCTGGGCATTTTTCCGACGCGTTCCGCGCCGCATTGGATGAATATCGCCATCAACGCGCGTGGAAGGTAATGGTTGCCATCCGGCGGGCCTACACTCTTTTGTTCCGTGAAGGCTGGAGAGGAAGATTCAGGCTTCTGTTCGGGTCCCGTCCGCCGCTGAGCCAGTATGAGCTCATTTTCCCGTCTCCACAAAGCTACCTGCCCGCGCCGAAGATCCCTCTAAAGCCTGCCGTGTCCCCGGAGGTAAAGCCCTCTGACCCAGCGCGTGCACAAGACTTCCTACCGCCGCGGAAATACGACGTCGTGGTCCTGGCGATCATCGCTTTCGATATCCGGTTTCAGCGGCCGCAACAGATCGCCGCGGAATTCGCCCGGCGCGGGCATCGCGTCTTCTGGGTGACCGCGACGCGGGTGCTGCCGCTGCACTCCGCGGATCCCTATCGGGCAAGAGAGCTTCGTCCGAATCTGTGGGAGGTGTCGGTGCGCGCGCCGCAGACGGATTTGTATTGCGGAGTTCTCTCCGATGCAGCGGTGGCGCAATTTTACGATAACCTGGCGGTGTTCTATCGCGACCGCGGGATCGTCGAAACCGCGGTACTGGTCCAATTGCCCTTTTGGAGGCGGCTCGGGTTGCAATTGTGGAAGAAGAACGGCGGCGTTCTCGTTTACGATTGCATGGACGATTGGGATACTTTCGAAAACCTGGGTAATTTCAACCGCGACGAGGAAGTGCTGCTGGCCGGGGAATGCGACGTGCTCGTCGTAACCGCCGAGAAACTTCGGATGAAATTCGAGGACCGGTCGCTCCAGCCGCTGCTGGTGAGGAATGGCGCGGATTTCGAGTTTTTTCGCGCAGCCGAACCGCTAGCGGAGTTGTCGCCCATCCGCCGGCCGCTGGTCGGGTATTTCGGCGCGATCGCGGACTGGATTGACCTGGATCTGGTGCATGAGGTGGCCAGAGCGCGTCCGCAGTATTCGTTTGCGCTGGCCGGCCAGATATTCAATCGCGATGTGTCGGCGCTGGAATCGCTGCCCAACGTGCATCTGCTGGGATCGCGTCCGTATGAACAGATGCCCAACCTGCTGGCGGCGTTCGACGTCTGCATCATACCGTTCAAGCTGAACAAAGTAACTCATGCCACGGATCCCGTAAAATTGTACGAATACCTGTCGCAGGGCAAGCCGGTGGTGGCGACGGCGATGGATGAGCTTCGGGCCTGGGAACATCTACTTTATCTCTCTCCCGACGCGGCGGATTTTTTGGTCAAACTGGACGCCGCCGTGGCGGAAGCGGATCCGGCTTTGAAGGAGCAAAGAATTGACTTTGCCCGCCAGAACAACTGGATCGCTCGCGTGGACCAGATAGATACCGCTATCCGAGCCGCGTTCCCCAAGGTTTCGGTTCTGATCGTGACCCATAACTCCGCCGATTTTATCGGCCCGTGCCTGCGTTCGCTGCTCGCCAATACGTCCTATCCGAACTGGGAGGCGATCGTGGTGGACAACGGGTCTGTTGACGGAACAGCCGAGTTGGCGCGAAAAGCCGCTGGTGGAGATGCCCGGATCCATATCGAATCGCTTTCCACCAACACCGGGTTTTCCGCCGGAAACAATGCCGCGGCCGCACGCGCTACAGGCCAGTATCTGGTATTGCTGAATGCCGACACGATGGTAACGGCCGGCTGGATCGGCGGGCTGCTCCGGCACCTGGCAACCGACAAGTCGATCGGCCTCATTTGTCCGGTGACCAACTTCGCGGGGAACGAGGCCAAGATCAATGTGGACTATTCCGTCGAGAGTGAAATGCAGCGTTTCGCGATCCGTCTGGCACGCGAACGGCGGGGCATGAGCCTCGACGTGGCGGTCGCGCCTCTGTATTGCGCGCTCATCCGCGCCGGACTGTTTTGGGAGCTTGGAGGGTTGGACGAAGGTTACGGGATCGGCATGTTCGAGGATGACGACTTGTCAAACGCCGTGAAAAGTCGCGGTCTGCGCGTCGTTGTCGCCGAGGATTGCTTTGTGCACCATTTTGGCCAGGGTTCGTTCGGCAAGTTGCTTCCTGAAGAATACGATCTTATCTTCGCGGCGAACCGCCGGCGATTCGAATATAAATGGAAAACGTCCTGGGTCGCGCATCGGACCCGGCCCGATGTCAGACCCGCGATTGAGGAGCGGCGGTTTGCGCCGGATAGCTTTTGTCACGAGGGAAGCCGGGAAACCAATTCGGCCGCGGACTGATCCAGCAGAAGATGATCGCTTCCTGCGGTCGCGTCTCGGAATCAGCGTTATGTAAAATCAACTGCCTACCGAGCCGCGACCGCAGGAAGCGATCATTACAAATCCCTTTTTAGCATCCTGCTAGTGTAGTGCGTCGCTCATTTCGAACAGTATGATTCGGGACAGGGCAAAAGGGGTACAGGCACGAAGTTTCGCAAAACCGGCGAAATTCGAGCCAGTCCCCCTTTTGCGCGTTAGAGCGTTACCGTTCAGGATTTGCGACGCAGACCACTAGAGCAGCGCAGTCCGGTGTTGAGACGTACCCTGGCTCAGGTGCTGGAACTCAGCCGAGAGTAGAGTAGCGCGCGCTCCCCAACTCTCCTCGCGAGCCACCGCTTTGCGGCGGAGGCGGCGTTCCGGGTCGTCCTCGCGCAGCGCATCATGGAGCGCGCCCGCGAAACCGGCGCTATCGGCCGCGATATAGACCAAGTCGCGAAACTGCTCCACTTCAGGTAGGCGAGAACTTACCACCGGCATCCCCAGGCTGAAATATTCGTACAACTTGATCGGGTTCGTGGCGAGGGTAAGCTCATTAACTTTAAAAGGAATCAGGCCGACACGGGATTGCCCTAACAGCGAAGGGAGCCGATCGTAAGGAACCTCGCCCAGGAGGTGAACGTTGGGCTCCGAAGCAAGCTCGCGAACCTGCCGGGTTTCCGGACTCCCTATGAGAGAGATCCGGCACTCGGGAGTGGCGCGAGCCGCGGCACGCACTGCATCCGTGTCGAACCAGTCAGCCAGCGCCCCGGAATAGACGGCGGTCGAGAGCGGGGCTTCGCTTTCCGGAGCCGCGCTGAATTGCTCGAAGTCGACCGCGTTGCGCAGAAGCAGGGTGCGGCCGGCGAACATCTGCTCCCGCGCTGCGAAATGCTCCCGCAGGCGCTCCGAGGAAAACAGCACCAGGTCGGCATCGGGTAACTGCCGCTCCTCGGCGGCCACCAGTTCGAGAGCGACATTGCCGAAGCCTTGAAGCAGGTCGTGGCAATCGTAAACCAGCGGCAGGGACCGGGCGCGGCGCAGAGCGGAAGCCGCTTCAAACCAGAGCGGGAAACTCACCAACTGCACCACCGGCGACATGCGTAATTCATCGAGAGCGGCAGCGACCGCCTCTTGCACGATAGCCGTTTCCGCGGCCGTTAGCCGCCGGTGATGGAAGACTGGCTCGCGCGGAAGCCGCACGTGCAGCTCGTAAAGATCTTCGCCCAGGATCCCAATACGGTGTTGGGGGGATTGATAGCGAAGCTGCTCAAATTGACGGCCCAGGTTTGGATTCAGATACAGGCACCGATACCCTGCTCGCGATAATGCCGTGGCCAGCTGCTGGGTACGCTGGAAGCGAGCGTGCCAGTCGTTCATCGGATAAAAGACGACCCCCGGGCGATTCGCCGCAGGACTGGTCAGTTCGCCGAGAGGAGCGTTTGGATAACGCCAGCATTGGGCAAAATGAGGCGGACGCGCATTTGGGCGATACCGGAAGTAGATCCAGCGCAAGTAATAGGGACGCAGGAGTTCGCGCAGATATTCTTGTCGCCACATAGTCACTTCAGGTATCCGACGTAATCCTCTGTGGGAGCGTGCTCATGCGAAACACAACTACCTCATTTGCACGCGACGTGCGGCAGGCTCGATTCAATGATACATTATCCGGTCCGGCTATCCTCGGCCTTTACGGCTGCGCAGCCGCGGTTGCGAGCACCTTTCCGGTGCCCCAAAACGAATATTGATAGGTGAACGGATTGGCCGCGTTCCCCGTGCTGATCCCCGTATACGCCGCGGCATTGGAGGTGTTGTAAATCACCACGTCGAT
>Ga0210394_10005786_pt1 | contig 13706 bp, 33 predicted proteins | sample IncBWC12MmetaG_FD_160121 | JGI IMG/M metagenome (GOLD analysis project Ga0210394, IMG submission 160121) | Forest soil microbial communities from Barre Woods Harvard Forest LTER site, Petersham, Massachusetts, United States - Inc-BW-C-12-M | ecosystem: Environmental > Terrestrial > Soil >...
CTCGTGGTCCTTCGAGATCACGGACATTGACATGGTGCGGGGCGCGCCCTTGTGGCCCTACATCACGCGAGCCGTGAAGGAACAGGCGATCCGAGCATGGCTCAAAGCCAACGCACCGGAGAACCTGTCTGAGAATGAGGATTGGCAACCTATGAAGGGCGTCCGATTCTTCAGGACCAGCAAGCTACAGGTGCGGCGATGACCAGCCATAGCAACGGCCTCGATGGCAGCGCCGTAAAACGCCGCACCTTCATTCTTGAAGAGCGCGGCGGCAACCGTAAGACCAGCATCAGCCTGGAAGACAGCTTCTACGAGGCCATGCGCAAGATCGCACAGGCACAGAACCGAACGATCCGCTCCCTTGTCAATGAGATCAATCGCGACCGCCTGGCACGGCACGAGCCTAACCTCTCGTCTGCCGTGCGGCTGTTCCTTCTCAACCACGTCCAGCAAGAGGCTAAGCATCATGGTCAGAGCAATCTGTAAACGAGTCGTCAGGGGAACCGGGCCGTGCCCGCACCCTGATACTTGCACGTGTTTCGATTGGGACATAGCGCAAGGAAAACTGCGCCGTCGCATGGCAGCACGCGGCGAGCTAAAGAAACCCGCCGCCTCTAATGCGCGCATCAGGCGCAACCGGGTGCGGATCGGCTTGCCTGAGTGTCAGGAGGGGTGATGACATACGACCACTGGAAAACAACCAACCCGGCCGATGAATTTCTCGGTCCAGAACCGGAGACTGATATGCCCAAGAGCAAACTACAACAATTGAGAGAGAACGCCACGTGGCAAGACTTCTGCCGCGTGCAAAGCCGGCTGGACGTCCTGGTCGATGGACTGCGCCGAATGGGCGAGAACGACATGGGCTTGCTCACCGCTGCGCTCGCCGGCAAATTTCACCGGGCAACCGCCATGCTCACTGATGTTAACGACTGCCTACAGCGAGCCATCGCTGAGGGCGAACAGAGGGTGCAGCAATGAAACCCGCTGTGATCTTGCCCAAAGGCCGCGCGGCACAGAAGCCGCCGCACAGTGCGCCCTGCAACAACTGCGGCATCTGTTGCGAGGCGACGCTCTGCCCGCTTGGCGCGTTCCTATTCAAGCGCCAGCTCGGGCCGTGCCCTGCTCTTGGCTATGACACTGAGGGCAAATCCTACTGCGGGCTCGTGGCCAAGCCGATGGATTACGGCCGGCGTCAGGTGCTCACACATGGACACAACAAGGTGGTCGACGCCGCCTTGCATCTGATCGGCGCGTCCGATTGCCCCGGCTGTGACTGCCGGATCAATGGCGAGCCGACCAACCACGACTTTCACTCCAAGCTGCGGGAGATCGGCCGCAAGACGGAGGGGATCACAAGGCGCGCTCGGCGCGTATGGGGGCTGTGATGAACGGACACCTCAAACGCTTCGAACGCGCGAAGCCGGTCCTTGAAGACTTCACCGCGTTCATGAACCGGCAAATCTCTCGCGGTGTGCCGCCTCAGACTGCGGCTGCGGCCTATGATCGTCTGATCTCAGAAGAAATATGGAAGAATGACGAGTATCAAGTGAACATCAACAAGAACTCGGAGCACCGATTCAGCGACGACACCGTAGTGTGGCACTTGTCAATCAAGCGGATCGACAAAAAGCCGATCCACGACTGGCGTGATCTGCAAGCGATCAAGACTGCGCTTGTCGGTCCCGAGTTCGAGGCCATTGAACTTTACCCGGCCCGAAAGCCGAGTGATGGATGTGGCCAATCAGTTTCACCTCTATGTCCTGCTTACCCCCCATCGGGACGGATGGGCACCGATACCGATCCCGGTAGGCTCGTTTGATCCGCGCGAGGTGAGCGGCCCCAAGGAAGCGAAGGCAATCGGTGCCAAGCAACGCGCGTTAGGCCGTTAGACTAATGGGACCGCGACTGCTCCCCAGCGAATCGCGGTCCCTGTCACCCTCCCCGATCGGGGCGAGGCTAATCGAAACCCCAACCTATGGAGCATGACGTGAGCAAGATACCTGACCTTGGCGGTCCGCTCTACCCCCAGCTCGGACCCGGTGTTGAAAAGTACCGCAGGCTCGCCCGCAAGGGACTGGCCAAGATGGCACGCGAGGATCGCTATGCGTACGGCGAGGCCGTTGAGCTGGCGATCCTGTCTCTACAGCGGCGAGAGCTGGACCGTGAGACGAAAACGCCGGACCGGCGCAACGAGCCGCTAGGCGATGCCCGACTGAAGATGCTGCGCAATCAATTGCTCGCTTGGCCCGACCAGGAACGCCGCGCCCGCTCGGAAGTCGAATGGAAATCCATGTACGATGCCGCAATGGCTGAGAAGCGGAAGGCAGCCGAAGCCAAGCCGGTTGCCAGGCGCAAGCGCTCTTGGACTGCCAAGAAAGCCGCTTGGTGCGCTGGCCAAGCCCTCAAGAGGGCCTAGCCCCTACCTGCCCCCTTGGCTTCCCCTGCCAAGGGGCTTTCCCTTGCCCCCCCTCCCCTTCCTGCCCCCCTGGCCTTTGCCTTGGCCCCTGGCCCTCCCCTGGCCCCCAATGGCACCCTAGCAGCCAGCCTAGTGGGCTTGGATTCCTCCCCCTCCCCTATGTCCTAGACTGCCCTCCCCTATGGCCCGCCCATGGCCTCCCCAATGGCCTGGCAAGGCCATACCTCAATAGGTTGTATTGGGAAATATATACCTTACGAGTTGCGTATCGCGTACTCTGCGGCGGCATCCCGCGTTGCGTCGCACTCGCGTCGAATGCGTTGCGCCAACTCGCGCGAAACCGGAATCCCGGCGATTGTCGGAACCGGATCGCTTCCCCACTCGCGTTGAATTTCTGCCAGCCGGCGGCCCATCGCCTCACCCGCCCGCTCGGACATCCTTGCGCTGGCTTCCGCTCTCTCAGCATTCAGCCGCGCCTTGAGGCGTTCCCCAAGATCAGCCAGCAGCCCACCGATCCGCTGCCGCTCAGCCACGCTTTGTTCCGGCTCGAACTTCTCGCCGTCCAGCACGCGCGAGATCGACGCCACCTCCGTCAGCCACGGGTCCAGGTAGCCCTTCGCCAGCACCCGGAGCTGCACCGTGGACGGCGGGAAGTCATGCCTGATCCCAGGTGCATCGCCCCGGCGGATCGCATTGCACGCCAGCACCACGGCCCATGTCGGGATCGCCGGCTCGTCACCAATGCGCCCCAGCTCTTGCAGATAGGTCGCTACCACGTCGCGTGCGCTCTCATTGGGCCGAATGGCGTTCCGGTAGCTCTTGAGCATCGCCGTGATGTGCAGCGCGATCTGCTTCCTGTCATGCTCCTTGAGCGAGGCAGACAGCTTGCGCATTCGCGCAGCAAGCCGAGCCCGCCCCTGTTCCGTGGGCATGTTGATCATGCGCAGCTTGCCAAGCGGAGTCGAAACCGCGCCCGACTGATACAGGCGCAGCAAGCCGTCCACGTCCGAGTCATGAACCGGGACGCTGACCAGCTTTTCTTCCGTGGCAACCAACTCATTCATCAAATGTCACCTTGCGGATGTTCGTGCAGAGGCCGTCAACCACTGCCAACCAAATCCCTCTAGGCCAGCATTGCTTGATCAGCATTCCGGCCGCGAGCCCAAGCGCCGCGATGAAGTGCTGCGGATTACGATCGTGCGCCAGCTTGACGATCGAGACTGCCATCTGCCTTACCTCGTCCTCCATCTTGACAGCGGCCTCTTCCTTCTTGGACATATTGCATAATCCTTACAATTTCAAGACGGCTGCGGCTCTTTCAAGATCGCGGCGACTTCTGCGGTCAGGCATTGGGCGTGATTGTAAATCGCCTCAGCCAGCTCGTCCTTGTTCCGTGTTCTCTGCGTCAACAATCGCGCAATCAGAAGCATCATCGTGAGCCCAGCATCACCAGGCCGCAAATCCTGCGACTCGAACCAGTTCGCCAGCGCGGCTGCGATCTTGCCGTACTCCTCGCTTGTCAACGGTTCTCCGCTCATATCAACCTCTCGCCCGCGCTGCGCGTCCTGTAGTCCTCAGCGCAAGCCTCTAGGATCGCGATCTCGTAAGCGGCCTCCGATGGCGTCATCCGGCCCTGCTCGACCCAACGCGGGTACACGCGCTTGCGCAGCTTGACCTCGCGCTCGATCGCCGTGAGCTTCTGAATCTCCGTGTACGCCATTGCTCAGCTCCCTTTCGATGTCCTGCAACGTCGCCTGCTGCTCCGCGCGAGGATCGCTGAAATACTCTGCGCTCCAACGTTCGTTGTTGAGCCAGGTTGCCATCATGGGCACGAAGCGTGGATCAGGACGCGATCGGGCGAACCGCTGACAGCCTTGTATCATCGTTTCTGGGTCGACCCCACGCTTGGCCATGCGCTCGAAACTGTGCTTACCTTCCGCCTTTGGATTGGCCCCGACCCGTACCGGGTAGATCACACAGAACCGCTCCCATTGTTCTTCGAGCTTCGGAACATCGACGGCCGGCGCGAGCGCTCGTATCTCGGCCGCCAAATCCTTCAACGAAAGCCCGAATAGACCACCATCGTACTGTTCAACAAATTGCGCCGCTCGCTCAATGCCGGCATCAAAATCACGGACTGGCCGAATCCTATTCTTCTGCACCATCGATCAGCCCTCCGGTTGAATGCGAAACTCGACTCCGGCCGCGCGCAGATGCGCTTTTGAAAGATCATCCGCAGTGCCATTTTCCTCACGCGGTATCCAGCTTCCACGAATGTTCGTGAACTGCTTCAGCTTCTCTTTGACCACGCGCGCAATCTCCGCGTAGTAGCCGCCACGGATTTTCCACGTCCCGAAGCATTGCTGGATCACCATATTAGAATCGCCGAACACCGCGATCGGCTCGCCCGTCAGCCCATTCGTGATGAACCAATCCAGGATGAGGTCCAGCGCGCTATACTCCGCCACGTTGTTAGTTACTTCCGGCGATGCCGTGATCGATCCAGAATCCTCATAGATTTTGTCGGCACCACGATAGATGACCACACCAAAGCCGCCAGTCCCACCTGGATTGCAAGGCTCGCAGCATCCATCGAAGAAACATCGATAGCCAACGCTCTCCGAGTACCGGAGTAAAGCTAAATCCTTGCGAGCTTTTGGACGACGAAACCGTTTACTCACTTGGCACCCCCATTGCACTTCGCGCGCGGATTCCAGAGCCTAAAGTCTCTCAACAGAAGTGGCCTTCAGAGAAGAGTTGTTTCTCTTCCTTCGGACCAAGAAACTAACAAAGAAAAACACAACAAGACAAACGTCTGCCCAGATGGGCGCAACCGATCGGGGCCACAACCTTTGTGGACATGCCGACCGCGCGAGTAGCAGCTCGACCGGGTTCTGCCCGATCAAGCCCACGTCTTTATCAGGACGCTATCGGCGAGGCATCCCTCGCTCTCGGGGCGCACCCCATGCAGAATTTGCTGCCACGAACTGCATTCTCTCGTGGTGTCACCACAGTCCCCTACGCCCACATGGACCGCTTAACCATGCCGAGCCCGAGGTGCGGGTGCTTTCCTGTTTTACCGCCAGCGATCACGCTCGCAGACGGACCCCCGTCCAAGGGGAACGTGTTGCTCAAGAAATGCTGATTGAGGGAATTTCGCTGGGGGTTGAACTGACGACGAGCCTGGGCTATTTATGGCTCGTTATCGGTTCTGGTCCTTGGCAGGAAATCACCAGAATCAGGCCCGGAGCGTTTCAGCGCTGCCGGGCCATTCTTTTTACGCCTGAGTCTTTGCCGAGCGCAACCTCATCTGGCTACCGAACCGACAATCGGGCCAGTCTCGGCAGTCTTGGTCCCGGCGCTTGATGAAGCGGTAGCAGTTCACGCACCAGCGCGCGCCCCACTTGGGGCGGCATTTGATCTTCTTCGGGCGAGCAGACCTCACCACAGCCACCAAAGCACCAAAGCGAAGAGCACCGCATAGAAGGCCAGCACCGAGCCCGTGATGAACCTTCGCCCGGCCGTGCACCTGTCTATCACCACGATGTTGCGGCCATAGCGCAGCCCGCAGACCTCGGGATGAGGGCACGGCTGACGCGTCCAGGGACAAATCGCCACAGGCGCGAAGTTACACTCGATCACGGTCCCCATGATGCTTCCACCAGTGATCCTCAAGCCACCCGACCGCCAGCAGGATGACAATAAACGCAAGCCCCATCAAGGCCGTGACGCAAAAACCGTACCCGAATGCTCCTAAGAGCGCGCTGATCTGAAACTCGTCCATCCGCCATCATTGGCGCGAATCACCGCCAGATCACAATGTCGCGACTGTGGACAAGGACGATTTAGGCCGCCTGTGACTCAGACGACACAGCCGACGTCCAACACTCGATGATCAGACGAGCCGCGCCGTAGTAGCGCTCGGCCATGCCGTTCTGTTGTACCTCCGACCACGTGAGCCAACCAGGACTGCAAACGCTGTCACGAGGAACGCGATTGTGATGATACAGCAGCTCCGCGACTTCGGCCTCGCTCGGCAGGTTGATCCCGCCGGGGAAGTCCCGGTCCATCGCCGCCTTGGTCCATTCGTGGATTTTCATCGACGCACCTCTGTGGTAATGGAGGGGGCCGGGCTTGATGGCGGACCTCGTGCATGGAAATGCGGCGGACCATGCACGGATCACTCCCGGCCCCCAGCGATCGGGGTTTGAGGAGGCCACTCCGATCCCGATCGCCCTCCCCATATAGCAATGTCGTTGGGAAAATAAACCGTAGCCTAGTGTTGGTCCCGCTTGGCCTTGATCTCACGCAATTCTTGGCGATAGCGCTGGCGAGCCGCCTTCTGATTCTTGCGGGCGTTTGCCGCAGAGCACTTTTCCGAACAGGTCTTGCGGTTCTTGCTGGCGACGAACTCAGAGCCGCATTCGACACATCGCTTCATGGGCTCAATGCTGGACAAAGGCGACATTCTTCTTTGTCGACCAACAGGCGGCACAGGTCGCGCAACTTTCAGTTCTGCCCAACTGCACCGGACAGATGAAGGCGTTTGCCGGCCGCTGCATCGGGTGCTCGATCGTCACCGTCGCTCGCGCTGGCATCGGAGCATTGGAAAACCGGATCGCAAACCGCGCCCATCGGTTCACCGAGATAGACATCAACGCGCTCGCGATCTCATCCCCCCATCGAGCGGTGTAGCCGTACACGTGCAGCGCTGGCACCTGGTCGAGCAGCGCTTCCCACAGGTGCACGTACCGTACTGAGAAGAAATCCCCGAGGATGTGTAGGCGAACCACGAATCCGTTCGGGTGTCGCCGGCCGAGTTCCACCACCTCCCGCGCGAGCTTCCACTCGAACTCAGGCGCACGGTGATCGTGTCGGTGTGCCCAATTCATTTGATTCCCGTAGCAGCTACGAATATGCCGACAGGACACCGGACACGTCACCCGCTCTTCCAGCGTCAGGCAGTAGACGGGAAATCCGGCCCACTTCCCCTTCAAGACTTTTCCACCGATCTTTTTCTGGTGCTCGCCGCTCTTGAGCATCGTCACGTTGGTGAGATCGCGAACGACGGTGTGCGGGTAGAGCGTTCGCATCTCTGCTAATGCCGGATTGTTGATCGCCGGCATTTTGGCCAGCCGGTTGTCCACGGGCTCTTCCGCAAACCTGGAACGGGTTTTGCGGCCCTTCGCGGAATCTGCCTTGCCTGAGATGATGGAGCGGATGGTCCCATAGCTGCACGCAATACCGCGCTCAACTAACAGCTCATGCACCCGCGTGACGTTGCGGTGCTCATCGTACAGCCCGCGCACCAGGTCGCGATCGATTCTCGGATACCGCCCCATCGAACTTACTAACCTCGTGGCCCCATGCCACCCATCGCGGGCGTCTCTGTCTCGCGAAGATGTCCGCGCGCATCGCACCCGGCATCAACGCTTCCGCCCATGCGTAGGCTTCGTCAGGCTTGCGTGAGTGTTCCCGAACAGGGCCTTCAATAATCGAGCGGCATACCCGCGTCGTCCGTGGTTTCCCTACCGTGCCAATCAGGAAGGGCTCGCCGGCACAGCGCAGCAGGTAGCCGGTTCCAAACGAGAGCTTGCCGCTGTCAGTGTGCTTGACCCAATGGCCCGCCGTCTTGAACTTGATCGACCATGCGTCCAGCGCCTCGAACGCCTGCGGCAACATAGGATTCGTCGCCCACAGCATGACCACGGCGTCAGGCCGCAGCAGATCACCGATCGGCAGCGCCTTGATCTCCGCAAGCGACATGCAGGCGTATTGGGCTTGCGCGGCCTTTGCCTCACCCTTCGGGGAGTGCAGCGCAAAGGTCCAGGGAGCGTCAATCATCGCAAAATCGAAGCCGAACATCGGCAGCTTGCCGAAGGGCCATGTCATCTGCGAGATGGCCGCGCACATTCCTCACACTTTTCCCATCCCTTAAAATTGTAGAGGAACCCGCAATGTGGGCAAGGCATAGATGGATGGTCATGCCGTTCTTTCGGCTCTGCCATCTGATCGATCACGAACTTGATCTGCCGCGCGATCCTGGGATCAGAGATTGGCTTCAAGTTGCTTTGGGGCATTCAATAGGTTCCTTGGAATGATGCCGCGCCGATGGAGTTCGTTGACTGCATCATCGAGCGATCTGACAAGAAGATATTCTGCGCCGGCTATGTGAGCATCCGCCTCGAAGTCGCACTGGCTTTCGCTTTGTGCGCCTTCACTGGTTTTGAGTTCAAGCAGCAGCGGCTTGATGCCTGGCATCAGGAAGCAAAGATCAGCGGCTCCCTTGCGCAGCCCCATGCGGTATTGCTGGACCCGCTCGCCTGTCGAAGCTCTGCGCTGATTGGGGATCGAGAACCAGAGGCAATGGGGATGGGCGAACCGGCGAAGCACGTCAACGAGAGCGATCTGCGTCTGTGTTTCGTCCGGTTCCCAAGCCTTCAATCGGAAGGGCTTCCCCATTGCCGTTGTCTCACGCAGCCGCGCCCGCTCGGTGCTCGTCAAGAGACGACACATTTGCAGCCGACCCACCTTCGTCGCCTGCTTCCTGTCCTTCGTCGCTTGCCTCTTCTGTGCGGCCTAACTGGAACTCGGGAGCCTGCTTGCGGATGTACCCCTCGAAGTCCAGATGCGCAGGCCCCAGGTACGTCATGAAGTCTCGGAAGTCCCTCGCCGCCTTGGCCGGATCGCGCTCCGCAGCAGTGAAAAAACGCTTGGCCAGCCGGAACGCCACCTTGTTGAGAAACTTGTTCCGGGCGGCCGTGTCGATGATCTCGCGCCCCTCAGCGGAGGCCGTCGCCGAGCGGTTCTCGCAGATCTTCACGTCACGATAGGTATCCTTGACCGCCTTGCCGCTGGCAACGCGCTCGACCTGATCGCCCTGCGTCGCGGCGTTCTCAGCCGCTTCCTTCAGCGCGTCCTTCGCCCCGAGCTTTTTACCGCGTGTCGTCGTCTTACCTGCTTTCCGTGGTGCCTTCGGCTTGGTCATGACGCATCCTCTTGTGTGTGAGAGAACACAACCGATACGCCCGATCGAGTCCGGCCGCAAGTCGGCAAAAGGAAATCGATCTTCCCTTCCTCCATTTTATGTGTGTCTCGCCCAATCGATGCCAAGCCTTCACCCGATCATCTGTTGTCTGCAGCTGCAACTGACCAAGCAGGAAGTCAATATCAGTGCATGGAGCGATGGCAAGCGACACAGCTTCCTCACTTTTATCTAAGCCAAAGTATTATGCTGCCGACGATCACTGTGAGCATTCCCAAAATGATCACCACCGCTGCGAGTTCAGGAGGCACGGCAAAGCGGTGCATGGCTTCCTCTCCTAGACGGTTTCAGTTGTGGCGTCGCGGATCATATCGATACGCTCGATCGCTATACCACCAAGCTCTGTCCAAAACGCCTCAGTCGGCATTCCCTGACGCTGGAGACGCTTGAACGCCTCGCTGATCGCTTCGCCGACCTTGAGTTTTTGGTGATATGTTGATGCCGGTATCATCGTGGTTCCCTCGTTCTAATGTGCGTTGAGCCTATTAACGCTTTCTCGGATCGCCGCAACGATTTGTCCAAACCCCTCAGTATGAGGGCCGGTCCCAAATTCTCGCAAGCCATCTTCAAAAACTTCAGCCAATACGCCGGCCTCCATTAGCGTGAAGCCGTGAAGCTTTTTGCCGAGCTTGATGACGAGTGCGCGTTCGCCGTCCTCAGATCGGCCGGCATGTATCTGCACATCAGTTCCGCGTTTCGCCTTCATGTACGCCAGCATGAAGATGCGAGCGCGGTCACAGGGATTAGCCGGGGCTTGCAGGACTGGCATCGTTCCCTCGTTCTTTGCCTCAATTTATCTAAACTGGCGACGGCCCGTCTCGGCGGCTTATCGGAATGCCTAGGGCAAGGGTGCCTACTACATCCGCGGAATGCCTAGCAGTAGACTTCGGCCGGTGGTCACCTGTTGCGTTCCGGTCTTGCGGACCTCCCCACACTCAGGCGGAGAATTCTCCCCACGGGTTACCCCTTCCACCTTGGCTTACTCGACCGCGAGCGAGAACGGTCCAGGGCATTCACCGTCATAATCTGTTTGGTTCCCTATCCTGTTGCCTCGGTTGATCCAGACTCCGCCTTTTTCGCAAAGGTCTGGCAATGCTCAATGATGTGACCGCGTGACCAAATTTCACGTTTAGGTGCATAGTAGTCGTCGCTATTGATGTACGGCTCCAGCCAAGCAGGGACCGCGTCAGGTTGCCAACCACAATCTCCCGGCTTCAAAAAGCTGAGCGGTTGATATTGGCGAAAGTGCTGGCACTGGAAGCAAATCGGGTCCATGGCGTCATCTAGTCGTCCTGATCGTCAACGGAGGTGTCGATCGCGATGTGACATGGTTCACAGTACCAACCCATGTCCTCATCGTCCTCGACAAACTTCGCAGGCTTGCCGCAGCATGGGCAATTGACCATCTCGGTTTCCTCACTTATAGGGTTTTGCAATCTCTTTCAGACCTTCCCAGCCACAATCGCAGTCATGGCCGGTTCGATAGCGGCAGTCGTCTGTATGGCGACCATAGTGCAGCAACGATAACCAAAGACGTTTTACCTCATCCTGCTTCGCCCGCATGTTTGCACGTCGGGTTTTCCAACCCTTCATGGCGCCGTGGCCGCTCTTTCGTCGATCTGGTGCGGACGGAACCATCGTTCCTCACTTATCGACCTTCAATGGTCCAAACGTTTTGGCAAGAGGGCGACGGTTCATCTCGCGCCACTTAAACATCGCAAGAGAGCAATCCAACGCCTCGCTCGCCTTATCAACATCCGGCTCGACAGTATAACGGGGCGCGGCGCGATCGCACATTGCCGCGAACACGACTTGCGCAGCCTCTATGTCGCCATAGCGCAGCTTCGACCAAATGGACGTAAGAAATCCGGCCAGCGGATCGCGGGCCAAGAGGACGAACATTGGTTCGTCAGGCTCGGCCTTGTCGTAGCAGTCGAAGAAGCCCGGATTGTTTTTGGTACCCATCGTTCCTCACCTCTATTGCATCAACCGAGCCACACCTTCGGTGACCCGCGTTGGATGGATGTCAGCTTCGTGTTTGTCGCGGCACTCGCTTTTCTGACAGACATGGACGCTTTTCTTGCCGCCGGAATCTATCGCACAGTCCGAGCACGCCATGATGGTTAGCTCACCACAAACGGAGCACGGCTCTTTTATGTAGGGGCATTTGAAGGAGCCAAAGTGCGTGCCGCCGCAGTTCGGGCAGTTCTGGATGGTCATCGGTTCCCTCCTTCGAGGGTTTGGCGGCGAGTCCATAACTTTAGCCCTTGGGCGCCCAAGTCAGCCGTCTTTGGAGGCTGAACCAAATTTCGTTCCCTCATTCTACCGCTTGCGGTGAGCCACAACGAAGTCTTTGACTTCACCGGCATACCGAAACCATTCACCTCTGATCCGATATTGCGCGAACTTCTTATGTAGTGCTGCTTCCTTCGCGCGCGATCCTCGTATGAGCGCAACAAGCTTCAGCGGTTCATGGTGCGCAATCTGTAGATCGTTGATGCGCGAGACACCTTTTGCCGAGAAGCCAATCTTTACCGCGCCGCCCTTACGCGCCAGCAGAAAATAAACCTGCCCTGGTGCCTTAGCGCGTCTTATCTTGGGATGAATCGGAGCGGGTGCTGCATTTGCCTTCTCGGCCTTGAACGGTCCCTTCGATCTTCCCGATGGCCCGAATGCGCGTTGAGCTGTTGGCTTCGACCAGTACGGCCCCATGCGCTTGACTGCCTCTGCGGTACTTATGCGCTGGTCTAGCCAAATCATGCGGGCTTCTTCTTTGGGCATGCGCGCCTTGCGGATGGCTTCGGCGTGCGCCTCACCGCCCATCGAGCCGATAATCTCCGCACGGTCACCCATCGACAGCTCGCCATGAAGCATTGCGATGGCTCGATTGAGCATGCGGACGCCATGTCGGTCGCTGCGATCACCGGTACCCACGTCGTAAAGGACGGCGCCCTTCTCGGCGATTGCGTTCACCGCCGCCACGATTGTCTTGCGGCTATCGCCGAGCACGCGCAGGCCGCCAGACAACGCAATCACTTCACCGGCTCGCGCGGCCTTTATTACTGCGTCGAAGTTCTCAGCACTTCGACCATCGAGATAAACTTTGGTTTCTCGGCAACCAGCCTTGATGACAGCCTTCTCTTGCTCTTTGGCCGACCAGCGCGGAATGGGTCGGACAAAAGCCCTATCTATTTGGATCGCTGGCGTTTCGCGAGTAAGCATGCGAAACTGTTTCTACGCTATTGACCCCAACTCGTCAAGAGCGTATATAGCCATATCCGACGCGACACCTGCCGGGGCTGTGATGGCCGCAAGGAGTGGTGCGACAGCCCGGAGAGACGGCATAGAGGAGACCCCCCGATGAAAGACGCCACTGCTACGATGGGCGCGGTGCTGCCCGATGATGTGAGCGGGCGCGATGCCGTGCATGTCGCGGTCGTATCGTGCGTTGCTGATGAGAAGTTGGCGGCTGGCCAAGATGTCGGATTCCTAACCGGGGTAGCGCCAAACGGCGAGCGAATTGCGGGCAGTAAGCACGCCAACGAATTGATCGGTATCGTCGATCCGTTCTTGAAGTCACCGGTTTGGCCAAACCAACGGTTCTGGCTGTTCCTTTACCCGCGCACGATCACGAGCCTGCGTCACCAGTGGACACATCCGGCCTTTCCAGAGAATGCCACGAACACGGCATATGCGCTGCCATCGCAAAAGCTGGAATCAGAACAGTGGCTCCGTGATTTTGTGGACCGATCGGATTGTCCCGATTATGAGACCACGCTCGCGCTTGCGGTCAATAACCATGAAGACCACTATCTACTCGTCTCCGGTTCGGATGCCCATGGCGAAATACCGGGAGAGTTCTGGCACCACGTCGAGATCGTGACTGGCCGAAAGATCGAAAAACGGCCAACCTATTTCTCCTGTTCATGCTGAAACACAGACCTAGAACTGAGGCCGGTCATGCGAACCATTCTCGTTTTCGAGGGGGAGGAATTGGAATTAACCTACCCGGTGCCGTGTCCTGAATGTGACGGGCACGCAACCGTTGGTCCAGCGCGATCGGCTGAAGGCGACTGGCTAGATCAGCCGTGCCCGCACTGCGGTGGTTCCGGTCATTTGCGTACCAACGAGAGATAGGAAAGGCCCGGTATGCTCGACATCAAGAAATGGGACGGCAAGAAAATCGGGATGCCAGGTCTCTATCGCGGGGTCGACATCGAACTGTATCACTCAGGACATCTG
>Ga0210394_10005788_pt1 | contig 13700 bp, 14 predicted proteins | sample IncBWC12MmetaG_FD_160121 | JGI IMG/M metagenome (GOLD analysis project Ga0210394, IMG submission 160121) | Forest soil microbial communities from Barre Woods Harvard Forest LTER site, Petersham, Massachusetts, United States - Inc-BW-C-12-M | ecosystem: Environmental > Terrestrial > Soil >...
TTTGTTGGGGCCAAAAGGAAGAAAGGCCGCGCAGCGTTTAAATATGAGTCCCGAATCAGTGGCCCGCATCGCGGTCAAATCGATGTTCGCCCGGAAGACAGAAATAATTACCGGATTCATCAATCAATTGGGAGCCGGCTTGGCCTGGCTATTACCCAAAGCCCTTGTAGAGCGTACCGCCGCAACCATGTACGAATGATTGGCGGTTTCGCCGATCAGGCTGAATTTGTATGTCGTCGCTACCATTATCATCCTCTACCACAGGTAAGCGTCTATTTTGCGCGGGATGCAAGAGTCATATCTCCTATACTATTATTCCTTGCGCTTTCTTTTTTCCCTGTCCAACTGATCAAACATAATCATGGTTCATCAAGTATGCGAGCATTTAAAAAAATAGCAGATGCCACAAAGGGTAGAAAAGAATGCTTGCAGAAAATGAAAAAATATTCAAGCCGATAAACCACCTGAATTTTCCGTAACAATAAATCAACTAAAGATTCATAATTTTCAAATAATACCACCAACACCGATGCGCGTAGGTTAGACGCAATCGCTAATGATCAAAATTCCATCAATAATATTAGCATCATTTTTATTTTGTTTTGTCCAATTAACTGCTCAAAACATTGGCGCTAATAACATAACCCTGCCAAACCAACTTTCAAAATTCATTCCTAAGGGTTACGCTCTTCTTGACACTGCAATGGGCGACCTGAATTTGGACAAATTCCAAGACATGATATTGGTGCTTAAGGCTATTGGGGAAGACACAGCAAATGATGAGGCTGGATTTAATAGACCTTTACTTATTTTGCTGGGACATGCTGACCATACATTTTCGCTTGCAGCAAGAAATGACCATGTGGTGTATTGTTTTCAATGTGGAGGGATTTTTGGCGATCCTTATGACGGAGTTGAAATTAAAAAGGGGCTTTTTACAGTGCATCATTTTGGCGGGTCAAATGACCGATGGTTCAATGATATTACTTTCAAATATTCGAAAGATATGGGTACCTGGTGTTTGTTTAGAATTGTCAACAAAGGTTGGAATGTTGCTAATTTGGAAAAAATAGATTCAACAATAAAAACAAAAAAAGACTTTGGTATTGTTTCATTTGCCAAATTTACTGCTGACGGTAATTGACAGATGCACACAGCATTGCGAAGTTACCACGTCAGCGGGCAAATTCAATCTCTTAAGATTCAAACGGAGACAATTCCAGGCACCCCGCTTTTTGCCGCAGTAACCTTTTGACTTATCTTTGTCCACCTCCTCGGCCCCGTAGCTCAACTGAATAGAGTACTTGACTACGGATCAAGCGGTTGAAGGTTTGAATCCTTCCGGGGTCACTCTTAAAGCTACAAAAGTTGAAAACGACGAAATTTACGGGGAAAAGATCATCATTTGCATAAAAATCTGCACAAACAAAAAGGAGGCGGAAATGAGAACATTTCAGCAGGGAGAAGAAAAATTAAATGTAACCGACAAAGCCATTAGAGTTTTGATAGCTATTGGGATAATTGGCATTATCATTGGTGCCTTATTAATTGCCTAATGGATATCTTAGAAGGAATTAGGGAATCGGAAATACACATACCTCGTGAACAGCTGCGCAAGAATTGCTTTCCATAAATCTAAATTATGAATGCAATTTTTATCAGCACTGCACTAGATCCTGAGGCAAGTGAATGGAGAATTGTATCCACAATTGCCTGATGATGGGTCAATAAAATCAAAAGCATTACCCATATACTCAAACTGATCTGAAATTTGGTAGTGTTTCAGTGTGAAAATTAGTGCTATTCATATCTAGTGTGGGAATAATAATTCCTCTCTGATATTTCATTCGCCTGAGAGATTCGAAGCTCCTCATAATTTATTTTTCGCTCTCGCAAAGAATACTCCAATGCATATTTAATGCCAGCAGAATCAAGCTTTTTTTTGGTCTCAAAATAAAATATTAATTGGATATCCTTTGCGCCATCCTCTTCCAATTCTGGCGGGGTATAGGTCGGGATTGTTTCATAAAAGACTTCGTAATAAAACATTTTATGAATGGTTGTATTTTTTTAATGCTTGATCGAATAAGCAAGGTAAGTTGTATATTTGGTCATGGCAAAAAAGAAACGTCCCACCGACATCAATCAACGGGCTAAAATGATCGTTGACATCTCTGCTGGTATCTCGTCCCGCAAGCAATAATTGCTTCATTGTTTTGTCCATATTAATATGGGGGCCATATCTCTGAGCCATTAAGGGCTCTTAAAATTCTTTTTCATCTGCCTTCTCAACGTTCAAAGGGCAAATCACGAGGCGCCAACTGGCTCCCAGTGCTTTTCTTTTCAATATCCAGATTTAATATGCTTACCGGCCTGAGGCAGTAGGTTTTCGCTACTAATCCCCAGATTTTGTACACAGCCAATTGCCTTTGCCGAACGCTGAACAAATTATGCCCCTCTTGATACGGCAATTTCGCTCGGGCGCGCATAGCCTGATTCGGCATAATAAAATCCGGAAACATCCGCAATCCCAAAATTTAAGCTGCGAATTCTTGTTGTTGAGCCTCCAATTGTGAAAAAGATAGTTCGCCTGGCCCTTGCAAGGAGAATTTAGGGGCGGTTCTGCCAACCAAAATATGTTTTATTGGTCCCGGGCATTGCTTCAGAAGTCAAATTAGCCTATTCAGTCCACAAAAATCCCGGTTCGGGGTTATGACCATTTGGAATCTGCAATTATTTATCAAATTAAGTTGTCTATAACACTAACTGGTCACTCCCCTGACTTTTCTGACGATCAAAAAATGCGTCGGAACGGGTGTTTACAACATACTTTTTGCAGGATTCTTGTTTAATAAACCAAAAAAATTGCAAATGCGAAAACTCTTACTCCTTCCTTTCTTGCTTTTTTCATTCTTTGATCTGGCATTTGGACAAGCAAGGGTCATCACAGGAAAAATAGTAAATAAGCAGGGCCAAGCGGTACCATTTGCTACCGTTCGGGTAAAAGGAACAAAAGAAAGCGTGGGCGCCGATGCTGATGGCAATTTTACCGTGAAAGCCAATACGGGAGATGTCTTGATCGTTACGGCTACCGACATCCTACCCCTACAGGTTCCGGTTGGTGACGCATCCACCATTAGCATTCCGGTAACGGAAAAAGTAGGCAACCTTTCCGAAGTGGTGATTACCGCCGCCTTAGGCATAAAAAGACAGGCACGAGAATTAGGATATGCCACAGCTGCTGTCAACACCAAGCAGCTGAATCAAGCTGCCGTAACCAATGCAGCCACCGGGCTTGCAGCAAAAGTTTCCGGGGTAGATATCCGGTTATCAGACAATAGTGTTGATCCACAGGTCAAAGTCACCTTCAGGGGGAGTCGGTCCATTGAGGGAAGCAATGCAGCGCTGATAATTGTAGATGGTGTTCCGGTTGATCAAACCTACCTGGCCAATCTCAACCCCAGCGACATTGAAGATGTAACCATTCTCAAAGGATCAAACGCCGCCGCACTCTACGGCATGGCCGCCTCAAACGGCGTTTTGCTCATGACTACGAAAAAGGGGAAAGGCCAATTCGCACTGACCTACCAAAACACCGTCAGCTTTGAATCCATTTCCTATTTTCCCGCGCTGCAGAATGAATATAGCGGTTGGGGTGGCGAACCTCCCGGCAACTGGCCAAATCCCTCGACCGGAGGAATCATCCAGTATGTAGATCCATTTTCCGGGATGGCCAATACCGTGCCTTATGAAAATGAAGGGTACGGCGCCGCCTATAGCAGCAAGGATTTTCATTTGGATTCCATACCAATCGGTCAATATGCCAATCAGCAGTGGAAGTTTATCCCGTATCAAGATGTCCCCAACGGAAGGAAAGATTTCTTTCAGACGGGTGTCGGAGACCAGAATAAGCTTTCCGGATCTTTCGGTGGCAAGCTTGGAGGCTTGTATTTCTCGGGCGAACGTACGACGAAGCAGGGGGTTGTACCCAATGACAGGTACACCCGAACCGGGGGCCGAATAAACGGCAATCTTAATTTAGGCCGCTTATCGATCAGTGGTGGGGTTAGTTATAATAACACAAGCACCAATGTTGCCGGCAATTCCTACATTCAAAACCGGCCGGTATACTACAATGTAATAAACCAGCTGCCTAGTGTCGACCTGAAAACTGTAAAAGATGTAAGTCAATTCGTTTATAATCAGGGCTATGTAGATGCCTATTATCCCAACCCCTGGTGGCAGATTTTCAATTCCCGCGCGAAGAGAAGCACAGACCAGTTGCTCAGCAATTTGCAATTAAGCTACAAAATCAATGACTGGTTGAGTGTGACCGCCAGACAAGGCTATAGCAGAACGTCCATAGATGCCCCGGCATATATAGACAGCATATCCTTCCCCTCCTGGATGTCCGTAAACGGTGGACCCTGGGGATTCAGCAACCTATCCATTTACCCAGGAAATGTCGGCTTGCAAAAGGAAAACGTGCAGGCACACTATGACGACCTCAACGGAGATTTGTTTTTCATCGCATCAAAAAGAGCTAATAAATTCAAATTCAACCTAATTGTAGGTGGTAATTACCGGTCAAGATCAAGCTACGGCTATTGGTATTCCAACCAGGTCAATTCGGGAGGAAACCTCCTCGGCGCAAACGTAATTCCTCCTTTCTATACCAAGGTTAACAATGTTGACGGAAGCGCTTACGCTACTTTTAACTACAAAAGAAATGATCAGTCCTTGTATGGCGACTTTACCGTTGGCTATGATGATTGGCTTTTTTTGCACGGGTCCTTCCGCAATGACTGGACCTCGATCCTGGATCCTCAGCACCGGAGTTTCAGCTATCCCGGAGTAGACATGTCAGCCGTCGTGAGTGATAAATTAGGATTTCTCAAAGAAAGCAATACCATTTCCTTTCTTAAACTTCGAGTCGGATACGCAGGAACGGGTAATGTCAGCCTGGAAGGATTCCGCACGCTGGGTGTAATGGGCAATATCACCGGGGGTACAGCTGCCGGTGGATTCTCAGTAATCATTCCCAACTATGGGGCATATGCAATCTATCCTGTAGCGACTGTTGGTACCGGATTCCCATTCGGAAATCTGTCCGGGTATTCCCAAAATGTGTCCGTTGTTCAGAACGGGCTGAAACCGGAAAAGACCCGGGCATTGGAATTTGGTTTCCAATTGGGCTTATTTGGCAATCGGGTAAACCTGGAAGCGAACTACTATGACCAGAACGCGTCGAATCAAACCATCCCCCTGCAAACTTCGACCGCAGCTGGGATTAATAGTTACTTGACAAACGCCGGGGAAATCGATAACAATGGTGTTGAATTGGACCTGTCCCTCACCCCATTGATACGCATCGGTGATTTTAAATTTGACTTGTCGGCAAACTTCAGTTATCAAAACTCGAAAGTTGTAAGCATTGCCGGCGGCCAGGCTGAATTGGATCAGATAAATTTTGGCCAGGTTAGCCTGGGCGGAATTTATGCCATCCAGGGAAAAGCGTATTCCCAAATACTGACGACGGATTTCAACAGGGACCCCCTAGGCAGGATAATTGTAAACGCTTCGACGGGCCTTCCCTCCTTTAACCCCAACCTGATCGATGCCGGAAATACAAACTACAAATATTTTGCAGGCATCTCTCCATCTCTTTCCTATAAATCGCTTACGCTGAAAGCCGTTTTTGATTATCGCGGCGGAGCGAAAATATTAAATGAAGAAGGAAATGTGATGGACTTTAGCGGGATATCCACAAATGACGCTCAGAACAGGCAGGCCTTCGTCATTCCCAATTCAGTTATTCAAACCGGCCCTGGAAAATATACTCCGAATAATAATGTGCCGATCACTTCGGGATTCCCAGGTCTGCCCTCTTCCATCTTTTGGTGGGCGAATTACTATAATCAGTTAGGGATGCCCTATGTTACCAGCGCAGCATTCATCAAGCTTAGGGAAGTATCGTTGAGTTATGAATTCCCAAGCAAGGTATTTGGTACGCAAAAAGTATTCAGGGGATTGTCTCTCGCGCTCATTGGCAGGAACCTGTTCATGTGGAGGCCGAAAACCAATGTATGGTCAGATCCGGAATTCAGCACCAATGGTATTGGTAATGCGGTAGGCTATACGACCGAATTCCAGACGCCACCCACGCGCATCATCAGTATTTCCCTTACTGCAAAAATCCTCTAATTGACAAATAAAATCTTTATGGGCATACAAGCAAAATATTTACGCATCCTGGTCTTCTGCATGGCAATCGCCATTGTATCCTGCAAAAAGCAATTAGATGTCAATTTGCATGATTCCAACGGTGTCGGCATCAATGAGCTTACTGGGAAGGATGTCTTCGCACAGGCCTTGGCGACCACGGCGACAAATAAAATCGGGCTCAATATTGCTTTGCCGAGTCCCAATGACAATTATGACTACGCCACCCAATGGATGGGCTATATGGCAAGAACCACTTCATTTGCTGCTTCTGGAGTCCAGGAGCAATACGAAACGTTCAGCCTGAATAATAGTTTCTCTAGCGGCACCTGGCAGTCTTTGTACCATAATATATATGACTACAACTTTGTGATAGCCCATAGTTCGGCCAAATCGATATTGCCCGGGGCTTCCATTGTCGTGCGTGCGATGATTTTCCAGGACCTGGTGGATCAATTTGGAAATATTCCCTATACGCAGGCATGCCAACCAGGACTTACTATCACGCCTAAATACGATTCAGCGATCGCCATATACCGGGATCTGATCCTTCAGCTGGATACGGCGATTCTGTCCTTACAATCATCGCAGTCCACACCAGATGATGCGGCCGACGTGATGTTTGGCGCTTCCAAGTCTTTGTGGATTGCATTTGCTAACACCATAAAGCTGAGAATTTTGCTACGGCAGGTGCCAAATGGCGATCAAAGCTATGTTTCCACCGAACTAACTAATATCACCACGCAGGGCGGGGGTTATTTAGGCGCTGGCCAGGATGCGTCTATTCAGCCCGGCTATTCAGATTTATCCAGTCTGAGTCAAAATCCCTTCTGGGCGGACTATGGATTTTTGCCAAACGGGGGCGGACCCAATCAGAACTACAATTTCTTCATCGCAAATCAACTCATGGTGAATTTCCTGGATTCTACGGCAGATCCGAGATTGGGCTACTTCTACACTAAAAATGGAAACGGAACCTATGGAGGTAACTTTTTTGGAAGTGCACTTACTCAAGTTTCCGGCCTGAGCTCGATTGGAACGGGAATTTTGCAAAGCCCCAAAATGCCAGCCCTAATTTTTTCGGCAAGCCAGTCTTATTTCATGCAAGCCGAAGCGGTTCAACGTGGCCTGTTAACCGGCAATTATCAGACCCTGTTCAAGCAGGGTGTGGAAGAATCCTTTCGATATTTGGGAGTAACCAATGCCATGACCGCAGCGGACAATTTTGTTTCAACGTCCGCCAACGGTTTGGTCAATTTGACAGTTTCTACCAACGCCTTACAAACCATTCTCTACCAAAAATGGGTTGCGGAATGTGAACTGGATGGATACGAAGCATATAGTGATTACCGGCGCACCGGATACCCGTTCATCGCCACTCCTTCCTATGCCGTTCCGGGACAGGCAATGCCCAAGCGGCTACTATACCCGGAAAGCGAATACACCCAGAATGTAGCTAATGTAAACGCGCAGAATCAAACCGCCTCCGACATATATACAAAAATTTTCTGGGGCATGTAAGATCAAACAAACAAAAATAATATCCCAATAAATTGAGATTATGAAAATAAGATATTTGATACTGGTTTGCCTTTTTGTAGCATTTGGTTTTAGTTCCTGCCTAAAAGACACTCCATACATGGATGTTTCCAATTCCGCGCCCATTATTGAATTTGGACTGAGTCCGGCGAACGGTGATTTTGGGCCTTTTATGTATCGGGCTGATACCACGGGCAGCCCTGCCGTGGATACTGCCATTGCCCTGGACATTGCCTCGCCACAGGTTTTGAACAAAAACGTAACGATTACCGTAGCGGTGGATAGTGCTCTGGTCGCCGCCTACGATAGCGCAAATGCCGCAAGCTTTACCCCGTTGCCAGCCAATTTATATTCATTGACCAGCTCAACCATAACCATAGAGGCAGGCTTTCGCGTCGGGAGAATCCCCGTCACTTTAAATTTTCCAAGTTTTCCTGCCAGTCATAATTATGCGTTGGCATTGACCATAACGGATGGTGGCGGATTGCTCATCAGCGGAAACTCCTCCACGTTCATTTGGCTGTTCGAGCGGTGACTGGTTTGATCAACCGAACCAGGCCTCTCCATTAATCCTGGTTCAGTTGGCCTGTCGCTTCCATTTGCCCGGGGAACTGCTTTTTCCGAATAACCTCGATTCGGTATCCAGGAGCATGCCTGAAATATGGCAGGCATTCGCAGAATCTCGGAAAGGCAGGGCGTTTAGAACATCCAGGTATTTGTTCAAATGCATGAGGCAGCACGGACCTGCTTACGGGCCGAATACTGCCGGCAAAGACAATCCTGCTCGGGCAGGGATCGCCCGTTTGGCCTTCTCATGCCCCCATCTCCCGGAATGCGGTTCATCCATATCGCGGAACGAGGGACGAATGCGCGCGAATCTATTGTCAATGAATGGCCTAAGGGCCATCAGTCTATTTCAATCATCCATCTAACCTGCCCTGCCGCTAGACAGCGGTAAAATTTAAGGGAGAAAAAGAATTATTTGGTTTGCGTCACAAACTATATTAATATTGTAATATAAATTCAAGACATGGATAACCCGATAGCAGAAAATTCATTGTCTCCCCGGGAGAGCATGCAAATCATAGCCGATACCATCGCCAAGACCAAAGAAGATATCCGGTTGAACAGCTTTTGTTTCCTGCTCTGGGGCTGGTTGATCTCCATAGCCAGTTTGCTCTTTTTTGTATTGCAACATTTCACTTCGTTCAGCTATTATTTTTTGGTCTTCCCCTTGGCCGTTGTGCCCGGGATTGTGATTACCGTTGTTTGGTTTGTGAAAAACCGAACTACCGCCACCCTATCCCACCTGACTTTTTTCCTGAGCCGGCTGTGGCTGGTAATGGGCCTTGGATTCATTGTCGTAGTATTTCTCAATGTGGTGCAGGGCATGCTTCCATTTGCGTATAGTTTGTTGCTGGCAGCGATTGGAACCTGTGTTTCCGGATTGGTCATGCGATTCAGGCCCCTGCAGGCGGGAGGGGTAGTTTTGTTTGCCGCATGCATGGGAACCCTGTTCATCCCTGATGACTATCAATCCCTGCTTAATGGAGCGGCCATCCTACTGGGATACCTTATTCCGGGGTATCTGCTGAAAAACCACAAATCCTAAAAACCAACATGTACCCAGAATTAGATCCCGTGTTGAGTACCCCGGTACGACTGGCTATAGTCTCCGCCCTGGTCAAGGTGAAACAGGCCGACTTCGGTCAATTACTGGAAATTACGCAAACCACCCAGGGAAATTTGAGTCATCAGCTTAAAAAGCTCTTGGAAGCAGATTATATAGCCATTGAAAAGAAATTCAAAGGCAACTATCCACAAACCCTGTGTAAACTGACCTCGAAAGGAAGAGAAGCATTTGAGCGATACGTGCAGGTGATTAAAAAATACCTGCACTTGTAAGACCATTGCACAAAAGATTCCATCGGGAATCCTGTGCGCATTTGGTTTGCATCACAAACAATATGTAACCTTAAAAGCAAATATATGAAACCAGCTATTTCGACCGCCATTCTGATGGCCTCTGCGTTGATCCTGGGTTTGGGACCAGGCATTTATGAGCACTTATTCCGTATTCCGAAAATGCTCAGCTCACCCGCAGCCATGGCCTTTGATTTCTCCCATAGCAGCGGGCAGGCGCAGATTTTCTGGATCCCCCTGCACTTGCTCATACTTTTTTCTTTGTCATTTTCCCTATACCTCAATTGGCGCAACCCGGGAAGAAAAGCCTTTGTCTTGTGGGCATTGATCCTTTACCTGTACGTGGATCTCATCAGCATTTGGTTCACACGTGAGCTTTTGGCGCTCGCCCAATTGACGGATGGCCCGGAATTTCATTCCCGGGCCAGTTTGTGGCTCATTTTGTCCTGGCACCGGCCACTCCTGCTCCTAGTTTGCCAAATTCTGCTGTTCAAAGCCATCACCAAACCTGCACTAAAATCGGTAGCTTATGAAAGCGTCCACTGAACGGAAGCTGCTCCGGTGGCTTCACCTCGTATTGAGCATCCCACTGGTCGGATATCTCTATGGGCCCGTTGCCCGGATTCCCCGGGCGGCGTTCGCAGTACGATTTGTCCTTTTTCCACTCGTGGTCCTGACCGGATTGTGGATGTGGAAAGGGCTGCAGTTGAAAAGATGGGTCAAAAAGCGACGCATACCTGGGTCAATTGTTCGAAGCCAAGCCATTTGATCCGGTTGATATCGCATCTCGAATGGTTTGGGTGAATGCAGATCCCCTATGCAACAATTTCCCGAGGAAAAATTAGCCTGAATTCCGAACCGGAGCCGACCTCAGAGCTCACGACTATGTTCATGCCGTGATATCTGACGATACTCTTTACGATGGAAAGCCCCAATCCGTACCCTTCTTCCCCGCTTTGGCCTGACTTTTTCCTAAACCGGTCAAATATCATCCCCAGGTCTTTTTCGCCGATGCCGATTCCGGTGTCCGTAATGGAGAGGGAATATGATTTTCCGTGAACAAGCTTATCGCTAATCAGGATCTCTCCTTCTTCCCGGTTGTAGCGAATCGCGTTATTGACCAGATTGTAGAATAATTGAAATATCAGGTCGCGATTGACTCCATGAAGCAAAACGTCCTTTCGGATATTCAGTTTGAAAAGAATCTTTCTAATCTCGATGCGATGGCTAAGCTCATCCTTAACATCTTCCAGCAGCCGGTAAAGATCTACTTGGTCGGTTTTAAGAAACTGATCATTCTCAATTCGTGAAATATACAATAGCGTTTGGACGATCCTTTTTAACCTTGCCAGCGTCTTCAGCAATCCGGCGATTTTTACCTGCGCGTCTTCATCGAGGGCATGGCTGAGCAGGATATTTTCGATTTTGCTCTTGAGAATGCTGATTGGTGTCATCAGTTCATGAGATGCATTAGACGTGAATTCCCGTTCTTTTTGAAATGCCTCGTTGATTTTATTCATCAGATCGATCAAGGAATCGTCCAGGTACTTAAAATCAGCAGTGGAAGTCTTAATTCCAGTTAACGGCTCCTTAAATGGAAAGGTCCGGTGAACCAATTTGGTCCTGATGATAACACCCAACGGTCTGAGCACTTTTCGCGTAAAGACGAGGTCAATCAGTATGGTAATGGCTATCAGTCCGATTAGTGCAAAAAGAGTAAACCGCTGCAAAAGCAAATTGTACTCGCTTATGGTAGCGGTTGTCTTGCCAATTTCGAGCAGGTATTTTCTGTTAGCATTTGTGAATTGGTGACTTAAAACCCTGTAGGATAGCGTATCTCCCTCAACGACCCGCAAAGAAGTCTGAATCGTATCTCGAATGGATGGACCGTTGGCCGGCGCAAGAGAGATGTATTCTTCCTTCAGCAGGGTGTAACTTCCATAACTCGAATCTCCCTGCAGATAGAAATCAATGCCGTTTTTGCGGATTACGTCAAGTACTTTCTTCTTTTGCTCCTGCAGGTAATAGTTGGTATATTGAAAAGCTACCTTGCCAACAAGCAAGGGGAGCAGCAGAACAAACAATACAACGACCGCCAATTTGGATAGGGTAACGAAAAGCGTGAGCTTGGTAATAAGTTTCAATGTTATAACTTTATTTTGTACCCGATGCCCCGGACGGTTTGCAACCAGTCAACGTCAGAATAGGCGGACAGTTTTTTCCTGATATTCTTGATATGCACATCTATAAAATTGGAGTCATAGTCATCATCGGCAAAATTTTCCCACAAGTGTTCCCCCAGCTGCAGCCTGGTCAAAGGCCTATTTTTATGCAGCAAGAGGTAGTTTAGGAGATCAAATTCCTTGCGAGATAATTCAATTTCTTCCCCTTTATGGGAGATTAATCGCTTGTTCAGATCAAATTCGAATTCGCCAATCGCTACACTGGAGTCATTCACGCCAGACTTGCGCCGGCTGATAGCCTGCATTCTTGCCTGCAATTCCAATAAAGAGAAAGGCTTTGCCAGGTAATCATCCGCACCAAGTTCAAGTCCCTTGATCCTGTCTTCCAGCTCTCCCCGGGCGGTCAGGATAATATAGGAAGCTTCAGGACAAAATTTTTTTGCTTCTTTTAAGACAACCAACCCATCATTGTCGGGCAGTCCCAGGTCAAGCAAAATGAAGTCATGCTCATTATCTTCCATAAATTGCCTTGCTTGTTTCGCCGAATGAGCCAAATGGCAGATATAAAAAGCTCCCTCAAGAAACGAAGCGATCTCTTGCGCAAGGGCAATTTCATCTTCGACTATGAGAACTTTCATAATGCTTTTTCAAAATTGATAATAGAAACTAAGACTGATGAACGAATTGACCTTGCCTGGCCCGCTTTGCGCTTTATTGCTCAAAATCGAAAGCTGGTAGGCGGCTTCTATTACGTAGTTTGCCCGGTTGTAAGATATGGGTGCTTTGAAATTGTAAGAAATCAGGTTGAATTCTGTGGCCATGCTCGTGACGGAAGCCGGCGAGTTGTCAGGTGGCGGTAGCAACAGGCCAAGCAGGCTATCCTCCAATCTTTTATCAATCAGGTAGATTTGATAAAAATGCTGGGTCCCCCCGACAATATCGAACGAAGGTTTAACGGAGAGGATGCCTTTTTCGCCGGTGGTCAGGTTTACCGTCTTGCCGATTCCGGCAGTTACGAAATAATCCGAAGTTTTCCCGAAGGCATAGTCCACATTTAGCGTGGAGCTCACCCAGGTTTCATAGGTAAGAAGCGCGGTGGCATTATCCGGATTTGACGCTTGCAGAAGGGGCGAATAAGAAGGATAAAAAGTATGGTTGTAACTGAAATCTAACGAAACCTTTTTGCTCAGGGGAAATGCCACCCCCGCTCCCAGATTGGAAGCGGAAACAACCTGGTTATCCCCCTGCAGCAATTTATACGCCATGCCAGTAAAATAAAGCCCGAATCCCAGGCGATAGGATGCCTGAACAGCGACATAGGGAAGACTTTCTTCAGCAACCTGGCCATAATAATTGGCGTTGTTGGAATAGGTTAGATCCAGTCCCAAAGTAGCTTTGGTTTTTGTGCTTGCATCCCCCGCAGCATGGCTACTGTCCGTCTGCGCATCGCAGACGAGACTGGAAAATGCCATAATCAATAAACAGATCTGTTTCATGCGGATCATTTTGGGTTAATGAATTACCCGGATAACCGGCTTTATTATTTTAGGTTTGACCATAGGAACAGTTTTGGGCGATGTCGCTTCCTGCATGGTCAGGGGTTTGGCCTGTTTTCGGGATTTTGGCACTTCCTTAACTGCCACGCCCTGGTCCGTAACCGTCTGTTCACCCGGAGGTTTTTTGCCGGAGGGAATGCTGTCGGAAACCGGATCCGTGGCTTGCACAACACAACACGCAGCCTGCGTGTTGTGGCTTCCCGGATGAGCAATGCCCAGGGCTGGTCGAAAACTGCATACCGTCAGGGTTATTGTCAGCCGGTAAAGGGTCTTTGCA
>Ga0210394_10005790_pt1 | contig 13697 bp, 11 predicted proteins | sample IncBWC12MmetaG_FD_160121 | JGI IMG/M metagenome (GOLD analysis project Ga0210394, IMG submission 160121) | Forest soil microbial communities from Barre Woods Harvard Forest LTER site, Petersham, Massachusetts, United States - Inc-BW-C-12-M | ecosystem: Environmental > Terrestrial > Soil >...
AAGATAAATTGGCCATGCAGAATGTGACCCCGGCAGCCGTCGTCGCTTTCGTGATGGAACTTGCTCCCGCGGTGGCTTTTGGCTTTGCGGCGGAACGAATTGCGCGGTTCATCCAGCGTTGGCCGGTTGCTCTACGATTATGTTTTCCCTCCGTGTGCGTCGTACCTTACGTCTTGATTTCTGTTTCGGCGCATATTGTTCGATGGCATTGGTTCGCCCTCTACTTTGCGCTACCAGTAGTGATCGCATGGCTGCTTGAACGAGCGGCGGCGGCCGATCCCGAGCAGCACGGCAATTGGCGCGACGCGATCATTCTGTTGGTGCTCGGCCTATCCGTGGACTTACGCTGGCTAGACAGCGCCTGGCCCAGCGGATTGCAAGCGCTAAACAAATTGCTTCTTGTGGACATGGGCTTGTATGGTTTTCTCGCCATCCGCCAACTCAGAGGGGTGGGTTTCGATTTTCATCTTCGCTGGAGGGACTGGAAAACTGGATTGCGTGAGCTGGTGTTTTTTACGCCGCTGGTTTTAATTCTGGGAGTGGCTTTGGGATTCATTCATCCCCACACGAATCGTCCGCAAGTTAATACGGCAGTTTTGCGATGGCTGCTGATATTCCTTTTCACCGCGCTGCCCGAAGAACTTTTCTTTCGTGGCTGGGTACAAAATCAGCTCGAACGCCGCGTGGGACGACGCATGGCGCTAGCCATCGCCTCGGCGCTATTCGGCCTGTCACATTTCAACAAGCGGGCCGCGCATTTTAATTGGCGCTACGTACTGCTGGCCGCCATCGCCGGCATTTTTTATGGGCGCGCCTGGCGCGAACACCGGCGGGTGGCGGCATCGACCATCACGCACGCCAGCGTCGATTGGATTTGGGGGCTCTGGTTCTAAGGCCCAAACACGTAAGCCGCGCCCGGTCCCGGGACGCTGCCATACGGGTGGTTTACGGCTCCAATCGCTGCCGTGTTTCCGCTAATGGACACGGTGAATCCGAACCCATCACCAGGGTCGCCGTCGGATGGGACCAGCTTAGCGGCAAATTTCGACGTAGTCTTCCATCCAGCCTTGGGCTTGCTGTACACATATACTGCGCCGGTGCCACCATTGCCAGCAACCGCCCCGACTAATGCCGTATTGCTCGAAATGGCAGCGGACCATCCCAAGAAATCTCCGGTCACCCCGTCATAGGCGGTCAATTCGGCGGTGAATACTGAAGTCGTCTTCCAACCGCTGGCGGGTTTCACAAAGATATAAGCCTTACCGGGACCGGTAGGCTTGCCGGTAGCAAAATTCTCCTGCGGAGCGCCCGCCAGCACGGTGCTTCCGTCGCTGCTGATGCAGTTTGATCCCGCCTGGCAAAAACCGAAATCATCATAGGCTGCCCCATCTTTTGCGGACAACCTGGCCGCGTACTTTGATGTCGTCTTCCACCCGCTGCCCGGTCGCAGGAAGAGGTAGGCCACTCCCTGGCCTGTATTGGCTCCGACAGCAGCGCCGGGAGCGCCCACAAACACGGTCGACCCGTCGCTACTCACCGACACTTCACCAGCGAAATCACCAGCGTGCCCATGTAATTCGGTCAGTTTGGCGGTTTGAGTCGCTGTCTTCCAACCCGCAGCCGGCTTCACGAACACGTATGCGGCACCTTGCCCTGTATTTCCGTTGATGGTGGCGCCGCCCGCACCGACCACTATCGTTTTTCCATCCGCACTCAATCCGAGTTCGTTGCTGAAGCCGTCATTGGCGGACCCGTCAGATGCGGTTAGCTCGGCTTTGAATTTTGAAGTTGTCGTCCAACCGCCCTTTGGCTTTAGAAAAACATACACGTTGCCGGGACCATTGCATACGCCACTCTGCGGGCAGGCGCCTATGGCGATTGTATTTCCTGCGATAAAGACTGCTCCTCCAAAGCCATCGCCTGCTTTGCCGTCCGACGCCGTCAGCTTGGCAGTTTGAGTCATATTTCCCCAACCAGTCGCCGGCTTTACAAAGACATAAGCCGCACCCTGCCAGGTGTTACCGTTCACCGTGGCGAGCTCTGCTCCGGCCACGACCGTGTCTCCACTCATGCCGACGGAAATGCCCAACTGATCACCGTTTACACCATCCGAAGCGGTCAATTCAGCTAACTGGATCCACGGGTCAACCACCACGGGGTAACGTGCGCCGGTGTCGTCAGTTCGCAGCAGCAACTCTCCGGCGGAGAGTTCAAGCCAGGCAGGTAACTTTCTTCCGGAGGCATCATGAGCTGTTAATCCGGAATAACGAAATACGCGTTTTCCATCGTCTGCGGTCAGACTCAAGCCGTCGCCATTCGATTCCATCGCAGCATGTAAATTACCCGACAGCTTGCACGCAATCGTGAGCAGGTTGCCGCTTCCGGTGCGCGGCGGTTCGCTGACTGTGAATCCTTGTTCCAGCCCGACGGGCCCATTGACATACCATTCCGTTAAACTTCCGCGTCGATAGTCTACGCGGTTTCTATCCGCCTGCGGGGACGTCGCGCTCACGTCCTCCATGGCGTTGGCGTATCCGAACCCTCGGACCTGCATCACCCAGTTCGCGTTTCTTCCGCGTAGCTCGACACCGTCAGGATTAAAATGGGCGACCAGTCGCTGGTGCGCGGTTGTGGCCTCAAAACCGTCAGCCACGGGCCGCGCGTGGTAGGCAGGAATATCGCGTCCCACTGCAGCTGAGAGGACTGGTTGTAGTTCAGCCGGAACAGGCGACTTCTGCGCGACAGGATATTGGACTGGTGCGCTAGTTTGCACTTCGCCGTAAGCGGCGGCTACACATGCGACGGCCAGCATTATATTTGCGCCAATGGTGAAGCGCTGCAGACGCAGTCTGCTCATTGAAATCCTCCTGAAACAAGAGCTGTGAAATCCATATACGCATACGAAAGCAGTCTGACAGAGAGGAATTATTCAGACGCTTTACCGTACGGGGAATACGGCCTAACTGAGCCCCGCTATTTTCTTCAGGGGGAAGTCAGAAGTCAAGAAAAAATTCGACATCGCCGGGGAGAGTTTCTGCGGCCTGGCAAACCTTATCAGCGCAAAGTTAGTACGTAAAAGGCTCAGAGGATTGTGCCGCCGAAGATCTCACTTTTTCAGCGTGGGAAGGCCAAAAAGCTTAGCGCTGGTGTCATGAAAGTAGTCGCGGGCGATGTCCATCGCTTTGGCTTCCGTTATCTCACCTTCCGCAACCATTTGGGCCAACGCGGCCGCGCATCCCGTGCGCGCCGTGTATACGGCTAGCCAGTAAGTTTCAGGTACGGCAATTTCTCTTGAATAAGGAAAGGCATCCGAGCCGAATACAATTTTTTCAGGAAACAGCTCGAACCAGTTCTTCAAGATGCGGCTGTACTCCGCGGGGTAAACCAGGAGAACAAATTCCGATGAATCCAAATAAACATTGGGCAAGGCCGCCAGCCAGATCGATTCCCGGTCATACGGATAACCACCATGAATCATCACGAAGGTGGTGTCTTTGTAACGGATATCTTTGAGAATGTTTTCAAGATTCATCGCCGTCCCTTGCCTCAAGTAGTAATAGGTGCCGGCGCCGACTGCGCTATGAACGTGAACCTGCAGATGACGCGGTCCGGCCTGCGCGATGAGATAACGGAAGATGTAATCCTGAAATACTAAGTACTCTTCCGCCGATGGAACTCCTCCGGAATGGTACTTGCGATAGATGGCTTCAGCTTTTTCACGAGGCGGAACAGAAATATTCGCGAGTGAACGGAAATATGGCGCCTCAAATTTTATCGCAACCGCTCCCTGCTGTTTGTCCTGGTCGAGGAAGTGCGTAATGAGCGCCTCGTAACCAGCCAAGTCGGCAGGTAACTGAGAAGCGCCGGCTTGCGCGATGTAGCGCTGTAGAACCTTTTCTTGGATGGGGAAGTAAATAGCGCGGTCGGGATTGATGGCGAGATCATGATTGTTGAAAGGAAACATGAAGGGATCGACGAAAACCACCCAGCGAAAACGCGGATTGCCTTGCAGGTAGTCCATGGCAACGCGATTCGCTACTCCTACCTGAATTCCCACGAGATCAAGAATCTTAGAAAAATAATCTTTGCCCCATTCCTTGCGCAGTTCATCATCCCTTTTATCCAGCCAGGCCGCATGCTCGGGAAAAAAGTCGGAATACGGATAGCCAAAGAGTTCCTTCGCCGCTTCTGCCCATTCTGGATTAGTGGCCCGGGTGCGAAATGGATCCAGGTCGGTTACGGCTACGGCCATGGCGTCCACGTCGCTGTCATCCCAGTATCCCGGGTGGGCGTGCATATCGATGATGGGAATTTTCTCGATCTGCGGTAGCAGCCGCAGGTAGACGTCAGAGAGATCCTGGTTAGGAAAAGGCCGCGACTGCGCCCAACCGCTGACGGAGAAACTGAGTGAAAAGATCACCAAAATCGTTGCGGAAAACAGTTTCGATGCCAGATTCATTAACCGTATCCTCCTGGTACTCTGACCTGAATTTCGCAAAGACAGGCCTTCCACGTCGAACCATAGCGGCTGCGGAAGCCTTTGCCGATCCGTCACAATGTTTTGCGCAATCTTACAACATCAGTGTCAACACTGTGGTGTCATCGAATGCGAGACGCGGAATGTTATTCTAGGACGAAGGCGTCACAAGGGTGGTGACGCGGTCTTTTCGCCGTTTTCCCCGTGCAATATTTTTCAGGAGCTTCTGAGGATGCATATCAGATTTACTGTGCTTTTCTTACTGTTTTCTTTATTGAGTATTTCGGCGGCACAAACCGCGCACAAACGTGCGAGTGATTCTGTGCGCCTGTCGGGCACTGCCGTCGCAGCGATGCAAAAAATCGATCCCGAGCGCATTCGGGCGCACGTGCGCTACCTGTCGCATGATTTACTTGAGGGTCGCGGCACCGGCCAGCGCGGCGGCGACATTGCCGCAGAGTATATAGCCACGCAATTCGCTCTCTATAATTTGAAGCCCGCAGGGGACAACGGCACTTACCTGCAAAAAGTTCCGATGGTCGGTATCACGCCGGCGACGGAGACGACGTTTTCGCTGGTCTCGTCAAACGGCACGGTAGATCTGAAACCGCTCGATCAATACGTTGCCTATGACCAGACGCAACAGCCGCAATCGGATGTAAATGCAGAAATCGTTTATGTAGGCTACGGAATCGAAGCTCCCGAATATAAATGGGACGACTACAAGGGCACCGACGTGCGTGGCAAGGTGCTGCTGATGCTGGTCAACGAACCGCCGTCCGACGATGAGAAGTTCTTCAAAGGGAAAGCGCTCACCTACTACGGACGATGGACCTACAAATACGAAGAGGCTGCCCGCAAAGGCGCCGTGGGCGTGATTCTTGTTCACCAGACCGAGATGGCGAGCTATCCGTGGGAAGTTGTGCGCAACTCGAATTCGGGAGAGAAATCTTATCTGAAGCTCGACGGCACACCGAAGTTAAGAGTCGCATCGTGGGTACAGTTGGAGGTAGCCAAACAACTGGCCAGTACTGGCGGCATGAACATAGACAAAATGATGGCCGATGCGCGCTCCCGCGAATTTCATCCCGTGACGCTGCCCGTCAGGTTGAAAGCGCGAATGGTGAGCAAGATCCGTCCATTTGAATCGAACAATGTGCTGGCCATGCTGCCGGGGTCCGATCGGAAGTTGAAGGATGAAGCTGTGATGTTCACGGCCCACTACGATCATCTCGGCATTCGTCCGGACATGCCGGGAGACAACATCTACAACGGCGCCGATGACAATGCGACCGGTTGCGGAATCTTACTGGAGATTGCGCGCGCCTTTTCGGAAGGGGTGTCGAAGCCGCGCCGGTCTGTTTTATTTGCTTCGGTGACCGCGGAGGAGCAAGGATTGCTGGGTTCGGAATATCTGGGAAAGCGTCCGCCCGTTCCCGCCGGCAAAATCAGCCTGGATTTGAACTACGACGATGTGCCGCCTCTCGGCTCGCCTGAAGAGGTGGAGGTGTCAGGCTCCGAGCGCACCACGTTCTATCCGGTGATCGAGGCGATGGCGAAGACGTTCCGCTTGACGATCCGTCCCGATGCGCGCCCCGAGGCGGGACATTATTATCGCTCCGATCATTTCAGTCTGGCGCGCGTGGGCATTCCCTCGTTCTCGATTAATGAAGGCGTAAAGTACAAGGGACACGATACTGCCTGGGGCCTACAACAAGCGGAAGAGTACACCACTAAGCATTACCATCAACCCAGCGATGAATATCATCCGAGCATGGATTTTACAGGCGATGCGGTGATGGCGAGATTCGGATTTGCTTTGGCATGGGAGGCTGCATCGCAAACCAAGTTGGTGGGGTGGCAGAAGGGTGATGAGTTTGAGCCGGCGCGAATGAAAAGCGCGGCTGGCGCAGACTAAGACGCGTTCAGCTTGCCATCGTCTTGAGATGAGGACTGAAAATTAACTTCGGTTCGGTGACGCGCTGGACGTCATCCGAAGTCAGGCCAGGTGCGATCTCTTCCAGCACCAGGCCGTCCGGCGTGACTTGCATGACGGCCATCTCGGTAACAATGGTGTTTACCACGCCCACGCCTGTGAGTGGCAGCGTACACTTCTGCAAAATTTTCGGTTGAAGATCCTTGGTCGTGTGCTCCATGGCAATGATCACGCGACGCGCGCCCGCCACCAGATCCATCGCGCCGCCCATGCCTTTCACCATTTTCCCTGGGATCATCCAGTTGGCGAGATTGCCCTTCTCATCCACTTCCATGGCGCCGAGAACACTGAGATCGATGTGACCGCCGCGGATCATGGCGAACGAATCAGCGCTTGAAAAATATGCCGTGCCTGCCATTTCGCTGACGGTTTCCTTGCCTGCATTGATGAGGTCGCAATCCTCTTGTCCCTCGATTGGAAACGGGCCGATGCCAAGCATGCCGTTTTCACTTTGCAGGATCACGTCGATGCCCGCCGGAACATAATTGGCGACCAGCGTCGGCATGCCGATGCCAAGATTAACGTAAAAGCCGTCGCGCAGTTCCTGTGCGATGCGTTTCACGATGCGCTCGCGCTTGTCGACGTCTTTGCCGGGTTTGGGGATGGTTGCCATAATTCCTTCTCGCGGCTACTGCCGAGCTTTGCTCGGCCCGGACAGCCGAGGCGGCTGTCCCCACGTTGGTTAACTCGCCTTTCTCGTCGTCCGCTTTTCGATTCGCTTCTCGTAGTTTTCACCTTGAAAAATTCGCTTCACATAAACACTAGGTGTGTGCACCAAGTCGGCATCCAACTCACCTACCTCGACCAGGTGCTCGACCTCCGCGATCGTAACTTTGGCAGCGGTTGCCATCATCGGATTGAAGTTGCGGGCGGTCTTGCGATAAACAAGGTTGCCCCATCTATCGCCCTTCCACGCTTTAACCAAGGCGAAGTCAGCTTTCAGTGCGCGTTCCATTACGTACACGCGGCCATTGAATTCGCGAGTTTCTTTCTTTTCAGCGACCATCGTGCCGACGCCCGTTGGGGTGAAGAAAGCGGGAATGCCAGCGCCACCGGCGCGGATGCGTTCAGAAAACGTTCCCTGCGGCACCAGGTCGAGTTCAACCTTGCCTTGCAGGACCATCTGCTCCAGCAATTTATTCTCACCAACGTAAGTGCCTACATGCTTACGAATCTGTCCCGCTGCGAGCAACAGGCCTATGCCAAAACCATCCACGCCAGCGTTGTTGCTCATGGTGGTTAAGTTCTTTATGCCCTTGCGCACCAGAGCGCGAATCAAAGTTTCTGGAATACCGCAGAGCCCGAATCCGCCGACCATGATTGTGGCGCCGTCAGAAATATCGCGCACGGCTTCGTCGGCATTAGCAACGACCTTATTCATGCGAAAGAGATTCTAACTGAGAATCGGGTCAATTCGCCATTTCGATGGTCGAATTGGGTTGAACTATTTCAGCTTAATTGTTTCTTTCTAGACGACGCCGTTTTTTTCAACTGATGGGCCCGGTCGAATTCCATCGCCAACTCACGCGTGGCGAGGTTTTCTCGGATGTGCGCCAGATGCTGCTCGAGTTTTAGAAGCGCGCTTCGAATATTTGTTTTGTTGGTAAGAGCAATGTCGCGCCACATGGAATAAGGGCTGCTTGAAATGCGCGTCATCTCCCGCAGGGCTCGGCCTCCAGCCTCGAGCAGTGGCGCATCTTCGCCGTATTCATCAACCAGAGCGGCGGCCAGTGCGGTCGAGATCATTTGTGGCACGTGGCTGATCCAGGCGCAGAGTTGGTCATGCTCAAGCGCATCCATGCTGGCGATGCGTGCGCCAATCTTCTCCACCCACTCCAGGTATTCTCCGCTCAGACCGTCGTAGATTTTCTGTCCCGCAACCGGAGTTACAAACCAAGCAGCATTCTGAAAAAGATCCGGGTCAGCAAATTCCACGCCCGACTGTTCTTTGCCAGCCATGGGATGGCCGGCTAAAAAGCGAACTCCAATATTCTTGCCAAACACTGTTTTGGCGCGCTGCAGCACTTCTGCTTTAGTGCTTCCAACATCGGTGACCAAAGTCTTCGCCGGCAGTGCCGGTCCCAACCGCTCAATCAAGTCGATAATTCCGCTTACGGGCGTGGCAAGAATGATGATCTGGCTGCCGCGAACTGCGTCGGAGGGGTTGGTGTGGCCGGCATCAATCGCACCCTTGCTTCGCGCGCGTTCGAGCACCGGGGCGCGGTCGCAGCCGATGATTCGTCCGGCGAACCGGTGCTTCTTCAAGGCCAGCGCGAGCGACCCGCCTATCAGCCCCGTGCCGATAATCGTGATTTGGCGAAAGGACATCGTTTCCGTAGCTGGGATCGACTGTTGCATACGAATCAGGCAACTGTGCGGCCGACGGCTGGCGCAATTATGCGCAACTGATCCATCAACTCAGAAAATTGATCGGGGTAGAGCGATTGAGCGCCATCTGACAGTGCCTTGTCAGGATCGTTATGTACTTCGATTAATAGCACGTCTGCTCCAGCGGCCACCGATGCCCGTGCCATGGGCGCAACTTTATCGCGAATTCCGGTACCGTGCGATGGGTCAGACGCCATGGGCAAATGCGAAAGCTTATGAATGATCGGAATGGCGGAAATGTCCAACGTATTGCGAGTGTAAGTTTCAAACGTGCGAATGCCGCGCTCGCAAAGAATTACGTCGTAATTTCCGCCAGCCATAATGTATTCGGCGGAGAGGAGTAGTTCCTCTAACGTCGCAGCAATGCCGCGTTTGAGCAGAACCGGCTTCTTGACTTTGCCCAGCTCGCGCAGCAAATTGAAGTTCTGCATATTGCGCGCCCCGACTTGAAAGATATCCACGAAAGGCAGCATCACTTGTATCTGCGAAATCTCCATGACCTCGCTGATCACCAGCAATTTAAAGCGGTCGCCTGCCTCACGCAAAAGCTTCAAGGCTTCCAAGCCGAGTCCCTGGAAGGAATAAGGAGAACTGCGCGGCTTAAAGGCGCCGCCACGAAGCGCGCGCGCCCCGGCCTTGGCCACGCGTTCGGCTGTCGCGAAAAGCTGCTCGCGCGATTCCACCGAGCAGGGACCTGCCATTACGACTACTTGCTCTCCGCCAATCTTCAACCCGTTAGCAAACTGAACGACCGTACCTTGCGGACGAAAACTTCGCCCTGCCAACTTGTAAGGCGCGCTGATGCGGTGAACGTGCTCGACTCCGGACAGCACCTCGAGGTTGCGGATATCGAAATCGACACGCGCGCCCACGGCCGCCACCACGGTTTGGCGCGCTCCCGTGGAGCGATGCACCGAAAAGCCCATAGCAATCAAGTGTTCCACCACCTGCTGGATCTGGTCTTCAGTTGCCGTTTCTTGCATTGCGACGATCATAAAAAGTCGTTGGTCGTTGGTCGTTAGTCATTGGTCTTAGTGTTGGTCTTCGTTTTTGCCAACGACCAACGACTAATGACCAACGAACCATTCAATCATTCACGTCTGAATCCAATTCTGTATCGCGAGCCGCATCCGTGACTGCCGCTTTGGGCGCGATCTCTTCCTGTTGAATCTGGCGCATGATGTCCATGATTCGTTCGTAAATGCAGAGCAGGTCGCGATCGGGCAGCGGTCCAGGATTAATTCCTCGAACATTGTCGAATACCGCGCGTTCGCGATCTGGCTCGTAGATGGGCATGCCCACATCGCGTTTCAGTTTGCCGATCTCGTGGGCTGCCTGCGCTCGCTGGCTCAGCAACTCCACCAGTCTGCGGTCAAGTTCGTCAATTTTCTTGCGCCAGTCGGAAATGTCCATATGAGTTCTGCTGTCAGGTATCAGCCGTCAGCTATCAGCGAAGCAGCAATTCGTGAGCCGAGGTTGGGGGCCCTGTCCAAGTGACCGAATCCTTAAGTCACGGCTTACAAGCAGAAAGCTGAGGGCTGATAGCTGATAGCTGTTTGATAAATTCTGCCACAGACGAGGCTTCTTTGCCGGGATTGCGTTCGACAGTCTCGACAATCGCGCTGCCGATGACTGCGGCATCAGCAAATTCTCCTACCGCGGAGAATTGCGCCGCAGTCGAAATTCCGAAGCCTACGGCAACCGGAAGCTTTGTGAAAGCGCGCAGGCGGCGAACGAGTTTTCGCGCGTCTTCGGGCATTTGTTGGCGGGTTCCGGTAACGCCCGTTCGGGAGACCGCGTAAACAAATCCGCTGGAGGCTTCTGCAACACGCTTAAGGCGCTCGTCGGTACTGGTGGGAGCCGCAAGAAACACGGTCGCCAGTTGGTTTTGCCGCATTTCGCGAATGTAATCGCTCGATTCTTCCACCGGTAAGTCCGTTATCAGCGCTCCATCAACGCCGGCATGGCGCGCGATCTTGCAGAAGTTTTGCAATCCCATGCGTAAAACTGGATTTAAATAAGAGAAAACGATCAACCCAGCCGACTGCGAATGCTGGCGGACTTCCGCCGCGAGTTTCAGCACGTCGGCCAGCGACACGCCGTGTTGCAGCGCGCGTTGGCTGGCACGCTGGATGACCGGGCCGTCGGCAACCGGATCACTAAACGGCACACCAAGTTCAATCACAGCCGCGCCAGCTTCGATTGCGGCCAGCACGACGTCCCGTGTGGTCGCCAGATCAGGGTCGCCGCAGGTGACGTACGCCACCAACGAAGGGCGGGTTTGAAAACAAAAGGGCATAGGGCAAGAAACATGGGAAATCGATTTACGTTTCCAGGTTCAGCTTCTCTCGCAGAATTCCGATATCTTTATCTCCCCGACCGGAAACATTAACGATCACAATCTCTGACTTCTTCATTCTCGGCGCACGTTTGATAACTTCCGCCACAGCGTGTGCTGATTCGAGCGCGGGAATGATGCCTTCAGTCCGCGCCAGTAAGGTGCAAGCGTCCAGGGCTTCTGCGTCTGAAGCTGAAACGTATTCGGCGCGGCCGGAATCATAAAGTGCCGCATGTTCCGGGCCGATTGAAGGGTAGTCAAGTCCCGCCGAAACTGAATGTGTATTTGCAACTTGCCCGGCTGCATCCTGCAGTAAATAAGAATAGGTTCCCTGCAGCACTCCTGGCGATCCGCCGTGAAAACGTGCAGCATGTTCACCCAAACTATCGCCGCGACCCCCGGCTTCAACGCCGATGAGTTTCACTCGCTTGTCCCTAATGAACTCAAAAAAAATGCCAATAGAATTCGAGCCGCCACCAACGCAGGCGATGATAGTGGTAGGCAGCTTACCTTCAGCTTTAAGAATCTGCGCGCGCGCCTCTCGTCCGGTTATCTTATGAAAATCGCGCACCATCGTCGGATACGGGTGCGCGCCCAACACGCTTCCAAGAAGATAGTGAGTCGTGCGAACGTTCGTTACCCAATCGCGCATTGCCTCATTGATGGCGTCTTTCAGGGTGCGCGATCCCGACTCCACACCTCGTACCTCCGCCCCCAGCAGGCGCATGCGGAACACGTTCAACTCCTGGCGCCGCATGTCCTCAGTGCCCATGTACACAATGCATTCGAAGCCGAGTAGCGCGCAAACAGTAGCCGTAGCGACGCCGTGCTGGCCCGCCCCGGTTTCAGCGATGATGCGGCGCTTGCCCATGCGTTCGGCCAGCAGTCCCTGCCCCAGACAGTTGTTGATTTTGTGCGCGCCAGTGTGGAGAAGATCCTCGCGCTTGAGATAGATTTTCGCTCCGCGGAGTTGTTCGGTGAGCCTGTGGGCAAAAAACAATGGTGTCGGCCGGCCCGCGTATGTGCGCAGAAGTTCATTGAGACGGCGCTGGAATCCACGATCGCGCTTGGCCTTATCGTAAGCACGCTCCAGTTCTTCGAGCGCGGCCATCAGTGCTTCAGGGACGTAGCGTCCACCGTAAACGCCGAAGCGGCCTTTGACGAGTGCTTTGGCTGACTTGTTGCCGTTCGAAATAGTTGCGGTTGCCATTCTGTTATGTGAGTCTCTCTGCCTTACGAACGGCGGCAACAAAAGCTCTAACTTTTTCTGGGTCCTTCTTGCCCGGTTTCGCCTCGACGCCCGAGGAGACATCCACGCCCCAGGGCTTCAGGATATGGATCGCTTCAGCAACGTTCGCTGGTCTTAGACCACCCGCCACTACGACTTTCACGACTTGTCTCATGCGTTCCACAATCGGCGCCGCTCTCTGCCAGTCGAATGCCACGCCGGTTCCGCCCGGCTGCTGGAGACTGCCCGAATCGAGAAAAATTGTCTGGAAGAAGTCTGGGAATTTGTCTCCCGCTTCGTGGGCTCGCATAATCTCGGCTGCTTGCGCGGCGCTGGAGATGAAATGGTTTGCTGATTCTTCCGAGTCGATGAGACATTCCACAGGTACAGATGTATAACTCTTGAAGCCGGGCGGAAAACATCCTCGACCATATGCTTTCGTTTCGTTTACTGAGCCGAAGTGCGGCCCGAAGTGAAGTTGCGAACCGGTCAAACCCAAACCATGCACGAGGTCGACAATGTTATTGGGATTGTTGCCGACGAACACTCCGACCTTCTCGATGCGCGTTGGGATCTCGCGAATGATGGTGCGAACAGTTTCAGGCGCCACGTTGCGGGGACTCTTTTCGTAGAACACAAATCCAAGCGCATCAGCGCCTGCCTCGACTGCAGTCTGCGCGTCCTCGAGATTTGTGATTCCACAGATTTTTACCCAGGTCATCAAGCCCCACAGTCAGTGCCAATTTCTCAACCTATTTCCTGGCTAGCGCATGAGAATCGCGCTGCGCCTCAGCCAGAAGCGACTTCAGGGCTTCTCCCGGCGACTTCGCCTTCATCAACGATTCACCGATCAGGAATGCCTGATAGCCCACGGCACGTAGGGCTGCAATATCTGCTCCGTTGTGAATTCCGCTTTCGGCTACAGGGAATGCGTTCTTTGGAATCGAATCTGCCAACCGGATAGATGTGTGGAGATCAACCTTGAAAGTCTGCAAATTGCGGTTGTTTACGCCAATCAGGCTACATCCCTCGTTGACGGCGATTTTTAATTCCCTTTCGTCGTGCACCTCGCACAAGACGTCGAGGTTAAATTCGCTAGCGCGACGGGCCAGCGTTGTTAATTCTGTTGGCGACAGAGCCGCGACAATCAGCAACACGGCATCGGCGCCGTTGGCTCGCGCTTCCAGCAACTGGAATTCATCGATGATGAAATCCTTGCGCAGGCAGGGAAGCCCCGTGCTCCCCGATGCGTGCTGGAGATTTTCCAACG
>Ga0210394_10005791_pt1 | contig 13693 bp, 12 predicted proteins | sample IncBWC12MmetaG_FD_160121 | JGI IMG/M metagenome (GOLD analysis project Ga0210394, IMG submission 160121) | Forest soil microbial communities from Barre Woods Harvard Forest LTER site, Petersham, Massachusetts, United States - Inc-BW-C-12-M | ecosystem: Environmental > Terrestrial > Soil >...
ACATCAGCTTGTAAGCCCGTCCGTAATTGTGCGCGACGGCTTGGCGGCACAGGCTTAAGGCCTCCTGCCGGCGCCCGAGCCAGTTGAGCCAGCGCGCACGGCGGAAGAGCGCCCGTCCGGCGCGCGCCTGCGCGTCTGATGGCGTTGCGACGCCGACGTTCATTGCGGGTGCCCTGATCCCGGCGGGTACTGCCGCGCGTACCAGTGACGATACTCGCCGCTGGCGATCTCTCGCCACCAGCTCTCGTTATTCACGTACCACCGTACCGTCCCGGCAAGTCCCGCGGCGAGATCCGTCGCGGCGGTGAAGTTCAGCCGCTGCCGGATCTTGCCGGAATCCACCGCGTAACGCCGGTCGTGCCCCGGGCGATCACGCACATGTTGCATGAGGCTGCGCGAGCCCTTGCCGGCGGCGGCCGCACTCTTCGGGAAGCGCCCGGCGAGCTGCGGCGCCGCGGCAAACGCAGCATCAACCAGGTCGCACACCATGCCGACGATGGCGATGTTGGGATCCTGGGTGCTGCCGCCGACGTTCCAGGTCTCACCGGCAGGCGAGTCCTGCAGGATCACTTCGATGGCGCGGCAGTGATCGCTGACGTGCAGCCAGTCGCGGATCTGCAGGCCGTCCCCGTAGATCGGCAAGGCGCGCCCCTCGAGCATGTTGAGGATGCACAACGGCAGGAGCTTCTCCGGAAACTGGTACGGCCCGTAGTTGTTCGAACAGTTGCTGATGGTGGTGGGGAGGCCGTAGGTACGGTTGTAGGCCCGCACCAGGTGATCCGCCGCAGCCTTGCTGGCGGCGTAGGGGGAATTGGGAGCGTAGGGCGTGCTCTCGGTGAAGGCGTGCGCGCCGTGCTCGAGCGACCCGTACACCTCATCCGTCGAGACGTGATGAAAGCGGCAGGACTTGAGCGACTCGGGTGTGTTCCAGGCGCCGCGCGCGGCTTCGAGCAGCACCTGCGTGCCCAGTACGTTGGTCTTGAGGAAGCTCGCCGGGTCCTCGATCGAGCGGTCGACGTGCGACTCGGCGGCGAAGTTCACGATGGTGTCGATGCGTTCGTCCCTGAGGAGGCTTGCGAGCAGTGAGCCGTCGCCGATATCGCCGCGCACGAAACGCAGCGCGCCGCTGCCCTGCAGCGCTGCGATACTGGTGAGGTTGCCGGCGTAGGTGAGGGAATCGAGCACCACCAGGCGGTCGGACGGGTGCGCGCTCGCCCAGTAGTGGCAGAAGTTCGCGCCGATGAAGCCTGCGCCCCCGGTCACCAACAATCTTCTCACGCGAGTTCCCCGAGCGTCGTGCGCAGCGCATCTTTCCAGTGCGGCGCGGTGATTCCCAGAAGCTTTTCCGTCGCGCGTTTGTCGAGGACGCTATAGGGCGGCCGCGCCGCAGCGCTCGGGTATTCGACACTGCTGATCGCTGTGATGGCGGGCGCCGCAGTCAGGAGCTTCAGCTCCACGGCGATCTCAGCGGTAGCGACCGCGAAGTCGTACCAGCTCGCCACCCCGGAATTGCACCAGTGCCACAGCCCCACGGTGCGCCGCGCGCTGATGGACCACAGCACCCGCGCCAGTCCCTCCGCCGAGGTCGGCACCCCGATCTGATCGGCAACAATCGACAGCTGCGGGCGGCTCGCCATGAGCGCGAGCATGCGCGCGGCGAAACCGCCGCGTGCGCTGTACAGCCACGATGCGCGCACCACGGTGGCGCCCTGCGGCAATTGCTGTCGTACTGCGTTCTCGCCCTCGAGTTTCGTGCGACCGTAAACACTCAGGGGGTGAGCTGGCGCGCTGGTGTCGTACGGGTGGCTTTGTGCGCCGTCGAACACGTAGTCGGTGGAGACGTGCGTGAGCCAGGCGCCGCGGCTGGCACAGGCCGCGGCCAGCACCTTCGGTCCCAGGGTGTTGGTGCGCGCGGCGGCCTCGGGTACCCGCTCCGCCTCATCGACTGCGGTAAACGCTGCGGCATTGAGCACGAGGTCGGGCTGAAAATCCCGCAGCGCGATCGCAACCGCAGATGGTTCCGCGATGTCGAGTTCGGCGTGCGTGACGGACCTGAGTTCCGTGCCCGGCGGAGCCGAGTTCACGAGTGCTTTGCCAAGCTGGCCGCCTGCGCCGGTGACCAGTGCCCTCCGGGGCGCCGCGGTCACGGAAAGCTCTCCGCCTGGGCGAGCAGCGCGCCGCCGCGATCCTTGTCGGACAGCAAGGGCGTCGCGCCAGCGGCAAGCGGCCAGTGGATGGCCAGTGCCGGATCGTTCCAGGCGAGCGTGTGCTCGGACTCGCGCGACCAGAAGTCCGTGACCTTGTATTGCACGCGGGTGTCGTCGGCGAGCGCAAGAAAGCCATGGGCGTAGCCGCCCGGCACCCACAGGGACTGCGGGCGCGTCGCGTCGAGGCTCACCGACACGCTGCGCCCAAACGTTGGCGAGGAGCGTCGCAGGTCAACCACGACGTCGAAGATCGCGCCGCTAAGCACCCGCACGAGCTTTCCCTGCGTGTGCGGGATCTGGTAATGCAGCCCCCGCAACACCATGGCCCTGGAGACGCTGACGTTTTCCTGTACGAAACGCGCCTCAATGCCGGCGGCGGCAAAGGCGCGCTCGTTCCAGCTTTCGAAAAACGCGCCGCGGGGATCCTCGAACCGCTGGTGCTCGATGAGCACGACGTCGGCAAGCGCAAGCGGCACGGCACGCATCAGAACACGCGCTCGTTCAGCACACTCTCAAGGTACTCGCCGTAACCGGTGCGCTTGAGCCCATCCGCGAGGCGCTGCAGCTGCGCGCGGTCGATGAGCCCTTGTCGATAAGCGATCTCCTCGGGGCAGCAGACCTTGAGGCCCTGCCGTGACTCGATGGTCTCCACGAAGTTGGCCGCCTGCAGGAGCGAGGCGTGCGTGCCGGTGTCGAGCCAGGCGACGCCGCGGCCGAGCACCTCGACGTGCAGCGCGCCGCGCTCAAGGTAGGCGCGGTTCACGTCGGTGATTTCCAGCTCGCCGCGCGCGGAGGGCTTGAGTCCCTGCGCGATACCCGTGCAGCGCGCATCGTAAAAGTACAGGCCCGTGACGGCGTAGTGCGAGCGTGGCGCCGCCGGCTTCTCTTCCAGTCCCACGGCCTTACCAGTGTTGTCGAACTCCACCACCCCGTAGCGTTCCGGATCGCGCACGTAGTAGGCGAACACGGTCGCCCCGGCGGGGCGCGCCGCGGCAGCGCGCAGCTGCTCCGGCAGCCCGTGTCCGTAGAAGAGGTTGTCACCGAGCACGAGACACACCGGCTCGCCTTGCATGAAGTCGGCGGCGATGACGAGCGCCTGGGCGATGCCGCGTGGTTCGGGCTGGATGGCGTAACTCACGCGGATGCCCCACTGCGAGCCATCGCCCAGCAGACGCTGGAACAAGGGGCCGTCATCGGGCGTGGAAATCAGCAGGATGTCGCGGATCCCGGCCATCATGAGGGTGGCGAGCGGGTAGTAAACGAGTGGCTTGTCGTATAGCGGCAGGAGCTGCTTGGATACGGCCCGCGTGACCGGGTAAAGCCGCGTGCCGGAGCCGCCGGCGAGTACGATGCCCTTAGTTTTCATGGAGCTGCGCATCGTAACACCGCGCGCACCGAGGTAATTCGTGAACGGCGTCCGCACCGCTTGCGGCCGACATCCGTACACTCGGGCATACCACTATGAAGCCGTTCGCCGCGTTTTTTTGCACCCTGGGCCTGGGCGCTGGGCTTGCGCTGGCTGCCGTGCCGGTGGCGCTGTGCGCGCCCCCGGTCGCGACGCACCCGGACGCACCGGGTCTGAAAGCCAAGGCCAGCTCCTTCGCACCGCATGCCGTGGCACGGCACCGGGCGTATGGCATGCCGATCCAGGCGCCGATCCTGCGACGTCACGCTCACCGCCAACAGGTCACGGCGCGCACGCGGCACTCAGCGGCTGCGCCGACCTACAAGCCTCAGTGAGCCACGTCCGGCGTTTTCCACGACACCAGGTCGCCAACGCTTAAGGACAGCTTTTCCGCTTCGCCGCCGCGCAGCTCCACGACCGCGTGCACCGGGGTGTCGGAACTCAAAGTATCCAGGGTCAGCGGCCGCGCACGCGGGGTGATCTTGCTGATGCGCCCCGAGGCGTCCACAAACAGCATGTCCAGCTCGATGTAGGTGTTCTTCATCCACATGCGCTCGATGCGCGGTGGGGAGAGCGGGAAGACCATCCCGGAGCTCGCCGGCAGGTCGCTGACGAACATCAGTCCCTGCTCGGCGCGCGCCGGCGTGTCGGCAACCCACACGTCGAATCGATAGGTGTGTGATCCATGTGCTGCGTCGCGATGCACAATCGCCAGCGACGCGCGTGGGAAGGTCGTGAGGTCCTGCAGCGGCTCGGACTGCGCGCGACAGGGTATCGTGGCCGTGACCAGGCACGCGCCGAGGACTACGGCGGCAGACACTGAACGCACGGCTTTGCTAACGGGCTTCATCGGTAAACGCCACCACTCCTGCAAAATCGAACCGGCTCACCATGATGCGCGCGCTGTTGTCGAGCGTGCTGGCCGGGTCGACGCAAAACCCGCGCGCCACCACCCGGTAGGTACGCACTGCGCCCCCGAGCGCACCGACGCGCTCCTGCGAGAGCGTGTCGACGGTACAGCGGTCATCGCCGCGGGTGGCGAACAGGCGCTCCTCGCCCTCGAATATGACCGTGAGGTTGGTGGGCAGTTCGCGCCCCGCCCGACCTTCCTGCACCGCCTCGATACCAAACACCAGCCGTGTGCGCCGCCCGTCCGGATGCTTCGGCCCTGCGAAGATGACCCGCAGTCCGCGGCCATCCGGCCGCGGGCCGCCCTCGCACTCGAGCTCCGCGTTGCGCCACGCCAGATCCAGATCCAGTGCACCGCGGATGCGGGCCCGCAGATAGCCGTTGCCCGTGGGCAGACACCCATGCCCAACAGCGGCTGCAGTTGTCGGGGCGGGCGCAGAGCGCGCAAGCGGGTCCGCGCTCAGGGCAGCCGGCATCGCCAGCAGGCACAGGGCAGTGAGCGATATGAACGTTCGCGGGATGGTCATGCGGGCCGCAATCCTAGCCTGAAACGGGCGCACAAAAAAAATCGGCCCCCGTGAGGGGGCCGATTAATCAACTCAAGAGTCGTTGATCAGGTATCGATCAGAACGTGTACGTTCCGCCGACGTTGAAGAACCGGCCAACCGCGCCTGCCTGGTGCATGGCCGGGTTGTACGGATCGTTACCCGAACCGCCGTAGGTCGTCAGATCGACCGGGGGCTGCTGGCCGAACACGTTGAGGATCGACGCATGGAGCGTGAAGTTCTTCGTGAAGGCGTACTGGCCGTAGAGGTCGATGTCCGTGAAGGACTTAACTTCGCAGTACTGGTTCAGGACCGACTGGGGGACGCCGCCCGGGCCCGTGAAGCGGGTCACGGTGCCGAGCAAGCCACCAAACGCGATTGCAGTCGCGCAGTCGGCGTTGCCTGCCGTGGGGTCCGTCAGGTTGAACCGGCCCACGTAGTTCAGCGACGCGGTCACGTTCAAGGGACCCAGGTCCCAGGCCAGTGATGCCGTGGCGCGTTCCTTCGGGTTACCCGTGTCACCCGATACGATCGACGGACCATGCGTACCGGCGAGGTCAAACGACGCGCCGGGCAGACCGAAGACGTAGTGGAACATGTACGAGGCATTCAACGACGCCGTGAGACGTCCCGCAGCGCCGATATCGAACTTGCTGTTCAAGTCCATATCGAGGCCGTTGACGTGCGTCTGGGTGGCGTTGAAGTACGGGAACGCCTGGTAGGCCACGAGGCCGACCGGAGTCTGCTCCGCCGTGCCGCAATTGCCCGTGGTGATACAGAAAGGCAGTGTCGCCTGCGCACCGCGGATTGCCGGGAACAAGCCCAGGTTGAACCCTGAGAGCACGAAGATCGAGGTACCGGACTGGATGTCCTGGTTGACCTTGATGTCCCAGTAGTCGAACGAGATGCTGGTGCTGTCGAACGGCTGGAAAATGAAGCCCGCGGTGTAGTTGCGCGACTTCTCAGGCTGCAGGTTCGGGGTCGAGACCTGCAAGCCGACGACGCCCAGGTTGCACTGGCTCGGGAAGTTGCCAGCCGCGTTCGGATTGGCCGGGGTCGGGCACAGCACCGGGTCGTTGAACGGCAGGCCGCCGAACAACGCCGCTGCCTTGCCGGACTCCGCCGGGTTCGGGGCACGGAAGCCCTTACCGAAGGTACCGCGAAGGGTCAGCATCTTGAACGGCGAGTACTTGACGCCGAACTTCGGCGTGGTCGAGCTGCCGTACTGGTTGTAATGGTCATAACGACCGGCGGCGTCGATTTCAAGGCCCTTGATGATCGGGGCCACGAATTCGATATAGCCGTTGTCGTTGGACTGACCACCCACCGCGTACGCGGCGTTGCCGAGCTGCGTGCCTGCGGCAAGCGTTGGCGGAGCCAGCGAGTTCTTGTACAGGTGGTTGTAGCCCACGCCGACAGCCAGGGACAGTGCGCCACCCGGCAGCTGCGCCAGTTCACGCGTGCCGTGAAGGTCGACGACCTCCATGGTGTTCGTGTCCTTGATGCCGGCCCCTGGTGCGAAGGTCTGCGCCATCTGCTGGGCGCTCGAGGTCACGAAGTTGAAGCCGGAAGCCGCAGCGGCTGCCAGAGCGCCCGGGTCAATTTCACCCGTGACCGTCTGCGTCAGTGCCGCGTACATCCAGCCCGCTGTCGCGTCCAGATCCCAACCCATCGCACTGCCCTTCAGATCGCCGAAGAGCCGGTAGGTGTTGGTTACGAACTGGTCCTGAACCGGACCGAGCTGCGGGAAGTCAGCCACGAGTGCTGCGGGAGCACCGAACGGATTGTTCGGCGCACCGACCGGCAGCAATACCGACGGAGTCGTCACGACCGTCGGGTTCTGACCCGGCGCATACGAAACGAGTGAGGTCGGGCTGAGGCCATTGAGTGCCGGGTAGTTCTGGACCTGCTCCGCTTCGCTGCGGAACAACGATCCGGTCACCACCGCCTGCCAGTCACCACCGAGGTTCTTGGTGAAGCGGCCCATGAAGTTCAGATTGCCCGTCTGGGGCTGAACCTGGAACGGCGTCTTGTAAAGACACTGGTTCGACTGGTACGCCGCGAAGTTCGCGCACGAGTTCGGGTTAAGGAAGCTCGCGGAGCTATCGAGGACGTTGGTGGCGGGATTCAGGACGTAGCCGCCCGGAATCGCAGGCAGAGGATTCTGCCCGGGGTTGTACGCGCCGTAGCGAGTGTCAAACCCGTTAACGCCGAGGTAGTTCAGGTTGGTCCACGAGCCGCTGCGATTGGCCAGCAGGATATTGTCCTGATGACGGAACTCGACCGCGAGGTACGCGTTGTACCCGTCGGTGCCGAGGTCGCCAATACCGCCGATCGCGGCCAGGTGCTCCGTCGTGCCATCGGACTTGCTGGTCGTGCCGCCTTCGGCAGTGACGCTCAGGCCCGTGTAGGTCTTCTTCAACACGACGTTGACCACGCCCGCGATGGCGTCCGAGCCGTATTCGGCCGAGGCGCCGTCCTTCAACACGTCGATACGATCGATGACGTTGAAGGGGATGGAGGTGATGTCGACGAAGTTGCGCTGGCCGTCGTCGGACAGCGGGTAGGGGATCATGCGCTCGCTGTCGACCAGGGTCAGCGTGCCGCCGACCGTGAGGCCGCGCAGCGCGATGCCCGAGCCGCCGCCTGCGAAGGCGAGGCCGAACGACTGGCTGAGGGTGCCCTGTCCGTTCGCGGACAGGTTACGCAGCACGTCAGAAACGCTGGTGTAGCCGGACTGCTGCAGATCCTCTGCAGTCATGACCTGCACGGGGCTCGGCGTCTCGAAGTCGGTACGCTTGATGATGGATCCGGTGACGACCACCGTCTGAAGAGTCTGGTCTGATGTAGCCTGTGCCTGCTCTTGTGCATGCACGGCGATGCCGCCGCTTGCGACTGTCACCGCACACACCGCAAGCGCGCGTCGGATCGAGCGCGCGATTCCTGTGTGTCGAGTCATTGATAACTCCCGCATTGAAACCTTGAACGTTTGATACTTCCCCCACAGATCCCGCTGCCGAGACTTGAGCTCGGCTGAGCCTGCAGTTAGGCCGATACTAAGATAGTGTCGGAAATGTGTGGTTGCTAAAAAGCCACAATACAACAGGATGTCGCTCGGCGAGCTGCCCGCTCACAGCGGCGAACCGACCGAAGTCGTGTCCCGGCCGCAACGTCGCGGTGCCTCCGGGAACGTTTTGGCTTACGCGCCCGGCTCGACGAGCAGTGCCTTGGCGAGCCGCGTGTGCATGCGCACCACACCGCGGGCGGCATGCATGAGCAGCGTGAGGAGGATGATCCCGGCGACAAGGAGGACCATCGACACTGCGGCCTGATGGTCGTTCAGGAAGTCGCCCGGGCCGAAATGCACGTCCCAGCCCGGTCCGAACCATCCCAGATGCTCACCCAGCACGCTGAACGGCGCCAGTATGAAGGCCGCCCCCGCCGCAAGGCCGGTCACGGCCACCGTGAAGTAGAGGGTGCCGAGCGGCAGCATAAGGAGGAGATACAGGATCGTGGTCCAGGTGCGCGACTCCTTCAGCATGTCGAGGATGCGGGTCCACCAGGCCACGGGCGGCCCGGGATGCACCGGCCGGCGCGGCATGCGTTCCCCGGTAATGGCTTCCAGAAGGCGCCCTTCGCCTAGGGAAATGACGCGCGCCATCCCGATGAACGCGAGGAAGAACGGCACGCCGATGATCAGGACCGCGAGCCCGATGGACAGGGACAGCCCGGTCACGGCGAAAGTGAAGTACAGCACGCCGGTTGCGAGCGACAGCAGCATGAAGAACAGCGACAGGTACGCGCGCGGATCGAGAAACACGCCGAAGAAGCGCGCCCACAGGCCGGTGCGCGCGCGCGGGCGTTGCGGGGTTCTCAGGGCCGCACTCACCTGCGCATCGCTCGTGCGATAGGCCGCGGCGACCTCGTCAGGCGCGCCGTAGGTGCTGGCGATGAGCTCGAGCATGTCGGCTTCGGACTTCTGCGGGTGGGCGGCAGCTTCCGCGCGCAGGTATTCCTCGGAGTCGTACAGCGCGTCCTGGATGAGTGCCGCGTCCGAGCCATCGAGCGCACTGCGCAACTGTCTGAGGTACTCATCAATCGAACGGGGCGCGTGGGCGCTCATACATCGGTTCCTTCAATAAAACGATCCACAAAGCCGCGGGTCTGCCGCCAGATGTCACTCCATTGGCTAAGCACGGCCCGGCCGTCATCGGTGATGCGGTAATAGCGCCGCGGGGGTCCGGAGTAGGAGGGCACGACGCGGCTGGTCAGCAGTCCGCCGGCCGCCAGCGCCCGCAACACCGGGTAGACCGTGCCCTCTTTGAACAAAGCCTCGCCCTCGTTCGCCCGCTGCAGGCGCTTGGCGATCTCGTATCCGTAGAGATCTTCGGTCGTACGGTCGAGCACGGCCAGCAGGACCAATGCGACGAGCCCTGAATTCAGGTCTTTCTGGAATTTGCGTGCGTGACTATCGTCCATGGGCCAATAGTATTTATTTACTAATACTATCTGTCAACCAGTATTAGTGAGCGCCGCAAGTGCCTGTCGGCGCACTCGGCGGCAGGGTGAACCGCAACTGCGGGCTGCTAGACTCGGGCTGAACCCCGCTCCAGGACACTAATGAGAAATTCGCTCCTCGAAATTACTCCCGTAATCCCCGGCAACCTCTTCTTCAGCTGGCATCGTCCGACCCGGGCCCTGTTCGAGGATCTGGATCCGGAGCTGTGGAAGCAATCCGGCGGCAACCCGCGCCTGATGCTGCGCAGCGTCGATCAGAAGAACCTCGAGCGCTGCGCACGCGACGAGGCGTACCTCGGCCGCTACCACCAGGAACTGCACACCCTGGATGCGTACGTCGGCGTGGACGCGCCGCCCGCACAGGAACCGCTGGTCGCCTATTTCTGCGCCGAGTACGGCTTTCACGAGAGCTTCCCGATCTACTCCGGCGGCCTTGGGGTGCTGGCCGGCGACTACTGCAAGGCGGCGAGTGATGAGCGCGCGAATTTCGTCGCCGTGGGACTGCTCTACGAGCAGGGCTATTTCACGCAGACCGTCGACAACGACGGCATCCAGCACGCCGAATATCGCGAGCGCGATCCGCGCGACCTGCCGGTGGAGCCGGCGCGTGATGCACGGGGCGAATGGCTGAAGGTGTCGGTACGCATCGCCGCGCGCGAAGTCACGGCACGGGTGTGGAAGGCGCAGGTGGGGCGCGTGCCGGTGTACCTGCTGGATACCAACTGCGAGGAAAACGCAGCGCCCGATCGCGACATTACCCACCGGCTCTATGGCGGGGACGAATCGACCCGCGTGCGCCAGGAAATGATTCTCGGCATCTGTGGCGTGCGCGCGCTGCGCGCACTCGGGGTGGCCCCCGCGGTGTGGCACCTGAACGAAGGGCACGCCGCGTTCCTCATCCTCGAGTTGCTGCGGGAGCACCTCGCCCAGGGCCTGAACTTTGACGCGGCGCTCGAGGCGGTGGCGGCGGGCTGCGTGTTCACCACCCACACGCCGGTCGCGGCCGGCCACGACGCCTTCAGCCCCGATCTGATGGTGGGCTATTTCGCGGACTTCATCCGCGAGTTGGGATTGAGCGTCGAGCGCTTCCTCGAACTTGGCCGCTCACCTTCCGCCCCGGGCATGTTCAACATGACGCGACTGGCGCTCAAGGGCACACGGCACGTGAACGGCGTGAGCCGCCTGCACGGCGCGGTGTCGGCGCGCCTGTGCGCCGACCAGTGGCCGGAAGTGCGGCCCGAGGACAACCCGGTCGGCTACGTCACCAACGGCGTGCATGTGCCGACGTTCCTGCATCAACGCTGGACCGACTTTTTGGATCGCGAGTTGGGGCGCGAATGGCGCGACAAGCTGCGTGATCCGGAGTTCTGGCACGGGCTCGAGCGCGTGCCCGATGAGCGTTACTGGAGCACCTCCCAGGACGTCAAGGCGCGCATGCTCGCCAGCGTGCGCGAGCGGCTGCAGCGCGAGTACGCGCGCAAAGGCTTAAGCCCCGCGCAGCTGCGGCACGTCACGCGCTACCTTGATCCGCAGCGGCCTGGCGTGCTCACCATCGGTTTTGCGCGGCGCTTCGCCACCTACAAACGCGCGACGCTGTTGCTGCGTGATCGCGAGCGTCTGGCGCGCCTCGTCAACAACCCCGAGCGTCCAATGGTGCTCTTGTTCGCAGGCAAGGCCCACCCGGCGGACGAGCCGGGCAAGGGGGGCTTGCGCGAGATCCGCCAGCTGATGATGGATCAGCAGTTCCAGGGGCGCGTTATTTTCCTGGAGGACTATGACCTGCAGCTGGCGCGGAGCCTCGTGTCCGGCGTCGACGTTTGGCTCAACACGCCCATCGCGCCGCTCGAGGCGAGCGGCACCTCGGGCATCAAGGCGGCGATCAACGGGCGCCTGAACCTGTCGATCCTCGATGGCTGGTGGGCGGAAGGCTGGACCCAGGACAACGGCTGGGGCATCCCGCCGGCGAGCGTCCAGGATCCGGAGCGGCGTGACGCCCTGGAGGCGGAGCTGATTCTGGGGGCACTCGAGGAAGAGGTGCTGCCGCTCTACTACACCCGGGATGAAAGTGGCTGTCCCCTCGCCTGGGTGGCGCGCAGCAAGCGCGCGATGATGAGCGTCATTCCCGCTTTCAACATGCGCCGGGTGCTGTTTGACTACACCCAGGGGCTGTACCAGCCGGCGGCCGCGCAGTACCGGCGGCTGGCATCAGAAGGTTTCACCGGGGCGCGCAGTCTGGCGGAATGGAAGCAGCGCGTGCGCGGCGCCTGGCCGCGCGTGAATCTGAGCCTCATCAGCGATGCGGCGCGTGACCTGCCCCGTGGCGAGCGCCTGCGCCTGCGGGTCGCCGCCCACCTTAACGGCCTGTCGCCATCCGACGTGCGCCTGGAATTCATCGCGCAGCGGCTGCTGCCCACCGCGGAGCTCACCCCGCCGGCGCTGTCCTCCTACGGCCACGGGCCGCGCGACGGGCTGTGGCAGGAGACGCTCACCCCGACCGGCGAACACGACGCCGAGGGAGCCGCGATATTCGCGCTCGACGTCGAGCCGCGCGAGTGCGGCCAGTTCCGCACCGAGGTGCGGATCTACCCGTGGCACGAGCTGCTGTCCCACCCTTACGAACTCGGCCTGATGAAATGGCTTTGAGGTAACGTAGGCAGACCATGCCGCGCCAGCCCGCCCGCGCTTCCTCCGGCCGCTATGTCAGCCGCCTCACCGGGGGTGCGCTCGCGATCATCATGGCCGGCGGGCGCGGCGAGCGGCTGCGGGATCTCACCGCGCATCGCTGCAAGCCGGCGACGCCGTTCGGCGGCAAGTTCCGCATCATCGACTTCGTGCTGTCCAACTGCGTGAACTCCGGCATCCGCCAGATTTCCATCCTCACGCAATACAAGGCCCAGTCGCTGCTGCAGCACGTGCAGCACGGCTGGAGCTATCTGCGCGGCGAGTTCGGGGAATTCATCGAAGTCGTGCCGGCGCAGCAGCAGTTAGGTCCGATGTGGTACCGCGGCACGGCCGATGCCGTGCACCAGAACATCGACCTCATCGTGGCGCACCGGCCCAAGCACGTGCTGGTGCTCGCCGGCGATCACATCTACAAGATGGACTACGGTCCGATGATCGCCTACCACGTGGAAAAGGGCGCCGACATCACCGTCGGGGTGGTGGAAGTGCCGGCCGTGGAGTCGAAGAACTACGGCGTGCTGACCGCGACCGAGTGGAACCGCGTGACCAAGTTCACCGAGAAGCCGGCGAACCCCGACACCTTGCCGGCGCGTCCGGGATCGATCCTCGCGTCCATGGGCATCTACGTTTTCAACATGCGCCTGCTCGAGAGCATGCTGGCCGAGGATGCGGCGCGCGACGCTTCCGAACACGACTTCGGCAAGAACGTGCTGCCCGAGGCGATCGCCGCCGGCCGCCAGGTATTCGCCTACCCGTTCCAGGACGTGCAGACGCGCGCGCAGAATTACTGGCGTGACGTGGGTACGGTGGATGCCTACTACGACGCCAACATCGAGCTGGTGCACGTCAAGCCGGAACTCAACATCTACGACGAGGACTGGCCGATCTGGACCTACCAGGTGCAGCAGCCGCCGGCCAAGTTCATCCTCGATGAGGATGGTCGCCGCGGCACCGCCATCAACTCCATGGTCTCGGGCGGCTGCATCATTTCCGGGGCGGTGGTGCGCGAGTCGCTGTTGTTTTCGAACGTCAGGGTCGAGGAGGGCACCAGCATCCAGCGCTCCATGATCCTGCCGAACGCTGCGATCGGCCGCGGCTGCACCATCACGCGCGCCATCATCGATGAGGGCTGCGAGGTTCCGGAAGGCACCACCATCGGCGTCGATCGCGAAGCGGATGAGCGGCGCTTTCACGTCACCGGCAACGGCGTGGTGCTCGTCACCCCGGATATGTTGCGCCGCCCGCGCGGTCCGTAAGCGACCGTGGCGGTTGCGGCGCGCCTGCCCGTCGTATTGCTGTGGCACATGCACCAGCCGCAGTACCGCGATGCGCTCAGCGGCGAGTACGTCCTGCCGTGGACCTACCTGCACGCCATCAAGGACTACACCGACATGGCGGCGCACCTGGAGGACAATCCGGCGGCCCGC
>Ga0210394_10005792_pt1 | contig 13692 bp, 10 predicted proteins | sample IncBWC12MmetaG_FD_160121 | JGI IMG/M metagenome (GOLD analysis project Ga0210394, IMG submission 160121) | Forest soil microbial communities from Barre Woods Harvard Forest LTER site, Petersham, Massachusetts, United States - Inc-BW-C-12-M | ecosystem: Environmental > Terrestrial > Soil >...
AGCTGATCAGCCCGATTGCCATGGAAGATGGGCTGCGCTTTGCGATTCGCGAGGGCGGTAAAACCGTCGGCGCCGGCGTCGTGACCAAGATCCTGAAGTGAACGGCGGACTGCGCGTAGGGCGGCCTCACCGGCTTGCCTCGCGGGCGAAAGCCGCGCCTTTCGCCCGCCGCTTGTGAGTGATGAGGTGGAAACGAAGTGCACTTGAGGGCTTGCGATGCGGGCAAAAGCCACGCCTTTTGCCCGCCGCCGGTTCGGAGTGTTGAGGTAACTCCGCCAAAATCGCCGCAGGCGATTTTGGCCAATGAACGTAGGCCAGTAGCTCAATTGGCAGAGCGGCGGTCTCCAAAACCGCAGGTTGGGGGTTCGATTCCCTCCTGGCCTGCCAGCGGTTGATATGACAGACGAAATCAAAGTTCAGGACGCCGGCACGGCGGACAAGGTGAAGCTCGCCGTCGCGATCCTGGTCGTGATCGCCGGCGTCGCGGGTTATTACCTGCTCGCCGGCCGCGCCGCCTGGTTGCGCTGGCTGCCGGTGGCAGGGAGCCTGGTGCTCGCGGCGCTGGTGCTGGCGTTCTCGCGCTACGGCCATGAGTTTCGCCAGTTCGTGGAGCTGGCGCGCGTCGAGCTGCGCAAGATCGTGTGGCCGAACCGCCAGGAGACCGGCATGACGACCCTGGTCGTGTTCATCTTCGTGGTGGTGGCGGGAATATTTTTCTGGTTGCTGGACCTGGGGCTCGCCTGGGCCACGAAGCTGATCACCGGGCAGGGGAGCTGATCGTGGCGCTCAGGTGGTACGTGGTGCACGCCTATTCGAACTTCGAGCACCGGGTGGCGGAGTCGCTCAAGGAGCGCATCCGCCGCGCAGGGCTCGAGCCGCGCTTCGGCGAGATCCTGGTGCCGACGGAGGAAGTCGTCGAGATGCGCGACGGCCAGAAGCGCAAGAGCGAGCGCAAGTTCTATCCCGGCTACGTGCTGGTGCAGATGGAGATGGACGAGGAGACCTGGCACCTGGTGCGCGATGTGCCCAAGGTGCTCGGCTTCATCGGCGGCACGCCGGAGAAGCCGGCGGCGATCACCGACAAGGAAGCCAACCAGATCCTGCGTCGCGTCGAAGAAGGTGTGGACAAGCCGCGGCCGAAGGTGCTGTTCGAGCCGGGCGAAGTGGTGCGCGTGGTCGACGGGCCGTTCAACGACTTCAACGGCGTCGTCGAGAGCGTGAACTACGAAAAGAACCGCCTGCAGGTGGCGGTGCAGATTCTCGGGCGCTCGACGCCGGTGGAGCTGGATTTCTCGCAGGTCGAAAAGGCCTGAATTGATGACGCAGCGGGCAAAAGCCACGTCTTTTGCCCGCGGTCGACAGAGTGATGTCCGCTGAAAGCGCCGCAGGCGACTTTCAGCCAATGGACAAGGATGAGAGGTATGCATGGCCAAGAAAGTACAGGGCTACATCAAGCTGCAGGTGCCGGCAGGCTCCGCGAACCCTTCGCCCCCGATCGGGCCGGCGCTGGGCCAGCAGGGCGTGAACATCATGGAGTTCTGCAAGCAGTTCAACGCGCAGACCCAGAAGACGGAGAAGGGCTTGCCGATCCCGGTGGTCATCACGGTGTACAGCGACCGCAGCTTCACCTTCGTGATGAAGACGCCGCCCGCCGCGGTGCTCATTCGCAAGGCGATAGGTATTGAAAAAGGCAGCGGCACCCCCAACACCGCCAAGGTGGGCAAGATCTCCCGCCAGCAGCTGGAAGAGATTGCCAGGATGAAGCAGCCCGACCTCACCGCCGCCGATCTGGACGCCGCGGTCCGCACCATTGCGGGCAGCGCGCGCAGCATGGGCGTCGACGTGGAAGGGGTCTGAGCATGGCCACACCGAAGCGTGTCAAGGCCTGGAAGGCGAAGCTCACTCCGGGCAAACAGTATCCGGTGGACGAGGCGCTGAAGCTGGTGAAGGAATTCGCCACCGCCAAGTTCGCCGAAGCGGTGGATGCGGCCGTGAATCTCGGCATCGACGCCAGCAAGTCCGATCAGCAGGTGCGCGGCTCGACCGTGATGCCGCATGGCACGGGCAAGACGGTGCGTGTGGCGGTGTTCACGTCCGGCAAGAACCAGGAGCTGGCGAAGGCCGCCGGCGCCGACATCGTCGGGCTGGAGGATCTGGCGGCCAAGGTGAAGGCCGGTGAGATCAACTTCGATCGCGTGATCGCCAGCCCCGACGCCATGCGCGTGGTCGGCCAGCTCGGCCAGATCCTGGGGCCGCGCGGCCTGATGCCGAATCCGAAGGTCGGCACGGTGACGCCGGATGTCGCGACCGCGGTGAAGAACGCCAAGTCCGGGCAGGTGACCTACCGCGTCGACAAGGCCGGCATCGTTCACTGCACCATCGGCAAGGCGACTTTCGAACTGAACGCGCTGAAGGAAAATCTTCATGCGCTGATTGCGGACCTGCAGAAGGCGAAGCCCGCCTCCTCCAAGGGCCAGTATTTAAAGCGCATCACGCTGTCCTCGACCATGGGGCCGGGCGTGGTGGTGGACCAAGCGACTCTTTGAGCTTGATGGACGGGGTTTGCGCTGTGGCGCAAACCCCGTTGAAACCCGCGCGACAGCGCGTGGGAATGTTTGATGCGGGCTGGCGCGCTCACGGCGCCGGCCATCATCGAAGACCGCAGGCGAGGGACGGGTGACGGCCTCACGGCCATGAACCCGCGGCCCTCTTAATGGACCGCCTGCGCAGATGGTGAACCGCTTTTTCGCATCGAGGATGCTCCTCGAGGCGTGGAGGTCACCGTCGACAAGGGGAAGCGGCGTACGGATGCGCAGCTTCGGAAGTAAGTGATCTTCGCAACGAGAGGAGAGATGCATGGCACTTCACCTGGAGGACAAGAAGGCGCTGGTAGCGGAAGTGGCCGAAGTTGCGGCGAAAGCCCAGTCGGTCGTGGCCGCCGAGTACCGCGGGCTGACGGTCGGACAGATGACCGAGCTGCGCGCCAAGGCGAGAAAGCAGGGCGTGTACATGCGTGTGGTCAAGAACACGCTGGCACGCAAGGCGCTCGCCGGCACCTCGTTCGAAGCCGTGGGACCGAAGCTCAGGGGGCCTCTGGTGCTCGCTTTCTCGAACGACGATCCGGGCGCGGCCGCGCGCGTGGTGAAGGACTTCGCCAAGGCGCACGACAAGCTGGTGGCGACGCTCGTGTCTCTCGGTGGGCAGGTACTGCCCGGCGCGGAGCTCGAGAAAGTAGCGAGTCTGCCGACCCGCGAACAGGCGCTGTCGATGCTGCTCGGCGTGCTGAAGGCGCCGATCCAGAAGTTCGTGCGCACGCTCGCAGAGCCGCCGGCGAAACTCGCCCGCACCGTTGCCGCCATACGCGACCAGAAACAGGCCGCGGGCGCTTAACTGTCTGGAACATTTTTAGGAGACTCACATGGCTGTCAATAAAGACGAAATCCTCGATGCAATCTCCAGGATGACCCTCATGGAAGTCGTTGAACTGATCTCCGACATGGAGAAGAAGTTCGGCGTCACCGCCGCGGCCCCGGTCGCCGTCGCCGCAAGCCCGGGCGCCGGCGCCGCCGCAGCCGCCCCGGCCGAGGAGCAGACGGAATTCACCGTCACTCTGAAGGAGTACCCGGCGGACAAGAAGGTGACCGTGATCAAGGTGATCCGCGAGCTCACCGGTCTTGGCCTCAAGGAGGCCAAGGACCTGGTCGAGGGCGCACCCTCGACGGTCAAGGAAGCCGTTTCCAAGGCGGATGCCGAAACAATGAAGAAGAAACTCGAGGACGCCGGCGCGAAGGTGGAGGTCAAGTAAGACCTCCATGCGCCGCTCCCCTGTCCGTCCCCGGCCGGCGCGGTTTGCCACCGTGCTTAAGCCGTGGGCGGCGCGGGGCTGTTGTTGTTGATCGATGTGATCGTGCCCGAGATTTTTTGAGACCGACGCCCGCAGGCAGCGGGCAGCGGCCGAACCTAAAGGTGACTACCCGATGGCTTACTCCTTCACCGAGAAAAAGCGCATCCGCAAGAACTTTGGCAAGCAGGCGAGCATTCTCGACACGCCCTACCTGCTGGCCATTCAGCTCGACTCGTATCGCAAGTTCCTCCAGGTCGACAAGCCCGAGGACACTCGCGACCGGATCGGACTGCACGCCGCGTTCAAGAGCGTGTTCCCGATCTCGAGCTACTCCGGGAACGCGTCTCTCGAGTACGTGAGCTACCGGCTCGGTGAGCCGGTGTTCGACGTCAAGGAGTGCCAGCTGCGCGGCCTCACCTACGCGGCTCCCTTGCGCGTCAAGGTGCGCCTCATCGTCCTCGACAAGGAAGCCGCCGGCGCCAAGAAGCCGGTCAAGGATGTGCGCGAGCAGGAGGTGTACCTGGGTGAACTGCCGCTCATGACCGATAACGGCACGTTCGTGGTCAACGGCACCGAGCGCGTCATCGTGTCGCAGTTGCATCGCTCGCCCGGGGTGTTCTTCGATCACGACCGCGGCAAGACGCATTCTTCCGGGAAGCTGCTGTTCTCGGCGCGCATCATTCCCTACCGCGGCTCGTGGCTCGACTTCGAGTTCGACCCGAAGGACTGCGTGTTCGCGCGCATCGACCGACGCCGCAAGCTCCCGGTCACCATCATCCTGCGCGCGCTCGGCATGAACGAGGCCGAGATCCTGGCGACCTTCTTCGATACCAACACCTTCTTCATCAGCCGCGATGAGGTTGCCCTGCAGCTGGTGCCGCAGCGCCTGCGCGGCGAGACCGCCACCTTCGAGATCCGCATCGGCGACCAGGTGATCGTCGAGGAAGGCCGCCGCATCACCGCGCGCCACGTGCGCCAGCTGGAAGACGCCAAGGTTACGCGGCTGCGTGTGCCACGCGAGTACGTCTACGGCAAGGTCCTGGCCCACGACGTGGTCAACACCGACACCGGCGAGATTCTCGCCAAGGCGAACGAGGTGTTGACTGCGGCCTCGGTCGAGAAGCTCATCGAGGCGGGTATCGCGCAGGTCAACACCCTGTACGTCAACGACCTCGATCGCGGCGCGTACATCTCCGACACACTGCGCATCGATCCCACCAAGACGCGCCTCGAGGCGCTGGTGGAGATCTATCGCATGATGCGTCCGGGCGAGCCGCCCACCAAGGACGCCGCCGAGAACCTGTTCGCAAACCTGTTCTTCAATCCCGAGCGCTACGACCTCTCGGGCGTCGGCCGCATGAAGTTCAACCGCCGCGTGGGGCGCAAGGACATCCTGGGTCCCGGCATTCTCTACGATCACAAGTACGCCGCCGGCCGCACCGATGAGCTGTCGAAGCGCCTGGTGGCGCAGTACGGCCAGATGTCGGACATCATCGACGTGCTGCGAGTGCTGATCGACATCCGCAACGGCAACGGTCAGGTGGACGACATCGACCACCTGGGCAACCGTCGCGTGCGCAGCGTCGGCGAGATGGCCGAGAACGCCTTTCGCGTCGGCCTGGTGCGCGTCGAGCGTGCCGTCAAGGAGCGCCTGACGATCGCCGAGACCGAGCCGCTGATGCCGCAGGAGATGATCAACGCCAAGCCGGTAGCGGCGGCGGTCAAGGAGTTCTTCGGCTCCTCGCAGCTGTCGCAGTTCATGGACCAGAACAACCCGCTGTCGGAAGTGACCCACAAGCGGCGCGTGTCGGCGCTGGGCCCCGGGGGACTCACGCGCGAGCGCGCCGGATTCGAGGTGCGCGACGTGCACCCGACCCACTACGGGCGCGTGTGCCCGATCGAGACCCCGGAAGGTCCGAACATCGGCCTGATCAACTCGCTGTCGGTCTACGCACGCACCAACCAGTACGGCTTCCTCGAGACGCCGTACCGGCGCGTCGACAACGGTCGCGTCACCGATCGCATCGATTTCCTGTCGGCGATCGAGGAGGGCGAGTTCGCGATCGCGCAGGCGAACGCGGTGCTCGGACCCAAGGGCGAGCTCACCGATGTGCTGGTCTCGTGCCGCTTCCAGAACGAGTTCACGCTGATGCCGCGCGACCGCATCAACTACATGGACGTGAGCCCGAAGCAGATTGTCTCGGTGGCCGCCTCCCTCATCCCGTTCCTGGAGCACGACGACGCCAACCGCGCGCTCATGGGCTCGAACATGCAGCGCCAGGCGGTACCGACGCTGCGTTCCGAGACCCCGCTGGTGGGTACCGGCATGGAGCGCCCGGTCGCGATCGACTCGGGTGTCACGGTGGTCAACCGGCGCGGCGGCACCGTCGACTCGGTCGATGCCTCGCGCATCGTGGTGCGGGTGAACGATGAGGAGACCACCGCCGGGGAGCCGGGCGTGGACATCTACAACCTCACCAAGTACACGCGCTCCAACCAGAACACCTGCATCAACCAGCGTCCGCTGGTGAATGCCGGGGACGTGATCGCGCGCGGCGACGTGCTGGCGGACGGACCGTCGACGCATCTGGGGGAACTGGCGCTGGGCCAGAACCTGCTGGTCGCGTTCATGCCCTGGAACGGCTACAACTTCGAGGACTCGATCCTGATTTCCGAGCGGGTGGTAGAGGAAGACCGCTTCACGACCATCCACATCGAGGAACTCACCTGTGTCGCGCGCGACACCAAGCTGGGACCGGAGGAAATCACCGCCGACATTCCCAACGTGGGTGATGCGGCGCTCGCCAAGCTCGATGAGGCGGGCATCGCCTTCATCGGCGCGGAAGTGAAGGCCGGCGACATCCTGGTCGGCAAGGTGACGCCGAAGGGCGAGACGCAGCTGACGCCGGAAGAGAAGCTGCTGCGCGCGATCTTCGGCGAGAAGGCCTCCGATGTGAAGGACACGGGGCTGCGTGTGCCGCCCGGCATGGACGGCACCGTGATCGACGTGCGCGTGTTTACGCGCGACGGGGTGGACAAGGATTCGCGCGCCCTGTCGATAGAGAAGGCGGAGATCGAGCGGGTACGCAAGGACTTCGCCGACCAGCAGCGCATCCTGGAGGATGACCTGTTCCAGCGCGTGCGCGACACGCTCGTGGGTCAAAGCGCCGCGGGCGGGCCGAAGAAGCTCAAGAGCGGCACCCGGATCGCCAGCGAGTACCTCGATGAGGTGCCGCGCGAGGAGTGGTTCGAGATCCGTCTGGAGAGCGAAGACGCCAATACGCAGCTCGAGCAGGCCTCGGAGCGCCTGAAACTGCAGCGTAAGGCGTTCGAGAAGCGCCTCGATGACAAGAAGGCCAAGATCACCGCCGGCGATGATCTGGCTCCCGGCGTGCTGAAGATGGTCAAGGTGTATCTCGCGGTGAAGCGCCGCGTGCAGCCGGGCGACAAGATGGCCGGCCGCCACGGCAACAAGGGCGTGATCTCGACCATCGTGCCGGTCGAGGACATGCCCTACCTCGAGGACGGCACGCCGGTCGATGTGGTGCTGAATCCCCTCGGCGTCCCCTCGCGCATGAACGTCGGCCAGGTGCTGGAGACGCATCTGGGCTGGGCGGCGAAGGGTGTGGGACTCAAGATCGGCCGCATGCTCGAAGCGCAGGCGGCGGTGTCCGAGCTGCGCTCGTTCGTGAAGCAGATCTACAACGAGACCGGCGGCCAGCGCGAAGACATCGACAGCATGAACGATGCGGATCTCACCCAGCTCGCCAGAAACCTCACCAACGGCGTGCCGATGGCGACGCCGGTGTTCGACGGCGCGAGCGAGGCGGAGATCAAGCGCATGCTGCAGCTCGCCGAGCTGCCCCTGAACGGCCAGACCTACCTGTACGACGGTCGTACCGGCGAGCGCTTCGAGCGCCAGGTGACGGTCGGGTACATGTACATGCTGAAGCTGAACCACCTGGTCGATGACAAGATGCACGCGCGCTCGACCGGGCCCTACAGCCTGGTCACGCAGCAACCCCTGGGCGGCAAGGCCCAGTTCGGTGGCCAGCGCTTCGGAGAAATGGAGGTCTGGGCGCTCGAGGCCTACGGGGCGGCGTACACCCTGCAGGAGATGCTGACCGTGAAGTCGGATGACGTGAACGGCCGCACCAAGATGTACAAGAACATCGTCGACGGCAACCACCAGATGGATGCGGGCATGCCCGAGTCCTTCAACGTGCTGGTGAAGGAGATCCGCTCGCTCGGCATCAACATGGAACTGGAGCAGGACTAACTCATGAAAGATCTACTGAAACTCTTCAGGCAGCACGCGCCGGTCGAACACTTCGATTCGATCAAGATCGGGCTGGCGTCGCCGGAGATGATCCGGGCATGGTCGTACGGGGAAGTGAAGAAGCCCGAGACCATCAACTACCGCACCTTCAAGCCCGAGCGCGACGGCCTGTTCTGCGCCAAGATCTTCGGGCCGGTGAAGGACTACGAGTGCCTGTGCGGCAAGTACAAGCGCCTCAAGCACCGCGGCGTGGTGTGCGAGAAGTGCGGCGTCGAGGTGACCCAGTCCAAGGTGCGCCGCGAGCGCATGGGCCACATCGAGCTCGCCAGCCCCACCGCGCACATCTGGTTCCTGAAGTCGCTCCCCTCGCGCATCGGACTGATGCTCGACATGACCCTGCGCGAGATCGAGCGGGTGCTGTACTTCGAGGCCTTCGTGGTCATCGATCCGGGTATGACCCCGATGCAGCGTGGCCAGCTGCTGACCGATGAGATGTACCTCGAGGCGATCGAGGAGCACGGCGATGAGTTCGACGCCCGCATGGGCGCGGAGGCCGTGTACGAGCTGCTGCGCACCATCGACCTGACGGCGGAGATCGTCAAGGTACGCGAGGAAATGGCGGGCACCTCGTCGGAGACCAAACTCAAGCGCCTGTCCAAGCGCTTGAAACTGATTGAGTCGTTCGTCGAGTCGGGCAACAAGCCCGAGTGGATGGTCATGACGGTGCTGCCGGTGCTGCCGCCGGATCTGCGGCCGCTGGTGCCGCTCGATGGCGGGCGCTTTGCGACCTCGGACCTGAACGACCTGTACCGCCGTGTCATCAACCGCAACAACCGCCTGCGGCGGCTGCTGGAGCTGAACGCGCCCGACATCATCGTGCGCAACGAAAAGCGCATGCTGCAGGAGGCGGTGGACGCGCTGCTCGACAACGGCCGTCGCGGCCGCGCCATCACCGGCACCAACAAGCGCCCGCTGAAGTCGCTCGCCGACATGATCAAGGGCAAGCAGGGGCGCTTCCGCCAGAACCTGCTCGGCAAGCGCGTCGACTACTCGGGGCGCTCGGTCATCGTGGTCGGTCCGCAGCTGCGCCTGCACCAGTGCGGCCTGCCGAAGAAGATGGCGCTCGAGCTCTTCAAGCCGTTTATCTTCCAGAAGCTGCAGCTGCGCGGCGAGGCCTCGACCATCAAGGCGGCCAAGCGCCTGGTGGAGCGCGAGGGAGCGGAGGTGTGGGATATCCTCGAAGAGGTGATCCGCGAGCATCCGGTGCTGCTGAACCGCGCCCCGACACTGCATCGCCTGGGCATCCAGGCGTTCGAGCCGCTGCTGGTCGAGGGCAAGGCGATCCAGCTGCACCCGCTGGTGTGCACCGCCTTCAACGCTGACTTCGACGGCGACCAGATGGCGGTGCACGTGCCGCTGTCACTGGAAGCGCAGCTCGAAGCGCGCGCTCTCATGATGTCGTCGAACAACATCCTGTCGCCCGCCAACGGCGATCCGATCATCGTGCCCTCCCAGGACGTGGTGCTCGGCCTGTACTACATGACGCGCGAGCGCATCGGCGCGCGCGGCGAGGGCATGCTGTTCGCCGACGGGCAGGAAGTGCATCGTGCCTACGAGAGCCGCGGCGTGGAGCTGCAGGCGAGGGTGCGGGTACGGCTGCGCGAGCACCTGCGTACCGAGGGCGCAGGCACGCAGCTCACCGAGCGGGTGCGCATCGCCGACACCACGGTGGGGCGGGCGCTGCTGTTCGAGATCCTGCCCAAGGGCCTGTCCTTCGATCTCATCAATCAGGACATGACCAAGAAGGCGATCTCCGCGACCATCAACGCGTGCTACCGCGCGCTGGGCCTCAAGGAAACGGTGGTGTTCGCCGACCAGCTCATGTACACGGGCTTCCACTACGCGACGCGCGCCGGAATCTCCTTCGGGATCGACGACATCGTCATTCCGGAGCAGAAGACCCGCATCGTCACCTCCGCCGACAACGAGGTGAAGGAAATCCAGGACCAGTACGCCTCCGGCCTGGTCACCAACGGCGAGCGCTACAACAAGGTGGTCGACATCTGGTCGCGCGCCAATGACCAGGTGGCGAAGGCCATGATGGAGAAGCTGGGCTCAGAGGAGGCCACCGACCTCAAGGGCGTGCGCCACAAGCAGAAGTCGTTCAACTCGATCTTCATGATGGCCGACTCGGGCGCGCGCGGCTCCGCGGCGCAGATCCGCCAGCTCGCCGGCATGCGCGGCCTGATGGCCAAGCCCGACGGCTCGATCATCGAGACGCCGATCACGGCGAACTTCCGCGAGGGCCTGAACGTACTGCAGTACTTCATCTCCACGCACGGCGCCCGCAAGGGTCTGGCCGACACGGCGCTGAAGACCGCGAACTCCGGCTACCTCACCCGCCGTCTGGTGGACGTGGCGCAGGACCTCGTGGTCACCGAAGTCGATTGCGGCACCTCCAACGGACTTGCGATGAGCCCGCTGGTCGAGGGCGGCGATGTCGTGGAGGCGCTCGGCGAGCGCGTGCTCGGCCGGGTGATGGCGGAAGACATCGTCAGTCCCGGTGGCAAGGAAGTGCTGATCGAGAACGGCACGCTGCTGGATGAAAAGCTGGTGCGCCTGCTCGAGACCGAGGGCGTCGACCAGATCAAGGTGCGCTCCCCGATCACCTGCGAGACGCGCTACGGGGTGTGCTCGCACTGCTACGGACGAGATCTGGCCCGCGGCCGCACGATCTCGATCGGCGAGGCGGTGGGCGTCATCGCCGCGCAGTCGATCGGTGAACCCGGCACACAGCTCACCATGCGTACCTTCCACATCGGCGGCGCCGCCTCGCGGGCGGCCGCAGCCAGCAGCGTCGAGGTACGCAACAAGGGCATGCTGCGCTTCCACCACATCAAGACGGTGCAGCACGAGAAGGGGCACCTGGTGGCGGTGTCGCGCTCGGGCGAGATCGGCGTGGTCGATGACTTCGGCCGCGAGCGCGAACGCTACAAGATCCCGTACGGCGCCATAATCAACTCCAAGGAAGGCGCGACCGTGGCCGCGGGCCAGGTGGTCGCGACCTGGGATCCGCACACCCACCCGGTGGTCACCGAGGTTGCGGGCCTGGTGAAGTTCCAGGACTTCGTCGATGGCATGACGGTCACCTCGCAGGTCGACGAGGTCACCGGCCTGTCCAGCACGGTGGTGCTCGATACCAAGCAGCGCGGCGGCAAGGAAGTGCGTGCGACCATCAAGCTGCTGAGCGGCAAGGGCAAGGAAGTCACCTTCGCCAACACCGAGATCCCGGCGGTTTACACTCTGCCTACGGGCGCGCTCGTCAGTCTCGAGGACGGCGCGCGCGTGTCGGTGGGCGATGTCATCGCGCGCATCCCGCAGGAGTCTTCCAAGACCCGCGACATCACCGGCGGCTTGCCGCGCGTGGCCGACCTGTTCGAGGCGCGCAAGCCCAAGGACCCGGCGATTCTCGCGGAGAAATCCGGCACGGTGAGCTTCGGCAAGGAGACCAAGGGCAAGCGGCGCCTGATCATCACCGGCGATGACGGCGAGAAGTATGAGGAGCTGATTCCGAAGTGGCGCCAGCTCAACGTCTTTGAAGGCGAGACCGTGGAGCGTGGTGAAGTCATCGCCGACGGCGAGCCCAACCCGCATGACATCCTGCGCCTGCAGGGCGTCGAGGCGCTGGCGAACTACCTGGTGCGCGAGATCCAGGACGTCTACCGCCTGCAGGGTGTGAAGATCAACGACAAGCACATCGAGGTGATCATCCGCCAGATGCTGCGCAAGACCGAGGTGCAGGAGGCCGGCGAGACGGCGCTGCTGCGCGGCGAGCAGCTCGACCGCTCGCGCGCGCTCGACATCAACGATCGTGCCAAACACGACGGCAAGAAGGCGGCACGGCTGCAGCCGGTGCTGCTGGGCATCACCAAGGCCTCGCTCGCGACCGAGTCGTTCATCTCCGCGGCGTCGTTCCAGGAGACCACCCGCGTGCTGACCGAAGCCGCGGTGCGGGGACTCAAGGACGATCTGCGCGGCCTCAAGGAGAATGTCATTGTCGGCCGGCTCATCCCGGCGGGCACGGGCTTCGCAGCCCATGCCTCGCGCCGGCGCAAGATGGAGGGCGCCGATCGTCGCAGCTTCATGGACGTCGGCGGTGGGCTGCCGGATGCGGAAGAAGCGAGCGTCAGCGAAGAGTCGGAGAGCGCCGCCAGCCAGTGAGCCAGCGCTGCAGGGCGCGGCCTTTGCCGAGGCGCTGCGCTAAACTCGAACGGGCCGGTGAGCCATTCGCCGGCCCGTTTTTTTGTGGCAGGGATCACCCGTGAACTCCAGGCAGCCGGTGTTGCATGGCACTCATGTGCGGCTCGAGCCGCTCGAGCGCGCCCACATTGCAGGGCTCGTGGCCGCTGCGGGCGGCGACCTCGCGCATTACCAGTGGAGTGCCGTGCCTCAGGGAACGGCGGAGATGGCGCGTTACGTCGAGAGCGCGCTGGCCGGGCGGGAGTCGGGCACAGCGCTCCCCTTCGCCACCGTGGCTGTCGCCGACGGGGCCGTGGTCGGTTCGAGCCGTTTCTTCGACATCGAGCGCTGGCCGCGGCCCTCCGGGCATGCGGGTGCCACGCGCTCGGGCCCGGACGGCTGCGAGATCGGCTACACATGGCTCGCCGCGTCCGCGATGCGCACCGCCGCCAACACCGAGGCCAAGCTCCTCATGCTGACGCACGCCTTCGAGGAGTGGGGCGTGCAGCGGGTGTGTTTTCACACCGACGCGCGCAATGAGCGCTCGCGTGCGGCGCTCACGCGCATCGGCGCGCGCTTCGAAGGCGTACTGCGCGCTCACCGCCTGGGCACAGATCTGACGGCGCGCGATTCGGCGCGCTTTTCCATCGTGGCGGCGGAGTGGCCGGGCGTGAAGGAGCAGCTGCGCGCGCGGCTGGCGCGCGCCTGATCGCGCCATCACGGGGTCGATAATGCACTGGTGCTGATCGGCGCGGCGACGCCGAGGAGCCGGAGATGGTCAGGGCGCGCGCTCGCGCTCCTTAATCAATGTTCCTCATGAAATGAATGTGCGTGACTGCGAAGAGCGACAGTGCCGCGCAAGATCCCCGGAGCGTGATCTGCGACACGCCCAAGTCGCGTCCCGGGCGCAAGCATAGCGGCTATCCCGTCGATCCATCGCAGGAGCCCGCGTGCCCATCACGACCCCCGCTGACCTGAGTGAGCGTCTCAGGAGTCTCTCGGTGGGGCAGCGTACCGCGCTGCCCTACAGTGTGTACGCAGTGCTGTTTCCGCCGGGTGAGCCCGACGACGACGCGCGCGTGGCCGCCTTTGGCTTCGCCCGCGAGCACGGTTGCGTGATCGAGAACCAGCCGCGCGCCCAGCAGGTGGTGTTCACCAGGAAGATTGCGAGCCCGCTGGCCGGCCAGGGCCGGCCGCTCTAGCTGTGGAGCTTCAAGAGTTTGTTCCCCTTGAGGCCGAGTTTAGCGATCGGTGGCATGGAGTGTAGCGCCGAGTGTGGGCGGTGCCAGTTGTAATGGTGCAGCCAGTGAGCCAGAGCAACGGTTCGCTC
>Ga0210394_10005793_pt1 | contig 13691 bp, 16 predicted proteins | sample IncBWC12MmetaG_FD_160121 | JGI IMG/M metagenome (GOLD analysis project Ga0210394, IMG submission 160121) | Forest soil microbial communities from Barre Woods Harvard Forest LTER site, Petersham, Massachusetts, United States - Inc-BW-C-12-M | ecosystem: Environmental > Terrestrial > Soil >...
CACACCTCGCCCCCGACCATTGTCGAGTTCAAAATCGCCGATTTTGGACGACATCCGCAGTCGCCGGGGCACAGCCGGGGCAAAGATTCGTGGAGAACCTTGCAACGAGGCTGCGAAGTTTGTCGCGATGGTGGCCGATCTGAACTTGGACGACAGGGACTTGGTGCGTGCGCACTCCTATGTATCAGTTGACGCAACTGTGAGGACCGTGAGGCACCCGGTACGAAAATCACAGCTCGGCGCGACTCATTGCGCACAGGTCAGGACAGTGAGGCAACCCTGGTCGGGCTGCGCCGGTGGAGAAGCCACACAGCTGCGCCCAGCGCTACCGCAGTGTAGGCGGCGAGCACAGTGAGACCGCCCCATGGGCTGATCGGAAAGTAGCCGTTCACGATCGTGTAGGCGTCGGTTACCAGATTCGAGCGGGGCAGAGTCGCCTGGATGGCGAAGGCTGCGGTTGGGGTGAGCCGCATAAGCCAGCTTTCGGAGTCAGCCGGCAAGACCGTAGCGATGACGCCCGGCACCACGAGAAGCGCGATGCCCGCGACGACTGTCGCGGTGCTGCGCCGCAATATCGTGCCTAGCGCAACGACCAACACTGCGGCGAACCCGAAGAAGAGTCCGGTGCCGAGGATCAGGCGGGCAGCGTCTGGCCCGCTTTGTGGGAAGAGGAATAACCCGTTGGCGGCCAGGACGTTGCGAGTGATCACTTCGGCGATCGCGGTAGCGATGGCGCCGGCAGCAAACGCCAGCGATCCCACGACAATGGCTTTCGCAGCCAGGACGCGCTGTGAGCTGGAAATGGAGGTGGTGCGGATAGACGGGCGGCGGTACTCGGAAGTCGTGACCAGAGCCGCGAGTACGATCACGATTAGGAGGGCGACGATTGTCCCGTCGACGATGCTTGCGCCTGACCAATTGGTGAAGACGATGTCACCAACGAGCGGCGCGATGTCGCCTGATCCGCTGAGAGTGAACGTGTCAGCGGATTGTTGTTGCCAAATCGAATCAGACCGCAGGGAGGGGTAGAACCCCCCAATCGTGTCTCCGGTCCAGGAGCTGTGGGGAATGCCGTCTTGAGTAGATAGGTGGTCGAAGGTCGCCGTGGCAACGCTGGGGGTCCCATTGTTGTCCGCGGCAGCGAAGTGCAACGGGGAGGTGACGAAGAGCCCGATCAGGACAACGTGAGGAAGGCCGGTTAGACGTGCGGTACCGATCTCGGTCCATTTGACGCCGTCGATGGAGTCGTAGCCGGTGATGACATCCCCGATTCGGCCGAGCCGCAGCCACCTGGGAGAGGACGGCCCCACGGCGCCGGTGAGTCCCGGGCTGTCGTGGGTGTAGTTGTACTGCATCCGGACACCGTAAGAGCCGGTGACCATGACAGCCGCATAGTTGGTTCCCTGGTTCGTGGCCGGCTCGAGGATGATTCCTGCCTTGGCCCACGGTGCAAGCCCTGGCTGCTGACTCGTGGAGCTGGCTCCAAAGCCGTTGCCCGAGCTGAACGCTCCCGACAGCGACGCGAGTCTTGTCGTGAGGGTGCCGTCACCGGCGAGTGGTTGGTGTACGAACGTGTAAGTGTCGCTAACCGCTTTGCCGTCTGGACCGATCGACACCGCGGGATTACTCCCGTGGCTTGCCAAGGCGGCGACGGAGGACACGAGCACGGACACGACGGCTACCGCCCAGAGCGAGATCATCCACAAGCGGGCGGCGCGAAAATTGGAGAACTCTGTTCGAAGCAGCTGGACAAACTCGTCACCGCCCATCACCCGCTCGGAACGGTACGGAATCATTTAAGGGCTATCTCTTCGTGTAGCTGGAGCGGACCGGCCGCCTAGGTTAGGCGGCAACCTGCCAGACGCAGCCGTCTGGATCAGTGAAGCGGCCGCCAGCCCGAATTCGTGGATGTCTGGTTTGGCCATTCGCCGAGTTGCTTGGCGAGCGATACCTTGTGTCAACAGGGTTAAGCGATCGCCACGGCGACATCGGTTCTCAGGCGTACGCGACTTGACCGCCGACGGCCAGCAGATAGGCCTCCTCCAAGCTCGGATCGACGGCGACGGCAGACTCGTGCGGTCGTGTTGGACTGACGATGCGGAGGCTGATGCCGTTCAGCTGATTCACCATCGAGCTGACTTGATTGCTCTCCTGCAATCGCGAAGCCGTGGCTTGATCGGTGGTCACGGTCCAAACCGAACCTAGGGCACGACTGAGCAAAGCGCTCGGCGTGGTATCGGCAAGGACACGGCCCGCTTGCAAAACCACCAACCGGCCGGCCACAGCCTCCACGTCGCTGATGATGTGGGTACTCAGCAGCACGATCCGATTGCTGGTAAGGCTGGATAGCAGCGTGCGAAAGCGAACCCGTTCGGCGGGGTCGAGTCCGGCAGTTGGTTCGTCGACGATCAGGAGTTCAGGATCATTGAGTAGAGCCTGTGCGATCCCGATGCGCTGCTTCATTCCACCGGAATAGGCGGGCAGCCTGCGATCGGCCTCTTGCTCCAGGTGGACTATCTCCAGCACCTGGTCGACCCGAGGCTTGATAAGCGAAGAAGGCAGCCCCTTCATAGCGGCGAGATAGCGCAAGAACTGCCGTCCTGTGAATTCCGGGTAGATGCCAAAATCCTGAGGCAGGTAGCCCAACACCATCCGGAGTGCCTCGCCGTCCGCCACGACATCTTGTCCGTTCCAGCGAATGGTTCCTTCGCTCGGTTCGAGGAGGGTGGCGACCATCCGCATCAGCGTCGTCTTGCCAGCGCCGTTGGGCCCGACCAAGCCGAGCATGCCGGGCTCACACCGAAGCGACAGTTCATGCAGCGCCCAGTGTTGCCCATACCGCTTGCTCAAACGATCAATCACCAATTCCATTTCTATTTCTCTCCTTGTGTCAGCGAGCACTAGGCCAGTACGTCGCGAGATCGATTGAACGCGAAGGGCACGATCACCACAACCATCAGGCTCAGGCCGCCCAGCAGCAGATGTGATGCGAACCAGCTTCCGAGCATGGGCGTTTGGTTCTCAATCGCAAGGAAGGCGCCCTGGAATTGAGCCGCACTGGTTGCTGTTTGCAGCAGATTGCTAAACGAGTATTGGGGAAGCATTCCGATGGCAGTAACAGCGCTCGTCGGATCCCAATTGACGTACCAGCTGGGTGGAATCTGATCCCTTACCCCGCTCGGGATGACCAACGAGCCCACGATCCACGAGACCAGGATCACGGCTTTGACCAGGGTGCTCAGTCGGGGCAGCAAGGTGACGATGGCAAATGCGAGGCTTGTGACCAGGACCCCGGCCGGCAGGACCATGCCGACCCAGAGCAGTACCGTCGCGTTGACAGAAGGCAGTGGATACTCCGATACGGTCATGTGCAGCAGCGTGCCCATCCCTAAGATCGCTGCAAGCATCAGGACGGCCAGGCCGAGACTCATGATCAGGCCTACCAGATACCGTCCCCAAACATAGGCCCAGATTGGCAGCGCGGTGGTCATGACTAGTTCGTGCGTACGTCGTTGGACATCGCGCGTCACGCCGTCGGCCGTGATGAAGGGTAAGAGGATAACCAGCAACGTCAGAAAAGTGGGCAGGTTGTGAAGGAGTCCCGCGGGGCTTGTCCCGGCAACGAAGCCGCTGACAGTCAAGCCGCCATTCCTGCTCCCGAAATCGAAATTCGATGGCATGCGCGACGCCCATGTGATCAGGAGCAACAGTGAGAAGAAACCAAGCGCCTCAATCCAAAATATGCGGCTGGCGCTGAATCGTCGCAGTTCCCAGGTCATCACGCGAACCAGCGGACGCATACGTGGGACAGCCTGAGTCTGCTGTCCGGTGGAGTCCACCGAGTTACGGAGCACCTGGTCTTGTCGGGTCGGATTGCCTGCGGAAGCTAGTCGTGTCATGTGATCTCTTACGAGCCAGCCGAGAAAAGGTTCGAGCTCATCAGGACTGTGGCAGCAGGCGAGGCAGGTCGGTGCGCAAGCGCAGCAAGGCAATGATCAGGAGCACCACGCCGATGCAGCCCAGGCCCAACAGCTCAGGCACCAGCAGGAGCGTCTGCAAGCCAGATGTAGCGGTGAGGGTCAGGATCGCCAGCCAGCTCGCATACGCGACCGAGGCAGCTGCCGAGGCCGAGAGGCGCAGTGATAGAAGAAAGGCGAGTCCCACCACTAACAGCAGGGGCATGAGCCAGGACAGCGTCAGCTCCAGCACCTGCCCGGTGTCGCCCAGCCAAAACGCAAGACTCAGGGCGAGGCCGAGGAGGACGTCGTAGCCCAGCACTATCACCAACCGCGCCACAGCTAGTTGCAGGGGGGAGGGCAGGCATGCCAGTTCGAGCTCCAGAGCGCGCACTCCTCTTCCGCGAAACGCAACGAGGGTTCCCAAGAAGGCGAGCAATGGGCCGCTGGCGCGCAGCACCAGTGCCTGATCGACATCGAGTCTGCTCAACGCCACAGCCGCCCCGATCGCCGTGATGAGTGCACTTAGCAGCCAGAATCCCGGGCGGAAGAGACTCACCTGGGCGCGCCCGATTGCCAGCAGAATGGCGACCCGGTCTCGGCTGTGCTCGTGAATGGCCTGCCGCACTGGCGATTGCGCGCGCAGTTCCTTTGCCAGGCGCGCGACCAAGAGCCTTGTGTCCTCGAATGCCGGCTGCGGTGCGGGCCACTCGTGAAGCCGTCCCAGAGCGGGCAGCAGGTCGGCAGCCTCGTTGGGCGTCGCTCCCTGCTCGCGCAGCGCGGCGGTCAATTCCTCTGGGCGCTCAAAAGGCAAAGACGATTGGGGATCGGGCATCTAGCCAACTCCTCGCGACGACTGCGAAAGCACGTTGCGTAAGCGATCGACGCCGACAGACAGTCGGGACTTGACGGTGCCCAGCGGGATCTGGAGCGTTTCAGCGATTTCTTGCAACTTGAGACCTTGATAGAAGCGGAGCACGACCACCACTCGATATTCCTCGCCAAGCCCGGCGACCGCCGCGCGGACCTCCCGACTGCGTTCGGTTGCCAGTGCACGCTCCTCAGGGGACGCCTCGTTGTCAGAAAGGTTCCCTAGTGCATCGGCCTCCTCTCGCGTTCGCGAGCCATAGCGGACAGCAGCTGACTTCAGGTGATCCTTGGCGAGATTTGTGGCAATCGTGTAGACCCAAGGCTTGAAACGCCGATCCGATCGATAGGTCCGCTGCTGGAGCACGCGCAGGAGTGTTTCTTGAACCAGATCTTCGGCAAGCGGGCGGTCGCCGCCGATCAGACGATAGAGATAGCCCAGGAGCATGGCGTGATAACGGCCCACCAACAGCGGTAGGGCTCGTTGGTCGCCCGACATGACAGCTGCCATCAGCTCTTCATCGCTTCTTTCCTGCACGGGACGCGGCTTGTTGACTCCTTCGTTGGGTCTGATCAACCTACGAGCGAGGGCCACAAAAGGTTCGCCCGCGCCGTGATCCTGGCAGGGTGGGAACGCAGGGTCGTCAGGCCGATGGACGCGAGTTGCTGTCGCGGTGAGCCGGATCCGCGTAGCAGCAGAACGTGCCGGTGCACTTGTCTTACTCCTCGCAGTCTTGACGCTGGTCTCATCAGCCACGATGGCGCTCCTTGCCCCAGCAGTCGGTCTTTCCAAGGGCCTGGGCGTGGGACAGATCGTCGCAGCGACGACGGCCACCGCTCTGCTGGCGCTTAGCTTCGCCGCGCTCGCCTTCGCTGTCGGCGCTGCAAGCGGCCGTCGATCAATGGCGATATCGACTGCGTCCGCCCTAGCTTTGGTGGGATTCGTGGTCGAAGGGCTTGCCGCCCAAGTCAAGGGGCTCCAGCCAATCCGTGAGGCATCGCCGTGGCACTGGCTTCTTGGCACCGATCCTCTTCGGAATGGGCTGACATGGCACGCATGGGTCTTGCCCGTGATGGTCAGCCTGGTTCTTTTCGTTATCGGCACACTAGTCTTCGCGCGGCGCGACCTGTCTTGAGGACAATTGCGGCAAGATCAAGCTCAACTCAGTCTCATTCGCCGAATATCCAAGCTGAACCGAACCCAGCTCACGGTTCTCGGCTTCTCGGCGGCAGCATGGGTGGCGGTTGTGGCTATCCTGGCGCTCGCGCCTGACGTCTTCGACCGGGCCCTCAAGCTGCCGTTCGCCGACCGGCGGACGCTGGAGCTTGTCTTCCTCGCGGCGCTTTCGGTCTTTCTGGCAGGCCTTGCCATCGGCGTGATTCGGAGATGGCGCTGGATCTTCTGGCTCATCTTGGTGGCCTTCCTGGCTGGCGTACTGCGGCTGCCGGCGTCTGTACTTGAGCTGGAAGGGGTCCTACCGCTGCAAGGCCCCGCTTGGTATGTGGCGCTTCAGGGCGCCATCGGAATGGTCCAATTTGCGATCGGGCTCGCGATGGTGCGCGGCTATCGCCGCGGCGGGCCCTGGGGGAGCTTCTAGAGCCCGCCGACTCCGACCTCGCCAACCAAAGCATCGGGCGATGTCATCTGACCGACAAACTTCAGGTTTGAATCGAAGGTCGACCGAGATTGCCAGAATGACAGAAGCCAACGTGGACGAATCGGAGAAAGCGCTGCGGCGCCAGATTGGCACCATCGGCACTGTAGCCCGGGTGCTGATCGGCTCCTTGATGCTGTTGTATGGCCTAACCGGAGGGCGCATCGAACTGATGCACGGCACCTTGCAAACAGGCTTCGATCCTTTCTCTGTGGCGATAGGGGTTGTCGCGTTTCCGGCCGTGCTGCTGACGTGGCAGTGGCTTCGCGCCCGCTCTGCCACGACCCGCTATGAAGCAACTGGCCCGCTGGCCACCACCGTCAACATCGCCGTGTTCATTGCGCTGGCCCTGACCCCGCTGTACGCACCACCCATCTCATTCACCAGCAACGCAGCACTCGTCTTTTATGGGGCCTCGATGTTGCTGGCGGCCGCCCGTGGCTACGGAGGCTGCGAGGTGCTCGCCATATCCAACTGGATCCTGGGCAGGGACGACCAGATCGGCTGCCTCGTGCTTAGTCCAATCGACGACTACGAGCGGCGGTCAAAGTCGTCGCACTCGGGTCGTCACTGACGACGGCAAACCGAGTCGTACGGGCGAGGCCGACTTGAGACGGCTCACCGGTGCGCTCCTTGGTAGCGGACACCGGCGAACGTCCGGGGACACAAGGAGTCGGAGCTAGAAAAAGTAGCCTGGCACGATCGTCCTGCCGGGCGTAGGCTAGCCGCGGGTAGGGTCCAGGGCGAGCGCTGACCGGGACGTGCATCTCGGCTCAAGGGGTAGGGCAGTGCCGCCGCCCGCTGCGACTCACCCGCCACATTGGCCGCTGGTCCTCAGTCGGGGTCGGCGGTCAGTGCTTTCCGTCCGGGCAGGCTTCCCATAGCCGCGACTTCCGACCTCATTCCTGTGGCCGCGGGGGCCGCCACCAGAAATGCCTGTGATCGGACGCGTCGCGGGCCCGATCGGCCATCGCAAGAATTACTCCAGCCCCGACTGAGCCGGCGAGCTGGATTGTCTCCTCGATCTCCTCGTCAGTCGCTCCGAGCTTCTTCGCACCTGCGAAGTGGGATACCGCTCAAGGTTCGCAGTGCAAGGCAAGAACCAGCGCCAGATGCATCAGCTCCTTGGTTTTCGCCTCCAGGGCACCTGCCGTGTGGGTCTCCTTGAAGTAATCGGCGTAGCTCTTGCGCGAGTCAAAGTATCGACGGCGAAACTCAGGCATTTCTCACCTCACAAGCATTCGAATGTGTCCGACAACATCACAACCATGGACGGCGGCAGCCGAGGCCAAGACACCGTTATTCACGCCGGAGCCGACTCATCTAAGGAAAGCTCGATCGTCAAGCGATCAGGTGGCAGGCACTCAGCCTCGTTACAGGTCTGATAGCCGACGTTCACCTTGAGCCCGACACTTCCGTACCCTGCCGCAACCTTGACGGCGAATGGGACAAGAACCTCCAGATGTCCGTCGTAAACGTGGAACGCGTCATCGAGACCCTCGATTCTGAACGGACGCGCTGCCGGGTACTCAGCCGAACGTACCTCTAGCTCAGGAACACTCGCTATATCTACAGTCAGAGGGATGTAGCCATCAGGAATCGGACGGCCGTAGATGTGCCAACCCGCCCCGATGTCAATTACGACGTGTAACCGGCTTTCCTGCCAGCGCACGTAGGTCAGAGAATCCGTGGTGGCGGTCACCGTTATGTGGCTCCCCACTTGAGTGTGATGTGGACCAGCCGGAGCCAATGTCAAGCCGAGCGCCTCATCGAGGAGCTTCAGCGGACCGACGCGGGCGCGGTAGTTCTCTCCAATCCACTTCTCGACGACGCACCCGGATTCGTCCAGAACGAACACAGCCGGGTACGCCACACCGAACTGGCTTTCCCGCGCCTGCAACCCAAACTCGGCATGGTGCGCGGCAAGATCGCGATCGAGAAGGCCAAGGTCGGTGATGACCCGACTGCCCACATCTGAGAGCAGTGGAAAGCTGATGTCCTTGGCACTGGCGAACTGGCGCAGCACCTCAGGCGGGTCGTAGCTGATCCCGATCATGCCGATGCCGCGGCGGTCGAGCTCTCCCTGGACCTTCTGCAGCTCAACGAGCTGCGCTTTGCAGTAGGGTCACCAAGCCGCACTCCGATAGAAGACCACCAGGGCACGCCGCCCGCGACGCCAGCGATGCAACCGGACCAAATTTCGGTCGGCGTCGGGAAGCTCGAAGTCCCGAAACTCTTCGCCAATGGCCGGCCCAATCTGGGTGTAGTCGGTGGGGGTCATGGAACGGGCAACCTGGATCGGTAGCCGCCTGTTCCAGTTGATCTTCGCCCGAAGAAGGCAAATGGCAGACTACGCACGGGCCAGGACCGTGAGGTCTGGGTCTAGAGAGAGTCGAGCCTAGCCAGCAGTTCGATCTTGAGAGCGAGGTCTTGGCCGTTCGTGATAACGCAGCGGCGATCGCCGACTCAGCTCGTGGTCGCGCCGAGAAGTTCCTCTCGGAGCACTCGCCGAAGCCATGCCTGCCACTCCTCATCGCTCCATCCGCGCCGTTCGGTGAGCTCAACGTACGCCTCGAGCGAGTTGACCACCCGCAGGATGTCGAGAGCCCGGTCTCTGGACAGCCCCTTGCGCAGGGCTCCCAGCTGATGCAGTCGATCGATCAGCGTGCCAAAGAAAATGTCGCGCCGTGCGTCGCGGACTGCAGCTTGTTCAGGGTCATTCGGTAGCGCCGCGCCGAGGCGGGCAATAAACGGACTGACGCGCGCCTTGATCTGGCTGTCGACGTCCACGAAGAGGTTGAGCAGCTTCCGAGGATCGGTTTCCGATCGCAGCTCAGCCGCCCATGGCTGCTCGGCCCATTGCTCGGAAGGGGCGTTGCCCAGGACCACCCGGTCTTGGACCTGCCCCAGAAGGCGTGCCTTGTTGCCGAACGTGAAATACACCGTTTGAACCGCAACCCCAGCCGCGGTCGCCACCTGCTGAATCGTCGTGTCGTCATAGCCCTGCTCCATAAAGAGAGAAAGGGCGGCATCGAGCATGCGGTTCCTGGTGCGGATCGCCTGTTCACGGCGACCCTTCCGGCCCGACTGGGGCTTGACAGCCACATTGAGGACTCTACACTAGAGTAGACTCTAGTAGTTACTACGGTGGTGGGAGGAGATGGAACTGAGCGCTGAAGATGCGGCGACAAAAGAGGAGCTTCTTCTCGAATTGAGAGGTAAGAACACGACCAGAACCATCAAAGAGTTCTCATCGGCCGGCATCAGGCTCGAGAACAATCTGGAGGGAGAGGTCAAGGGCATCTACAACGCGACTTACTACGCCACGATCGACGCCCTGGTGAAGCCGGATGGAACGATCGACTACGAAACTCGACAGATTCACACCACCGACGACGGCGACACCGTGCTCGTGGACTACAAGGGGAAGAGTATTCGAGAGAGCCCCACTCACAACAAGTTCGTGGGCGAGAACACCTTCCAGACCTCATCAAAGAAGCTGGCCTGGCTGAACGGAACTAAGTCTCGCCATGAGGGCGAATACAACCCCGTTACGGGCGAGCAGAACTTTCGGGTATACGCGAAAAGGTAGCCCGAGCCGGATTTGCCTCGTATGGACCTCAGTGTTGTGTCCTAGGTGTGCCTCAAGTCATAAGGAGATTCGAGATGGCAACCGCAACGCAGGTTTCAACCGTAGTTCGTGATCAGCTGGGCGACCACCTGCTGACACCGAAGAACGCAGCCCTGCTCGTGATCGACTACCAGCCGAGCCAGTTGGCGGGAGTACGGTCGATGGATCGCGACCTCCTACTGAAGAACGTGGTTTCGACTGCAAAGATCGCGAAGCTGTTTGGTTTGCCGATCGTCCACTCCACGATCAACGTCAAATCGGGGCGCGGTCAACCCACGCTACCGCCGCTCGCGGAGGTTCTCGCGGGCGACCCGCCAATCGATCGAACGACGACAAATGCGTGGGAAGACGCGAACTTCCTGGATGCGGTTCGGGCGACTAGCCGCCGCAAGCTCCTCATCTGCGCGCTTTGGACGGAGATCTGCATGGCGTTTCCCACCCTCGATGCCCTGCGCGAGGGATACGAGGTCTACCCGGTCGTCGACGCGATCGGCGGCACATCCCGCGAAGCCCACAACGCGGGCTTGCAGCGCGTGGTGCAGGCGGGAGCAATGCCGACCAGCTGGGTGGCGCTGGCGGTGGAGCTGCAGCGTGACTGGGCGCGCCTCGAAACGGTGCAGGAAGTCGTCCAGATCGTTCTCACCGAACGGCTACTCAAGGAGGAATGAAGTGACGACGGCGTCATCGGATCTAAAGGCAAGTGAAGAGGCTCAAGCCAAGGAGGGCGATATGACTGCTCAAAACCAGCTGGAAGAAAACAAGCGGATTGTTCGCGAGTTCATCGAAACGGCGTTCAACAAGCACCAGGCCGATCGCGCTGCGGACTACATGACGTCCGACATCAAATGGCACGGCGGCACCCTGGGAACGGTCGAGGGTCGCGAGAACTTTGCCGGACTCATCGGCGCGATCGTCGCGGCTCTGCCAGATCTCAGCAACGTCGAGCAGGACATCATCGCGGAACGAGACATCGTGTCCGTGCGCGCGGTCGTTGAAGGAACCCACAGGGGCGACCTACTTGGTATTCCCGCGTCGGGCAAGCACGTGCGATGGGACGCGGTCGATGTGTACCGCGTGTCGGACGGAAAAATCGCCGAGGAGTGGGCCGCGGACGACCTTCTTGCCTTCGTCTATGGGGTTGGCGCGTACACCCCGCCGTGGCTCGCGCAGAAGTCGTAGCAAGCAAAAAGGGCAAGACTGTCGAGCCTCGCTGTCATGAGCAGAAGTCGGTTGGAAACAACATTCAGAAGGAGGACACAATGAGTACCACGGACCTGGCGGATCTGGCTGAATTCGCGCCAGTGCCACCTTCAGCTCTGGGCCCGGCTGTCAACGAGCACGGCTACTATGTCGGCCGAGTCGAGAGGAACCTGTACTGGGTAACCGACGGCACATATCAGTCCGCGTTTCTCACTACATCAGACGGCGTCGTCCTGTTCGACGCTCCACCGACGATCGGCAACAACATCAAGAGAGCTGTCGATGAGGTTGCTTCGGCAAACGGGGTCAGCAACAAGATCAGCTATCTCATCTACTCCCACCACCATGCCGACCACGTCGGGGCATCATCGCTGTTCGACAAGAACATGACCCGCATCGGTCACGAGGAGACGCGGCGCTTGCTGCTCCGCGACAACGACCCGGCTCGGCCCGCGAACGAAGAGACGTTTGCCGATCGCCGCACGCTCGAGATTGGCGGCGAGCGGATAGACCTCGCGTGGCATGGGGCAAATCACTCGCCCGACAACATCATCATCCACTTCCCCAACCACGACGCCCTGATGATGATCGACATCGTCAACCCGGGCTGGGTGCCGGTCTACGTCTCCAATCTGACCGAAGACATTCCGGGGTATCTCGAAGCGCCGTCGCATGCCCTCAGCTATTCCTGGACCCACTTCATCGGCGGCCACGTTGGACGATTGGGCACCCGTGACGACATCAAGCTCCATCAGCAGTACATGGCCGACATCGCCGAGAGCTCGAGAAAGGCGATAGATGCCGTCGACCCCAGGCGCTACTACGCGCATTACCGGGAGAACAAGTGGGCGGCCGCGAAGGGCCACCTCGACGAGACCACGCGCCTCGCAGCCGAACCGGTGATCGCGAAGTACAAGGGCGTGCTGGCGGGCGCCGACATCTTCACCGAGAGCACGGCATTCTGGGTCATGGAGTCGATCCGGCTCGACCTCGGCTACGGCTCGCAGGTGCATCCCTGATGGCGAGCCTGCCCATGCGCGACCCGCGACGGAGACCTTGCCCGTCGCTGCCAAATCCGACTCATTGCATTGGACCGCCCGGGCATAGGCCTGTCCGATCCAATGCCTGGTCGGCGAGTGTTGGACTGGGCCAGTGATGTTGAGGAGGTCGCAGATCTGCTTGGCATAGATAACTTCGCGGTGATCGGCTGGTCGGCTGGCGGCTCACACGCACTGGCATGTGCTATCCACTCACCGCAGCGAGTATCTGGCGTCTATCTGGTCACGTCGCACCACGGATGGTTCATTGGGCCCGGAGCCGTTCGACCAGATTATCTGAGGACGGCAGTCAATGACGCTCGCTGTCCGACTGGTCCAGGTCGACGATGGAACCGCGGTGCCGAGACGGCGTAGTTGCCAACGAGTAGCAATCAGTCACCAGCCGTGAGTGCAGTTTTGAACGAAGCGACATCCAACGCAGGTATGGGAAGAGCTGGCCGGTCGATGGCGCGTAGGCCGTCGAGCATGAGGGCCAGATACCGTCGCCACAGTTCAGGACTTTCATCGCTCATTCCGTAGACACTATTGAGCATTGCGAAGATCGGGAGGATGTCCGTGACCGTTACTCCGTCACGGAGGACGCCAGACGCAGTTGCCCGGTCGAACAAAGGAGATAGAACGGCGACGAGTTTCTCAGCGATGCGCTCGTTGAGACCAAAGCCTTCGTGGCCCTGGAACGTCTCACACAAACCGCGATCCTGCGCCTGATTTGCTGCAGTGACCTCAAAGAAGGTCACGATTGCTAGCCACGGGTCTTCGATTTCGAGCGCCGTTTGGACATCGGCTAGGGCAGAATCGACCGCCGCCTCGTACAGGGTCTCGACGATCTCTCGTTTGCTGGTGAAATTTCGGTAGACCGTGCCGACCCCGACTCCAGCATGGTGGGCGATGTTCTCGAGCGTTGCGGAAAGGCCTTGCCGCGCAAACACCTCACGCGCCGCCCTCACAAGGCGCTCGTTATTCAGCGCCGCGTCTTTCCGCTTGGCGCGCGCGAGATGTTCGTCGATGGGCATCAGTTGATTATCGTTTTCGAGGACTTCACCCGCCGACGGGAAAGTCGTTTACCGGACCCTCGTATAGGCACCCATCTGTTCGGCCAGCCGCTCGAGTTCGGCGGACTCCGCGGGCGAGGCGTTGCTGAGGCCGCTGTGTGCGGCCGTCGGGCTGCGCAGGAACCGGCGGAACAGGGCCACGAGTACCCCTTCGGGCAGGATGCGCAACGCGCTAAAGCCACGCGGGACCGGCCGCGTCGGCAGGGCCTCGAGGTTCTGCCTCATGAGCCGGATCATGTCGCGGATCGCGTCCGGGTCGCCGGCGAGAGCCC
>Ga0210394_10005796_pt1 | contig 13688 bp, 16 predicted proteins | sample IncBWC12MmetaG_FD_160121 | JGI IMG/M metagenome (GOLD analysis project Ga0210394, IMG submission 160121) | Forest soil microbial communities from Barre Woods Harvard Forest LTER site, Petersham, Massachusetts, United States - Inc-BW-C-12-M | ecosystem: Environmental > Terrestrial > Soil >...
AGCAGTCCCGCACAATCTCAAGGGAACGGGGATGTTTCTGTTGTTCCCCGCAAGTAATTCCGCGAGCGCTGAGAGCGTTCGGGGCAGTTGAAAGACTCAATTAGGTCTCCTGCCGCGGGACAAACACGACCGACTTGTCTGCGCCGCACTCAAATGTACATCAGCGCAAAGCCGGCTTCTTCGGGCCGATTTTCCTCATCTATATAGTACTGCATCAGTAATATGGACCCGGGCTTTGGCAACAGTTGTGCAACGGTTCGGACGGACAAAGGGCGTAAGTGATTGAAAAGATGGCGGGGACGACGAGACTCGAACTCGCGACCTCTGCCGTGACAGGGCAGCGTTCTAACCAACTGAACTACGTCCCCGCTGATTGTTTCCAATAACTTACGAGCATTTTAGGAATGCGCATAAGTCACTGTGTCACTTTTTGTGTCAGTTTTGGAACCCGCAACGGAGACCTTGCTGCCAGCTTCAATCAGCCGCGTCGCTTCGGCAAGATCGCGCTCGTCGGTAATGTTGTATCGACGAAACACGCTGGCCGTCTTGTGACCGCTGATTTGCATGGCAACTGAATCGTGCACGCCGCGTCTCACCATATTTCGAATCGCCGAGCGCCGAAAATCATGCAGGTTCAACCCGATGTAACGGAGGTAGTCCTTGCCGTCCTTGCGCTTCGCCGGTTCGAATCTTCCGAGATCAGAACTGACACAAAGAGAATACCATTCTTCGCGCGGATCTACCACATGGCTGCCGGCAGGTTCGCGAGTAAAGACGTAGTCCTCGGCCTGCTTGCCGCGCACGCATTCATTCATCAACTGGAAGACTTCCGAAGTCATGCTGATGTTTCTAGGGTCGCCGTTCTTGGTGTCTTCGGCGTCGAGCCTGATCATGCGGTCGATAAGGTCCACCTGGCGCACTCGCAGGTTGAGCAGCTCGCCCTTTCTAAAACCAAAACTGTATGAGCAGGCGATTAGGCAGCGAAGCCATAAATCTTTCGCGTTTGCGGCGAGCTTTTTGTACTCCGGGTCCGTGATAAATCCTTTGCGCGGTGCCGCCTCTTTCAAGCGTTCAGGGAATGCGGGGACCACCGTCACCAATCGAGGAGTGAGCTTGGTTCCCCTAATCAGCATGGCGCGAAGCGTTGCCAATTCTCTGTTGATGGTCCCGTTCGCCATGCCCGCGACGCGTCGTGATTCGATGTACTCCTCTATGAGTGCGGTTGAAACGTCCGGGACGGCGACGGTCGCAAACTTCGGTTTCAAATGATTCCACGCGATTTCTAACCGGCTCGCGTCCGTCTTGCCCTTGTTCTGATAGTTGCGGACGTAGATCGGCCACAAGTCGGCGACGGTGACTTGCTTCGGCTTTTCCGGCCGTGCTTTCCAAGGCTCATACGTGCCGATGTCCACCTGTTTCATAAAATTTAAGCGTCTTCGCACGCACTCTCGCAAATCAGTGACGCCGCTGATGCCTACTCGCCGTCGAGCAATGCTGCCATCTTTGAGCGCGAAACTAGCAATGATGGAGTTTCCACGGTACGTCAATCCACGCGGCAGTTTTTCTTTTTTCGACATGGCTATGCCCCCAATCCATTGGACAACTCCCTGCGAAGCCGGAGTATGTCGCGCTCTGTTTCCAGTCGAGTGATGAAGTCGTCTGCATCCGCTGGCCGGTAGCTGTAAAGCAGGCTGCGGTAGATTCTCGCTAGCACTGCAATTCCTTGTCTTGGTCCTAGAATCTCAATTCGCGGAGCCGACTGGTCGGTCAGTCGAGCTACTAGACTTCCTTCTGATAAACTTTCATGAGCCATGATGCGCACCTCCTTTGTGCGTCTTGTGGTTAGGGGTGCGTCGGTGCAGATACACCCTCGCATCCCGTTTGATTATTTCAAGCCCCTCCAGCGCGTTCGCGCGGCCTTCCTCGCTATCTGTTTCCGGCGCTTGGCGGTCAACGCCTTCTTTCGGGCTTTGCCTCCGGCCTTTGCCAGCTTGCGAAGGTATGCGGCTACGGCGTCTTTGGGCTTCATGGGGATAAGGTATGCTTGCCGGGTAAGTATGTCAAGGCGCGAAATGCAATCATGCGAAATGCAATCATACAGACGAAGAGTAAGATCACGCGCGGCGGAGAAGCCTGTCTCAGGAGGTTGGCTAGCTGATGACTTCGGGTAAGATGAAGAAAAAGAAAACCATATACAAAAAAGCGGCTAAGTCCTTTAGGGCCTCCGGCTCGCGAAACTTCATGAAAATTGCGCAACGTCAGGCAACTCAGAGCTGTTGACGTTAACTCCTTTGATTTCAGCACGATTTTATTTGCGACCAGAGTTTTTCCGACCCTGATAAGTCAAACCGGTAGTTAAGAGTGGCACGCTGCCCTTCAGGGGTGGCTTGCAGATCTTGAGAGGGTTTTGTTACACGCTCTTACTCTAAACCTCCTGTCCCGCCAGCTCCTCGCGTCGATTCGTTTTTCAAAGGTTGCCCTTTTTTTTCTACTTCTCACTTCGTTGGGTGGTCGCGTTTTAGAAACGCTTCCAAGCTGGTCTTCGGGATGAGCGTCTTTCCGCCGATCTTACGGCGCACGAGTTCCTTCCTGCGGAGCAAGTTGAAGATTGTATTGCGCGAGACATTCAAATAGGCGGCTGCCTGCTCCGGAGTCCACAATGCGGGTTCCGGCATCCAGATCGGGTCGGTCGTCGCCAAGCTCATTCGTCGCTCTTCGCATTCGAAAATAGGGTTTTCTCTCGCTCGTCGTACTCGACTTTTCCCCTGGCGGACAGGTACAGATTCTTTATGACATAGCAATTGCCGTGCCCGATGGGGTACCGCTCCGCGCCGAAAATCAATGCTTTCTTCGATTCCATGCTGGTGCTCAAGATCGGCTGAAGCTGCTTTGTAGTTTCGGTGTTTTGCGGCTCTAGCGGCCATGCTCCTGATGGCTGTCCCCTGGTGGGGCAGAGTCTGGTGTACGCGGAGATGGCAGGCCTTTCAGTTCCGCCATTGCTTTTGTGACTGTGCGTCGAGCGTAATCTTGGGGATTGGGTTTGTCGTAGGCGCGGAATTCGGCGATGTTGCGAATGATGTCTTCAGGGATTTCACCACGGGACAGGGCACGTTTGGCGTAAGCCCAATCGCGTTCGGATTGGCTCAATTCCCTGGGCTCTGTTGACGGCAGCCCATTTCGGTGGCCTGCGGATGCCGCGACCCTATCTTGCGGTTGGTTCCATCGGGCAGGTCCCGCGTCTACCGGTTCGGTACGGACTTTGAAATCACGCGGATGGTATGTCTGCCCTGTTTGGGAGTGCACTTTGACGGGGAAGTCTTGTTCGTACTTTCTGTTTGCGAAACCGGGGAGCCGGAGGACTCTTGTGGAATCGGTGGCGGCGGGATCGCCGTCGAACTGTGCCGTTATGGCGTGAAGCATAGATTCGGCTTGGTGTGGCGTCATTCCTTCGACTTTCCAAATGACTTGGAACTTGTCCGGCGAAGTGTTCAAAACGTAGCTCGGCTTTGGCACGAGGTCCGACTGCTCGATGGTAGCTAAGGATTTTGTGCCCTCATGGTCGAGGTCTACGTAGAGATGCCGGATCGCCCAGATGTCATCTTTGGTCCGCGTGTGGCTTTCGGGCTTGAGTGCGTTCATGCCGATGTAGATATCGCAGTTTTCTTTCTCGTTCTTGTAGTGCAGCCAATCCTGAAACGGAATTGCCGCGATTTTGTCTGCTGTACTGATGCGCTGGATGGTTTCGCCGCGGCCGCGCTTTCGGACGAGAACGGCGATGCGGTCCGATGGGTGAAAGTTCGCCCGGATGTAGTCGGGCGCGGTCATCTGTTTCTCGTCTGGATTTTGCATGGGGCTCACGACTGTTCTCCTTCGTTCAGATAGACGATGGAATAATTGAAGAGATCGATGTCGGGGTCGTATCCATTGAGTTCGATTACTTCGGAAATGAATCTGCGTCCCGGCCGGCGTTCGACGTGGATCACGACGTTTAGCGAGTCGCCGATGTTGGTCTTGATGGCGCGATAGGGCAGGTCAATGTCGCTCTGCAGAACGCAGCTCGTGAAGCGGGCTAAGCCTTGCCTTGCAGAGCTTGCGTGAATAGTGGAGAGAGTACCGGCGTGCCCTGTATTAAGCAGTTGGAGCAAATCGAAAGCTTCGCCGCCGCGAATCTCACCAAGCATGATGCGGTCGGGCCGGTGCCGGAGAGCCGCTTTTAGAAGATCTCGGATCTCCACCGCTGGCAGGCCGTTCTGCGCTCGCCGGGATTCGAAGCGAACCAGATTCGGGTGCGCCAGCCGAATCTCCGCCGTATCCTCAATGAGAAGAATTCGTTCATCATGCGAGATACGCCAGGCGAGGATATCGAGCAGCGTGGTTTTCCCCGACCCTGTACCGCCACTGATCAGGATGTTCTTACGCTCAAGGACATAGAGCACGAGACGATTGGCTAATGTTTCGTCGAGGGCTTTGGTCTCGATCAGGTGGTGCATGTCGACGACAAGGTGATTGAACTTGCGAATGGTCAGCGTGACGCCATTCAGGCTGCAAGGTGGAATGACGGCGGCGACGCGGCTGCCATCGGGCAGGCGCGAATCGAGAATGGGTTTTGATTCCGAAATGTCGTCTCCCAGGCGGCGGGCGATGTTTTTCACCGCGATCATCAAGGCTTTCTCGTCTAGAGAAATGCCTTTCTCTTGCTGCAGAAATCCACGCCGTTCGATGAACACCCGGTAAGGACCGTTGATCATGATCTCGCTGACTGACTCGTCGCGAATCAGGTGCTCGATGGGTTTCAGGAATGGAAGAATCATTTCGAAGCCGCTCATTACAAGGCTCCTTGCGCCAGTTGCTTGAAATAGCTTTTGTTGGGATTGTTGAAATAGGGCTTGAGATAGCAAAAGCACGGTGGCATGGGGTTGAGGCCGTCGTATGCGATGACGATGGATTGCGCGTTCTTCAGCTCGGTGAACGTTTTCATGTCGAAACGGTAGTCGGACTGGAGGTAGTAGCTCTTCGAGGCAGTGATGTTGGCCTTGTCGGAGATAGCCTGGCCGGTGAGAAGACTGATTTGCGCGTCGTGGCCGCTCTCGGAAATGTTGTAGCTGATCTTGAGCTGGTCTTCCTTGCCGCAAAGCTCGCTTGCCGTTTTGGCGGAGAAGTCGTCAGATGTTGCAAAGAAGATCTTGGTGCGGAAGGTTTGCATGAGGGTGCGCCAGCTTTCGCCTGGGAGCGTCGATCTCAGCGAGCTGATGCTCTGCGTGGCGACAATGGGAATGCACTTCGGTTGGCGCGATAGGCTAAAGAACTTTTCATCGCCGATCGGCTCGTTTTCGCCGACCGTGGCGAAGTGCTGGTATTCATCGCAGAGAAACAAGACCTGGCGGAAGTACTTGTCGGTGTTGGCCTCGATGGCTGGGATACGGTTCAGGACGGCGCCTTCAAAATCGAGCTTCAGCATCACGCCAAGGGCTTTGGCGAGACCGGGGTTCAAGCCGATGGGGAAATTGAGACAGCAAACCTTGCCGGCTTCGATGAGCCAACTGAAGGAGGGAAGTGGCTTGCCAAAACGGTAGTCGGCGTTGGCTTTGGGGTCGTAGCATTCCGGTGGCGGGCAGAAGGTCCTTTTCACAACCGGGTTGTCATCGAACAGGGAAAGGAAAACGGATATGCCCTCGACGACGGAGGTCCGCAGCTTAGGCTCGATGCGCCGCCAGTCGTTATAGAACCAGCGCTTAACAGCTTGCAGTTGTTCCTGGCGATCGGTATCAACCTTATCGAACCCTGCTTCGCTAAGGCATTCGAAGTCAATGCATTTGCTCTCCAGGAATCGCCTCGCTCCAGGAGTGTCGTTAGCGCGAAACATCTCAAGGGATTCATCCTGAATAAACTCGAAGAGTTTCAGCTCCGAGATATGAGCGCGGCAGTCCGGCGCAGAAACAAGTAGGAAATAGCGCTCTTCGAGACGCCGCTCGGCGTCTTGGATCTTCTTCTCCAGAATATCCGGCGAGATGGCGCACTCGTAGACATCGAAAAGGGTCACGTAGTTATAGGCGATCTTATGCAGGAGGATGATGAACTTGATCAGATTGGTGTAGGCCTGCTGCCAGAACGGTTCTTTGCCCTTGCCGAAGAGGTTGTTTAGGAGCGAAGCGATGCTATACGCCAAGGCGTAAGCATCGAGGTCGTTCTGGAAGGGGTTGTAGCGGTATTGCGAGCCGAGGCCGATCTCGATGTAATCCTCCACTCGTTCGTGTTTTACTAGGATCTCCTTGATTTTCTTGCAGAAGTCACCTTTCACTTCAAGAACGAGGCCGCCGATCCTCTTCTCTTTGTCGTCCGCTTTGTAAGCGAGAATCTGCTCGGCGAAGGGATACATGGAGCAAGTGGTTTTGCCACTCCCAATTGCGCCGAAGATGGCGATTCCAGTGAAGAGCCCGCGTTCTGGAATGATGAGCCAGTAAGGGTCCTTCGCGGGTATGGGTTTACGAGGGTTATGAATCTCGCCGATAACCAACGAGAGGGCGGTGCGCTTGCGCGGGTCGGGATAGGCAGGCAACCGGCCTGGTCGGAGGCGCTTGGGAATCTTGAGAGCAAAGATGTACAGCCCGGAGAACAGAATCGAATAGACGATGTAAGGGGTTGTGTAAAGAAAAAGGACGTAGGTGTATTTGAAGCCCTGAAAGACGGGCCGCGCCCAGAGAAACATGAGTTCGAAGAAGAGGTTGTCCTCGGGGAAGGGCATCCTTATATAAAGGAACAGCCCGGTGGCTGCCGCGAACAGACAGGCCAGGAAGTTCTTGGAGTTCAGGACGCGCTGGATCATGCCATCCTCCGGGCTGTGCCCGCATCGTTCGCTGTCTTAGCTGGTATGGTGGTCTTCCGGCTGGCACGCCACTTTTTGTACTCTGGGTCCCTCGACAAGAGCTTCTTGAGGACGTAATTGGTGACGTGGTCTGGCGTGCATTCGATGAAGCTGGAGTAATCGTCGAGCAGTTCGCTGACAGGCTGTTCGAGCTTGAGCGAGCGGCTGACTAGTTCGGGTGGTCTCTTGATGTAAGCCATTTTCTCCTCCTGTGGTTCCCTTGCTGATTCCGAAATCCTGGACGCGGCCAAATGAGTCACGCGCTGCGCGTGACTGAGGCGGGAGCGACCCCACAGAAGCCGTGACGCACGGTGCGTCAAAGGGTGGGGCCGCTCCCGCCTCATCCGAATTTGGCCGCGTCCTTCCGGGCTTTCTCTTTACGGGGTATCTCGTTTGTTTCCGCGAAGTTCGCTTCAGCCCCGGGCTGAAGCGAATTTTTTTTTGCCCTGAAGTGGGGGGCTGAAGTGCACTTCTACTGATTTGCCGGAGTGCGTTGCCAGGATCGGTTTCTGTTCACCAGGTAGGTTGCGAAGTGAATTTGCTTTTGAGGGTTGGCTTGTGTGAATTCACGCGGAATGGTTTCGTCGTTTATTTCTCCGGAGAGCCATAGCGAGTATAGAGATTCAAAGCGCTCGCCGTGGAAACGACCCGTTGCTTCGTTTAACCATTCGATCTCTGCAGTCGAGAAGAGCCCGTACCGCTTCCTCTCCCATGCTTTTCGTAGCCGGAAATACCGCAGAAGTTCCGTGGAAGTATCGGCCAAGAGAGGAGACTGGACGAGCGTGGAAAAGCGTTCCTCGGCCTGTGTGAAATGGACGGTCGAATTCGCGATGTAAACGAATCGAAAAGCCGCCAGCCACCGGAAGAGCGGATCGTAGGCATTTAGATGATTCGCAAAGCCGGCAAGTCCCGCGTAACCAGGGTCCACATAAGAGAAGGTGACCACAGGTGAGGAGGAGCCTTGCGAGTCGCCAAAGAATAGGGGGTACTTATCCACGAAGTAGCGAAGGGTCGGTTCGGTGCGAGAACCGCCCAGATATGCCTTGGTGGGAAGGCTGCTCTTTGGCACCTTGAGCTGCTCGCAGAAATAGCGCAGCTTATCGTGCTCGGTTTCGAGATAGTCGTACTGTGGATTGGCAAGTATGAAATCGAGGAGGATCAACCTGGTCTTGATGAATTCGACGGAATGCCTGCGCCGGTTACGGAGATTTTCCTTACCGACCTTCGCATAGAGCGGTTTCGAGAAGAGATGGTAGGCGCCGCCTACGCCTTCATACTCGCGCCAGTAGGCGTGCCCCTGGCTTTCGAGTTTCCCGACGAAGTTGTTGGTCCGGTGCCCCCACTTAACGCCACTGAAATCGCGATACTGACGCGGGACGAAATAGCCGGAGTGAGTCGCAACAATATAAAGGAAGCGGGCTTCGATCTCTGTATAGCCGACGGCCTGGAGAGCCGCGATGTCTTGATACCGGATTTTCATAAGGTCAAGATCTCCGCCGTCAGTTCATGTTGCTCGAGAACACGACGCACTCGGTCGGCATCGCTCGACGAGGCATAGAGCGAGAAGCCGGCGCGCGCTTTTTCGGCGATTTGGCGCGGACGGTAGTTCTCGGTGGCGAGTTCCAGGTCCACGCGGCCCATGTCTCCCTCGCGCGTTTCATACTGGATGCGGAGGTCGGGCACGGGAATCTTATTTCCCACAACCTGGAGGCCGTGGCGGGCGGCGATCTCGGGCCGGGACTCGCTGCCGAACCGAGCGAAATCCTGGTTGAGTTTCCTCTTCAATTCGTAATCGAGAACGACGCGGAGGTTCCGGCCGCCCTTGTCGAGGATTTTTCCGGCCTCTTTCTGATAGAGCTGGTAGAGATCTGCATCGTGGTTCGCTTCTTTCGGTTTGACGAAGCCGTGGTAAGTCGATTGACCTTCGGGAACCAGCCGGTTGGCGCGCATCAACCTGTGTCCGTTTTTGGTGAGCGTCAGCAGTTCGTGGGGATTGGCATCTGGCCCCTCGAATGTTCCACGTCGCACGAGCCCTTGCCGGATGAGATTGCGAACGTCTTGCTGCATCCCTTCCCGATCGTCTGGGTAGCTGTACTTGGCGAGGTCGTCTGTGGCGATAACGCGGAACTTAGCGAGATTGCTCAGAGTGTGCATCTGCGACGAACGCAGCTTGTGGGCGCGGTCCCTTTCGTAAAGCACGCGGCTGGAGCCTGGAGAGCGGGCGTCCGTCGGAAGCGGATCGCGTTGCCTTTGAGAGTCCCGGTCGACGTGCATTGGACGGTCTGGGTTTCGGTCCTGTTCCTGATGTCTCGTCTCTTTCGCAGGAGATTGTCCGCGCGTGCCACTTACGGGCTCGCGGGCATCCTCCAGATCCGAGGGTGTGAAGTCACGGGACATGTCAGTGCTGCTCCTCGTCTTGAATTGGGGTTGGTACAGGCGCGTGGCCGGAGACGACTTGCCTGTCCAAGTGCGAGAGCTTGCGGCCAGTGTCTTTGAGGAAGAATTTGCGCTGAATGACGTAGACGGCGGCGAAGACATTTGCAAAGAGGATGGCCATCCATCCCAGAATGAAGGTGCCGTACTGGTGGTAGAGAATGAATCGGTACGGGATAAGGAACTTCAACTCGCCCATCAGCCAGAAGGCCAGGGCAAGAAGAATGGAAATGGTAACGATCAGTGCGTTGGCAATCATTTCAGACCTCCAGAATGGTGTGAGGACTCACGCGAAGTTACGTGAGAGACCTGATGGCTAGCGCCGGACGATTGCGGCAAGGGGCCGGGAGTTGGCCCCTGGGGTGGGAAAACTTCGTAGACATACCTTTCAAGGGCAGCGGCGATGTTGTACGCGAGGGTGATGCTTGGCAGAAAGCGCCCTTTCTCGATGGCGTCGATGCACTGGCGATTGACGCCTACACGTTCCGCGAGATCGGTTTGCGTCCAGTGTTTCGTTTTTCGGAGAAGTTGAACACGGTTTTTCATTTGAATGCCTCGTCTTCACGGAAGTAGGTGATCGTCAACCCCAAAGGGTTGATGGGAATCAATTCATTCGGCACGCGGCTCTTGAAGAGGAAAACGAAGTTGGCGGTATAGAGATCACGCTTCAGTTCACTGTGGTCGGCGGGGGAGTAGTAGACGAGAAAGAAATCGACGCGTGCACGGAATGGCGGAGTCTGCATCTCTTCGAGTGCGACTTTCTTCACTTCTACGTCGGTCTCTGGAGCCGAAGCGTTCGTGAGGAATTTCCTAACGATGTCGCCTTTGCGGTAGGCGTCGAGAATGCCGTCGGCAAGCTTTCCGTCGAGGAAGTAGAGGGACTTCGAAAAGTCATCCTGAATGGTGTAGCGGTTGCGGCGATAGTAGAGGCCGCAGAACTGCGAAAGAAAGTATTTGGCCTCCGCGTCCTGCGGCTTGTACTCAAGGTTGTGATAGTTAATGGCTTCAGCGCGGCCGAGGTCGTCAATGCGGATCACAAGGGGGCGAAAATCTTCAAAGGTTTTGATCGTCTTCAAATCAAGAACCAAGAGGCCCGCAGCAACGACGGAGACAAGCGTCAGAGCGATTTTCAGATATGTGTTCGTCACCATGGGGTCACCGTATTGTTCGAGATAGAGCCGCTTGGCATCGTGGAAAGTACGGTCGTCACTCATGGCAGGAGGCCTCCGACGATGCCGCCCGCAATGCCGGCGGATGACCCGCCGGCAGTGCCGCTGAAGATGTGGTTAGTAAGGGCAGGTATTTTCAGGAGGGCATAGATCGAGGCAAAGAAGGTAATGAAGAGAACGGGGAAGGCTTCAACGAGTTGGACGGTCGAAATGGCCCCCTTCGGCTGAAGGTCCATGATTCCGAGGATTAGATTCGCAATGATGTAAACAACGGCAGCGGCGATGACCTGGTAGAACGCATATTGAATGAAACAGCGAAACCACCCCCAGAACAGCCACTCCATTTTCGGGACGATAAAGAAAGGTATGAAGACCGGACCCACAAGAACACAAACAGCGGTGGCGATAAATCCGAAGGCTATGACGACGATGGCGATGGCTTGAGCTGCAGCAAGCAGGATGATGATGATCACGTAGATGGCCGTTCCCAGGACGTCTGCGATACCGGGGGAGTCCATGCGGGTCTCAAAGTCCGCAATTCTCTCTTCCACGGTTTGAAGTTCGGTCTGATTGATTTTGTTGGCAAGAAACTGGGATTCGTCAGTAATGAGGTTATGGAAACTGGTCCCCACACCCGGAATGGGTGTGCTGTAGTAATTGACCATTGCGAAGCCAAAGCTGACAGTCAGGAGAAGACTTGCGAAGTTATCGAAGTGGAACGCCTGTCTGCCGCCAGCAGATGAGAGAGCCGATTTAACTCCGAACCAAACGACAAGGATTGTGGCGAAGGCGCGGAAGAGGTCTTGCCCCATCGCGTCGAAGAAGCCGAGATTCTGCGTGAGCAGGTTATTGATGGCCTGAAAAACAAACTGCAGGTAGTCCATGGTGATAGCTCCTTCGACGCGACGAGTAGATTGCAGTCCGAGTACTACGGCATCCGGAAGTTCTGAAGTGAACTGGTTAAGGTGCTTGTGACTTGCGAGATGTTTACGGAAAGCTTTGCTTGCCGGGAGATGTCGACGTTGATCGCGTTTGTGGTGGCCTCGCGCTGCTGCTTGGCGAGGATGATTTGCTGCTCGAGCAGCGACGCCAGGAGCTTGTTTGAATCCTGGAGCGTGCGTAGTGTCAGCACTCCCGCGGCGTTGATTTTGTTCAGTACGGAGACTTCGCTATTGAGATCGGAATCGTTTGAGAACGAGTCTTGTTCCAGGTTTGCGGTCTGTGTCTGGATATCCTGGGCGCTGCCCCGGATGGAGCCGATGGTGGCCATTGCGTTCACGTTCGCGCCGTCCGCGAGTTCGACCGATGCGTATTGGGACTGCACGCGGTCCAGCTCAAAAGGATCCATGGCTGAGAGATGATCCGGGCTGTACGGGAGCAGCTGGGTTGTGGACTTCTGGTACCCGGTGTTGATCGTGGAAAACAGGCCGGAGTTGATGCCGCTAATCCAAGAGCCGGTATTCCCGAAGGTGTTCAGCGAAGCCACATTTCGCCATTGCGAAAACACCGCGCGGTAGCGCGCGGGCATGTTTCGGATGAAGGTGGCCATCTGCCTGGCGAGGTTGAGCTGGTTGGTGATCTGGGCGTAGCTCTTTTGCAGTTGATTGAGGTGCTGTTGAAGTTGCTGGTAGCGGAGCAGCGCGTTTTGGTAGTTGGTCGGGTCGTACACGATCCCGCTCCCAAGTTGCGCGGAGGCGGTACCAACGCACAAACCCACGACGAGCACAAAGAGCAAGGCTTTTCTTTTCATCACACTTCCTTCCTTTCTTTCTTGCCTTCAGAGATCGGAAGGCATCTTGTGGTTGAGGTAATCGGGCAATGCGAGATCGCCGGCGAGATAGACTTTGATTCGGTGGCCTTCGCGGATGGTCACCGTGGGCATGATGTTCAAGAACCTCTCGAGGATTTGTGCGGACGACTGCGCGGTGCTTTGCGCGAGTCCCTGGCGCATGAGGTCGGCGCTTGACGCGGTGAGGGAGCCTGCCGTCCCCGTCTCCGCGATGGCGCCGAGAGCACCAACGGCCAGCGACACCCCAAAGATGCGGAGGTAGTGGTTGTTGACCTGATCCCGCAGCCCGGTGTCGCCGATCTGGTTGAGCCCCTTAAATTGATCGAGGCTGACGGAATACCCGTCCGGCATGAGCATGCGATGAAACACAACCGCTAGACGTGTCTGGCCGAAGGTGTCCACCTTCTTCGTTTCACCCAGCAACTTCGCGCCTGCGGGGATCAGTAGATGCTGGCGGTCGTTGGAATAAACATCGGTTGAGAGCAGGCACTCAACGGGACCTGCGAAGCCTCCGTCGAGCCGGTTGATCAGAACGGTTTCGAGAATAGTTCCTTCGAACAGTACGTAGGTCTTTCCTACCGCCGCATTGTCCACGTCAGCGGATGCGGCGGCAGGTCTTTTTGTTTCCTCCGTTCGATCCTTGGTCGTTTCCGCGGAAGCAGTTTGCGTCGGCGGGAACGACGGAACGCCCGGCACCGGAGAAGCCGGGTTTGGCTGCGTCTCTTTCAGAAGTTGCGCCATCTGTCCCGTATCCGGCCCTGAAGGGACCGAAGCGGGAGCGGCGAGAGCGGGTTCGGTTGCCGGGGACGGAGCACTCGCCGGAGGTTTGCGGTAACTCAGAGCCACGTTGCTGGCGAAAAGCGACACATAGGCACGTCTCTTCCGCTCCGCCTGGATCGGGTCTTCGTCCGGCCGAGCCCGGTCCGTGCCACCGGCACCCGGTTGTTGAGACTGGGCGTCATGCGTGGCGGTACCGAGTTGCCGGGTCTGCTGCGCAAGTGCGGCCTGCGCGACAAGTTGCTGGCGCTGCAAGTCCTGAATGCGGTTCTGCATTTCGGCGATTTTGGTTTCGTTGACTTCGAGCGGTGCCTCTACGGGCACGGCGGACGGCGCCGCTTTGGCTGGCGCCGCGGGCTTCTTGCCCCCGGTCAGCCACATGATGGCGACCATGGAAAACGCCAGCCCCATGTAAAGCCATGATTGGACGTTCTTGGGCATAAGGCCTTTGGGTTTCGGTGCTTTTTCTTGGACCTCGGTGGGTTGATTTGGTTGGTTCATTGTTTTCCCCTCAGTTCCCGACCACACGCCGCGAAAAATTCAGCTTCTTCTTGCCGATAGCCAGGTAGCCGGTGTCGATGACCTTGGGTGCGATGTACACGCCGTTTTCGAACTGGAAAGAGATCAAGTTCGGCTTGCCGTCCTTGATTTCATGGAG
>Ga0210394_10005797_pt1 | contig 13687 bp, 10 predicted proteins | sample IncBWC12MmetaG_FD_160121 | JGI IMG/M metagenome (GOLD analysis project Ga0210394, IMG submission 160121) | Forest soil microbial communities from Barre Woods Harvard Forest LTER site, Petersham, Massachusetts, United States - Inc-BW-C-12-M | ecosystem: Environmental > Terrestrial > Soil >...
CGATCAGAACACGGTTGCGCATAGGCTTGGGATGAGTATAGACGGAGGCGTGCGCCAAGCGGAAAAGGGCTTCATGCCAACGGCGTGCGGTTGAGTGCGGCGATCTATGTGTTACCAGCTTGCCCAGCCGACTCCCGGGATCTGCTTCCTGCCCGATCCATCGCTGTACTCCGTGTTCATGCCGAATGACGGAGGTGGATATGGATACATGTTGGCGAGCACAATCGCCTGGCCGTTCGGAGCCACGCCAACGAGTTTGTCGCCGGGCATGCCGATTTCCACCGCACTTGTGCCATCGGGATTCGCCTTCTACATCGACCACAAACCGAAATCTTTGGTGTACAGAATTGTCGTGCCATCGGGGCTGAAATGCAGGGGACCGCTTTGGGCGTTCATCTCGCTCGGATCCGAGGCCAGCATAACCGGGGCGCCGTTCCAATCTGCATCAGCAATAAACGTGCCCCAAGCGAGGTTGCCCCCCGGCTGACAAGATGATTGCGCAGAAGATTATAGGGCCCAAGGATTTCATCGGAGGGAGCTCCCTTCGTCTTCAGCGGTTTTTCGGCAAACAGGTTAGCTCCTTGTGCGGGACTTGCCGATGACAGCGATCACAGATGGTGACACTCTTTGAAGTTGCAACCGCTACTGCTGTTTCAGCCCAACGGCGTGCACGTAGCCGTCGTTGATCCGCTCGCTGGAGAACCTGACCTTGCTGAGGAGATCGTCGAAGATGGCCTGCGCGTCTTCCGGTGAAGGCCGCACAGCAATGCGCTTCTCGGCGTTCGCAGTGCCGGCCGGCATGGCGGCGAGAGCCACGACCGAATTCCATTTTAACGGCTGATCGAATGTGACCACGCTCGAAGTGGCGTCCATCTTCTTGTAGGGCCAGAAGCACCAGCCGACGCGGTTGTCTTCCAACGTCTTTGTGAATGCGGCGATCCACTCGTCTTTGTTCTCGCCCGATTCGCCCAGCCAGAGCGGCACATGATATTTGTCCCGGAAATCGAGATATTCGCGGATCGCGCTGACGTCAGGGGCAGTCCAGTACTTGTGGAAGGTATACATGACGTTGGAGTCGAACGGAGGCGCGAACACTTTGAAGTTGCTGTCCCACTGCGCGCCTCCGAGGATGAGCACGTGGTTGCGATCCACCTGGCGAATGGCCGCGCTGATCTTGCGATAGACCGGCTCCAGGTCCTGGTCGTAGCGCCGCAGTTGCGGATAGTGGGGAACCGGCTCATTCAGCAGGTCGTAGCCAAGGACGATCGGTTCCTTGCTGTAATGCGCGGCGATGCGGCGCCAGAGAGCGATGGTGTGGTTCTGGGCTTCGGGACTCGAATAGAGCCACGGATAACCATCACTATCGTCGATGTTGGTGCCGGTCTGGCCGCCCGGCGCGCAATGCAGGTCGATGATCACGTAGATGCCGTCTTTGCGCGCCCACTGCACCAGGTGATCGAGCAGCCGGAAGCCCTCGGCGTCGTCGCTGTCGAAGAACTTCCAATGAATCGGAACGCGGACGGAGTTGAAGCCCATCCGCTTCAGCCGATCGATATCGGGCTCGGTGATGTACGCTTCGCGCCACGCCCGCCAGAACGCATCAGCTCTCTCCGGCCCAATCAGTTCCCGCGTCAGGTCCTCGATCTCGCGGGGCGATTGCGCGCCGTCTTTGAAGTGAAACATGTAGCCTTCCGGCTCGAACCAGTTTCCCAGGTTGATGCCGCGAAGCATCAGTGGTTTTCCGCTGCCGTCAACCAAATCCGGTCCGGCCGTGTGGACGAATCCACGTTGTGCGAAGAGCCCGAGGCAAGCCAGAGGAAGTAGCAGAAGGAATCCAAAGCGGAATTTCAGATTGGACATGGCGAGCCGAGTATACATCCGCAGGCAAACCAATTCGGCTCTGCGGTTCGATCAAAAGAAGCGGGCGCGGTCAGGCTGGCGCGCCGCTTCTACGGGCCAGCGGCAATCTTCCGCAGTGAGGCACACAATTCCTGCCACAAATTAGGGTGCGGATCCGTGCTCTGACACCTTCAGATGCCGCTCGTCGGCTGGGATAGCGGCGCCTTGTAACCACGGCCCCCATTTTCGCTCACCTGTGATCTTCCAGTTCCTTGATGGCAACGGCAAGCGATCTTATGCAGGCCACAATCGCCGCGATTTGCATATCGACACTGGTTGACAAAGCCATAGCCTGCCCGGCCAAAGGTCCCCCATGAGGCATCGAAATAAGTCCATTCCCGGGCACAGTGATTATGGTCTTTTGGGATGTCAGGGCTACAACCTTGTGAATTTCACCCTCGAGCTTATCTGAAATGGCTCCCATTCGTTCCTTCTCCCTCTGTTCGGTCTGGAATCGGTTTTGGTCGGTCCTTACGCGTTCGGCGGCATGCTTGAGGCCCGAGTTCTGCGTGTACGGAAAAAGAAAAATACAGTTGCAGCGGAGTGTATAGAAATAACAATTGCAGAACAATGGGAATTCTCGTTTGGAGTAGCGTAGGCGAGTTTAATCGGGAGGGGAATCCGCCATGCGGGGGCGGCAATGACCCGTTCGGGTGCGGGATTGACTCTTAGAATGTGCTTTGATGTTTTACCGAGTTTGGATTGTCTAATTCTTCCGTGTTCGCGCTGCCCGCTTGCGCGCTGCTGAAGTGTGATGCCTGGTGTAGGCGGCATTCCGAACCGCTGCATGGCTCTTGCGGACCCGAGCAGGATGCAGGATGGCTCCGATGCTGTGTTCGGCGCCGGACGGATTGTCCATGTACCTGGGGTCGAGCATGGCGATGACCGCCGTGGCCCGCGCCCGGTAGAGCCGCGCCCACTGGCTCTGCACCAGGCTCATTTGCACGCTGCGCCAGTATGCCGCGTCGGCCTTCGCTACCGCAGCGGCTTCCGCTGGGCTCTCATTGCCGCGGTTGATCAGGTCAAGAAACGTGCTGAACTCCTCAAGGTTCACGCCCATCTGATAAACAAGCTGGGTCATGGCCATCTGCTGGCTGGCACTCAGGTGGTCGAAGTTCCGGCAATACGCCTTGGCGTTGTAGATGGATTGAATGATGCCCACCCGCAACAGGGCATTGGCATCCTCATCGGTGATCTGCGGCTCCAGGCTCCAGATCTGGCGGCGGAATCCCTTCTTGTTCCAAGAGCTCAGGCGGTCGTTGAATTCGCCCAGAATGCGCTGCAGCCGGGCCGGGTCAAGCCCCGCAGCCTGCCAGAGTTCCGCTGAAGATGGCTCGAGAAACGGGTGTGCGTTGAGAGCGTCGCGCTGCGGATGCTCACGGGCGGGCAAGTCGAGGCTGAAGCCGGCGCCGATCAGCGGCTGCGCGGTCTTGGGGTCGGGATAGGCCGCAAGAACCCAGCCTTCATGGCGCTTGTCGCGCAGAATCTCCATGAGCCGGTCGACGTCGAACTTAATGTCAGAATGCCTGAACCGGAGCAGCGTTTCCACCGCGGGCGACAGAGCTGGCTGATCGCTGGTCACTTGAACCGCGGCGGCCTGAGCAGCGGCGAGAGGACCACCTGTCCCGTTCGAAGGCAATACTGAGGCTGAGGCCGGGGTCTGGGCGGGAAGGGGTGCAGGCTCCGGCGCATCTTGTCCAAACGCGATGGCGCCCGCGGCCAGAACTCCGCCGGTAAGCAACAAACCTGCTCTAAATAGCTGTAATTTCGCCTTCACTTAGTCCTGATCCCCGCTAAAGAAACCTACCCTTGCCTCCACCGTGCATGAAAATGTGTCGTCGCACAATGCCCGAAATGTGGCATGCATCGAAAGAGTAATTGGCATTTTCACATATTCGGGCGGCATTTGTGATTGATTTCGAGCAAGGCAGACTCGGCTTATTCTGAGATGGATGAAATTCCTGCGGACCGGCCTGGTGTTTGCGGCCCTGATGACTTTGATGCATCCGACCCCTCCCGCCGCTCCCGCTCCGGAGGGAAGCACCGCTCGCGCCCAGGAGCTGATTGAGCAGCTCCATCTCTCGGTCCTGCCGCGCGAATCCGGATACCTGGGGCTGATCGGGCGATCCGCTCAGACCGTGCAGGTCCACGGCCGGGCGCTCGCGGTGCAGAGCCAGGTCTACTACCTGCTCACGCGCGACCGCCCCATCAACTACCTGCACTGGCTTGAGCCTGACGACACACACATCCTCATCGAGGGCGGACCGGTGGACTACTTCATCTTCCATCCCGATGGCCGCGTGGAGAAGTTTGTCCTCGGGCGCAACATCGCCGCCGGAGAGCGCCCGGTGGTCGCCGTTCCGGGAGGCTGCTGGAAGGCGCTGCGGCTCCATGACGGCGCCAACTATGCGCTGATGGCCAATGCACTCTCACCGGAGTTCACGCCGGATCGCGTGCGCATCGGCGAGGGAGAGAACTGGGTGAAGCGATACACGGGAATGGCGGAGTGGGCGACGCCAGAATTCCTCCGCGTCCTGGTTGGGCCGAATTGGAAGCCCCAGTGAAAAGACGGCGGGGTTGTCCGATGGCTTGGGGCAAAGATTCGGACCTGTTTTCCTCAAATAGGCTCGAATTCGCTCCATCCGGTTGACGACTAGAATTGAAATAGAGCCATGCCCGAATTCACCCATCTCCATCTACACACCGAGTATTCGCTTCTGGACGGCGCCTGCGACATCACCAAACTCATTGACCGCGTCGCCGCCCTCGGCCAGAAGTCGGTGGCCATGACCGACCACGGCAACATCTACGGTGCGGTGCACTTTTTCAACGCTGCCAAGGAGAAGGGGATCAAACCCATCCTCGGCTGCGAACTCTACGTGTGCAAGAACGACGACCATCGCGCCCCCGCGCAAGGCGACGACTACAACCACCTGCTGGTGCTGGCCGAAAACGAAGAGGGATATCGCAACCTGATCCGCATCACGTCGGAGGCATCGCTGCACGGCTTTTACCGCAAGCCGCGCGTCAGCAAGGCTTACCTTGCCCAGCATTCGAAGGGCCTGATTGCTTCGTCGGGCTGCCTGTCTGGGGAGCTCTCAGAAGTGCTCAGCGATGGCGACTACGAAAAGGCCAAGGCTGTAGCGCTGCAGTACCAGGACATCTTCGGCCGCGGCAACTTCTATCTTGAAATTCAGGATCAGGGTCTCGAAGCCGAGCGCAAGATTCAGAACGATCTCTTCCGCCTGGAAAGAGAACTCGACATCCCGCTCATTGCCACCAACGATTCGCATTATCTTTGCGGCGAGGACTCCCACGCCCACGATGTGATGCTTTGCGTGCAGACCGGCGCCAAGATCCACGACAAGGACCGCTTCAAGTTCGACTCCGACCAGTTCTTCGTCAAAAGCGCCGACGAAATGGCGCGGCTTTTCCCGGATTCGCCGGGCGTGCTCGCGCGCACCATGGAGATTGCCGAGCGCTGCAACTTCAAGCTGCACCCGGTCGAGAACCCATTCCCGGAATTCGCCGTGCCGCCCGGCCACACCATCGATACTTATTTTGAAGAAGTGTGCCGCGAGGGCTTCAAGAAGCGCCTCGATACGGCCATCCACCACCTGGAAGCCCGCGGCCAGCTTCGTACGCCCGTGCACGAATACGAAGCCCGGTTGAACTACGAGATCGCCATCATCCGCCAGATGAAGTACCCCGGCTACTTCCTCATCGTGTGGGACTTCATCAAGTATGCGCGCGACCATCAAATCCCCGTTGGCCCGGGGCGCGGATCGGGCGCAGGATCGCTGGTGGCGTATTCGATGGAGATCACCAACATCGATCCCATGCAAAACGTGCTTCTCTTCGAGCGCTTCCTCAATCCCGAGCGCGTGTCCATGCCCGATATCGACGTGGATTTCTGCATGAACCGCCGCGGCGAAGTGATCGATTACGTCACCCGCAAGTACGGCCGCGAACAAGTTGCGCAGATCATTACCTTCAACACCATGGCCGCCAAGGCCGCCATCAAGGACTGCGGCCGCGCCCTCGACATGCCCTACGGCGAGGTGGACCGCATCGCCAAGCTCATCCCCGCCACCGTCGGCATGACCATCGACAAAGCGCTCGAAGCTGTGCCCGACTTGCGCAAGATCTACGACAGCGAGGCCCAGGTTCGCGAGCTTATCGATACCGCCAAGAAGCTCGAGGGCCTGGTGCGAGGCTCCGGCGTGCATGCCTCTGCAGTCGTCATTGCACCACGCCCGCTCACCGAGCTTGTCCCCATCGCCAAGACCAAGAACGACGAAATCGTGACTGCCTATGACATGGTTGCGATCGACAAGATGGGCCTGCTCAAGATGGACTTTCTCGGCCTCACCACGCTCACGGTGATCGATGAATGCCTCAAGCTCATCGAGCGCAATCGCGGCGAGAAAGTGGATATTGAGACGATCCCGCTCGACGACGAGGAGACCTACAAGAAGGTCTTTCATTCTGCTCTGACGTCAGGCGTGTTTCAGTTCGAATCAAATGGCATGCGCGACATGTTGCGCCGCTACAAGCCCGACAAGCTTGAAGACCTTACAGCGCTGACGGCCCTCTTTCGTCCAGGCCCGATCCAGGGTGGGATGACTGACGACTTCATTGAGCGCAAGTGGGGCCGGCGCAAGGTCGAATACATGCTCCCCGAGCTCGAAGGCATCCTCAAGGAGACCCTCGGCGTCATCGTCTACCAGGAACAAGTGATGCAGATCGCCAACGTGCTCGCCAGCTATTCGCTCGGCGAAGCCGACCTGCTGCGCCGCGCCATGGGCAAAAAGAAGGCCGAAGAGATGGCCAAGCAGCGCGACCGATTCATGAGCGGTGCCGCTGCGCTCGGCCATCCCAAAGGCATCGCCGGCGAAATCTTTGACCAGATGGAGAAGTTCGCGGGCTACGGCTTCAACAAGTCGCACTCCGCAGCGTACGGCCTGGTCTCTTATCAGACTGCGTATCTCAAGACGCACTACCCGGTCGAGTTCATGGCCGGCCTGCTGTCGTCGGAAACCTCGAAGCCTGAAAACGTCGTCAAGTACATTGCCGAGTGCAAGGAGATGGGCATCGCCGTCGACCCGCCCGACGTGCAGGTCTCCGGCTCGCAGTTCACGCCGCACGGCGATGCGATCCGCTTCGGACTGGCCGCGGTCAAGAACGTCGGCGGCAACGCCATTGAATCCATCTTGAAAGCGCGCGAGGAAGTCGGCGGCCGCTTCACCAGTCTGTGGCAGTTCTGCGAGAGGGTCGATCTGCACGTGATGAACAAGCGTGTGATTGAGTCTCTGATCAAAGCCGGCGCCCTCGACTCGCTCGGCAAGCGCGCCGCCCTATTTGGCGCAGTTGACAGAGCCATTGAGCGCGCCCAGAAAGCGCAGAAAGACGCCGAACATGGCCAGCACGGCCTTTTTGGCCTCTTCGATGAAGCCCCGGCACCCGGTCATAAAGCCGACGATCTTCCGCGCGTGGCTGACTGGGAAGAAGGCATTCGCCTAGCCTACGAGAAGGAAGTCCTGGGCTTCTTCGTCTCCGGCCATCCGCTCGACAAGTACGCTGATAAGATTCGCAACCTCACTGGTGTCATATCGGTCGCCGAAGCGCTCGAGCGCAAGCCACCGGAGCGCACCTGGGGCCGGCAATCCGATCCGGCAGACGAACTGCAGGTCGCCGGCATGCTTCTTGGCGTTCGCGTGCAGAAGAGCAAACGCGACGGCAAGCTCTACGCACAGGGACAGCTTGAAGACGCCACGGGCAAAGTCGAACTCATCTGCTTTTCGCGCGACTACGAACGCCTCTGCGAACAACTCAAGATCGAAGCGCCCGTGCTCATCCGCGGCGTGCTCATGGGCGAAGAAGATTCGGCGCCCAAGATCTCCGTCAGCGCCATTCAGGCGCTCGACGACGTGAAGGTCAAGCTGCCCGGCGGCGTGCGCATTCGCATCAACCTCGATCGCGCCACGGAAGAGACTTTTGCCGCGCTGAAGTCAGCCGCTGACGCCGCACCCGGCCCCGGCAAGGTCATGCTGCATCTCGAACGCAAGGGTGAGTATGCGGTGATCCTCGAGCCCGAGCAAATGTCCGTCGCCGCCGACCGCGGCTGGGTCGAGCGCGTCGAGGAGTTGATTGGGAAGGGAGCTGTGCAACCGGTCGGCTAAGCGCGCTCCGACCCATCGTCGCGCACCACCAGCACACTGAGGAACCGGGGTCCATGCACGCCCTTGATGCGCGTCATTTCTATATCCGCCGTTGCACTTGGCCCTGAGATATAAGTCGCAAGAGGCGGAGGCTCAGCGCATCGGGCAAAGTACTCGGGCAGCGTCTCCACTACCTGGCTTGCGCGCAGCACGCACAGATGCCAGTCAGGCAGCAGCGTGAGCACGCGTCGTCCTTCGGTCAATGAATGGTGCAGCACTATGGTCCCTGACTCTGCGATACCGCAAAAGGAGGCCGTAACAACACCTTCCACTTGTTCGATCTGTTGGTTGGTCAAGTCATGGTCGATGCGCCATTCCACGCTGCTTGCGAGCCACTGCCGTGGCAGGCCTTCTGGCGCGGCCAGCGTTCGCCTTCCGCTTCCGGCAATCTCCGCAGCGATCGATTCATCGAGCGCTGACTCTCGGCACTCCACCACCGCGGCGTCATATTCGCGTAACCGCTCAACCATGAGCGCCAGCTTCTGGTTCACGTTCATCGATCCGCGCTGCGTGTAGAGCCGCGGCGAGTTCGCGTAGTCGCTCTTCAGTTCGCTCTCAACCGAACCAAGCCCAGCGCGGACTCTTTCCAGCACTAACTCGCGCGATCCCGCCGTCATCGCGCACGCTCCTTCCCGCGCTTCTCCCACCATTCGCGAAAAGTCTCGCGCGGTAATCCGCGCAAGTCGCGTGTCATTGTCCAGCGCCCGCCTACTCCCGGTAGTTTGTGAATCCATCCGTCTCGGCCCGTGAACGGCCACAGCGCGATCCGCGCCATGCGCTGGGCCGCCTTGAATCGCCCCGCGTTCGCGAACGCTCCATTCGCCATCCGCATCCCCAGATAGATCGGATCGAAGAATCTGCGCTCGCTCTCCCGCTCACGATCCGTCACCTGTGCGCGCAGCTCGATCAGCACCTCGGGGATATTGATCTTTACCGGGCAAACGTCATAGCACGCGCCGCAAAGCGAACTCGCGTAGGGCAGCGTCTCGGCATGTTCCAGCTTCATCAGTTGGGGCGTCAGAATCGCTCCAATCGGACCCGGATACACGGAGCCGTACGCATGACCGCCCGTCTGGCGATACACAGGGCACGTGTTCATGCATGCGCCACAGCGAATGCATTTCAGCGTTTGCCGCTCCTTCTCGCGCCCCAGCATCGCTGAACGTCCGTTGTCCAGCAGCACCACGTGAAACCGCTGCGGTCCGTCGCCCGGCGTTACGCCCGTCCATATTGAGGTGTAGGGATTCATGCGCTCGCCCGTTGCCGAGCGAGCCAGCACCTGCAGCATCACTTCGAGGTCGCGGTAGCGTGGCACCACCTTCTCAATTCCCGCCAGCGTGATCATGGTTCGCGGCAGCGTCAGGCACATGCGCCCGTTGCCCTCTGACTCCACCACCGACACCCCGCCCGTCTCTGCAATCAGAAAATTCGCGCCGCCGATCGCCGTCGGTACGCTCAGAAACTTTGCTCTCAAGTAGGTTCGCGCGGCGGCGGTCAATGCCTGCGGATCGTCCTGCAAGTCCTCCAATCCCATGCGCCGCCTAAAGATCTCCCGCACCTGACTTCGATTTACGTGCAGCGCCGGCACCACCACGTGCGATGGCTCATCCTCGCCCAGTTGTAGAATCAACTCCGCCAAATCAGTCTCGATCGCGCGGATTCCGGCCTGCTCCAAAGCCGGGTTCAACTGGATCTCCACCGAAGTCATTGTCTTGATCTTGATGACCTCAGTTGCGTTCTCTTCCCGCAACAGGGCAAGAATGATGGCACGCGCCTCTGCGCCATCCGAGGCCCAGTGCACCACCCCGCCTGAGGCTGTGCAGCGCTGCTCGAATTGTTCCAGGTACTCTGCCAGATGCTCCAGCACATGCGCACGCAGCGCTGATGCGGCATCGCGCAGTTCAAGCCAATCGGTCTTCTCTGCCACCAGCCGGTTGCGCTTGCCCTGGATTACGTCGGTCGCATGCGCCACGTTCTTGCGCAGTTGCGCATTGCGCAGCACCGGCAGCGCCGCTTCGGGAAACGGCGCGGCAGTCCGCGGGTCAAGGACCGGATGGCTTTCGCGGACGGGGTGGTTCATGCCAGCCCTTCAGCCGGCAGCTCTTCCGTGCTTGCCAGGATCTCCGCCATGTGGATGGTTCGCATCGGTGCAAACTCCCTGTGCAGAGCGCCGCCCAAGTGCATCAGGCAGCTGTTGTCCAGCGCCGTGCAAAACTCCGCGCGTGTCGATCGCACGTCCTGCAGCTTTGCCGTAAGCATCGCCGACGACACTTCGGCATTCTTCACGCTGAACGTGCCGCCGAACCCGCAGCATCGATCGAGATTGTCGAGACTCGCCAGGTCCAGACCACGCACGTTCTTCAGCAAACGGAACGGCCGGTCTCCAAGGCGCAGCGCTCGTAGTCCATGACAGCTCGCGTGATAGGTCACCCGGTGCGGAAAGTACGCACCCACATCCTCCACGCCCAGCTTGTCGATAAGAAACTCGCTCAACTCATGCACTCGCGGCAGCAACCCCTTGAATTCGCAGCGCAGTGTTTCATTTCCCAGGTCATCGATCAGGCTGGGGTACTGATCCCGGATCATCGCCGCGCACGACGAAGACGGAATCACAACCGATTCCGCATCCGCGTACAGCTTTACAAATTGTTTAGCCTGCGAAAACGCTTCTCCGCGAAACCCGGTGTTCGCGTGCATCTGGCCGCAACAAGTCTGCGCCGGTCTGAATTCAACCTCCACGCCCAGTCGCTCAAGCAGCCGCACGACGGCGCGCCCCGTTTCCGGAAACAGCGTGTCGTTATAGCAAGTAATAAAGAGACTCGTTCGCATGGCCGCTACCATTCTCGCAGACCGCCGTCAAAAAGAATATTGTTCATCATTTGGAATGCACCAGGTTCTGGCGTTCGTCGGTTCCGTCTATGCTGGTAATCGAACTCCGATGACTACCGAGGCCGACGCTAGAGGTGTTCAAACAGGAACCCTAGATTGCGCCGGCCTACAATTCCTGATCGGCAGTCGGTTAATATAGCCTATCCACGGCAGCGGTCGTTGCTTCGCATCTCATACTTAGGGCTTAATAGAAAGGTCAGGGAACTAGACCATGCACGCCCCACGCTTGCTCTCGCCTATAGTCCTTGCGTCCGCATTGGTGACCACTGCGCTTCTGGGCCATACAGCCAATGCGCAATCCTCGGTGATCGCGCCCCGCGTCGCCGGGCCAATTGATGAATCGTCCCTAACCACGTTGCGGGGCAATGTGCCCCCAAAAGCCCGGCCTCAGTTCGACAAGGGGGAAGAGGCTCCCTCCACCGAACTGACATTCGTGCGCCTGGTACTCTCCCGTTCCCCTGTGCAGGAAGCCGACCTTGACCGCTTCATGGCCCAGCAGTTAGATAAGTCCTCGCCGAACTACCGCCATTGGCTCACACCCGGGGAGTTCGGAAAGCTCTATGGCCCCGCGGACTCCGATATCGCAGCCATCGTCGCCTGGCTGCAGTCGCACGGGCTCAAAGTCGAGCCGGTCTCCACCGGCCGAACCAACATCGCTTTTTCAGGGACCGTCTCCCAGGTTGAAGAGGCGCTCCACACATCCATCCATTCCTTCGACGCCCACGGCGAGCGGTTCCTATCCAACATCACCGACCCGCGCATTCCATCGGCGCTTGCTCCGGTTATCAGCGGCGTCGCGCAGCTAAACACTATCCGCCCCAAACCCTACAATGTGCCCGGCAGGGCCGGCCAACTCGACCCCGCAACTCATCGGCTAGTGCCTGTCGATACCCTCTCCGCGGGCCCCACACCTGAGCTCACCACCGGCACCGCGCCCCCCTACAGCCTCTTCCTGGTCCCCGCTGACGCCGCCACGATTTACGACACCCCCAACAGCCTCAATGCCAACTTCGCCTCCGGCACCAGCTATAACGGGTCCGGCGTCACCATCGGCATCGGCGGAGACGCCCTCATCCAGGCCGCCACGGTGGTCAATTACCGCACTAAGTTTCTCAATGACATTACGCCCCCCAACATCTCCAACGTCGCCCCGGCAGGCGTGGCCGGCGCGGACACCGACGAAGGCTATCTCGATGTGGAGATTTCCGGCGGCCTCGCTCCCGGCGCAAGCATTTTTTTCTACACCTCGCAAAACCTCCAGAACGCCATCGAGCAGGCTCTGACCGACAACAAGGTGGATATCTTCAGCCTTAGCTTCGGCGCTTGCGAACTCTCCCTCGGCACCTCCGGCAACAGCCTCCTCAACGGCTACTGGAAGCAGGCCGCGGCGCAAGGCATCGCCGTAGTTGTATCGACTGGAGACAGCGGGTCAGCCGGCTGCGATGGCAGCCCGGAGACATCGGCCATCAACGGCCAGCAGGTGAGCGGCTATGCCTCCACGCCCTACAACATTGCCGTCGGGGGCACTGACTACTACAGCCTAATCACCGGCTTCACCACTTACGTCAACACCACCAATGGAAACCTGTACGGCACCGCCAAGGGCTATATACCTGAGTCCACCTGGAACATGTCCACAACCAACAACACAACCGTCAGCGCCAACATCCCCGCACAGAACCCGCTTAAAAACAACGCCACCAATATTGTGGCGGGCGGCGGAGGTGTCAGCGCCTGCTCCACCAACACCACCACCATCAGCACCCTGGGCACCTGCACCAGCGGTTACGCCAAACCAAGCTGGCAGCGCGGAGCCGGCGTCCCTTCCGACGTCATGCGCGACCTACCCGACGTTTCGCTCTTTGCCGGTGCCGGCGGGGACGGAGCCGCCTGGCTCGTCTGCACCGACGACACCTTCACCCAGGGCGGAAATACCTTGACTGGTAACTGCGCGGGCTCTCCGTTCTCCTTCTACGGCTTTGGCGGTACTTCCACTTCAGCCCCTGCATTCGCCGGCATGCTGGCTCTCTTGCAGCAAAAAGTCGGAGGCCGCATCGGCAGCTTGGCCATCCAGACCCTCTACGACCTGTTCAATGGTTCGCAAGCCAACAGCGTTTTTCACGACGTCGCCGTAGGGAACAACTCCGTGGTCTGCACTGCCAGCTCACCCAATTGCGTCAAGAACGCCGCCGGCAACAACTTCCTCTCTGGCTACGACAGCAACGCCGGATACGACCTCGCCACCGGCATGGGCAGCGTAGACGCCACGCAACTGATCACGAACTGGGCCACCGCTACGGGAGGTGGTTCGGCCACCATCACAGTCACGCCGTCCGCCACCACCGTGACCTCCCTGCAGAGCCTCACCGTCGCGGTTACGGTCGCCGGCTCCGGCGGCCTCGGCACCCCAACCGGCACCGTCACTCTGGCCGGAGGAGGCTTTAGTTCTCCGCCAACCACGCTGGATGCCACCGGAGCCACTTCGTTCAGCATTTCCGCCGGCACCCTGCAGTCGGGACCGATAGCCCTGGTTGCCACCTACAGCGGCGATCCTAGTTACGCAACCACCAGCGGACAAGCCGTTGTCACGGTAACGGTTGTCAACTACACCATCACGGCCACGACTCCAGCCGCCGTTGCCCCCGGAAACTCCGCCAGCTCCACTCTTACCATCAACA
>Ga0210394_10005798_pt1 | contig 13686 bp, 10 predicted proteins | sample IncBWC12MmetaG_FD_160121 | JGI IMG/M metagenome (GOLD analysis project Ga0210394, IMG submission 160121) | Forest soil microbial communities from Barre Woods Harvard Forest LTER site, Petersham, Massachusetts, United States - Inc-BW-C-12-M | ecosystem: Environmental > Terrestrial > Soil >...
GACGGTCAGCTTTTCCTTGGTTACCCCTCTTGGCCACTGGTCAAAAGGCTTGAGCGGCGCGAACAACTCGACATTGGAAAATGGCGAAGCGTCGCTGCCGTCGTCCGGCCGGCCATGCTGCGAAACCACCGTGATCACCTCGGGATGCCGCACTAGAATCTCCCGCATTTTTCTCGAGGCCGCCTCGCCGTCTTCCAGCGAAAGCGTGGTCGGCATGGAAGCACGAATCCAAAAATTGCCTTCTTCCAAATGCGGAAGAAACTCGCTGCCGAGTCGCGGCGCTATCAGGAAGAAGGTCCCAAGGGAAAACGCAATTTCGATCCCCACCACAAGCGCGCGGTGACGCAGCGAAAAATGCAACGTAGGCGTGTAAATCCGATGCAACAGGCGCACAACCCTCGTATCAACTTCCTTTACACGCTCCGGGAGCAGCATCGAAGCAATCACGGGCGTGACGGTGAAGGTTGCCAGCAAAGCCCCGGCCAGCGCGTAGCCATAAGTGCGCGCCATAGGCCCGAAAATCTGCCCCTCGACTCCCTGCATAGTGAACAGCGGCACGAAACCCGCAACGGTGATGAGTGCCGAAAATAGAACCGCCTTGTCCACCTGTATCGCGCTGATCAAAATCAGCCGCAATCGATCCGTCCATCCGTGGCCCGGCGCTAGCTGCTCGCCCTCCGTGTCTTGGGTCGGGTCGGGTCCCCAGTAACCTCCCGCCAGGCGTTGCAGCAGACCCTGCCTTTCCTCCGGGCTTTTCTGAAAATTGCGAAAAACATTTTCGACGAGGATCACCGCCGAATCCACGATGATGCCGAAGTCCACCGCCCCCACCGACAGCAGGTTCGCGCTTTCCCCCATCAGCACCAGCAAAATAGTGGCGAAGAACAGCGCGAACGGGATATTCAATCCAACGATGGTCGCGCTACGGAGATTGCCCAGGAAAATCCATTGAATCAAGAAGACCAGCAAACATCCGAAAATCAGGTTGTGCAGAACCGTGTGCGTAGTTAGGGCGATCAGTGAAGAGCGGTCATAGAAAGGAACAACTTTGACTCCCGGGGGCAGGCTCCCGTCGTGATTCAGCTTAACGATGGCCTGTTCAACCTTGGGAATCATGTCGGCAGTCTGCTCGGTGCGCCGCATTACGACGATCGCTCCAACGACATCATCCTGGTGGTCGCGGCCCAGAATACCGAGTCTCGGCCGGTAGCCGACCGAAACCTTCCCCACATCCTTCACGAATACCGGGACGCCGTTGACTTGATTGAGAACTACATTCTCAATGTCACCAACTTTGTAACCCTGAGCCAGATCGTCGTTGCCGCCATCGTCAATCAGACCGACACCACGAATATTGATGGACTGTTGGCCAATGCGGATTTCGCGCCCGCCCACGTTGATATTCGCGTTTCCCAGCGCGGTCAGGAGTTGCGGCACGGTCACGCTGTAGGCTTCCAGCTTGTGAGGGTCCACCTCGACTTGGAATTCCTTGGTAGGGCCGCCCCAGCTGTTGACGGCTGCAATGCCGGGAATTGTCAATAACCGGCGCGCAACAATCCAGTCCTGAACCGTGCGCAGATTCGTGATTCCGAAATGTGATGGTCCGACTACCTGATAACGATAGATTTCTCCGGTCGAACTATTGGCCTGGATGGAGGGCACCAGATTGCCTGGCAGGCTCACGTTCTGCTGCATCGCAACCGATGCCTGGGCGTAGGCAAAGTTATAGTCCACGCCATACTTGAAGCTGACGCGAACAAAGGACAGCCCGTAGAACGAAGTGGAGCGGATGATGTCAATTCCGGGGGTGGTGTACAGACCAATCTCCATCGGAATCGTGTAGTAGCGTTCCATTTCCTCAGCGGAGAGGCCCGGCGCCTGCGCGGTAATTTCCAGGATGACGGGCGTTGGATTCGGATACGCCTCGATGTTGAGTGCTTTAAACGCGACGATCCCCGCGCCGAGAAACAGTACCACCCCCACCACAACTATGGGGCGGCGGCTGAGACAAAACGCGACTAGAGACTTGAACATGGCTGGTGGTCTTGCGGGGAATGGGGGCAGGGCATTCGCTCTAATCCGTTGGCGGCGCTTGCAGCATGTTACTCAGGAACACGGCCCCGTCGCTCACGGCGAGTTCTCCCGGTTGCAGACCGGCGAGAATCTGAACGCGGCCATCTTTCCGCAGACCAGTCTTGACGACTCTTTGCACAAAATGGCGGCGGTCGGAGGTCACCCAAGCGGTCATGGTCCCGTCGGCTTCGCGCACCACGCCGTTCACTGCTAGTGCCGTAGCCTCCACGGGATCATGAACACGAATGAGGAAGTTCGCGAGCATTCCCGGACGCAGTTCGTTCCGGGGATCCGTGATCTCGGAACGGATCGTTGCTCGATGAGTGTCCGGATCAACCGTCGCGTAAATTTTGGAAATTTTACCCTGAAATACCCGATCCGCGTAAGCCGTCACCTTGACTTGAACCAGCTGTCCCAAATGAAAAAGGGGAATGTCCGTCTCAACTACATCTGCGAGCATCCATTTGATCGAAACCTTCGTGACGGTGTAAGGTGCCGGTGGATTTCCCGGCTGCACCAACAACCCTGGCGGTCCATCGAATGATGTGACCTGCCCGGCTATGGGGCTGCGCACGACGAGAACGGGATCGATCTTGCGCGAGGCAATCATTTGATCAATTTCAGCGTCGGTCTTGCCGAAGACACGCACTGCGTCCCGTGCGGCCCGGAGAGACCCCTCAGCGGTTTGTTGATCCGAAGTGGCTTGTTCCAACTCGCGCTCGGACACCCCGTTTGCTCCATTAAGACTCCTGGCGCGGTCCAGTTCTTTGGCGGTCAATTCCAAAGTTGCCGCGGCACCGATCAGGGTTGACTCGTTTTGAATGAGATCGGGGCTATCGATCGTATAGAGCGGCTGGCCGTTTTGAACTTCTTCACCTAACTCCACGAGGCTCTGAATGATCTTCCCCTGATAAGAAGGGAAGACCTGAACCGAAAGGTCGTCGGCGAAACTGATGTTGCCGACAGCCTCCACCTCCACGGGAAACAGGTAGGTACCCACTGGTTCAATCTTGATTGCGCTGAGTTGGCTCGATGATAGGTCCAGGGCCGGTGCGGACGGAGACGCATTCGAGTTTGCCGATGCCTGCTGCGGCGTCGTCGCGGTTGCACTTTGACCATGACTGCGCGCCGCTACCAGGAGTCCCGTCGCGACAATGATCGTCGCAACCGTTACCAACACCGCAGCAGTTCTCGTACTGACTTGAAGCGGATATTTCATCCTATTCGTTCACCCCTAAAGCGTCTGCGTGAGAATTCGAGCGTCTTCTTAGGTCGTGGCTTTAGCCGCTGAAGCACGGATTTTGTAGTTCTCACGCAGACTCGAAAGCCCCGGGGAAAGAAATCATATCGCCCGTCGCAGTCGGATCCGTGCGGATTTGCCGCGCGACCATCGTGCAGGTGCGCGGCGGGTACGGGCAATCCTGTCTTTTGGGTTGCAGGCGGGTCTTTCGACCCCGGTCAGGCTATCTTCGGGCCGGTTTGACTATCTTCCGGCCATTCGCATCACATCGGGATGGTCTGTGCGACGGAGTTGCGGCAATATCAGTTTGCGGAAAAAGTGGGGTTCCCAGCGGGTCGAAGCTTTAGTCGATCCTGAGAGCCTGCCTGTGGCTGGGTCGAAGGGCTCCGGCAATCCGTGCTTGGCTGGCAATAGCCTTTAGCCCTGAGGAAATGGTCTAGAGCGTTTTTCCGCGAACGGAATGTTGCGCTTGGCAGGTATGGAACTTTCCTTGATCTATCGGCGCGAGAATCGCGTGCGATTTCTAATCGCAGCGGCGATTCTGATTGTGGCCATCGCCACGATTGACTGGCTCACAAAACCATACATATCCATCGGCTTTCTGTATCTGTTCCCCATCATGCTGATCGCGGGATTCCTTCCGCGCTGGCAGATCGTCGCGGTCGCGCTTGTTTGCGCAGTTCTTCAGGAACTGTTCAGCGAACTCCCGTCAGGCGAAGCAATCACCAGATTGCTGATGGCATCCGCTGGCTTTGTCGGAACCGGGCTTTTTGTTTCCGAGATTATTCGTGGCCGACAAATGGCGATGGAACACGCCGAGGAAGTGGAAACCCACAGCAATTTGCGCCAGGAGGCGGAAGAGCAACTTCGCATCCTGGTGGACAGCAGCCCTGCAGCGATCGTCACCATCGACGCTTCCGGAAAAATCCTGCTGGCCAACGCCGCCGCGCAAACTCTGTTTGCGCTGGGAGACACACCCATTGCCGGCCAATCCATCGCCGATTTCTTACCTGCGCTGCAAAGCGCGGTGCAGAAGCAGGGCTCGCGACAGTTTCACACGGAGCTTCGCTGCCGTGGCAAGCGGAAAAACGGAGAAGCGTTTCTCGCGGCCGTCTGGTTTTCGAACTATCCGACCAGTCAAGGACCCAGGCTCGCGGCCATCATCGTTGATCTTTCCGAGGACTTGCGCGACCGCGAGGATTTGAGCCTCGACTATCTGCTGAAGAACACAACAATATTAATGGGCGCCGTCGCGCACGAAATTCGCAATGTCTGCGGCGCCGTCTTAGCCGTCTACAAGAACCTGTCCCGCCTTTCAGCTTTGAAAGACAATGAAGATTTTCGCGCTCTCGGCACCTTGATCGAGGGCTTGGAAAGACTTTCCGAAATGGAGCTGCTCCCTTCGCGCGACCAGCATTCGAGTTCGGTGGAACTAACCAATTTGCTCGACGAACTGCGCGTCCTGATCGAACCATCGTATCGCGAGGCGGGCGCCGGAATTGTGTGGCGCTTGCAAGAGGAGCTTCCGCTCGTGCGCGGGGACCGCTACGGATTGCAGCAAGTGTTCCTCAATCTTGCTCGCAACAGCCAGCGCGCCATGGAATCGACGGAGAGGAAACAGCTCACCATCAGCAGTGACTTGGAATCCAACTCGGTGGTTATTCGCTTTGCGGACACCGGCACCGGAATTTCCTCGCCCTACGAGCTATTCAAGCCATTCCAGCCAGGAGCCAACGCGGCTGCTTTGGGACTATATGTCTCGCGTGCGATTCTGCGAAGCTCCGGGGGCGATCTGCGATTTGAACCGCGGAAAGAAGGCTGTTGTTTTGCGGTTCGTTTGACAACCGTTTGTTACCCGGAAAACGGCGCCGATGAGTAAGGCTTCCGCAAAAAACATCCGCTTGCTGCTGATCGACGACCACGCATTGTTCCGCGAGAGCGTCTCCCGGCTGCTGCAGGCCGAACCGGGATTCGAGGTGGTCGCGGATTGCAGTTCTGGCCTCGCAGGTATGCGAATCATAGAGTCGCGGGAAATTGACATCGTCCTGCTCGACGTTGATCTCGGTCAGGAGCGCGGCACGGACCTGCTGGAGACCCTCCATGCCAGCCACTTTAAAGGAAAGGTGCTGCTGGTAACTGCGGGCGTAAATGAGAATGAAATCCCCGCTCTCATCCGGAAAGGGATCTCCGGAATTTTCTTGAAACACGGTGCCCCATCGCTCTTGGTGCAGGGAATTCGCGAGGTGATGAACGGAAAAGTGCTGTTCGAGCAGCCATTGCTGCAAAGGGCATTCCAAAGCGCGGAGGAGCTCAAAGCCCAGCGCGGCGGAGTTCGCTTTACGGAACGGGAGCGACGGGTGCTTTCGTTTGTGTTCGAAGGTCTGGCGAACAAGCAGATTGGAGATCGCTTGCAGATTTCCGAGAGCGCTGTGAAAGCGTGCCTGCAGCAGCTTTTCACCAAGACCGGCGTCCGAACGCGAAGTCAGTTGGTGCGCATCGCATTGGAAAAATATAAAGACGCTCTCTAGCGCGTCACGCCGCTCTTTTCTTGCGCTCCACGAGTTGCAAAATCAATGGCGTCAGAATCAGCTGCATCGCCAGATCCAGCTTGTTCCCCGGAATCACAATCGAATTCGCGCGCGACATGAAGCTGTGCTGGATCATCGCCAGCAAATAGGAAAAATCAATCCCGCTGGAATTGCGGAAGCGGATCACCACCATGGATTCGTCCGGCGTCGGTATCCAGCGCGCGATGAACGGATTGGAGGTATCCACGGTCGGGATGCGCTGAAAATTGATGTCCGTCACCGAAAATTGCGGGCACATGTAACGCACGTAATCCGGCATCCGGCGCAAAATCGTGTCGGTCACGGCTTCGGTGGAATATCCGCGCGAGGCGCGATCGCGGTGAATCTTCTGAATCCATTCCACATTAATCACCGGCACCACGCCGATTTTCAAATCCGCGTATTTCGCCACGTTCACTTTGTCCGTGACGATCGCTCCGTGCAGCCCCTCGTAAAAAAGCAGGTCGCTTCCTTCCGGAATCGCCTCCCACTCCGTGAATTTCCCGGAGCCCGCGCCAAACTTTTCGGACTCCGCGCTGTCGTGTATGTAGTGCCGCAGGCGCCCCCGGCCGGTCTCGCCGTAGCCGCGGAAAGTAGCTTCCAACTCCTCCAGCAGGTTGGCTTCTTCGCCGAAGTGGCTGAAATGGTGGTCGCCCTGCGCGGCTGCTTCGGCCATCACGCGATGCATTTCGTACCGGTCATAGCGATGGAAGGAATCGCCCTCGAGATAGACGGCCTTCACTTTCTCGCGGCGGAAAATTTGCTCGAACGTATTGCGCACCGATGTGGTGCCTGCGCCGGAGGAGCCGGTAACGGAAATAATTGGATTCCTGGTGGACATGTTCGCAGGCCCCGGTCAGCGTCTCATCAGCCCGCGTGGAAAGAACAGCGGGGCCCGCTCGGCGGAAAACTGCGGGTCGGTGTGATACTGGCTGATGCGCTCCACCGCGGCGCGCGAGCCAAACACGATGGGAGTTCGCGCGTGGAGTTCCCGCGGTTTCACATCCAGGATGCGCTGCACCGTATCGGTGGCGCATCCACCGGCCTGCTCGAGCAGCAGCGCGATCGGATTCGCTTCATACAGCAGGCGCAGCCTGCCGCGGTGGTAGCCGCGCCGCTGATCGCCGGGATACAGGAACACTCCGCCGCGCACCAGAATGCGGTAGGCATCCGCCACCAGCGATGCGATCCAGCGCATGTTGTGGTCCTGCGATAAAGGTCCGTCCGCGCCGCGTATGCAATCGTCCACGTAGGCGCGAATCGAATCGTCCCAATGCCGGTAGTTCGCGGCGTTCACCGCATATTCCGCGGAATCATGCGGCACCGCGAGCCGCGGAATCGCCAGGCGAAATTCCCCAGCGCGTCGATCCAGCGTAAATACCTGTACGCCGTCGCCAATCGTGAGCACCAGAGAGGTTTGCGGCCCGTAGATGAGGAAGCCCGCGGCCACTTGCTCGTGTCCCGGACGCAAAAAATGTTGCGCGGGTTCCAGCGCGTTTTCGACCGCCGGAAAAATCGCGAAGATCGTTCCGATGGATACGTTCGCGTCGATGTTGCTCGAGCCGTCCAGCGGATCGATCGCCACCGCCAGCGGAGCCGTCGCGTCCAGCGCCAGGGGGCGAGCCATCTCCTCGGAAAGGATCGCCGCCACCGGAGCGCTCCGCATTCCTTGCGTGAAGACTTCGTTCGCCAGTACGTCCAGGCGCTTTTGCGCGTCGCCGTCGAAATTTGCTGCGCCGGTCGCCGCCCCCATGCTTCCCGCGATTTGCCCCAGCGCAACGACGTCCGCAATCTGCCTGCTGGCCTTGGCGATCATGCCCAGTAGTTGCAAGGCTGCGCGAAAGTGGGCGTCGTCGCGGCGCTTCGCCGCTTCGCGCAGAAATTTCTCGAGCGTCATCTCGCGCGCAATTTTTGCTGGCGATTTCTCGACGGAGCGCGAGGGCAACGCGCTGTCAGCTCGTCGGATGGGCGAGGCATTTGGTAGCGACATTGCTAAACGCTAGCAGCCGCCCGCTACAAATAAAACTGAATATAATTGCACACACACTTAGAAAAACTGAATGTTGAAGCAGTCTCACCGAGTGCCGCGTCTCGTGAAGCACGCGAAGGGGCGCGCCATGCCGGGCCCGCGTAAGTTCAGCCGCGCCTGCCATTACTCGGTAGCGGCGCTGCTTGTCTCGCCCGTATGAATCGTGGCGTCGTACCCAGCCTGGTTCTCGCGGCACAGCCCTCCGGATGTGCGGCTGGATTGCTGCCACCGCGTCCTTGCTTTCCCAATGGGCTTGCAACGGCGTCCGCCGAGCAACGCGGCGCAAAATTCAGGCAGGATCTTTCGCTATCTGAGACTGCAAAGCAGCGAAGGATACATAACCGTCCGGCCACTCCCACCCCGCCAGATGCCGATGCGGCCGCCCCGGCTCGCCCAGATCGGAAATCACCGAACTCGCACCGCTGAAATCGTCGTCGGCGGTGTAAATGCCCGGTGTCACCACCACTGGCAGTCCCGCCCCGCGTGCCGCGTTCGCGCCATGCGCGGAATCCTCAAACGCGACGCAACTTGCAACCGGCAATCTGAGCTTGCGCAGCGCGGTCTCGAACACTTCGGGATCGGGTTTCTTCGCGCGGACCTCACCCCCGGCAACGATGGCATCGAACAGCGACGCACCTCGCGCAGGCAAAGTATGCCGCAGCAGCACCTCCACATTGTCGCGGTGCGTGGTCGTCGCGATAGCCAGACGCGCCCCCGCGGCCTTGGCCTCTGCAAGCAGTCGCGCGACTCCCAGGTTCAATTCGACGGCTCCGGCCAGTATCGCGGCGGAATATTGCTTCGTCTTGAAATCGTAAATCTCCGGAATCTTTTCGCGCACCGCAGCCAGATCCGGCGCGTGCCATTTCGTAAGGTAGTAAAGAATCCGTTCCTTCCCGCCAGTGATCTGCAAGAGTTCCTTGTAAAGCGGCCGCTCCCACCTCCACCGCAATCCGAACGAGGCGAACGCCTCATTAAATGCCTGCCGGTGCACCTCTTCCGTTTCGGCGAGCGTGCCGTCCACATCGAATATCAGAGCTTGCAAAGGAGGCATACCGTCCTCAGAGAATCCCAGCTAGCGCGCCAGCACCACAGGGTACTTGAATCTACCGGCTACGGTCCGTCTTTGTGAATCGCGCTACGGGCGATTCATCCTGAGGTTCGGTGGTGCCGAATCGAAGGGTAGCGGCCGCCTTCCGGCGGGCGCAGTGACCGATGTCCCGGCGCACGCGAACTGATTTGCTCGACCGTACGTTCGGCGGGACGCATCGCAGGTGGGTCTGTCGTTGGTAGGGGCGCGGCATGCCGTGCCCGCCGCAGCAACAACGCAATCAATCAAAAGTTTCCTCGGATTCATCGCTGAGCGGAGAACTGGCCGCCGATTGCTGGCCAAACACGCGGCTGGCCAGCAAATCAGGAGCCTCGATCGTCATCAGATCGTCCGTCGTGATTTTCGCGCCGCCCGCGGAGCGCACGATGCGATTGGCCTGGCGCAAGCGCGCGCGATCCAGCGCATTACGGATCGAGCGCGCATTCGAGAAATGCGGCAACAACTTCCGCGCGGTGATATAACGCTTGAGCGCCTCCCGCCCGCTCGCGCTCAATTTGTAATTCTGCTTCGCCAGAATCATTTCGCCGATCTCGAGCAATTCGCCTTCCGCATAATCCGGAAAATCAATGTGATGAGCGATCCTGGAGCGAAAACCCGGATTGCTGCTGAAAAATTTCTCCATGCGGTCGGCATAACCCGCCAGAATCACGACCAAATCCTCCCGCTGGTTCTCCATCACCTGCAGCAGAATCTCGATCGCCTCCTGCCCGTAATCGCGTTCATTCTCAGCGCGATAAAGATAGTAGGCCTCATCAATGAACAGCACTCCGCCCATGGCCTTCTTCAAAATTTCCTTGGTCTTCGGCGCGGTGTGCCCGATGTATTGCCCTACCAGGTCGTCGCGCGTCACCGAAACCAGATGGCCTTTGCGCACGAAACCCAGCCGGTGGAGTATGTGCGCCATGCGCAGCGCCACGGTGGTCTTGCCCGTGCCGGGATTTCCGGTGAAGGACATATGCAGCGTCGGCGCCTCGCTCGATAATCCCAACTTGCGCCGCACACGCTCCACCAGCAGCAGCGCCGCGATCTCGCGTATGCGCGTTTTCACTGGAGCAAGGCCGATCAGTTCCTCGTCGAGCTCCTGCAGCACATCCTCGATGCCCGCTTCCGCCAGTTCCTTCGCCAAGTCAACCGTCGCGCTAGCGAGTTCGCCGCCAGCCGCGTGTGCAGCGGCGGTGACCGGCTTCGCGAACGCCATCCCTCCAGGCGCCTGCTCGTGCACCACGGGATCGGTAATCCCAGGATGTTCGTAAGATCGCGTTGTTTCCGTCACAAAAGTTCCTTAGCGCACGCCCGCCGCAGCGCTACCGTCGCGCGCGTCAACGATACCGCTGCCCTTCGGGTCGATCCGTTTCGTAAGCCTGCGTGGTGTAACGCACGCTGCGCCCCTCCGCTTCCTGTCGAATCAATTTGAATCCCGGCTCGTTCGCCGGCCGGTTCACCAGAAAGGAAAGCCGCACGGATTCCCACCCGTGGGTGGAATCAAATCCCGAAAGTCGGATGTAACGGTCGCCGTAAACCTTGCGGCACTCCGCAAGCTCCATCATCACCGCCGCCGCGTCCTTACTATCGAACATCGGCAAGCCCCACATCTCCCAATAAGTGTTGCGCGGGTGCGCATCGTCGGTGAACTCCAGGTTCACGGCCCAGCCATTGTCAATGCAATACTGCGCCTGCGCCCTGATCTGCTCGTCCGTCAAGTCCGGCAAAAATGAAAAACAGCCTTGCGTCAATCGCATCGCGATTTCTCCCGTGCAAAAAGTTTCAAACACTCACCGACGCGGTAGGCACAAAGTCCGGCGTGTCCGTAGAGGCGTAATCGAACGTTACATCTTTCCAGATTTCCAGCGCCTGCCGCAGCGGCAGACAATTCTTCGCGGCGGTCTGTAAAATTTCCGGCCCTTCCATCGCGATGTTGCGGCCTTCGTTGCGCGCCAGCACCATCGCCTCCAGCGCCACGCGATTGGCCGTGGCGCCTGCCGCGATCCCGGCTGGGTGGCCAATGGTGCCGCCGCCGAATTGCAACACCACGTCATCGCCCAGCAGATCCAGCAGCTGGTGCATTTGCCCTGCGTGAATGCCGCCCGAAGCCACGGGCATCAACTTGCGCAGCGAAGCCCACGGTTGTTCGAAAAACACGCCGTGCTCCCGTTTCTGTGGCACAAAATCTTCACGGCAGATGTCGTAATATCCGCGAATCGTCCGCGGATCGCCTTCCAACTTTCCCACCACCGTTCCGGCATGAATGTGATCCACGCCGGCCAGGCGCATCCATTTCGCAATCACGCGAAACGAAACGCCGTGGATCTTCTGCCGCGAATAGGTCCCGTGCCCGGCGCGATGCAAATGCAAAATCATGCTGTTGCGCCGCGCCCAATTCGCCATGGACTGAATCGCCGTGTAGCCGATCACCAAATCAATCATGATGATCACCGAACCCAGCTCTTTCGCGAATTCGGCGCGCTCATACATATCTTCCATCGTCCCGGCCGTGACGTTCAGGTACGTGCCCTTCACTTCGCCGGTCATCGCCTGTGCGCGATTCACCGCTTCCATCGAATACAGGTAGCGATCGCGCCAGTGCATGAACGGCTGCGAATTGATATTTTCGTCGTCCTTCGTGAAATCCAGGCCGCCCTTCAGCGCCTCGTACACCACGCGCCCATAATTCCGCCCGGAAAGCCCCAGCTTCGGTTTCACCGTCGCACCCAACAGCGGACGGCCAAATTTATCCAGACGCTCGCGCTCCACCACAATTCCCGTCGCCGGTCCGCCAAAGGTTTTTAGGTACGCCACCGGCAGGCGCATGTCTTCCAGGCGCAACGCCTTCAGCGGCTTGAACCCGAAAACATTTCCGATGATGGAAGCCGAAAGATTGGCGATCGAGCCCGGCTCGAAAAGGTCCAAATCGTAGGCAATCCAAGCAAAATAGGACCCCGGCGCATTGGGCACCGCTTCCACGCGATAACATTTCCCGCGATACTTCTCGCAGGCCGTCAAACGATCGGTCCACACCACGGTCCAGGTCGCGGTCGAAGATTCTCCCGCCACCGCCGCGGACGCCTCGATAGGATCCACGCCATCCTGTGGAGTCACGCGGAAAAGCGCGAGGATGTCCGTATCCCTGGGCTCGTACTCCGGCTCCCAATAGCCCATTTTCCTGTATTCCATCACCCCGGCTCGATAACGGTCCTTGCCGCGCACCGTCGAGGATTTCTCGTCCAATGATTTCTCATGCACTGATTTCAAGCTCGCGCTCATGCCTGTTCTCCTCGCTGCGCATTCCTGCAAAAAACGTAACAGCTTGCGCCCGACAATAAAACTGAATATAATTTCCAATAGCCTTAAGAAAATTAAGCAACGAAGATGAACAACCTCACCTTCAAGCAGCTCGAAGCCATTCACGAGGTCGCCCGCAACGGCACGGTCGTCAAAGCCGCCGCCGCGCTGCACGTCACCCCGGCGGCCCTCACCTCCCGCATCAAGCTCCTCGAGGAAGATGTCGGCCTGCCGCTTTTCGACCGCACCGGAAATCGCCTGCGTGCCACCGACGCCGGGCGCGAAGCCGTCGCCGCGGCCGCGCGCATCGAGCGCGTCATCGCCGATCTGGGCGACACGCTCGATGCCATGAAAGGGCTGCACGGCGGCCGCGTGCGTTTCGGCGCGGTCTCCACCGCCAAGTATTTTGCCGCCGAACTGATCGCCGCGTTCCTGCGCCAGCACGAGGGAATTGACCTGAAGCTGGTAGTGGGGAATCGCGCTGAGACGGTCGAATCGCTGCGCAACTACGATATCGATGTTGCCGTGATGGGCCGGCCGCCCAGCGACTTCGCCGTCGAAAGCGAGCCGTTTGGACCGCATCCGCACGTGATGATCGCCTCGGCAGAGCATCCGCTGGCGCGCGCGCGGCGCGTCTCCAAAAGCGTGCTGGCCAAGCAGAAGTTTATTGTGCGCGAGGAAGGCTCCGGCACACGAAATATTTTCGAATATTTCGTGAACGCGGAAATGACTCAGCCGCCAAAGATTACCGTCGAGATGAGCTCGAACGAAACCATCAAGCAGGCGGTGATGGCCGGTCTCGGCCTGTCGCTGATCTCGGCGCACACCATCGCGTCGGAAGTGGCCGCGCGCCGCCTGGTGGTTTTAAAACTGGAAGGCCTGCCCATCGTGCGGCAATGGTTCGTCGTAAACCGTGCGGACCGCGAACTGCCGCCGGCGTGCCGCGCGCTGCGCACCTTCATCGTGAAGAAAGGCAAATCGTTCCTCCCGCGGCGCGCGATCGCCTGATACGCGCGCGAGTACTGGCACCGGTTGTAGTTGGTTTCTGCGCTGCGATCGTGCGTTTGATTCAGCCGGCGCCCGCGGTCGGCGCGACGCGAGGAGTCAAATCCAAGAACGGTACCCGTAGTACTTCGGCATGATCCCCAAGCATCCACCAGTAACACATTTCATTTCTCTCCCCTCATCGGATTTTTCAATGCAGTTGCCTCAAACATTCAATGACGCGCGCGACGTTTCCTCATGTATTATCTGCCGTTAACAGATGCACGCGGCAGCGCTACTTCGCCACAGGTTTCCCAGCCCGGCGGTAGCCGCCATCGCAACGTAGCAAGCCAGAGCGGAAGGTGCGGGATTAGGACGTTAAACGAGGAATCCCCAATTTTTTCCA
>Ga0210394_10005799_pt1 | contig 13682 bp, 10 predicted proteins | sample IncBWC12MmetaG_FD_160121 | JGI IMG/M metagenome (GOLD analysis project Ga0210394, IMG submission 160121) | Forest soil microbial communities from Barre Woods Harvard Forest LTER site, Petersham, Massachusetts, United States - Inc-BW-C-12-M | ecosystem: Environmental > Terrestrial > Soil >...
TCGCGTCTGGAATATCAGCAGCATCGGGATGCAAACGAGGAGAACGCCGATGGCCAGCTTGATGACGTCGTTTACTCCGGCTCCGTAGAGGCGGCGAAGGTGAGTCAGGTAAAAGACTCCCGCCGCAGATCCGGGCACGCTGCCGACGGCCAGGGCCAGCACCACCTTGCGTCGGACGGTGCCTTTTCTCAGGTGGACGAGGCTGGCGGGGATTTTTGTGAAGAAGTTGAACAGCGCGTCAGAGCCTACGGCTATGATGGCGGGCACTCTCAGGCCGAAGATCAGGATCGGCAGCAGCAGGACGCCGCCGCCCAGACCGGTCAAGCCGATGAGGGTGCCGACGAAGAAGCCGACGAGAATTTTGGCAGCAACGAGATCCATCGTCTTGTACAGGGCTCGGTCGTCCTGAGAGAACCGCTCTCTCAGGCCGGCGACCCATTCGCGCCGATATACCCCTGGCGTTCGAGGTGCAGGATGATCTCCTGTGCGGATTCTTCCGGGGATAATTCAGCCGTGTTGATGACGACTTCAGCCTCTTGGGGAGCCTCGTACGGATCTGAGATCCCGGTGAACTCTTTCACGATTCCTGCGCGCGCTTTGGCGTAGAGCCCCTTGCGATCGCGCTGCTCGCAGGTTTCGAGGGGCGTGGCGACATGCACAAGAACGAAACCACCCACCGGCTCGATCATCTCTCGTACCTGCTTGCGCACCGCCTCATATGGAGCGATTGGAGCGCAAATCGCGATTCCGCCGTTCTTGGTGATTTCCGAAGCGACATATCCGATGCGGCGGATGTTGATGTCCCGGTGCTCCTTGGAGAATCCGAGCTCCGACGAGAGATGTTTCCGAACCAGATCTCCGTCAAGGATGGTTACCGGGCGCCCACCCATCTCAAGGAACTTGGTGAGGAGCACGTTCGCGATGGTGGATTTTCCGGAGCCCGACAGTCCGGTGAAGAAAATGGTGACGCCTTGTTTGTGGCGCGGCGGATAGCTGCGGCGCAACTCCCCCACGACCTCGGGGTAAGTAAACCAGCTGGGAATATCGCGTCCGCCATTCAAACGTTCGCGTAACTCAGTCCCGGAAATATTGAGAACGCGCGAACCGTTGGGAACCTCGTTGTCCGGAACGTATTTGTCGTGGTTCTCGAGGTACACCATCATGTTGAACGGCACCATCGTCATGCCGATGTCAGCCTCGTGCTTTTTGAAGAGTTGCTGAGCGTCGTAGGGGCCATAGAAGGGCTTGCCGTCAGTGTCCTTGCCGGGGCCGGCGTGATCGCGTCCGACAATGAAATGGGTGCAGCCATGATTTTTGCGGATGAGTCCGTGCCAGATCGCCTCGCGCGGTCCGCCCATACGCATCGCGAGCGGCAAAAGCGACAGCTTTACTGTTCCGTGCGGATACTTCGGGAGCAACAATTCATAGCAACGGACGCGCGTAAAGTAATCCACATCGCCGGGCTTGGTCATGCCGACGGAAGGATGGATAAGCAAATTCGCCTCGACCTGCTTTGCAGCCCGGAAGGTCAATTCCTGATGCGCCCGGTGCATTGGGTTGCGGGTTTGAAAGGCGACAACACGCCGCCAGCCGAGCCGAGCAAACTCCGCGCGCAATTCTGCGGGTGTAAGGCGCAGCGAGCGGAAGTCATAATGCGCGGGCTGTTGGAGACCCTCCAACTTGCCCCCGACATACCACGGATTGGCCTTGTTGATGGCGTAGTCGGATCCTGGATGCGCTTTGCTGGTCGAACCAAACACACTTTTTGCTTCGGCGGACCGGTCGGGCTGCCACACATCCTCAACACTCAGTACGGCAAGCATCACGCCTTCGGGATCCCGTAACGCGACCTTACTGCTGCCGGGTGTCAGTTTCTTCGCAAACTCCTCGGTCACGTCGAGCGTAATCGGCATCGGCCACAGCACTCCGCTCGCGAGCCGCATGTTGTGACAAACGCCTTCGTAATCGGCGCGATTCATGAATCCGCGCAACGGAGAGAAACCGCCGCTCAGGAGCAATTCGACATCGCAAACTTGGCGTCCGGTGAGGTCCCAGGATGGCCATTCTTTCGAGTGGGCCTTGAGTTCGGTGGCACGGGCCGGTTGTGCTATGAGGTTGACTAGGTCCCCGCCGTGCGGGGCAATAAGATGGCTGGTCGAAGTCAAATCCGTGAACCTCCTGGGTCATGCAACGCTCAAAAATGCGTGATGAGATCGTCGGAAATGCGTTTCCAGACGTTCGCTAATGGTTGCGGGTCACCGTCACCCGATTCTGATTCCCCACACTCGGATCCCGGTGTTTTTGGTGGATAGTCGCTTCCTCTAAGAGCAATTGACGGGCCTGAAGGCTCTCCGCGCCCACCCCAAATTGTTGATTTAAATGCGGTTATAAAATTATCCCATAATGACGATCAACTTAGAAGTCTAAACGTGAAAGCAGTTGCACACAAGCGACGCACCATGTTTCCGTCGCGGGCTGAAGTTGCAGTAGAAATCTTCTGACGAAGCCGGCCACTTCGAAAGGTTACGATGGTTTTTCACGGGTGACCGTTGTGCTTGAACGATGTCGTTTAGACTGGTTTAGATTGCGGCGTAGCAGGCTTGGGCGGCGTGGCATTTCCGGCTCCCGTGTGCTTCTCGGGGATCATGATTAAAGGCGTGGTGAAGAAGGCGTTGATTGGTAGTGGGGCCCTGCGATGGCTTGCTCATCGCCGAGGGAAGTCGGCCGCGATTCTGATGTATCACTCGGTATTGGAGGAGCCGTCGCGCGTAACCGATTCGCTGGGCGGCATTGTACTTTCGACCCGAACGTTTCAGAGCCAGATCGAGATGCTGGCGCGCGACTTTCGTCCGATCGATCTTGAGCAGGCTGGACGATTCGTTACCGAGGAAGGTGAGCTGCCAGAACGCGCCGTCGTGATTACATTCGACGACGGTTATACAGACAACTACGAAATTGCGATGCCGATTCTCAATCGGGTCGGAGTGCCGGCGACATTTTACGTCACCGTAGATTGTATCGAGCGGAGAACGCTTCCGTGGCCTAGCCGGCTCCGCTTCGCCTTCCGCACGACGCAGAAAAAGAGCTGGGTCGACAGCACGGGCAAATCGTGGAACCTATCGTCGGCCGAAGACCGCGAGAAGGCGTATCTCAGCGCATGTGATCAGGTCTGCCAGATGGCCGGGGTTACGCTTGAAGCCGAGGTGGCTCGCGCTGAAAGGGAACTGCAAGCGAAGCTTCCCGACAGCACCGCTCAATTCATGATGACCTGGGACCAGGTGAAAGGGCTCGAACAGAAAGGACACATTGTTGGATCCCACACCATGACGCATCCGAATATGGCCTTCCTGAAGCTGGATGATCTGCGCCGCGAGTTGACGGTATCGAAGCAGACCATGGAGAGTCATTTGGGCGCTCCGGTCCGGCACTTTTCCTACCCATGCCCGGCGTTGTTTCCCAACTGGACGCAACAGACCACGGAAGAAAGCAAACGCGCCGGATATCAGACGGCAGTTACAACCAACGACGGGGTGGTGCGGAAGCGAGATAATCCCCTGGAACTGAAGCGAGTACGGCCGACCCGGACGGTTGCCGGACTGCGATGGAATCTGGAAAGGGCTTTTGCCGGATCTGCCTGAAGGCTTCCCACCACTCGGAGCGATTCCGTTTTGGCAAGGATTCTGATTCTTGACGGACATAGTGCGGCCGCCTTGGCTTTTACGCGCTCGGCGGGGCGGGCCGGACACTGGGTGGCAGTCGGCGCAAACGCCGGCCTGTTCGCAGCAGCAAAGCTCTCGCGCTACTGCAATCTTAGGTTCGACTACCCCGTGTCTACCGACAATGCACACGCGTTCGTGGAAGCGGTGGTGAATTTCGTTCACCAAAACAACGTAGATCTGGTGGTTCCGATCACGGATTGGACATTGCAGCCGATTTCGGAGTTGCGGGATGCGTTCGAGGGAGCCTGCAGAGTAGCGTTGCCTCCGCGCGAGGCAGTCGATGCCGCCGCAGACAAATACGCAACCGTCGAGCTTGCACAGAGTCTTGGCATCAATGTCCCGCCTACGTGGCTCATCAAGGATCCGGCTGATCTGCAGGCGGTTCCCGCTCTAGATTTCCCGGTGGTGGTGAAGGACCGCTTCTCTGTTCGCAGGATTGGCGATCGAACGGTTTTTGGCTCGGTCTCGTATGCCTTCGGAAAAGATGAACTCGAGCGCAAGACGAACGCCCGGTTGGAAGCCGCCGGGGAAGTCCTGATTCAGAAATTCGTTGGTGGCGAGGGAGTCGGGTTCGCTTGTTTTGTTTCCCGAGAGGGCGTTACCTTGCCTTTTGCCTGGAAGAGAATTCGAGAGGTCGATCCGAGAGGATCGGCCAGCAGCTGCCGGAAAGCGATTGGTCTCGACGACCAACTCACTTCTTCGAGCGAGCGTCTCGTCCAGAAGATCGGATTTCAGGGAATCGCCATGGTGGAGTACAAGCAGTCTGCTCGTGGCGAGTTTGTGCTGATGGAGATTAACGGGCGTCCATGGGGATCGATCGCACTACCGATAGCCAGCGGGATTGACTATCCGCGCTACCTCATCGATTGGTGCTTGAACGGCAAGGTTCCTGCGAACAACCTTCATTATCGGCGAGGGACGGTGTGCCGCCGCATGGTTTCCGAGCTTGGCCACCTGAGCAATCTTCGGAGAGGCCGGCCCACGAACTGGCCCGGTCCGTATCCGAGTTTTTGGAGCAGTCTGGTGAAGATCGCGGTCCCGTGGTACCCGGGGATGCACTACGACGATCTCTGGCTCTCGGATCCGCGGCCTTGGATCGCTGAAACCAGGAACTGGTTTCGGGTTCGCCTCAAGTGAACTACTTCAGACCCACTGCCTTGTAGACCACGGTTGGCTCGGGCGGGTACGAAGGCGTCGACAATTCGTATCCCAGGCTCTGCATGAGTGGTCCCCATGCCAATTCGATTGCGGCCACCGCAGACGGAGAGAGCACCGATCTCCACCCACCGGATTTCGCGGTTCGCACGAAAGGCCTGTCCGCTCGCGTGGCTCGCGTCAGGACCCACTTCTTACCCTGCTCTTTTTCCAGTTTGCGCATCCGCTCGGGTGAACTGAGTTGGACGGCGCGCTGCAGCTTTTCCAGGCTGCTGTCGATTTGAGGGAACGAACAGTGCTCGAGAAACACGGTTAACCGGAGTAACTCTTGTTCAGGGTCAGCCTTCATATCCTCGTAGCGTAGCAGAATGAATTCCGGATAGTCTTGCCGGAGCAAGGTCCAACTCTGAACGTGCTCGGCCCAGCTTCCCCACCGGCTATCAAACTCGGCCGCAATGAAACGAGGGATGAACTCGTCCATCAGGCAGTCATCCGCAATATTTCCGGCTTTCACATTGTGATGATAAAAGGACACGGCGACATCCCGCGGATCTCTTACGATGTAGATCACCTTTGGATAATGTGCCTGAAAGCATTCGTGACTCTTCAAAATGCGAGGACGAGCCAGAGCTCGCATCCGATGATCGGAGTTGAAGTAAATTTCGGGGATCCGGCTCTCAATGTTCAGGAAAGTGACGGGCTCATCCTGGTAGATCAGGTTTCCGATGAGAAAACGAGCCCAAGTATTTCCGGAACGAGGATAAGAGGTGAGGAAAATGTCGTCAGGGAAAACCGTGAGGTTGCGCCCCGCCATTTGATGGCCCGTTACGACTCGTGCGATCTTGCTGAGGCCTCGACTGATCTTCGCAAGACGATGTAGGTCCATAAGTCAACGAAACCTTAGACACCAGCTTCAGCCGACCCACACTCCACCGAGAATGCCTCTACCGTGCAATACCCGATTCCAAAGCAATCTGCTGACGTTCAGCTGCAACCAAGGCTACTGTCAAATCTTCCACACATTTTTGCAAGATGCCATAACACTGTTGGGTAGCAGGGAGGTTACCAAAGTAAGGGTCCGAAATCTCACGGCAGTACTGACCTCCAGTTGCGTACGCGCTTAGCATCAGAATCTTGTCCCTGGACTCCGGGTACTGCGCGAGCAATTCCGCTTTGTTCTGGAAATCCATAGCAAAAATCGCGTCCGCAGCCGAAACCATTTCGGCCGTTAACAGTCGAGCTCGATGGGCCTGTAGAGATAACCCGAGTTCCGCACTGGCTGCGAGCGCCCACGGGTGCGCGGGGGTTCCGGGAACCGCATGAAGGCCGGCGGATGCAATCTGGATCCTCGGCAAAGCGGCGCTCGCAACGGATCGGCGGAACATCACTTCGGCCATGGGGCTACGCATCAGGTTCCCGAAGCAGACAAAAAGAAAGCTGTGCGCGCCAGGTTTTGCCAGGGTGGCATTCCCGGAGCGTAGCCCAATCCAATCCAAAAGGCGCAATCGCGCGTAAATCGGGCCAGCGGCCGGCCCGAGCCGAAGAACCGTCCCTCGCTCCCTCAGCACGGCTGGCGGCACCAGTTTGCGTAGAGTTTCCTTTACCGCCGGATTGTTCGGAGCATCCGCCATTGCGTTATCCCGCGGTCGAACTAGCGCTCCTCCTGATAGCTTTCGATCAGGGCCACAGCTATCTCGTTCTGCGTGGATGCGGGCAAGCTCTTGTCGACGTGCCAAATCCGGTTGGACCAGAGCGCCCACAGCACACCCGCGCCATAGGGCAGCAGGGCGAGTCCCACTCCTAGCCCCAACTGGAGGTACGTATGAGGGATGAACCAGCGGCGCAAAAGGAGCAGAGCCAGGACGAAAGGAGTGACTAATGCGACGGGCAGCTTGTAAGCCTCCCAAACAAACGTGCGGATTCGAATTCCGAGCAGGCGGCACAGATGTCGAGGCATGAAAAAAAGACTCGTGCAAAGCAGCGGAATGGCCGTTCCAGCCGCATCCCCAACGATTCCAAAAGGTCCTATCAACACGATGCTTAAGATCAGGTTCGCAATGCTCTCCATCAACGTCACCCATGCCATGGCCTGATGACGAGCCATGCCGTAGAGGATTCGCACGGATGCGGCCTGGGCCAGAGAGGTCGTGATCGGGATGACCAACATCAGAAGAACCGGGTAGCTCTCGGAGATGTAACGCGCGCCGACCCAGGCTTCGATGACAGATTTTCCGAGAATGATCAGCACTGCCGAAATCGGGAAAATGATCAGGGCGCAAGCCCGATTGCCAGCGATCAGTATCTTGCGCAGGTGCTCTTTGTCTCCGCGCGCGTCGGATTGACCGGACATCGGAACGAAAATCTGCGCCAGACTGCTGACCACTTCTGCCGCGTAATCGAGCAGGCGATCCCCAATCGAAAAATAGGTGATCGCGGTGACTGAGAGGAACGTGCCGATCACGATCTCATCGGTCTTGAACCGCAATTTGTACGCGATCATCAGGACGAAGCTGATAGCGCTGTAGTTGGCGATCTCGCGGAACGCGCTGCGGTCTACGTACTTCCACCCGAATCTGATCGGGAGGATGGCAAGAACGATGATTGCGCGGACAATCGATCCGATGATCGGAAGGATGACAGTAATCAAAGCCACCATGATCAATCCGAAACCGTGCGTCAGCGCCACCACGATAAGCCCGGCGCGCAGCAACGTGGAGACCAGGTTGGTCACGTTGACCCAGTAGAAGCGCTGCAGGCCTTCGAGAATTCCGCCGAAGACGCCGGTGGGGAAGCCCACCGCGACGGAAGCGCCAACGATCAGGAACAGCCAACGAGCAGTGGTGAGGAAGTCGGATGGAATCCGGAAGAGATGATCGACATAGAGCGTGCAAAGCAGTGTGACCGCCATCGCCAGCGTTCCAATGGCGGTATAGGTTGCAAGGCTCGTGTTGATTAGTCTCGCGAGTCCGGCGACGTCATTCGTGGTGGTGTAGGTGGAAACATAGCGGATTATTGACGAACGGATGCCCAGATCAAACAAACCATAGTAGCCAGTAACGGAGAAGATCAGGACCCAGATGCCAAACGCAGTGTCGCCCAAGCGGTGAAGAATAAAAGGCGAGAGAAAAATCCCGACCAGGATATTGACCCCGAGGCTGAACCAGCTCGAGCCGACATTCTTCAAGACCTCGATTCGCCGAGTGTTCACAGCGTCCCCAGTGTCGAAGGCCGTGTCCACAGACGATCCGGCAGGCATACCGCGTGAATCTCAAGCCGTGCGGCTAGTTTCACAAACGCGGCGAGGGATGGGCGAAACACGGGCATAGTGGTTATCGTGCGGCTTGGGGGACGTCAACTGTGACGAGTTCGTATCCCAGCGTTGTCATGAGTTCTCCCCATGCAGACTCGATTTGATGCACGCACGATTCCGGTAGAGAGGTCTTCCAGCCTCCGGATTTCGCGACTCGCACGAAGGGAATGTCTTTACGCCGATTTTTCGTAGCCACCCACTTGTCTTCCTCGAGTTTTTCAAGTTGGCGCATGCGATCTGCGGAACTGCGTTCGATCGCCAATTGAATCCGCTCAGGATCCGGCGGGATATTGAAAAAAGCGGCAATGCGCCCGAGTTCTTTCGCGGTATCGCTCATGATGTCTTCATAACGAAGCAGGAGAAGGCTGTCGCGCTTCCCTCTCGTGTAAATCCAGCTGGCAACGTTTTCTTTCCAGCTGCCCCAGTCCGCGGAAATCAGCCTGCCCGCCACGAAATCGTCCACATAACGGTCCAGCGGATAGTCGTCGGGAATTTGCATGTATTTCCGTTGAAAGTCGTAGTACGAGAGCGCCACGTCTCGAGGATCGCGAACGATGTAGATCAGCCTCGGATAGCGGTGATCAAAGTACTGATGAGTTTTGATAATGCGCGGCCGCGGCGTGGCCTTCAGTGCGCGGTTCGATTGCGAGGAAGTGTCCGGAATCAGCTTCTCGATATTTGTAAAGCTCACGTTCATGTCGGGGTGCAAGAGGTTGGCAATGAGAAAGCGCGTCCAGGTATTGCCGGACCGCGGGTAGGAGACCACGAAGGTGTCGTCGGGATACACCTTGAAATTACGTTCGGCCCTGTCAGTGCCCAGGAAATAGCCAAGCACTGTTTTGATTCCGTAGATCATGGATTCAGTTGCTCCATACCGCGTAGCGTCGACCACTACATAGCGTTTGCAGCGATCTGTCCATCTTCCCGTTGCTCGGGGATAGATGCGGTTTTTTCGAAGTGCGCAAGGTCAAGAGCCCCAGTCTCCGCCATCCTTCTTACGGACTCGGCCCGCTTCTGTTGGGAGATTCTACGCAAATGACGACGATATAACTTCTGGACAAGACTGGGAAAAAACCGAAGTCCAATCACCACTGTTGCAAGCTTCCAGTTCGACGCCGTTCGAGCCGCGTGCTCCGCCGCCCGGCGCGCATCCGCGTAGCGGCCGGACAGGAGCGGCTCTTTCACGTTCTCCAGCTCAATTTCTTGCTCGATTTCCGATAGTTTGCGTCGAACGGTCTCTCGCTGGCTCTCGGTAAGATCCGGTAGTTTTTCTGCCTTGGAGTAGACCTCCGCCCGAGCGCGCTTCATCAGGATCGGATTCGCGGCCAACCCGTTGGCCAGGCGATGGTAGATCTGAATTTTGCGCGTGAAGGTCATGCGGACTCCTTGATGCGCCATCCGCAACCAGAGGTCGAAGTCTTCGCAGCGGCGAAGCCCTTCGTCGAACAGGTCCGCCTCCAGCAGCGACCGCCGCAATGCGACTGTGCTGGATGTACTCACCGTGGAATCCTCGCGAAGCAGCGAGTCGAATGTTACGGGCTCACGCTGTGGTGTGCGATCGAACGCCGTGGAAACCGGCATCTCGTCTTCGACATGAATCCCGTTTGCGTACGTCAGACCAAGGGACGGATCGTTCTGTAAGGCCGAGACTTGGTTTTGGAGGTGTTCTGAAAACCAGAGGTCATCACTGTCGAGGAAGGCAATATATTTACCGTGCGCTTCGCGAATTCCCGTATTCCGCGCAGAACTTGGACCGCGATTCGCCTGCTTGATATAGCGAATTCGTGTGCCAAACGGCTGTAACGCAAGCTCCAGTTGCGGCGTATCGGGCGAGCCGTCGTTTACCACCAGAATCTCAAAGTCCCGGAAAGTCTGCGCCAGAACGGAGTTCAGTGTCGCCGGAATGTACTTCGCCGAATTGTAGGCTGGGATCACGACGCTGACGAGAGGATTTCCCGGGGTGGCGCCTTCGAAGTTTGGGATCGAAACGTCGGAGGAACTCATTTAGGCTTTGACCGCTGAAAATCCGGCAAAAACCGACAGTCGGTCATTGCTCGGTCTCTCTGATACTACGTCAGCCTGGCACTGCTGGCAGTTGTTTTGGCACACAATCGAGTGCAACCTAGATACCTTCGCGGCCAGTCCGCCACAGGTCGATCTTGCTGAAAAGAAAGACATCCCCTGGCCTTGGTGAAGCGGTCTCGGTGGCTTCGGCGGGCGAATGTGCAAGAACTTGCGGGACGCTAAAAGGACTCAAGCCCAAAAGGATGCGTTGCGCAGGATTGACGCCTCGACCAATGCCACGACCGGAGAAATGGACAAATATTGAATTCCCAATTTTTTCGGAAAAAATACATGCACCGGAAAGATTTCGCGATCAGGAGATCGCAGTAGCGACAAACTATCTTATTCATGCAGAAGCGTGAATCGTAGGATTGCCAACGGAACACGAATTGCACCATGTGGGTTACATCTTGGCGCTAGCGGGTTGGATCGACCCGCCGTGCCGCATGTAATTGATTCCTCCCGGAGGGAGTGGATCGGCAGTTTTGTCCTAATGTATTCCCCTTAGCTCAAGTCTCAGGTCCTTAGCGGACCGCATCTAGTTCGTATTCTGATTTTCGCCCTCTCTTCACTGTCCGGACGTTCTCCAGTAGTAAACGTATCCAGTTTGGTACTGTCTTCAGACCGCTGGGCCGACCACATCAGGTCGATTTTCGCGTGCTTTTACAGGCGCTTCCGGCAACGTGTCTCGCCTCCCACGCGAAACGCGCGCGTGAGGCGGGGTTCGAACCGTCAGGCGGTCGTGGTAGCGGCCGAGTTGTGGAAAACCGGAGCAAAAAATCACAGTAAGAAAATGCACAGAATTGGCAAGGTGAGTGCTATGAGAAACAGTAACAAAGCTCGTTTTCAATCAATTGCAATCACGGCTTTGATCCGCCAGGCCTTTTTTTGGTGTGCCCTTCGGATCAGGTGCGATCGCTTCACAGGCACATTTTGAGGGGGGTAGGAATGAGCGAAAAACCCGTACGTTTGGGGCAGCGTGAACAACAAATCGTCGAATTGCTTCTGCAAGGTTGCGATAACGATGAGATCGCTCGACAACTCAACATGGCACGCCGGACAGTGAAGGCGCACTTCAATCGGCTGTTTTTGCGATTTGGGATCACGAGCGGCATCAAGCGGGTCAAACTCGCAACACTCTTGTACCGGAGGCAGTTATGTTTGGAGAAGGACGTTACGGAAAGCGCGTACCCAGCGAACGAGAGAGCAGAGTTATCGAACTTGTTGCCCAAGGACTCAAGAATAAAGAAGTTGCCGACGAAATCGGAACAACTGAGCACGTCGTCAAGAATTATCTCCGAGTCATCTACGACAAACTCGGACTCTGGAATCGAGTCGAGCTTGCCCTCTGGTACGAAGCACGGAGATTCGAACAAGCAGCCCGAGCTTGAACCTCTTGAGGCCTGGGAGCACAGCATCCTAGGCCTCCATCAGACCACCTCGTCCGGAACCCACCACTAAATTGACTTGCCGGGGAGTTGACGCTACGGCCGAGACTCCTACGGACATCCCGTTTGTTGAAGCTCGCGGAGCTTGTTTGCGGCTGCTGCAATATTTTTCCTGGCTGCCGCCCGGAGCAAAAGTTGCGCTTGAGCACAGCTCTTGGGCACGCCGTCGCCGGCCAGGTAGAGATCGGAAAGAAGGAGGATCGCCGTCGGGTTCTCCTTGCTGACCGCCTTCCACAAGTAGCGCGCCGCTTCCGAACTGTTACGCGACCCGTATTTTCCAGTAAGGTAGCCTTCGGCTTGCGCTAACTCCTCCGCACCAGCAGACGCAGGAGTTTCGTCCTCGGACTGCACCGTGCTCGCATTACGCACAGGAGCGGGTCCAGTATTTGGCACCGCGGGCGGTGGGCCTGCAGGAGGTGGGTTATTGGCGCGCGGATTCTGCTCGTTTTGCGCAGTCTCGCGGGGAGGCGTCTGGGTTGACGGCTTTGAAGCCGCTTCGTTCGCTGGTGCGGCCTCATTCGCTGCGGCCGGCTCGGTGGCGGGTTGCGTCGCGGCTGGCTCCGATGCACGACTTTCAGGTGGTTGGTTCACCGCTGCAGGATGGGCAGTGCCGGCGGAGTTGGCAGCGGCTGGATGGCTCTTCTGTGGTGTCCACTGCGCGTAAAACAACACGCCGAGAAGCATCAGGCCCAAAGCTGTTACCAGGTACTTCGTGGCCGACGAGCGTTGCGAACCCTCATCCAGATCGGAATCGTAATTCTTCTCCTGGAGCCACTGGACCTCCGGTCCAGAATGGGGATCCGTCTCCTTGCTTGTTGGTGCCGTCGCAAACAGCGACAGTGATCCAAAGGACGGAACTGGGTCCGGGGTTGATGCCGGCAACGGAGAGATTTCTTGCGTCTGGCGAAAAGGATCCGAACTACTTTGCGCCGAACTGTCGATCGGAGGATCGGAGAAGACCAGCCGTGATCCGCACATACCGCAGAATCTCTGTTGCGGCGCATTCTGGTGGCCGCACTCGGCACACGTCAGTACAGGATTGAGTTGGTCCCCCTCTAGTGAATGCAACCACGGCGGGCTCCCACCAGGATCTGACTGTGCCGTTCCGTTCGAACCCGCCTCCGCCTCCAATTCGTGGAGGAGTTCCAAAACAGCCTCCTCCCGCTTCTCCGGAGGGCTCGTGAAATACGCCTGTGCCCAGCGCCCGAGATTGTTTCCTAAAGTCGGGTTCAGGAGCGGATTCAGTTCTGGATTAGGCAATTTGGGCGCCTGTTGGAGGGGTTTTGGTTGTGATTGAGGCACGCTAGTGCTTCTCCCAAGACATCGCTGGGAACAATTCCACTACCGAGCGCCCCAGTTGTCAAATTTAGGCTAAGTGGAATTCTGTAGGCGTCCACAAGCGAATGAATTCAGGGCAGCTATCAATCGCAGACCTTGCGGGAGGCGGGCTCAAATTGATCGAGCTGCGCGTCATGCTGGCTGGCGATCTTACCTTGAGGGGTCTTGCCATAAAGGTCCGAGCCGGGACAGTAATACAAGGCCGTGTGCACATCGATCCACACGGGAACGTTGGGATTCCCCGAATAAGAAGGGGCTGGGGGTGGATCCGCCAATCCCAATCCAATCAGGACTTGATCAAAAAACGAAACCTTGGGTGCCGGAGGAGCTTGCCTCTTCTTGGGCTTTACGGGCGTCGCTGCTGCCTGGGTTCCTTGTGGCGAACCTGAGTCGGCCGACGTTGTAGGACTGTTCGACGAGACCGCCCAAAGGATTGTGATCAAGAACAAGAACGCAGCAGCGCCCAAGGCCAAGTCGCCGGGATGCTTCTTGATGAATCCCCTGTGCTTTTGCCAGAAGGCTCCGAGCTGCGTTGTGGGAGGAGAAACCGCGATCGAATGCAACATGTTCGGATCTTCCGGCGCTTTCGCAACAGTGAGCGCCTCATCAACCAGAGGCTCAGCGCCGGCGCTCGTCTCAGCACGTGCT
>Ga0210394_10005800_pt1 | contig 13680 bp, 14 predicted proteins | sample IncBWC12MmetaG_FD_160121 | JGI IMG/M metagenome (GOLD analysis project Ga0210394, IMG submission 160121) | Forest soil microbial communities from Barre Woods Harvard Forest LTER site, Petersham, Massachusetts, United States - Inc-BW-C-12-M | ecosystem: Environmental > Terrestrial > Soil >...
AACACTAAAATAAAATAGAACAAAACACAAAGCTTATCAATATTGGCAAACGGATTATATGTGTCGTTTCTTTTCACGTTAAACAAAGTTACCTTGTAAATAATGGTTTATAAATAAGAATGAAAAAAAATATCAGCTTATTAATTAACAATAGCTGTAATGGCATTTTCGACTTTATAATCGCCAATGCGTGTTCTTCGCAATGCGGTAAGATAAGCGCCACTACTTAAGGCTAAACCAAAATCGCGTGCCAACGAGCGTATATAAGTTCCTTTGCTGCAAACCACCTTAAAATCAATTTCGGGTAAGGCAATGCGGGTAATTTCAAAAAGCTTTATATAAATTTCTTTCGGGTTTATTTTTATTTCCGCTACACCCTCGCGTGCTAAATCATAGGCACGTTTACCATCTATGTGTACAGCCGAATAAATAGGTGGTGTTTGCATTTGCTTACCCACAAATTTTTTAACTGTTTCCGTAATCAGTTCTTCTGTAATGTGCTGCGTTGGAAATGTAAAATCAATTTCTTTCTCTTTGTCAAAACAAGGTGTCGTAGCCCCCACAAAAAAAGTACCTGTATACTCTTTTTCTAAAGCTTGTATCTGTTCTATTTGCTTGGTTTTTTTTCCGGTACAAATAATAAGTAAACCTGTGGCAAGGGGGTCTAAGGTACCGGCATGCCCTACTTTTATTTTATCGGGAAACGTTTTTTTAAGCGCAATTTTTATTTTGTTAGCTACTTCAAACGAGGTAACGTGGTAGGGCTTATCTATCAGCAAAACATCTCCTTCCACTCTATTAATGGTTTTAATGTGTTCAATAAACTGATTATAATCTAACTTAGAAAAAAACATATTGCGGGTGACAAAGCTACGCCAGTTTATAAGATAATGCTATAAAACCTTCAGCTTTTATTTATTACCGCCAGCCGCTGCTTTCTTATTTTTTCTGTGATACTTGCGTTGGTAAATGCTTTCAAATATCAACGGAAATATAAGCAGGGTAGAAATGGTTGCTAACGATAAACCGCCAATTACCACAATGGCTAATGGCTTACTCGATTCTGAACCTATACCCGTTGAGGTAGCCGCGGGTAATAAACCAATAATAGCAATAGTAGCTGTCATTACAACAGGGCGCACCCTTGCCGCTACTCCTTGTTTTACGGCGTCGGTTACTGTCATATTATCGTCGGTAATATGCTTTTTAAACACCGACATAAGTATAACTCCATTCTGTATACAAACACCCATCAAGGCAATAAATCCTATACCAGCCGATATACTAAAGTTTACTCCGGTCATCATTAAAGCTAAAATACCACCTACTAACCCAAACGGTATATTTAATAACAGTAAGCTTGCATCACTAAAGTTGCCAAATAACCCAAACAAAATAATAAATATTAATAGTATAGTTATTGGTACCACATGCGCTAAACGATTTTGGGCACGTTGTTGGTTTTCAAAATCACCACACCATAAAAGCGATTGCCCTTTTGGTAACGTTTTTATTTGTGCATTCACTTTTTGCTGAGCTTCGGCAATGGTACCCCCCATATCGCGTCCGCGTACCGAAAATTTAACCGCGCAAAAACGTTTGGTATCATCATGAAAAATAAGCAGAGGCCCTGTTATGGTATAAATTTTAGCTATTTCTTTTAGTGGTATTTTTATACCGTGTATTGATGGTACTAAAACATCGGCAATTTCTGTTTCTGTTCTACGATATTCTTTACTAAAACGAATACGAACATCAAATTTCTTAAATCCATCATAAAACTGGGTAACTGCTTTTCCGCCAATAGCCATTTCAATTACGGCATTACAATCTGCTGTGGTAACACCAAATTGCGCCATTTTTATTTCATCTAATTCAATGCGTAATTCGGGCTGACCAATGTTTCTTATCACCGCTAAGTCTTCAATCCCCCTAACTGTTTTTAAAATCCCTTCTATTTGTACGGCTCTTCCCTCTATACTGGGCATATCATCTCCGTATACTTTTACTGCAATCGACCCTTTAACACCCGATACAGCTTCTTCTACGTTATCCATAATTGGTTGCGAGAAGTTAAAGTTTATACCTGAAAACACATCTAAACTATCCTGCATTTCATTTATCAGTTCAGCTTTTGTAATTTTTCTTTTCCAATCATCTTTCTGAAGTAAATCTACGTGAAACTCTACGTTATAAAACCCTGTAGCGTCTGTTCCGTCATTTGGTCTTCCTGCTTGCGAAATTACCTGCTTTACTTCCGGAAACTTCATAAACACCCTGCGCATTTTATTACTAAGCTTTACCGATTCGTTTAATGAAATACTCAGTGGCATATTAGCACGCACATATATGGAGCCTTCGTTTAGTTGAGGTAAAAACTCCGAACCAAGAAAGTGGAACATAAATAAACCTACCGCCATAACAATAGTGGCAATTATAATAGATGCTCTACGTACTTTGTGCAGTGCATTAAAAATCTTTATAACGTTTTTGGTAATAAACTCTACCAGTATATTGTGTTTTTCTTTTACATTTTTATTTAATAAAAAGCTAATTAGTACTGGTAATAAAAACACCGTAAAAATTAAAGCGCCTAACAAAGCAAAGCCCAATGTCCAAGCTAATGGAGAGAACATTTTTCCTTCTACTTTTTCAAATGAGAAAATAGGAAGTAAACAACTGATAATAATTAACTGCGAAAATAAAATGGCCTTACCGGTTTCAACGCCATTTTTTCTAATCAAGCCAAGTTTCGATAATTTGTTGTATCGCTCCATGCCAACTTTTTCGGCTTTGTGGTCGAGCACCACAAACACGCCTTCCACCATTACCACGGCACCATCTATTATAATTCCAAAATCTACCGCCCCCATCGATAGTAAATTGGCAGTCATGCCTTTTAAGCGTAAACAAATAAATGCAAATAAAAGCGATAGCGGAATAATGATACCCACAATAACTGTGGTACGCCAATCGGCCATAAATAAAAATACAATAATGGTTACAAAAGTTATCCCTTCTAATAAATTATGTATAACCGTGTGGGTACAAAAATGTATTAAGTCTTCACGGTTATAAAACGTTTTTATTTGTACGTCGCCCGTTAATATTTTATCATTAAGCTGTTCTATTTTCGCGTTTAATCGGGTGATTACTGCTCCGGGGTTTTCTCCTTTACGCATTACCACAATGCCCTCTACCACATCATTAGCCGTATCTCTGCCTACTTGCCCTAAACGCGGCAAAGCACTTTCTTTTACACTGGCTACGTTTTTTACAAGTACGGGTACTCCGTCTTCAAAATCAATAATAATATTTTCTATATCTGATATTGAAGTAAGTAACCCAATACCACGTACTACATAGGCCTGATTATTTTTTTGAATAACATCGCCACCCACGTTAATGTTACTTTTTGATACGGCCTGATAAACCTCTAAAGGTGTTATATCGTATTTGGTAAGTAAAGTTGGTTTTACAATAATTTCGTATGTTTTAACCTCTCCACCAAAGCTCACCACATCGGCTATACCGGCTACCGATTTTAAGTTACGTTCTATAACCCAGTCTTGTATAGTTTTTAACGCGCGTACACCTAATGTTTTGCTGGTTACGGTGTATCTAAAAATTTCTCCGGTAGGTCCATAAGGAGGTTCTATTTCCGAATTTACACCATCGGGTAAATCAACATTACGTAATAAGTTATTTACCTGCTGGCGGGCAAAGGCATCATCTACATCATCGTCAAACATCACTTTCACAACCGATAAACCAAATAGGGTTGTTGAGCGAACCGAAGTTTTTTTCTGAGAAGGGTTTAACGCAATTTCTAAAGGAATGGTTACAAATTTTTCTACCTCTTCGGCACTACGCCCGGGCCATTGGGTGATTACAATAATTTGTGTATTTGTAACATCCGGAAAGGCTTCAATAGGTGTATCAATGTAAGCTACAACACCTGCAATTATAGCAATAAGCGTTGCTACTAAAACAAAAAACTTGTTTTTTAATGAAAATGATATAATGCCTTTAACCAGTTTGTCCATAAAATATTACTTAGTTATTGGTTAAAGCGTTATATATTAAAAGCTGGTTTGATGTAACAATACGATCTTGTTCTTTTATACCGCTTTTTATATACGCTTTATTTCCTATGGCTTTATATAAATCTACTTTTTGCACTCTAAATTTTTTTCCGCCATCATAAACCAGTACGTAGTTATTTGAGTTATCAAAAACTAACGCGCTTGATGCAATGGTCATCATTCTGTCTTTTTCAGCGTAATTAACCACTACGTTAGCATACATTTCGGGCTTTAGTAAATAATCGGGGTTATCTAATTTAATACGCACTTTCATAACACGTGTAGTAGGGTCAAGTACATTGTAAACTTTATCAAGAGTAGCTTTATAAATTTTATCGGGATAAGCTATTGTAGTTACAAAAACGGTATCTTTTTCTTTTACTTTATCAATATCTGTTTCATACACATTGGCTAAAACCCATACATCGTTAAGCTGCGAAATAGTAAAAATATTAGTTCCGTTATCCGGACGGATTTGCATATCCTTATTCACATTTTTTTCAATAATAAAACCCGCAATAGGTGCTTTTACAATATAATCGCTGGCATTACTTACGCTGTATATTTTTTGCAACTCCTGTGTTTTAGTTAGCGTTGCTTCAGCTTTATTAAAATCTTGTTTGGCTTGCAACAAATCACGTTCCGACAATAATTTTGAAGCATACATGTCTTCTGCCACTTGTTTGCCTTTTTTAGCGCTTTCGTAATCTGATTTTGCAGCTATATATTGGTTTTCAAAATCGGCTACATCGGCACTTCTAATAACAGCTAAAACTTGGTCTTTCTCTACATAATCACCCAACTCAGCACTAATCGATTTTACGGTACCACCTACCAATGGGTAAACAGCCAATTGTTTGCTTTGGTCGGCAATTACTTTACCGGTTAATTTAAGTTCGCTTCTAACTTGTGTTACGCGGGCAATGCCAACAGTCATGTTTTTAATAAGCGAGTCAGAAATTTCAACTGTATCGTCTTTTTTCTCAACCTTGGTCGAACAAGAAGGCAGTATAATTAAGCATAAAGCAAAAAGCACTATGCTACATAAAAGTTTCAGGTTATTTTTTAAATACATCTTTTCCTACATTAAAATTTAATTCTTCAAAAGCACTATAACGTTGGTCTTTAATGCTGTTATATTGTGTCATGCTCGATTTATAACTTTCAAACATATCTACAAACTCTAATAAGGATAGATTTTTTTTGGCAAAATTATCTTCAGCCCCTTTCAACAAGGCACGAAAATCAGACGAGAAATCAACACTAAAAGAATTGTTTAAATTTTGAAGCTCCAGTATTTTTTGATACGAATTAAATACATCGTTTTGCACCACTACCTGATTTTGTTTTAATTGTTGGTTAGCCTCATCTAACAATAATTTAGACGACTGTATGTTACCCTGGTTACGGTTAAATATGGCAATTGGTATTTGTATAGCGGCACCATTGTAGTTATGGATATAGCTACCGTTACGGTCGTAAACACCTTGTAACATAACGTCAGGCACACCAGTTGCTTTTTGCATTTTAACATACGCATCAGCATAAGCTACTTGTGTTAACGAAGCCTTTAAATCGGGTCTGTTTTGTAAGGCCTGGTTAACAATATCAGCCAAAACAACTTTCGACATGTTGTATTTACTATCAAAATCAGCTTCGTTTAAAGTAGGTTGTAATACACGTTTTTAGGATTGTTCAACAACACGGCAAACTCTTTAGCCGAATTTTGTTGTAATTGTGTATATAAATCTAACCTATCACTTTGTAATGAAAGCAATAATGCACGCACACGGGTTATATCGCGTAACGAAGCATTGCCTTTTTGGTACTGGGTTTCAAACCCGGCAACTATGTTTTTTACCGATGCAATTTCTTCATCAAACAGTTTTAACGATTTTAAGCCAAAATACAAATCAATAAAATCTTGTCGCAGGGCAAATAATAAGCCCCTCATTAAATCATCGAACTGATATTGGGCTACATCGCCTTGTAACTTAACGGCATTGGCTGTTTTGGTACGTTTACCCGCAATAGAAAAAAGCCAGTTATATTGTATAAGTGTTTCGCCCATACTATGCACGTCGCCAAAGTACTTTCCATTATCAGCAGGAAAAAACTTGCTACCCGTAGTTTTATAAGGATTATAAACACTATTCTCAACATATAAATTGGGGTTGTTAAATAATTTAGCTTGTCTTATTAATGCTTTTTGAGCATCTACGCCAAACTTTTGTGCAAGTAAGTTGTAGTTGTTTTTTAAAAAAAATGCTTCGGCATCATCTAATGTAATAGATATAGTATCTGCCACTAAATGAATGCTATCAGCAGGTACAATTGCCGATGTGTTAGGCTGCGACTGTGAAAAACAAAGAAAACTGCTTACTATAAATGAAACAAAAAAAAGTATTTTTCGCATAATTGGCGCAAAAGTAGTGTATTATTAATTTTAAATCGATTATGAATGCTACCAATATGTTATTTTTTCCTAAAAAAACTTCATTATTGGCGTTTAGTGAGTTATTTTAAACCAATTTTTGCATGGAAAACAACAAAACACCCCAACAGGTACTCGATATAATGTTAAAGCGCGATGCTTTTACAAAATGGATGGGCTTGCAGGTTGATGAAGTGGCTGAAGGCTATTGTAAACTACATTACCGTGTAACAGACGAAATGTTGAATGGTTTTTTAAGCATACATGGCGGTATCTTATTTTCTGCAGCAGATTCTGCCTTTGCTTTTGCCTGTAACTCGCACGGCATTATTGCAGTGGCATTAGATGTTACCATTAGCTTTGCCCGCCCTGCCAAAGCAGGCGATTTACTTTTTGTTGAGGCTAAAGAAATTTACCTGGGCAATAAAACCGGCATTTACGATATACGCACTACAAACGAAAAAGGTGAACTGGTAGCTATATTTAAAGGCACTTCGTACCGTACTTCGGCAAAAGTGGTTTAGCTTTTTAAAGAAAACCAATTATCGAAAAAACAATACAGATTATCGAAATAAATAGTTTGGTAAAAAGTATTTATTCAATATTGCCAAAAAAACAATAATGAAGAATATAGCGATTTTAATTTTCTCTGTGCTGAGCATTAGTTTTTATGGGCAAACCGAAATAGAATATACAAATAACGGAAACGCCAAAGCTGCCACAGAAAATTTTAAAGCAGCTATAGAAGATTATACAAAAGCAATAGAAATAAACCCCAAGTATTATAAAGCGTATAATAACCGTGGTAGCTATCGATAAAGAAGCTATCAGGTTATTAAAACTGATAGATTGGATACCGGCATATAAAAACGAAAAACCGGTTACTGTTTATTACGAATTAAAAATAGTTTTCTCTCCGGCTAAATATAAAAAACAAGTTAAGCAGCGTGGGTTTGATACGCCGCTTTATACCGATTTACCAAGTGACACTTCATTAAATATATATCAAACAGCTGAACAAGCTCCTGTTTTTAATTCGAATGATAAAACACTTCCTGAATATATATATTCAAAATTGGAGTATCCTGAAACAGCCAAAAGGCAGTTTATGGAAGGCAACGTAAAACTTAGTTTTGTAGTTGAACCCGATGGGCAAGTTTCTACTATAAAAATTTTAAACCGAGGTGTTGGAGGTGGCTGCGATAATGAGGCTATACGTTTAATAGGACTTACCCAATGGAAACCTGCCATACGCGATAAACAATATGTACGTTATCAAAAAACATTCACAGTTAACTTTTCATTAAAAAACTATTTTAAAAATAGCAACGCTTATAAACAAAGTTTAGGTGGTGGAATAGAGTGATTATGACATCATCGAAAAAAAGTTTCATAAAAAACCTCGAAGCAAAGCAACGAGGTTTTAAAATTGAGTAACTACTATTTATTTTATCACTAATAATTTTTTTGTAGTTGTTTTAACGCCATCCATAAAAACGTTCGCAAAATAAACTCCTTCGCTCAAGCCCGTTAAATGAATTATGTTTTCTCCGTCTTTTGCATCTTCACGCATAACAAACTGCCCTATGTTATTATACAATTCAACACTTAGTTTTTTCGATGCATCTTTAGCGGCTATATTAAACTCTCCGTTATTAGGATTTGGGTAAACCATTATTTCATATTCTTCACTTGTAACATTGGCTATGTCAGTGGTTCCTACTTTAGCTACGCTTAAATTATCTATCCCCACATCGTGCGCTCCTTTATCGGTGGCAATAAAACGTAATACCGATGTTGTCGAAGTAGCACTGGTAGTAAAGGTTTGTGTGGTCCAACTCGATACTTGGGCACTGCTAATAGTAAACAAGGTTGTAGGGAAAGTGCTCCCGCCATCGGTTGAAAGTAATACATTAAAAACAAATGGCGAAGGCGATGCCTCATTATGCATATAATCAAATTGTATGTTTTTGTTACCCGACGCAGATAGGTCTATATATAAATCCAACGCTCCTGTTGAACCTGCGGGCGGTGGGTCGTTATGAAATCGGGCACTATGGTTTCCTACCGAGCCGGCAGGTGTATAACTTCCTGTTGTTATTGAAGTCCAATCTGACCCACTATAATCTTCACGGTGCCAATAATCGTCTCCGTTGGGGGTAGTACCGCCTATACTGCTTTTCCAATAAATATCGGGCAGGCGTTCTGCTATATTTGCGCAACTATCGGTTATCCATGTATTTTCAAACGAAGTAGTATACGGTAAACTTGCATAATATGTATGGCAAACGGGCGGCGTGCACACCATTAAATTTTTAAGGTCGGTTAATGTTCCATTAAAAATATCGGCATCTACTCCACCGGTAGTTATTCCGGGTACGGTGGTTGTCCACGAATATTGGTTAAAACTCCAATTTGGGTTCCACGAACCTAAATCAGAAGTAGGAGGTGCAGGCGGAGCCGGAGATGGAGGAATAGTTGTTGCACTGCCATTATCGGTCGCTATCCAAAGATGACAATATGAGGCTAAAGAACTACCCAATGAGCTGGCAATTGACCCATCTGTATAAAGTATAGGAGTTATGCCGGTAGCAGTTTTAACGGTGTTCATCCAAGCTTGTATCCAGGCAGTTTGTGCCGTCCACGAAAGTGAAGACGATACTTCGTAATCGAGTGCCGGAGGCAATTCGCAGGAAACAATATAGGGTTGTGCCACACTTAAAAAGTAATTGGCTTCGGCAATGGCTTGTGCGGTAGTAGTATGTGTATCAGGGTGTGCAAAGTGATAGGCACCCATATAAACACCCGCAGCCACACCACCCGTAGCATTATTAATATACTGCGCATCGGTTACGGTTAAACCTTCGGTGGCTTTAGCCCATGCAAATGTAACACCTCCTGCTTTTACCTGAGTCCAATTTACAGTGCTTTGATAACTGGACACATCTATTCCTATAATAGATTGCGCTGTAGCATAAAAACCTGTTATTACAAGGGCTATTGCTGTAAGTAATTTTTTCTTCATTTTTTTATCTCGCTAATGGTTTCAATACATTTCCAACCCTTGCCATTAACCATGTAGGTAAATTTAAAAGACTTGTTGGTATATTTTGGGTTTAAAGTAAAAACACCTTTTTTATCAAGTAATAAATCTTTATAAGGTTTATTAATTTCAAGGCTCTTTCCGCTCTTATCTTTTTTATCTACTAAAAGCACAAGCTCTGTTTCCTCAACAATAAGTGTATGCTCACCTGCAAAATGTGGTTTAACTTCTTTTATGGTACCGCTTATAGTATTGGCTTCTGTTTGGGCAAACGCGTGCGATGCGGTAAAAAACATCAACGATAAAACAAGACTTGCTATTTTCATAATTAATTTTCTTATAATTTTTTAGTGTAGTAAATATAGTTTATTTAACTGTAATAATAAAATCACACTTAAATGTAATTATTTAAGAGCTAAAACCAAAAATTTAATAGAAATAAAATTATTTTCTATCTCCTCGAAAGGAAGTAACAAGGCTTACCAAATTTCGGCACGTTTATCCGCCGGACGATACATTTTGTTGTTTTCTTTCACACCAAAGGCTTCGTAAAATTCCTGCATATTACTCATAGGGCCATTTGCCCTAAGGTTCCACGGACTGTGTGGGTCTGTAACAATGCGTCGTTTTATGGCTTCAGGGCGCGCCAAAATTTTCCAAGCTTGGGCCCAAGCAATAAAAAAGCGTTGTTCGCCTGTAAATCCATCTATCACAACAGATTTTCCTTTTAGTGAATTTTTATACGCATAGTAGCTTACAGTTAATCCACCTAAATCGGCAATGTTTTCGCCTAAGGTAAGCTGCCCATTAACATGAAAAGTGTCTACGGCAATATAACCGTCAAATTGTTTTCTAACTAAATCCGTATGGCTTTCAAAATTTTTCTTGTCTGCCTCCATCCACCAATCACTTAGGTTTCCAATAGCATCGTATTTTGCTCCGTCATCGTCAAAACCATGTGTAAATTCATGTCCAATAATGCTTCCTAATGCGCCATAGTTAGCCGCATCATCTGCTTTAGCATTAAAAAAAGGCGGTTGTAGAATCCCTGCTAAAATAACAAGTTGGTTTTTACTCGAACTATAATAAGCATCTGTTGTTTGTGGGGTCATCCACCATTCTGTTTTATCAACAGGCTTACCAAGTTTAGCTATCATGGTTGCAAACACAAAATGGTCTGCACGAAATACATTAGCAACATACGAATCGTTTTTAATTTCGAGCGTTGAATAATCTTTCCACTTATCGGGGAACCCTATTTTGCGTTTCATTAACGATAGTTTTTCTAAAGCTTTTTGCTTAGTTACGTCACTCATCCACGTTCGGGTTTTAATGCGGTCTTTATAAGCAGTAAAAAGATTATCAATCATTTCAGTTACTTTGCTTCTTGTTTCTTCATCAAAATATTTTTCTACATATAATTGCCCTAATGCCTCGCCCAATTTTTCATCGGTAATCCATTGTATACGTTTCCAACGGGGCCTCATTTCTGTAACACCCGATAAAGTTGTACGATAAAACGAAAAATTTTCTTTTACAAAAGCACTATTTAAATAGGGTGCTGCTTTATGAATTAAACACCATTTAAAATAAGTTTTCCAATCTGCTATCGAAACCGTTGTAATCATTTTATTTAGTTTGTCAAAATACAAGGGCTGCGAAACAATTACATCTGTAAACGATTTATTTAGTAAAGTAGCGCTGAGGTAGCTGTTAAAATCAATATTACTTTGCGTTTAAAAAAAAATATCCTTGTTTAACTTGTTATATTGTTTATCTGAATCTCGCAATTCAACACTCCCCATAGATGCATCTGCCATTTGCGTTTCAATAGCAAAAATAGTTTCCGCATTTTTAGCTGCGTCATTAGCATTATCACCTAATAAAGTAAGCATAGTGGCAATATGTTTTTTGTATGCTTGGCAAATAGTTGTGTAGGTAGCATCTGTGTAATAAGTTTTATCGGGTAAACCTAATTCGGGTTGCGAAAAATACACGGCATTTTCATCACTACCTTTCATATCCGCATCTATATAAAAACTAAACAAGCTGCTAACGCCTATGCTGTGTAGTTCGCCTAATACTTTTAATAAACCGGTTTTATCTGTTATTTTATTTATAGTAGTTAGGTAAGGAAGTAACGGAGAAAAACCTTGCTTTTCAATTTTAAGCGTATCCATTCCACAACGATATAGATCGCCTAATTTTTGTTTATTACTGCCGGGTTTAGCCGTTTTATCAGCAACACAATCTTCCAATATCTTTTTAAGCTTAATATCGTTACGTTCCCCCATTTCATTAAAACTGCTCCACATAGCATCTTGTGCTGGAATTTGCGTTTTTTTAGCCCAGGTACCATTTGCAAAACTGTAAAAATCATCACGAGGGTCAATATTTCTATCTATATCCGCAATATTAATGCCCGGGTTTTGAGCGTTTAATTGAGCGGCTATAAAGATTATGTATAATGGCTTTAATATATTTATTTTCATAACTAATTGACGAATTTTTGGCCGAATATAGAATTTGTTTCTTACACCAGCAATCGTTTATCTATGATGATCAATTACTGTATGGAAATCTAATTGGCTTGTTGTTTAAATAAAAAATACGAAGTTGAACGATTGAATAACAGCGAAGTTATGTCAAGTCGTCTTTTTATAAACGACATCCTAACTTATTTTAGAAGCAATATCGAGCATTCTTATGCTCCAAACAAGTGAAGTTCTTTTATCTTCCCCATTGATATCTGAGGATGTTGTTTCAAGTAATGGTTTATCGCTGTAGTTCCTGCTTTCTGAGCCCCTGCTACAACAAAATCAAGCTTAAAATTCATAATATTGAGCAAATAAATTTAACTCCATCCTCATTCTATACTCTTTTGCGTTCTATGCGGCAAGCCAAAATTAATGCGAAACCAAATACGCTCGTGTAAATAATATAAAGCCATTTTAGTACACAGCTCAAGTCCGCCGATCTTGAGTGAAACGATAGGGTTTCCTGTAAGTATCCAGCTCAAGGTTATTGTATCAATAGTCCCAACTATTCTCCATGTAATGGTTTTTGCAAGGTGTCGTTTTACTGAAGCTTGCCTGAAATAAATCAATTTATCAATTATCATTTTTAGCTATTTTAAATCAAATCTGTGTAAAAAGTACAAAAATATTCAATGTTATTTATAATTACTCCCACTCCTTAACCTAATACTATCTTCTCTGTAATTGGTATTAAAACGTATTTTAACTAATAGTTTTTCTGGCATAATACAAAACACTTATTTCAAACTTGCTCTATATTACATATTTTTTCTACATTTATAGAAGAAAAACATGTAATATGATTTTATTGTTCTGTGGAATGTCGGGTGCCGGCAAAACTACAATTGCGGAAAGAGTGAAGATGAAAATGGAATCATTAAATATTAATGTTGAGGTAATAGATGCAGACGAGTATCGAAATTTTCTATTTAAAGATTTAGGGTATAGCAAAATAGATCGATGTGAAAATATTCGTAGACTGGCATTTTTGGCAAATAAATTTTCTCAATATAAAATAGTAACTATTATTTGTGCTATAAGCCCTTATGAAGATATTAGGGAAGAGATAAAAAGCAAATACAAAAATGTAAAAATCATTTTTATAAACTGCAAAATACCCGAGTTAATTAAAAGAGATACAAAAGGGTTATATAAAAAAGCATTATTACCAAATGATCATGTAGATAAATTACATAATCTTACTGGTATAAATGACCCTTTTGAAATACCTGAAAAACCGGATATTGTAATAAATACAGATTCTAACGATATTGAAACGTGTGCTAACGACTTAATCAAATTTGTCCAATTGCAAATAATTTAGCTGTAATAGAGAGGTGATTATAGTTCAATCTGTTATTAATTTGAGATATTTTACTCTTTTTAAAGGTTGAAAATAATCATAACGCTGAACAACCATGAATAAACACACTACAGATTACATAGAAGCCTTGGAGTCAGAGGCTATTTATATATTGCGCGAAGTTGCGGGACAGTTTGAGCGACCTGCGCTTTTGTTTAGCGGCGGAAAAGACAGCATATGCTTGGTGCATCTGGCGTTAAAAGCCTTTCGGCCGGGTA
>Ga0210394_10005801_pt1 | contig 13677 bp, 14 predicted proteins | sample IncBWC12MmetaG_FD_160121 | JGI IMG/M metagenome (GOLD analysis project Ga0210394, IMG submission 160121) | Forest soil microbial communities from Barre Woods Harvard Forest LTER site, Petersham, Massachusetts, United States - Inc-BW-C-12-M | ecosystem: Environmental > Terrestrial > Soil >...
GATGGCTTTTGCGATCTCCAGCCGTGTGTGCCACGTGTGTGGCGGGGCTGTGAGAATACGCGATCGTAGTGGCGTCATTCATTGCGATCCATAATCTCCTCATCACAGGACACGATCCGGCAAGCCATGCCGCGAGCGCGCAACATGGATAGCCGGGCCAAGCCCACGCATGACGAGTGAGGAGGTCAGGGTCAGATCGATCGCTGTAGGATAAGCCGTTACCCCGCCGCGATGTTCGAGATCACCGCCATGGACGGCGGGAAATAGTGCTGCAGCACCTCGTCGGCATACACGCCGGTCTCGTAGCGGCGGGCGCGCGGCGGTAGTTAGCCTCTGAGAGAACGATCACGCCTTGGCGGCTGCTTGCTCGACCTCATGCCGGGCGAGATACCATTCGGGCTCGATCAGCGGGTCCTCCAGCGCGTAGCACTCGCGCATGCGATCAAGGCAACGGTCTTCCACACCATTGGCGCGGCTTCTGGCCCCGTCGTGAAAGAGCGCCACGCAGAGATTTCGGCGGCTCATCAGCTTGACACGCGCCGCCGCAATTGCCTCCGGTAATTCCCGTTGGCCGGTGGCGAAAACCAAGAGCTCGTCAAATGCGAGATCGCCGAGATAATAGCGCGCTACTGGAACCGGCCAGTAATCTATTGGCAGTTCTGCCGATTGCCCAAGAACCAATAGAGGCAGGAAATATCCTCCTGCTGGCCCGGCGAGCCCGGAGCGATTTTAATTCCTTTCCAGTATATGTCTAAGCGCTCGAACAATGGGAGTGCTTCTTCGTATCTTCCGAGAGCGCGCAACGCCAAGGCCATTATCGAAATGGTTTTAAAATCGTTTGGATTCGCCGCGAGTGCTTGTTTGCACGCGGCAATCGCTTCGGCATACTGGCCGGATTTCATGAGATCATACACGGTCATCAGCGAAATCCGTAATAGACGTTGCCGGCGGCATCGTAGGTAATGGATTGCACGGGCCCCACACCCCATTCTTGAAGTTGCCGGTTGAAGGCGGATTCACCCGAGGCAGTCAGCGGCTTTATCTCGCCGAATTGATAGCCGACCCTGCCAGAAAGGATCACTCAGAACTGTCACGTCGATGCCACGCTGCCCTGGAAGCACGTCGAACCGAAATTGTACATCAGGATACAAGCTCCGCAGAAGGTCGGCTATTTTTGCGTGAGTGTAATTTCCGAACACGGTGGTTCCGTAGGTTAGGTTGTCGGAAGGTATGAATGAGCCGACCTGTGGCGGACCAGCAGCGGGCGCGTCGACGGCCGCCGCTTCGGATGATCCGCTGCTGGAACGCTCACCAATCCCACCGCCGCCGCCTCCCCCTCCGCCCAATCTATTGATCGGGGTTTCTGAGGAAAATGGCGCCCCCGTCACCGGATCGGTCGGCTCCATCGCAAGCCGGACGTCAGTCGCGCCCTCGCCGGCGTTATCTGACGAGCTAGTAGACGTTCCGTTTCCACCGTCGCTCGTCCACTGGCCCCCATCGGGATTGCCCGCCGGCACGCGTGGTTCATCAGGATTGAAGTTGACTTTGCGCAGCTCGTGGAAGATTTCCCGAACGATGTTTGCAGCTAGTGCACGTGTGTTGAGTGGCGGCGCGATCTCAATTCTTCGCTGGGGCTGACGCTCTTCATGCTGTGCGGCGAGCGTACGGATCGCTTTCGCGATTTCGAGATGCGTTTGCCAGGTTTGCGGCACGGCACAAAGAATGCGCGGCAGCGGGAGCGCCATGCTTGCAGTCCTGATGGGAGCGATACGATGAGCGGATGCGCGCAATCCCCTCCCTTCGCGGGAAAGGGTACGGAGAGGACCTCACCTCAGTACGGCGGGTAAGGGGTACGCATTGCGAGGTGCGACGAAGCAATCCAGTCTGGATTGCTTCGCCGCGCTCGCAATGACCCTCAGGGTTAGCCCGCCGCGATATTCGAGATCACCGCCATGGCTGGCGGGAAGTAGTGCTGCAGCACTTCGTCGGCATAGACGCCGGTTTCATAGCGGCGGGCGCGCGGCGGCCACTCGATCTGGTAGTAGTCCTGTCGCGTGCGGATCTGCATGACATTGCCGACATTCGACAGCGGGTAGGGCAAGGTGCGCGCGGTCATCAGGATCGTCCCGGCCGGCATGTTGGGGTGCACGCGGATGTCGAGCGTCTTCGGCCCGGCCATGGAGAACTTGTTGAGATAAGTGCGCACCATGACGCCGCCGCCGAGCGCGCCTTGATCGACATCAAAGACAAAACGCTGCGCCGCGTTGGCGCCGCCAGCGAGAATTTTTGCCGACAAATTGTTGGCGACTTGCGACGAGACCCACATCGTGTCGGGCGACAGCCGGTAATTGTCCCAGCGGTTCTTCAGCGCCGCGTCGACCTCGACAATGCCGCCTGAGCCGTCGCCGGTGAGCGTCGAGCCGGTGCCGGCGGTGCCGGTCGCCAGATAGGCGATATAGGAATTCGAGCCGGACTTGAATGCCTGGTAGAGCAGGCCATCAAACACGAGCGCATTGGTCGAATTGTCGCTCGTACCCAACGAGGCCGCAGTCTGCGTGCCGGCTGCGTTCGCCGTGATGACAAACGAATTGATAAAGGTGATGCCGCCGAGCACTTCGGAACCGGCGGCGCCCCAGAACCAGGCGTAGCCCACCGCGCCCGTCACCGGCGCAACCGTCGCGGCGATCGAGCCCGTCGTGCCGGACGAGATCGAGGCGGTGGCGTTTGCCGATTTTCCCGACGCGCCGCCGCCAAATGTATCCGAAGAGCCGTCGGCATTACTGCGCACGATCGCGCCCTGGATGCCGGCGGTGACGCTGCCGTTCACGATGGCGTCGAGCGAGAGCGCCACGCAGATCACACTATAAGGACTCGCCGCCGCAGTGAGCGTGCCGCCCGAAGTCGACGGCGCCAGCGACGGCGTGGGAGTCGTGCCGAGCGGCACCGAGGTATTGCCGCCGAGGATAAGCAGCTCCTCGCCAAGCATGCAGGCTTCGAGCCCGATCTTGGCGCCGATCGCCTTGACGTCGTCAAAGCCCATGCCGGCATATTGCGCTTCGAAGTCGACCGAGGTTTCGATGCCGATGCCCTTGTAGGCGGCGCTGTAATCCTGCGTCGTCACCGCCTGCACGCCGCCGCGATTGCCGCCGGAGACGCCGATGCGCAGCCCCGTCGTGTTGACGCCGGTCACCGCGCGCCAATTGGCTTGGATGCCGCCCTTGCCGGACACGCGCGGGATTTCGTTGCGCAACGGCGTGAGCAGCGGATAGACGAATTTCGCGCCGGTCTCGAGATCGTAATAAGTCAGACCCGATGTCGGCGAGGTCGATTCCGAAAACGTGCTCTTGGCGAGCGGATCGCCGGGCAGCGGATTGGCATGCGCCTTCTCGATCTCGCTGAGAAAGCTGCCAGCGCTGCTGAGCGCGACGTTATAATCCTGCACCGTGCGCGGCAAGGTCGACTTCGTCAGTGAGTTGGCAATCATGTGCTGCAGATTGGGCTGATACATTGTGTTGGTCCCGTTTGTGGTTGGTGTTGTGGATTCTCAGCCGTCATTCCGGAGCCGAGCGCAGCGAGGAGTCCGGAATCCATAACCATCAACCGTGATTATGGATTCCGGACTCGCCGCTGCGCGGCGATCGGAATGACGAATAAGTGGAAGCCATCTTACTCCTGGCGCCCGCGGAAGCCCGGGATCGCGCGCAACGGGCGCGACTGCGCCTTGCGGATGGCGGCTTCGGCCAGCGCCTCGAGCGCACCCGGCTGATCGAGCAGCGCAGCGGGCTGGGGGAAGATCGTATCCTCGCTCTTTTCGGCGACCCGCACCGAGGTTGCGCCGAGCGGCAGCGGCTGCTCTTCGATCTTCTTCATCCGCGCGGCCATTTCGTCGATGCGCGCGGTGATGCCGCGCAGCGCCTTGGACAACGTGCGCTCGGCGGTGCGTTCAAAGATCTTGGCGAGCTTTTCCGTGCTCTCGGTTTCGTCGCCGTCGTCAGCATCAGCCGCGCCCTCGCCCGCTTGCGGTGAAAATTTCGGTTTCGCGTGCACATTGGCGCCGGTAAGGCCGGCGGCCGGACAGCAATCCGGATCGAGCCCGACCAGAACATCGTGCGCCTGTTTGATGCGCTCCTTGTCGGCCTTGGAATGTCGCGCGCCGATCTTGGCGAAAGTTTTCGCCACTGAACTCTCGTCGATCGATGCCGCCGACTTGAATTTGCGCAGCTCGGTCGAGCCGTCGGCCTTGATCACCGCGAAAGTCGCTTCCGGCAGGCAGGGATGATCGACCAGCGAAACCTCCAAGGGCTCGGCCGTGTAGCGCGTCAGCGTCGGCGCATTCGGATCCGGCCAGCGCTTGAGATAACGCCCGCCCTGCGAGAAGCCGGTATAGACGCCCTCCTCGACCTTCTGCCATTCGGCGTCGTCGACCACCTTGCCGCAGATTTCGATGCGCTTCGCGGCGTCGTTGAACGCGATCTCGACGAGTTTGCCGGCGGCGACGTTGCCGTGCATGGCGCGCAGGTTGCCGAAGCTCTTGCCGCCGCTGGCGCTAGCGAAATTCTGCGACCATTTCTGATAAAGCGGCTTGGTCGAGGCGTAGTCGCAGACTTCGCCGGACACATCCGGTGCCTCGGCGGTGACGACGCCGTAAACCAGGCGCTGCGCCGCATCGATCTTGGTGATCGGTACGAAGATTTCCATGTCATCCATCGCGTACTCCTTTTTCCGATGTTGCGGCACATGTCTTTGGGACGGCCAGGGCGCGCGGGCGCATTGGCAGCAAGCCAATTAGATCGGGGTGAAAGATTCGCTCACGTTCTCGTCCAGCCAAGTCAGCTCCAAACCGGGCGAGGCAAAGAGTTTGGAAATGATCTCGTCGATTAGATCATTCCGCGCGGTGTCTAGAGGGCCACTTGGCAATCAAGCGCGACGGGATAACGGGAACGATTAAGCGGCTGAAACGTTGATGCCGGCGCCGCGCCGGCGCAGGCAAAGGATAGTTCGGTGAAATAGTGTGACGCACTCGGCGCGATCGGTCTGCGCAGAAGCCGTGCTGCGTCCCTTCAGGGATTGAAGCCAAAATAGAGAGCGAAATCCAAAGACGCCGGAGCGGGCCTTCTATCAGGCGGCCCTTCCTTTTTGCAGCTCGTAGGCGCCAACGAGTGTTTCAATTGGCAAATGCCAAGCGATGCTGATGTCGCGGATCATATCGAGAGTCAGCCGCCGCTTGCGGTTTAGGATTTCACTCGCGCGCGAGCGGCTGCCGACGATCTCGGCGAGTTGGGTTTGGGTTCTTCCCATGCTTTCGATGGCGAAGTGGAGAACGTCGACAGGATCAGCGTCGGGCATTTTTACATTCCGATCCTCATAGTCCTTGATGACGGCGGCGAGCGCATTGAAGCGTGCAGCCTTCGGAGAACCGGATGCCGGAATAGAATCGAAATACGCTTCGATTTCCTTCAGAGACCACGCATAGTCTGCGTCATTGCAGATCGGCCGAATGTCCATCATCACACCGTCTCCGGGTTTATCCGGTCGTACTCATCGTGGGTTCCGACGAACTTGATCATCACGCGATAGAAGGGGTCGTAAACGACCCGCGCTACAATTCGATATTTATTCCCTCCAATATCGAAGATGATCCGCTTGTCTCCCACGAAATCGGCCGTTCCAAAGGTCGCTCTGACATCTGCCGGCCCGGTCCAATTCGCCGCCGAAACGATCTTGTACCAACTGCGGAGCGGCCCCTTTGCCTGGGGATATCGTTCCCAAAACTCGCGTAGCGGCCCCAGCGACAAGACCTGCATGAATCCTACATTGTTCCCAACGTGGGAGCAAGAGAAATGTTCCCGTCATGGGAGCGACGATTGTTCCCAAAATAGGAATACAGTGAACGGATAATGAACATCAACCCGATCCCCGGTGCCCGCACATAATAATGACTTCGCCGGAGCAGCCGCTACTTATGCTTGTTGGCGCTACTCAGGACTTATCGACGCAGGGGGCTTTTCCTCGCTCTCCAGTTTTGCAGCACGCCGATCAGCGCGTCGGGGATCGAGCCTTCGGTGAAATAATCGAGCTGCCAGAGCTGCCGGTGCAGCGCGATGTTGACCGTCATCAGCACCTGCCGCACCGGCGAATAGCCATAAACCAGGCGCTGCGCCGCATCGATCTTGATAATGGGAACGAAGATTTTCATTCTTCCATCGGGGACTCCTTGTTGCGGTGCTGCGGTGCTGCAGTGCATCTGTAGGGCGGGTTAGGCGAAGTCGTAACTCGCCACGCTGATAAGGCGAAAAGGAGAAGAAATTGACGGATTACGCCTTCGGCTAATCCGCCCCACGGCAAACGATTTACAATCGCCAATCGGCGGCTGGGGCCGCGTCTTGGCGGCCGCACCAAATTCTGGCGGCGAATTCGCGCTCCTCTTTTCCTGACACGTCACCGTAGATCGAGGTGGTGTTGAGCGAGGCGTGGCCGAGCCAGCGCTGCACCAGGTGCGGCGGCACCGAACTTTGAAAGGCGGTGACGCCGAAGGCGTGGCGAAGTCCCTTCGGCATGGCGGCCGGCCTGCTCACCTCAGCCGTGGACATCAGGCGCTTCACGTGCCGCCATGCGGTGGTTCGGCTCCACGGCCAAAGCCGCCCGCCGGCGCGGCGGGGGTCGCGCTGTCGCGTGCGCAATTCGAACGCCCGGTCCAATTGGCGCACTAATTCGGCCGGCAACGGCACTTGGCGCACGATGCCGCGCCGTCGCCGCTTCAGCGTCTCAAGCGCGACGATGCGGCCGTCGAGGTCGATATCATTTGCCGTCAGCGCCAGCGCCTCGGAAATGCGGCTGCCGCTCCAGAACAACATGCCGCAGAACAGCCGAACCGGCGCGGGAGCCGTTTCAGCCGCCTCCAGAAAACGCCGTTGCTCGACCGCATTGAGATATTTCCGGCCGCCCTGCCGGGCGTACAGGCTCATCGTTCCAAATTTTGCTTCGGCCATAAGCTACACTACGGGCTGAAACAGAATGGCCAAAAGTGTTGCAAGCAAATTCATCATGGTTTTGTGCATCTTAGAGAGGGAGCCGAAAAGGACTCGTGAATTTCGCGGTTTCTCTGATTGGGAAAATATCTAGTTAACCCAATGCTCTGAAACACTTTTGGCCATATTGTACCAGCTCTCCCTGCGAGAGGCGACGGATTGCAGTCGTCAACGCGAGGGAGAGACCAATGATAAGGTACATCGTTCTAGCGGTCGTCGCGGTAGCGAGCTTAGCCCTCGTGACGCTCGTCGGTGTGGTGCCGACTTCGACACCCGCTGCTGCAGGTTGGAGAGACAACGCGAACAGCGGATACTGCCCTCCGGGGACAACAACACCGAACGGCAGCACGAGGGCCCGTGATGTGAGCCACTGCACAAAACACGCTATGTCGCGCTGAAATCATGGCGCGCGCCCACCCTGAGGCGGGGGAATGCGCGTGACCGTCGGCGCCTCGGGACCAAAGCAAAAAGATTTAATTCTTATGACCGGCGCCACAGGCGCTCTCGGCACGGTACTCCTCCCGTTACTCTTGCAGCGGCGTCATCGAATCGTATGCCTAGTCCGGGCACAAGATTCGACCGCGGCGCACGCGCGCGTCCATGCAATCGCTGGTCACCATACACGACTCACCGTGGTCCGCGGAGACATCGTCGATCCACGCTGCGGCCTCGGCGAGACCGATCTGAGCCACCTCTTCGGCCGCGTACGGCGCATCGTCCATTGCGCGGCTTCAATCAGCTTCGACGACAAAATCGCCGCCTACCAGGCAAATGTGCACGGCCTTCGCAACGTCCTAAAACTAGCCGATGATCTAGATACGTGGGACTTCATTCATGTATCGACCGCCTACGTTGCCGGCAATGCTCCAATGCTTTCAGAATTGGATTTGCCATCACCGGCCAAGCATCAATCGAGGAATCACTACGAGGAAACGAAACAAATTGGCGAGGCGCTGGTTAGAGAGTGGGCGCTGGCGCGCCTGGGCCGGCGCTTCACGATACTGCGGCCGAGCATTCTGGTCGGTCGAGAGGATGGCACCTCTCCCACATTTGACGCCTACTATGGTTACTTCAAGCCGATCCACCGGATCGCGGAGGCCATCCGCAAACGTGCCAAGGACAAAAAGTCCCTTCCGCAGGGCGTAGCAGTGGACGACGGATGGGTCTTCATCCCCCTCGCCTTACAAGCTTCCGAGACCGCCACCTTAAATCTCGTACCGATCGATTGGGTTGCAACAACCATAGCAAACCTTATCGGCGCTCCCTCACCGAACGAAATTCTTCACCTTGTGAATCCTACCCCGCCACTTGTCCGCTGGGTTATTACGACTTCCCTAGCTCACCTCAAGATACAGGGCGTACAGATTGTCGCCACGAAAGCCGAAAAGGACCAGCTCGTTGCCGCGCAACTTAAAGTCGTTCAAATGCTACAGCGTCAAGTCGATTCGATCCTTGACCAATACACCCCCTACACGAACCATTTAGTGAGTTTTGACTCTGATCGCACGCGCTTAGCTCTCGCGAATATGTATCAAGCACCACCAGAGCTGGACATGGAGTTTATGGGACGCCTCCTGGCGTATGCGTGCCACAATAATTGGCGCAATCCAGCAAGTAGCCCGCATGAGCCAACGAGTCCGACCCCAAAGTGGCCGGCCCGATGACAAGCTCCGCGATATGCGGAAACGACCGCGCGGCGCAGACGTCGCTTCGGATAACGCGCCGCGTTATCCGGCTACGATCAGCCGTAGAGCGCAATAGCGCAGCGTATTGCGCCGCATGACCCTCGCGATCGGCGGAATACGCTTCCGCCTTGCTCAAGGCCAACTGTCCAAGCCCTAATAGTCCGATAATCCCTCAAAGTGGCTCAATCCTCCGACTGAACATCGCCGCAGTGCCGAAGACTTCTCCATCTGCTGTGCCCCAGCAGATGAACCGATTGATGAGCTTTGAGTCCAGCGACTGGCGGGATTCCAACGTCGCCTCGTTCTTGCCGAGGTCGTTGTCTTCCTCGGACAGCCAGACCAGCTCCAGGTCGGGCGAGGAGAACTCCTCGGCGATGATTTCGTCGATGCGTAGCAAAAGCTCGAATGAGTGTCAGCAAGATGATGTGATGATCAATCGCCGCGCCTGCTCAGTCGAATCCGATGATTACTTGGTCTGCCATCGAAGGTTTGTTCACCCAAGCCCGAATGCGCGTTATCGTTTCTGGAACAGTAGCGCTCAAGATCGTTTTATGCTCGACGGTAGATATGACGATCGCGCGGTTTGGAGTTGCCAACTTTCCATCGAATGCTGGCTCATAGCCGGGATCCACTTCGCGGGCCGCACCCAGGGTTACCGCGGTCTCTCCATCGATAAATGGATAACACGCGACAGAGATACACGAATCGGTCGCTAGGATTTGCTCATCGCGCGCCGGACGCGGCGGGTCTCCTCCATCAGGATCGGAGACGAAGAGTAGCGAGTTAGACGGAGCAATCTTTGTTGAGTTCGTCACAGCTACCTCGTTCTATTCAAATAACGCACCCATCCGCCTTGCAGCCAACTACACGAGATACATTGTGGGTAAAGACGCTGGCTTTGTCCAATCGGATTGAGTGCACTCGGCAATTGATGATCAGGGACAAAGTTACCTGACGCCGTGCCGGGGGCCTTCGTTCCGCAAGTATGACATCCTGCCCGGGCGCCAATCTGATTGATCACGTCGCGTTCGTCATCGGTGAAATCGCGCTCAGGTCCTCGTGCCGGTATGGACTCCCCTGCGAAAGGGCCGGGTCCAATACCAAACGACGCAAGCTCGGAAAGCCTATTCTGCGCTTCTTGCGTCTGAGCTTCGAGGTCGGCGATTTGCCCCTCAACCGTTTCATAAATGCCTGGAGTAGGCTTCCAGTTTGGGTTCAGGGCCTGAACTCTAGAGATTGCATCCCGCCAAAACCCCTCAGCTACCGCTAGTCTTGCTTGTTGCGCAGGCGTTGCTTCAAGCGGTTGTCCCCTGACGCGGTTTTCACCTTCGCCCTCAATGCCGCCCGCGTACTGGGCGCCCGGTATCCAGGCGTTGTCAGGCGTTGCGTCTGAGATGACACGCGAGTCATTCGACGAACCGCTCCCACCCTCGCTCGTCCACTGACCGCCGTCGGGATTTTTCGCCGGCGCGCGCGGCTGGTTGGGGCAGTATTTTTGGACAATCGATGCACCGCTCGCATTCGCGCCCGCGCTTCCGTCCGCCGCCTCTCCGCCGGCATTGGCCTCGATCGGGACGTAGCCGGTCGGGGTGAGCACCATCGGGCGGTCGGCGGCGGCATTCGCGTAGGGATCGAGGCCGAGGCTGTCGCGCAGCTCGTTGAGCGTGACAGCGCCGAGTTTTACGCGGGATTCAAGCGCCGCCTCGTTCTTGCCGAGGTCGTTGTCTTCCTCGGACAGCCAGACCAGCTCCAGGTCGGGCGAGGAGAACTCCTCGGCGATGATTTCGTCGATGAGGTCCTTCACCCACTCCTTAGTCGGCTCAAGCCCCTCCTCCTCGCTCTGCGCCGACTGGTTGTCGGCGGTCGCGCGATTCATGAGCTTGACAGCCCATTGCGGCGGTACCGAAAAGGCAAAGCAGATGATGCGCGCGAGCCATTCGTCGAAATCGTCCTTGTGCTGCGGCTCCTTGGTCTGCACCACCTTGGCGGCGGTCTCGCCGGGCACGAATTTGGCGCGGCGGCGCCTGGCGAGGTCGCCTGTGAACTCGGTGTCCCAGTAATCCTGGAACTGCTTGATCTGATCCGGCGTCCAGCCCTGCGGCACCCCGATCAGCGCGTCGGGGATCGAACCCTCGGTGAAGTAATCGAGCTGCCAGAGCTGGCGGCGCAGCGCGATATTGACCGTCATCAGCACCTGCTGCACCGGCGAATAGCCGTAGACCCGGTGCGCCCGTACATTGCGCGGCCGATAGATAATGTCTCGCGCCGAGTAGTTGACCGCGGGCAAGCCTTTGAGCACTTGCTGATAGGCCGGCGGGAATACCACCGCGCCGCTATCGTCCCGATACGGCTGCGGGGTGCGGCCCCAATCGTCGATGACGCGCTTGATGGTCGAGCCGTCAAGCTGTTGCAGCGCGCAAAGCTGACCCGCGCGGGTGCGCTGGCAATACAGCGTCGCCGCGTCGATGACGAACATGTCCTCGAGCAGCGAGCGGAGCCAGGTCTTCCAGCGCGTCACGCCGTCGGGCTTCTGAAAGAAGCCCTCGAGCGCGGCCATGCGTCCGCTCATGTCGGCATCGACCGCCGCGCTCTTCCTTTTGAACTTCGGATCGCGCGGCCGGATGCGCCAGCGCTGGCGCTCCATCTGATCCTTGCGCGTCTCGATGACGAGGCGCAGGAGATCGTAGGCGTCGGCAAAGCCGCGCAGCTCGGCAAAGCCGACCGGCTCATAGGCGTGCGGCCGGGTGACGAGGTTATAGCCGGGCGGAAAATCGAAACGCCGTCCGGCGATGTCGGGCGGCGCAATGGGGCTAAGCGGATTGAGCGGACCGAACCAATCGGCACCGGTGCCGCGCGCGATGCCGCTACTCGAAATGCCTTGGGCCGGCGCGTTTTGGCTCGCGCCATACGAAACCTGGATCTGATACGGCGACAGCGGCCAGCTCGGCTGGCCCGCACCGCGAGTTGGCTCGCTCATTCTGATCCTATCGATTTGAGAGAGGCAGCCGGCTTCGGGGCACGAAATTCGTGGGTCGGGACGCTGCCGCCGAAAAATGACGGAGGTCCCGACCCGGCGACCCGCGTCACCTTCCCGCTAACCCGCTGTCCGGAAGCGATGCGTTCCGCCGGAGCTGAAGACGGAATGCATGGGGGCGCTGACAGCGGAGACGAAAAGACGAGGCAAGGGTCAGGCCCGCGCAACGCGAGCCGCGGCATGCCGGTGCGAATGGTGCTCCGCGCCGGCATGTTTGAAATCAGTTTAGGAGCAGAGTTGGGTAGCGGAAAGAATCAAAGATATTTGGCGTCGTCCCCGATGAGAAGATCTCTAAGATTCTGCGTGACAGGGAAGCCGTAGCCTTGTTGCGGTTCGGTCCACATCAATGCACCTGACTTGTGATAGTCACTCGTGTAAATTTCCGCTCCAATCATCTTAAGGGCGAAAAGCAACGCCTGGATCGAATCGAAGCCAGAGGCGCTCCCTCTGCGGATTCCTTCGGGCCACTCAATTTCATAGTTACACGTCCAGCTGCCTTGACTTGGCTGTGGTGCAAGAATTCGTACGGCGATATCGGTGTCGTTACCATTCTTTCGCAATTTCAGTGATCGATTTGCTATGATCATGGACATCTCAGAAATTCAGTGGTGGTATTTGCCGACCCGAGAGACATGCAGCATAACGTTCCATTACTTGTGACCAACACAATGGCGTCCGAACTAATCGACAAATGAATTCGTCTTTCGCCCGCTGTGCGTCGCACTCAGCTTCAGATTGCCTGCTCCGAGCCGCTAAAACAATACTGCTATTGGCATTCTTGGAGTCACTCCTCCCCTTCGCTCGTCCACTGACCGCCAGCGGAGTTCCCGGCCGGCACCCGAGGCTGATTAGAATCGAATTTCTGCACGGCGTCTTGCGTAGCCAGCATGCGGATCGCCTTCATGATTTCGAGCCGAACCGCCAATGTCTGGGGTACGGCGGTCAGGATGTGCGGCCTGTAGGGAGTCATTCGTTCCCATCCTTTACGATGCACTCAAGGCCACTGTTGATCAGCCCGGGCGCGTCTTGGGTTTTCACTGCGATTAAGCCCTGGTCATCGACAACGTAAAAGGCACCCGATATACCGTGCGCTCCGGAAATACCTTCCGGCGCTTTCAGCCACATGACGGATTCGGCATCGGGCGCGAGGACTGTTTCATGCGCGCCCCGGGGCGATTCCTCCCGAGCCGGCTCGGCGATGTGATCGCGTTCGCGCTCGCGATCTTGCGCCAACCGCCGGTAATATTCCAAAAGCGGCGCGGTCTCCTTGAGCATCAGCTCGCTGATGGCAAAGACCAGCGCATCGGCATGATCGGGGCTGCCTTCGCCGCGATAGCCGGACGTGGTGAAGGCGCACAGCTGATCTTCCAGCACGGCGAAGCGGCCGACGTGATGCACCTTGCCCTGCTCGTAGAGCGCCGAGACCGGCTCGGCGCGCAAAACCTTGCCGCGCGAGGCGGACACCATCTGCACATGCACATTGGGATTGGCGGTGTGGATAACGTGCCGCACCATATCGCCGCCGAAATTTTCCTCCGCGACAATCTGATCGGTGAGAAAATCGCGGCAGGCCTGGACGACGACGCCGCCCCACACCGCCGGCGCGTCGCGCAGCGATCGATCGGCGAGCACGTAAGCATGCTTGTCGTCGCCTAAGGCCGCGACGACGATGCCGATCTCGTCGCGCGCGTCGTCCTCGCCCCGTGAGCCGGATGGATCGACCGCCACCACCACGCGGCTGCGGCGCTCGATCGGCAATTCCGCAACCCGCGCGCGCGCGATGGCTTCGTAAGAAAACAGTGCGCCGTCGAGATTGTCGACATAGGCACCTTCGTAGAAACGCTTGCGCGCCCGTTCTGGCAGCCGCTCCAGGCTTTTGAGATAAGTCTCGGTGAGATTCGGATTGTCGCGCGGATTGAGAAACATCCAC
>Ga0210394_10005802_pt1 | contig 13674 bp, 17 predicted proteins | sample IncBWC12MmetaG_FD_160121 | JGI IMG/M metagenome (GOLD analysis project Ga0210394, IMG submission 160121) | Forest soil microbial communities from Barre Woods Harvard Forest LTER site, Petersham, Massachusetts, United States - Inc-BW-C-12-M | ecosystem: Environmental > Terrestrial > Soil >...
GCAACTGAATGAAGGCGCCCGCCGCACTCTTCGCCGGCTGCGCCGTCGCCCACGCTTAATTGCCGCGTTCTGGAAACAGGCTTCCTTGTTCGACTAGACATCCGCTATATTATGCGATATTCAGTAGCTACGCAAGTCACATAACAAGTGGCCTGTCGCAGAGAAATCGTTACTGGCACCAAGATCCGCGAGTCCCCGCCCTGACGGGACGGGGTTATAACCCCTGGCGTCAGCCAGGGGACTTGTCCGCTAACCATTTCTCTGCGGCAGGACACCAGGAGCACATTCCAGACCATTTGAAAATCCGATGACTACTGGGCTTGGTTCGAAGGAGTGGCCTCGGGCAGAGTTCCCTGTTTAATAGCCTTCACCACATTACGAGCGAGGGTATGCGTTGCTCGAAGGTTCCCTCCGAAGAAGCGGACATTGCCATCGACGACGCGCTCAAGGACGACTTGTCCATCCCTTGTGCATAGCCGGCTTCGCACTTTCAACTTCGTAGCTCCGGTCACAGTAGTGACGGCTCGCTTCGTCTCGCTGCCCGGAGCATATGACTCGACCGTTGTCTTCAGAATGAGGAGGTTCGAAACGCCATTTGCGCTACTATCCCCACGGCGCAACACTGCTGAAAATTGCTTTGCCTTGGTCAGTTCAGTCACAAGGTTCTCGTAGATAGCAACCCTGAATTCGGGCGTGATGCTTGAATCACCAGCGTCTATTGGGTTGACTTCGACTTTCCACTGGAGCACACGCCCGTCATTGATACCAGCGCGTGCGCGAACAGGTAAAACTGACTGCACGATTGCGATACCGATCGCAACCGCGGTCAATGAAATTCTTCTACTTGGCATTGTTGGTCTCCAGTCTCTGCTTCGTCGTAGCGATTTCCAGCCCGCTAACATGCACGCCCTTGGCGCCGAGTTTGTCTGCAAGAACCTGCCCTTGGCCTTTGTTCAGTTGGTAGATCGTTCCGCGAAAACCTCCATTGGAGTCGAAGTACTCCAACGTCATAAAGTCGTATTTCTTGTGAGCGAACAGGCCGATCGCACGCCCGCCACCGTACGGTGTAGCGGCCCGGCCGAAGGCCATCGGCATCCCGCCCACTTGCTTGTCCTCCTGACTCAGAAATGCACCCTGAATTGCACTCAGCGGCATCCGAACGACGGGACCTTCGCGCCGTGAAAATACGAAGGCATCGTCCTGAATCGAGAGTTCTCCCATAGAGTTGTTCGCAGCACCATCGAGGCCTAAGATGGCCCTGGCGCGCATTACCGGGCTTGAAGAGGCTGGTCTCGCTTGATCGAAATCCTGAGCAATAAGACTCGGGGCAAAGCGCGATGCTGATACCAGACACAGTAGTATCCGGAATAACCGTTTTGATGAACCTTCGTAGCACATGTTTTTTGTTCGGGTCATTTCACACCTTCTGCCAAGCTATGAGCATTCTGACTTCCAGGGCGATCGAATCGTATCCTTAACAGGCAGCCGTGCTGTCCATCCCGGATTCCTGCTACTTTCCGCGCGGAACGTTCCTCAGAACTGCCGCCATCCGTCAATTGCCGACGGCGACTGCCACTGTCGTCACGCGCGTGGCGGAAGCATCTTCACACCCGTTGAAGGGCGTTGTCGCGCTCGAGCCGGCAAGCCTCGGTAAACTCCCGGAGGGGATCAAACTTGTCTTCGCCGTTGGCATATCGCGCGAGAACCTCGGCGGGTTCGTCCGGTGGGCGTTCATAGGCCTCAAACAGCCGCTTGCCGACTTCTTCGGCCGCGTGAAGGACCTGGTCCGTCGATGTCAGCCGGATGCGTGCCACCTTTGAATACAGCCGCATGATCTTAACGGGGTCGATCTTCGATCTCTCAATCGCATCGACGAATAGATGTACAGCTTCCTCGACGAAAACTCCGTAGAGTTCTTCCCGCTCCTCCATCTCGGCTCTCAACTGGGTCCATCGAGCTTGGAGCCGCTGGCCAATGAACGTCGCTGCCACAGATGAGAAAGCGCCGACGAGGGATCCAGCCAGAGCCGCGAATGCTACGATGACCGGTCCATCAAGTGTCATGATCGATCCTCAATTCTCTCGCTCAAGACGCCTGCGACAACACCACGATGCAAATCCCGTTCCAGCTATTCTTGTGTGTTGACGGGGGCGGAACTCCCCGTAAGGGGACCGTTCCGATGTTCTGGCTCTCCAATTGAAAGCGGGCATGAAGGTAGTTCCGGACGAGACTGGCACGGCTGCGGGACAGCGCGAGCTCGTCACCGGACGCTTCAGAGACAGCGTAACCCTCAACAACAATTGCACGGCCAAGAGAACCTTCACCTAGACCGGCAATCAGCGCATCGATCCGTGCTTTACCCGCTCGAGATAGAACTTCGCTGTCTCGCTGCCTCGACTCGAACAGCTCAGCGGCTGTGATCCACAAGCGAGTATTTTTGGGATTCACAAAGGTTTTATCTTGCCGATATTTATCTGGCGCCAGCCGAGCCATCGAGTAATAACCACGTTTCTTGAAATACCCCCGGAACAAGAACCCATGTTTGAGAGCCTCGCTGTCCTCGGTAAGATTCGCAGTGACGTCATTCACGTTTGAGAGGGTCTCCCGAATGTTGTCGGCTGCATCCCGCCCCTGCGCGTCCGGCGCGAGAGCTTTGGCGATCGTCCCTTGCAACTGCTGAGTTGTGACATCGATATTGTGCGCGGCGCTATGCACGGTCTCCATCGTTTGATCAATTTTCGCGCCGAAGTTCCGCGATTGAAGATCTGAGACGATCGCATCCGCTTTCCCCATCATGCCGTCCACCTTCGCTCCGAGGCCGCGCGATTGAAAATCGGAGACCAGTGCATCCGCTTGTGCCGACGCGTGATTCAGCGACGACGTGGCATCGCGCACATTGGCAATCGCTGTTCGTATATCAGCAGCGGTTTTCTCGTCGCGCAGCAGCATTCCAATCGCGCCGCGTCCCTGCTTCAAACCCGCGACAAGATCATCCGCGTTGTTGACGGTAGCGGTCACCGCATCGAGAGTCGTCGTGAGTTTGTCCGCTACGACTTTGATGGTGTCACTGGCATTGCTGACCAGCTCCGTGCTTTTCTGAACCAGGTCCGCGATATCGCTGGTTTCTTTGCTCGGCAGGGTAGTGTGTGGGGCCGCTTCCGGGGTTGTCGAGTTGCCTGGACCGATGGACAGAATCTTATCGCCCACAACTCCCTCGGTCTCGATTGTCGCAACGGAATCCGTCCTGATAAGACCGCGCACCTGATCCGTGATCCGAAGAGTGAGGCGGAAGCCGGCGGCGGGTGATGCGGGAACGCTGATTTCCGCGACTTCACCCGCGTCGAAGCCCGCGACCCGGATTTTGGCCCCTTTCGCGAGGCCGTTCAGGTTCTTAACTTCTGTGAACAGTTCGATGTGTTTCGAAAAGAAATTATGCTGATTCCCGATCAAAAACACCGCCGTTGCGAACAACAGGCTGCCCACGACGACGAATATTCCGATGCCTACGTAACGACTTTTCATACTATTTCTCCGTCACCAATTTCCGTACAGTCTCGCTCTCGTTCTCTTCAAGATCTTGAGGCTTTCCGAGCGCCGCTAACCTTCCCTGGTCGAAGACAGCAAACCGGTCTCCAATTCGTCTGGCGCCATGAACGTCGTGGGTCACGATGATCATCGTCGTCCGCCGTTTTTGCTCGATAAGAAGGTCGTCGATCTCGGATGCCGTGATGCGGTCAAGGCCGCTATTCGGTTCATCGACCAGAAGGATTTCCGGTTCCAGGACTAACGCTCGCGCCAGGCCGGCTCGTTTCTTCATGCCGCCTGAAAGTTCGAGAGGCATCTTTCCCTGATCGCCGCCAAGGCCGACCTGGTGGAGCACGCGATCGATGATTTCTTCAATCTCCTGGTCCGACTTGTGAGTGAGCCGGCGGAGCGGTAAGGCCAGATTGTCGTAGAGCGTGAGAAAATCAAACAGCGCAGCGTTCTGGAACAGGAATCCCATCTTTCGGCGCACGGACGAAAGCTTTTTGCCTTCGAGTTGAGTGATATCCTCGCCATCGATCCAGATGTGCCCAGCATCGGGCTTGATTAGGGCGATGATGAGCTTCAACGTGACGCTCTTACCGGTTCCGCTCCTGCCGACAATACAGACCGTTTCCCGCGGCGCGACGGATAGGTTAACGTCGCGGAGCACTTGCCTTTCACCGAAGGATTTTGAGACGTGATCGAGCGCGACGGCGCTGTCTTTACAGGTACTCATAGAGCACTCTCCGGGAACATGAAAAAGATGAGCTTCACCAAAATCACATCAGCCACGATGATCAGCAGCGATGACATGACCACGCTATTGGTAGCGGCTCTTCGAACACCTTCCGCGCCTTCGTTCGTCGTGTAACCAAAGAAACATGAGACGGTCGCGATGATGAACCCGAAAACCGCGGTTTTCAAGGTCGGTGGAACAAAGTTGGACCACTCCAGACCACGAAACGCCCGGGATACGTACAGCTGGAGAGAAATATTCGACAAGAAATGCTCGGAGAGGAAGCCGCTGATCACGCCGCAAAAATCCATGAACGTTGTCAACAATGGCAGCGCGATGAAGCACGCGACGACACGGGGAACAACCAGCAACTTGAACGAGTCAACGGACAGTGCCTCAATCGCGTCGATCTGTTCGGTCGCTCGCATCTCCGCCAGCGACGCCCCCATTCCCGCGCCAACCCTACCGGCAATAAGTAACGCTGCCACCAGAGGTCCGATCTCGATAAAAAACGAGATGCATTGTACTTCAGGGATCCAGGCGCTCGCACCAAACCTGATTAGTTCGGTCCGCGTGTGCAACGTCATCACCATGCCCAGCGCCAGGCCGGACGAGACGATGAGGGGCAACGATTGCCACCCTTGCTCAGCGAGTTCCTGGATCACGTAAGCCAGCTCGAAGGGTGGAAGGAACGCATCTCGTACCACGCGGAAAGCGAACGCGGCGCCCCTGCCGATTTGCTCGAAGCCCGTCGTCAACGTATTTGTTGGTTTTCTTGACATACAGCTTACGGCTGAGTTAGCTTGCTGTTGCGCTCGGCCTTCGGTTGGTCAGAGGCAAGCCAAGTTCCAAATCACATCGATTCGAAATCGCGGCTCACCGCTCGACGGATCGTATCGACAAGGTATAAATGATATACGCCCTTCGCGAACAAGCGAACGCCCTTTGCCGCGAGGCGCCGCAGAAGCGCGCGTCCACTTTCATCGATCGTCGTAACGTCGAGGACGAGATGCACTGTTTTACCGTCCCTAATGGCCTGTTCGCAACACGTCTCCAGCACTTCAATGCATGCCGGCGCGATTTCTCCGGAAACGGTGAGCCGTGCTCTTTGTTCGCTGAATTCTTTATCTACTCGAAACACAAACCCGCCAGTGCACCGCGGTTTCCATTCCTGATTCGATCGAATTTCTTGGATAGCGCTTGTCGCATTTGCCGAAACCGTCGGCATCCGACGTGGCAAGGGCCGAATGCCGGGGTTGTCGAGCAAGGGGTTGCGCGCCATGATATCGCCAGCGATCCTACACGTCAGAACAGCTCGAAAAGGTTGTCCATACGAGTGTTCTCAACATCGCATCGATGCGACGAGGCCGTTGAATCGTATCGGCACATGCCGAAATCCGACGAGTCCCGCGGGTGAGCGACAGTCAACAGCAGTGATTCCGCTCCAGCCCGGAATCAGGCGAACCAAACAGCCGATTGAAACGCTGGATGCTTACACTTCGGCACGTGCTGCGTCACCTGACTGCCGAAACGCGGCGAAGCCCCGTTCAGTAGTTTCGTAAGTCCTTTGAACTGATAACCACCGGCGCTCCTGAGGTTTGGTCATTTACGTGGTTTTGCAAAATCAGAGTTCATACGACTCGCTGAAAAGGAGAAAAAAGCAATGTTTAAAGGAAAGTTCATGACCCTCACATGTGGCGCCGTACTAATGTCGGCCGCTGCATTCGCTCAGGAGGATTACACCGCTTATAAGAGTGACGCCTCGGTTCAGGCGCTGGGTGGCTTCGTGAAGCAGACAACGCAAGACGGAATTAAACAGGACGCGACCAATAGTAGCGGCGTTCTCGGAACGTATCGTTTCTGGTTCGATCGTCACAACGGTGTCGAGGCGAACTACGCGTGGACCGTGACTACCGAAAGGTACAACCAGTTCAGCCTCGATAACAACTTCCACGAGGTCTCGGCTGCGTACGTCTTTAGGATGCCGATGAAGCGGTGGTCGCCGTTCGTTCTGGGAGGCGCCGGTGCCCTGGTCTTCGATCCGAAGAACTTCGCAGCAGCGAGCACCCAGACGCGCGCCGCCTTCGTCTACGGCGGTGGAGCGGACATCAACCTGACTAACCACCTGTTCGTCCGCGGCGAATATCGCGGACTTGTCTACAACTCGCCGACTTACGATCTTGCGAATTTAAAGGGACTGGATCGCGTGACTCACCGCGCGGAGCCCACGATCGGGATCGGCTGGAGGTTCTAATTCGATCCGCAGTATCAAGCATTGCGACCGCGAGAGAGTTCAGCGAGAGCAATCCCGTACTTTCTCACGGTCACCCTTCAGAAGCGACACATTAACGAGAGCTGCTGTCCTGAATCCGTCCAAACATCGGGAGAGATGAACATGAACAACGAATCACGGTTTGTAACTCGGCGTTTCGAGTGGGCCGAATCGAGAATCCGGGGAACCTGGGCCAACCTGAACGGCCAAGAAATGGAAAAAGCGATCTCGGAGCCAATCCGCGGAAAGACGCAGGGACCCCGCTCAAGAGCGCAGCGTCGGATCGCGCCTTTCATGCGAATGGGCAGACTGCTTGTCCTCGTCGCGGCCGCCACAGCGGTCTCAGCCGCAGCAGCAGATTTGAAATCGGACACTGTCCAGCAATGGGAGGACTATGTGAAGGCCGTGGATACCCGGCACGCGAATCGTCTCGCGCAAGGGGCATTCCTGTTGAGTGACGAGGTCGCCGGTCAGACCGCAAAACTGCGAAACGGTAGGGCGGTGGTAGCGCCGGCCGGTAAGCACGTTCCCCTGAAGGTCCAATCCGGGCTGATTCATGATTGGACGGGTGCAGCCTTCATCCAGAATGCAAAGCTCGATGACGGGTAGTGCGCTAAATCTGTGTGGCTAAGAGGGAGGAAGAACTTTTGATGCACTTCTATGGATAGGTCTTGGTCGATTCGAGCGGGTAGCACTTTAGTCCGTGAACGTTGCTTCGGTAATGGTCAAATCGGTGATAGATGAACTTTAAATAAGTCGGATCATCATGTTCGTACCACCGGTAAACCGCATAAGCAGCAAAATCTGCCAACTGCATGATTCGCGATGTGCGGGAGTCGAAGAAGAACGCCGTTTCTATCAGATTCGCCATGCTGGTCCATCGCCCGCCACCAGCATGAAACTTGGTTAACAAATTTCGTATTTGGCGCGACAGCGACGGACGCGCTTCATCGAAAACGATAATCCCACGTTGGACTTTTCCTTGGCGAGTCTGCAAATGTCCCAAGAACATGTTGAACATTGTACAGATTCCCTCGAACGCGCCCTCGTACGGATCGACTCGACCGGAATGTTTAGCATGAAACGCGACCTTGTCAACGATCGCAGAGAATAGCACTAAGTGGTTGCCAGTAGAGGTAGAGATCGTCTTATACACATCGTGCATTAAGGCGAGTCTAGCTGGTGGTTGGAAATTCTTGAACGCTCCCCTGCGTCCCCTGATTTCGCTGGCATGAAATTCGATGGAGCCTCCCGCCTGTGGCAGGTGTGATCTCTGAATCGCATCTAAGGATTGCGTAAACTTTCGCCATTGCCCCTCATGGATGGCAACTCCACTCAGAACTAGATAGCGCGAACAGCCTTGGTTAATGCCCCCGTCTCCGGACTCGTCCACGTAGAGGATGTACACAGAAAAAAGAAGGGCGGCTGAGCGGGTATGACCCGACGAACCGCAAGGGCAGCTCTCCCAGTCGCATACTCAGTATATCACTTTATATAAATGTGACCACGCAATTCTATTTATCTGAAACTAATAGGCTTGGTCGTTTGCTTTCAAACATTTATCAGCTAAATTGTTGCGGTTCCCTACCCGACCTCCAGCAATTCACGCACACTCCAAACGTGGTCCGCGATGCCCGCCGACATCGCAGGCGTAACACGCAGCGATTTGTGCACGCGGCAAAAATTGTAGAAGGCGAACCAGCAAGCGATTGCGGCCCAGTGATTCTCCCACTTTTTGCTGAAGGCGTTGGTCAGGCGAGTGAAGCGGCGAACGCTCATGCGCGTGCTTAGGTTGCTGCGCTCGACGATGCTGGTGCAAATGCGCTCGGGATCGGGTTGGCCCATGACTGGGACTACCTCCGTTTTGGCTACTTCGGCGGGCGAGTACCGCCCTTCGCCTTCGGTTGCGGCGCGATAGACCTTAATGAGCTGCGCAAAGTCCGCGCGATCCTCAAGGGTGTTGCTGATCGCGGAGCGGTACGGTGTGAACCCGTCCGTTGTCACCTGGAAGTTTCCGCGCGTCGCGTGGCGAAGGCCTTCGATGAAAATGTCCGTCGTGGCCTGGTCACGCTTGCCAAGGGCGATGTTCAAAACCAGCTTCGTGTTGCGCTCGATTGCGACGAAGGTATACGCATCGCCCAAGTTCTGATCGTCCTCGGGACGGACGCGCTTTTGCTTCTTGCCGATGAATGCCCAAAGTTCGTCGCATTCCACATCGCGCACTTCAACATTGCGGATTTTGTTCGCCATGATGCGCTCGCACTTCTCACCTGCGAGGACCAGCACCTTGAGAATCGTGGTGTGGTGAACGTCCGTCAGGCGTTCGGTGCTAGAAACGCTGTTGCCTTCGAGCAGGAGCCGGAGAACCATCTCCGCTTTCTCGACAGGCAGGTACATCCCGTCGAGAGGCTTCTCCTGCGGCTCCAGGAACGTCTTGGAGCACTGGCGGCACTGAAACCGCTGATTCCCTTTGCGGTCGCGTCCGTGGCGCTTACATTCGATCCGGCAGTTGTGGCACGTCACTGTGAAATCTCCTGTTGAGTTCCACAGCCGTTAGCCCGATAATGAACTTGTCTAGGGTTCTCTCGGCTTCGGCTGAGGTGAGCTTAGCCCCGGTTAGCGTTGACGCGCTGATCGGGGTTTTTAGTTTACGAATCATCGACTTAACAATATCGACTTTATCATAGTAAATTTAGCTTGTCAACTAAATTTAGACTATGGTATAACAGGGTATGAATCTTGATGCGGCCAAGTCTTTCAGTAATCCCTTTCGCCCTGGCGCGGGACATAAGCCACCGTATTTAGCTGGACGGAGTCAGGAGCAGGAGGAGTTCGAACGGTTTTTACAACAAGATCCGATTCTGCAAAACATGATCTTGACGGGCCTGCGCGGAGTTGGAAAAACCGTCCTGCTAGACACATTCCGTCCAGTTGCCATTCAGCACAAGTGGGGATGGGTCGGAACGGATCTATCCGAATCAACTAGCATTAGTGAGGCGAATATGGCGACGCGAATCCTGACCGACATGTCGGTTTTCACGTCCAGTCTCACAGTTCCTCAAAAAGTTCATTCTGCTGGATTTGAGAAGCCTACCAGCGCCCAAGTCCCGTTAACATTTAACACGCTCATCGCGCGATTCAACGAAACACCCGGATTGACGGCGGACAAGCTCAAGGGAGTGCTGGAGTATGTCTGGTCGCTAATGAAAGATACAGACAGACGTGGGGTTGTTTTCGCCTACGATGAAGCTCAAAATTTGGCTGACGCGGCGGATAAGGGCCAGTTTCCGCTCTCCTTATTGCTCGATGTTTTTCAGTCGATTCAGCGTAAAGGAATCCGTTTCATGCTGGTGCTTACGGGATTGCCGACGCTGTTCCCAAAGCTCGTAGAAGCTAGGACGTATTCGGAGCGCATGTTCCATGTCGTATTCCTGAATCAGCTTAATAGATCCGCGAGTAAGGACGCCATTTTAAAGCCGATCGCGAAATCCCCGTACGTGTTCACGGACAAATCGGTTGAAACCATCATCAGTCTCACATCTGGATATCCGTATTTCATTCAGTTCGTTTGCAAGGAGGTTTATGACATCTGGATTCAACAGGTGTCCGCCGGGAGAGAACCATCCGTTCCCTATCCAGAGTTGGTCAAGAAGCTAGACGCCGACTTTTTCCAAGGTAGATGGGCGCGCGCGACAGATCGGCAGCGCGATCTGCTCAGAGTGGCTGCTTTCCTGCCGAACTGCGACAGTGAGTTTACTGTTCAAGAGCTAATGCAGGGTTCTAAGTCTGTCCTTGAAAAACCGTTTACAAGTAGCCATATCAACCAAATGTTGTCCTCGCTCAGTGACGCGGGACTCGTTTACAAGAATCGATACGGGAAATATTCCTTCGCCGTCCCGTTGTTTTCGCAATTCATTAGGCGTCAGCCGAAGGACGAAAAAGTCGAGAACGGTCCACTAGCCTTTGATTTTGGAGAACCGGAAGCGTGATCCACTGGCGGCCCGCACTCGCGAGGCCGCCACCAAGAGCAACACAGATTTAGCGCACTACCCGATGACGTTCTTCCCGTGCTCCGGGATTACGATCGATATAAGGACTACTATCGCCCTAACGTGGTCTCCTCCAAACGAATCGCGCTTTCGGAGTCGAAGGACCAATTCTCGGTGGTTCTCATGAATAAGTCCGTGATCGCCAAAACCGCTCTTGATGCAGATTACCAAGCCGCGTTTACGCAGATCGACGCTCATCGCTGGTACAGCGTTGCGGATGCGACTCACATCCAGGAAATCGCGGAATACGACACGCCGTCGCAGCATATGTTGCCGGAGAACCACGGAACAGGATTAATTTGGCGGCTCCACAGCATCACTCGTTTTGAAGAGCGCGATGGAGGCGTTTATATCGAAGTCGAAGCGGTTGCCTTGAGCCGCGACATTCCAGATGCGCTTCGATGGTTCGTGGAACCGATCGTGCGCCGGGTTTCGCGCTCTGCCGTCGCGACTTCGCTTCAGCAGACCGAGGCCGCCGTCCGCTCGCATTCCGTGCTGGAGACAGCAGCGATCAAGGGAAGGCTGCCAGATCCGGGCATGAGGCGCTAGTCCGTCACCGCTGCATCAACGTCAAGCCTGGAGATGATCTCGCGGAGAAGGCGAATCATGCGGCAGTAAACAGTCGAGACGCAGGCCTCGCCGGAATCGAAGCCCGTGAGGCTGAGATCAAAGTTCGATCGGGCCAGATTCAGGCTGTATTTCCTGCGGCGCGCGTAGCGATTCCACCACCCACCGGCTCGCCAAGCATGCTCCGACGTCGATTTCCCTTGCTTTCCGGCCCCTCAAGAGGGATTGATGTGTCACGCGGTAGACACCGCCAAGGAGAAAATCAATTGACATCGATCACAGAGCAAACAGGTACACCCGCCGAGACGAAGGCCACCAAGAACGCCCGTGTTGGCGCACGTCGCGCCCAGGTGGCGACACCGAAGCCGAAGCCGGGGAAGAAGGCCACCCCGGCGAAAAAAGCGCCCACGGGCCGCGGGAAGGCCAAGGTCGCCAAGCCCGGTGCCCGGGAAGGCAGCAAAACAGCGAGAATCCTCGACCTGCTGAGGCGCCCCGGCGGTGCCAGTGCAAGGGAACTGCTCAAAGCGACCGGCTGGCAGCCGCACTCCCTGCGGGGATTTTTGTCGGGCACGGTCGGCAAGAAAATGGGATTAGTACTCACGTCCGCCAAGGGGGAGGATGGCGGGCGGGTCTACTCCGTGAAGACCTGAGACGCTGATCGCCCCGTTCACGCCGCCGGATTCAGGTTCGGCGGCGTTTCTCGTCTTCGAATCGCTGCCTCGCGCCCCAGCATACAATCACTCTCACGATGTTCAGACTGACGGCATTCACCCGCTTTGCTGATGATCTGGCCGACCGCCAGATGTCCCTTTCTTCGATGTGATCGACACCAAGCTCGTTATCGGTCTCGTCGCGCGCGAGTGGAAGTCTACGCCCGCCTCGTCGGTTTCTTCGCCGTTTGCGTTCCGGTCGGCCCGAAACGCGCCTGGGTCCCGCGGACTCATGGTTGTATGGCGAATCGTGTACCAAATAAGCTTTGGCCTATACTCGTTTGGTCGCTGACGGCCTTGGCTCAGACGCCATCGATATCGTCCGGGCCTGGGACTGTGGTTAAGTGGACAATCGAGGGTGCCACGCGCTGCGGGATGAGGTCGCGCGCCTGGAAGCCGCTGAAGGGCGTCTGCTATTACCCAATCGACCTTGAGACGCCAGTCGGGACGCGGATTCCGATTTCGGTGACGGCGCCGGCCAAAGCGCATTATGGTGGGATCGTCGTCGAAGCCTTGGATTACGGCTCCGAGGATGTCCCATTGCCGGATATCCCGCAAGCGAATCCGTCGGCAGCCGATCTGGCGCGTGATGCGCGCGATCGGGCCAAGCTTGCGAAAATTTTCACAAGGCCCGATGGTCCGGCGGAGTTCGCGCTGCCGTTAGGCCCACCAGCGCATCCCTTGCCGCCGGGAAAAGCGTTCGGAGCCAAGCGTTCTTTCAACGGCAGGCCGGCACCGCAGCCGCACATGGGGATTGACTATCCGACGCCGGTAGGGAGTCCGATAATGGCGGTGGCGCGGGGAACGGTAATGATGGCCGAGGAGATGTTTTTCGAGGGCAATGCCGTTTTTGTCGATCATGGTGATGGGTTGGTCAGCATGTATTTCCATTTGGCAGACATTAAAGTGGACGCCGGGCAGACAGTCGCTAAAGGCGTTGTCCTTGGGCACGTCGGGTCGACCGGACGAGCCACCGGCCCTCATCTGTTTTTTGGGGTTCGATGGCATGATGCCCGCATTGATCCAAAGTTCTTGTTGGAGCAGCCGGCCAAAATCCCGGAGATGAAGCAATGACCGATGCGTCGTCACGCACGGAAAGCCGTCCGGCCAACGGAAGAATTCTCCTTTGAATGAAGCGTTTGCTGAACATTATCCGCCATTCCCCGAGGGGTTCCTGTCAGGCACGGTTGGCAAGAAGATGAGTCTGGCTCACAACATCCACCAAGGAGGAGGACGGGCGGGTTACTCCCTGAAAGCCTGAACCGCCGACCGCCCGCTCCATCGCGCCGCCGGATTCACGTTCGGCGGCGTTTGTCCGTCTCGGGGCTTCTCCGCAAACTCCGGCGACTTGACTTCGCCCTAGTCACGGAGCGTTTATGTGGTGTGGCAAAATCCAAGAAACGAAACTCCAAGAATTCGGTGCGCGCGGCCTTTCCCGAGAATCCTCCGAAGACCCTGGCTTATGACGCCCTCGCTACATTGAATCGAGACTTCGAGCAGGTGCTGGAGGATCTGCACCGGTTGGAGGCGCTGCGATTATTCCCGCACCGCTGGCAGCGTAAATTTCTCAAGGCGTGGCGGGTCACCCTGCAGGAGACTCGGGCGTGGGCCAGCTTCGAGGTGATCGAAGTCCTCCACCAAAGAGAAGAACGGGAATGGAACAGCCTTGGCCGCATCCGGCAACGGTCAGAGAAACCATCTGAACCTCCCGCCGACATATGATGCGGTCCGCCACAGTGTCGCGTCCGCCGGAGCCGCCCGTCGCAGTGCCGAGTCGTCTGGCGGGCTGCGATTTAAGCAATCGTTCAGGGCACA
>Ga0210394_10005804_pt1 | contig 13672 bp, 13 predicted proteins | sample IncBWC12MmetaG_FD_160121 | JGI IMG/M metagenome (GOLD analysis project Ga0210394, IMG submission 160121) | Forest soil microbial communities from Barre Woods Harvard Forest LTER site, Petersham, Massachusetts, United States - Inc-BW-C-12-M | ecosystem: Environmental > Terrestrial > Soil >...
CGCTGCCTCCTTAATTTCTTCAGACGCAGCATCAACACGAAAAGCTACACTTCAACATCGCACAATCAATCGAAAGCCCATAAATACTCGCTTCGATGCTTTATATTTGCGATGGAAAGTAGCTAGCCCGTTCTACCAGAAAACAAGTACTTCCGGGTATGTGGGAACGGTACTTTCTGGTCTACGTAAATCGCTTGCTATCTTCAATCCACGGACTGGTACTCGAGGGCACCTCCGCCGTCCAGAATATTGGTTGCAAAACCGGTCAATTTTCGAGACCATTCACGGGACCACTGATTCATCCCCTGCCCACCGCGGCACGCCCTCTGGTTTGCTCTTGGCGGACAAGGTTCCTCAGTGCGCTCCGCAACTCGTTATTCTAAGGTTCCGGGCAGAAGGAGTTTCGCAAGGTGAAGAAGCTTTACGTCGGTAATCTTCCGTTCAACGCATCAGAAGAACAATTACAAGAGTGGTTTGGACAGTTGGGAATCAGCCCTTCGGCCATTAGCCTGATTCGCGATCGGTTCACGGGTCAGTCGCGCGGCTTCGCTTTTATCGAGATCGCCAACGATGAAGAAGCGGATCGTGCGGTTACCAGCCTCAACGGTCAGAATTTTGGTGGCCGGAACCTTGTTGTCAACGAAGCGCGCCCGCAGACGGAACGTTCGGGAGGTGGCGCAGGCCGGGGCGGATACGGCGGTGGGCGTGGCGGTGATCGCGGTGGGCGTGGCGGTGGTGGGCGTGGTGGTGATCGCGGGGACCGCGGAGATCGCGGCAACCGCTGGTAACGCGCGCTTTCCCTTCCCTTATTTCATGAGTTAAGTTGTGCTTCGGACTCTCAGCGTAAATTCTTGAAGCACAGGTTTTGCCACGGAAAATTCACTTGAGATTTGGGTGTATTTGACTTTCATTCTAGTTTTCTGCATTTCCTTCCATGGATTTTCACAACCCCTCCGAAATTTTTCTGGTTATCCGCTCGCTTAGCATGTACTATCCCGGCGAATTGAACCTATACAGCGTCTCCTCAAAATGACCCTTCTCGTTTTGGGGCTCGCCTCTTGGTCTGAAACACAAACGGTGACCGAAACTTCTCACCGGTTGACGGGTTTGAAACATCAGGCGAAGAATTTCCTTCGCTCGCTCTTGCCTCGAGACTATAAGAAGTACAGTTCGCACCGTATTTGGTGCAACCGATCGAAGGGGTGCGGCGGTGGGTAGCTAGAAACTCGACAGGCTCTTGCCGCATCTAAGAAGGGCAAAGAAGAAGAACGATGCACACGTGGCACAAACGCGATTGGAAGCAATTCTATGAACTGGCGCGCCGTCCGTGGCACCGCCACCGTCCGCCGCGGCCTGTCTATCCTTCTGGGATGAACCGCGTGCAGCCCGCTGCTGGCTTTAGTCTTTCCGAATTGGATGACGCTGGCGTGGATTTGGACCTCGCCGAGCGCTTGGGCCTGCCCGTCGACGCCGGCCGTATCGGCGCCTACGGTCCCAATGTCACCACGCTGCGTGATTTCGTTCGCAGCTCCCGCCATCCCCTGTAATCGTCTGCGACGCTGCGACGCTTCTCTGTTTGTGGCGCAGCATGTTCGCGCGTAAAATAGTGTATCGAGAACAGCGCGCGATCATCCTATGGCTTCGCCCTTTAACATCATTCCGAACGGTGCCATTCCTCCGGTGCCGGCCCCGCACGTCCATCCGCGTCCGGATTGGCTAAGAGTCAAATTCTTCGGCGGCGAACGCTATCAAAATCTAAAGCGCATCATGCGGACACTTGACCTGCACACCGTTTGTGAATCGGCCCGCTGCCCGAACATGGGCGAATGCTGGGAACACGGGACGGCCACCTTCATGATCCTCGGTGATATCTGCACGCGCGCCTGCGGCTTTTGCGCCGTGCCTTCCGGTAAGCCCGTCGGCCCGCCGGACCAAAGTGAACCCATTCGCGTCGCCGAAGCCGCCGCCCGCATGGGTTTGCGTTATGCGGTCGTCACCAGCGTCAATCGCGACGATCAGCCTGACGGCGGTGCAGGCATCTTTGCCCGTACCATTTTGGAAATTCGCAACCGCATCCCCGATTGCAAAGTGGAAGTCCTGATCCCTGATTTTCGTGGCGATTGGAACGCTCTTCACACCGTACTCGCGGTAAAGCCGGACATTCTCAACCACAACACAGAAACGGTTCCTCGCTTGTATCGCCAAGTCCGCAAAGGCGCTCTCTACGAACGTTCTCTCGAACTGCTCCGCCGCGCCAAGCAGACTCATCCTGATGTCCCCACGAAAACGGGCATGATGTTGGGCTTAGGTGAAGAAAAAAGTGAAGTTCTCGCCACAATGCAGGATCTCGCCGCACAGGGCACGAATATTCTGACACTTGGCCAGTATCTACAACCGACTCGCGAACATCTTCCGGTAATCCGTTTTGTTCACCCGGACGAATTCGCCGAATATAAATCCCTTGGCGAGGGGATGGGCTTCAAACACGTCGAGTCCGGCCCGCTCGTCCGCTCTTCCTACCACGCCTTCGACCAGGCAGAATCCGCCATCCGTTAATTTCCGCGAACGATTGCTTGTCATCCTGAGGCTCAGCGCCCTTTTTGCTTGAGCCTCAGGATCGCAACTTTAGAACCTGGCAAAATGAAGCCGTTTGGGGCTGCCGTTCAAACACACCCCTGCGCCATTTTCGGCGCGTCTGAAGGGGTTTTACTTCGTGATTGGCTGCGGTACTACTTTGCTGCGGCGGCGGCTGCGGCGGCTTTCTTGGCGGCTTTTGCTGCTGTCGACGCTTTCCGGCGGCGCTTCGTCTTGGGCGGGGTTGCGGGCGCTTCGCCGATGAGTTCAGCGGACAACATGCTGGTCACGAACAACTTTGGCCCATGGTCGTCGAAATCGACGGCGGTGCGCTCAGGATCGGATGCCGTCACGATTCCCAGGCCGAAAAGATCATGCTTGATCGTTTGCCCTTCCTGCATTACTTGCACAACTGCCTCCTTGGACCTCTCGTAAATTGTCTCGTCTCGCTTTGTCTTACCTCAGCTGAGAGGTCCCCGCCCCTCGGGGACCCCCCGATTTCACAGGCTAGAGGCTTGTGACGTTCTCTGCCTGAAGGCCCTTCGGGCCCTTCTTGACCTCGAACTCCACCGCCTGACCCTCATTCAGGGACTTATAGCCGTCCATCTGAATGGCGGAAAAATGAACGAACACATCTTCCCCGGTCTGGCGTTGGATGAACCCGTAACCCTTCGAAGCATTGAACCACTTCACTGTTCCTTGTTCCTTCACTGCTGAACCTCGATATTGAATTGCTTTGCCCCTCTTGAACCCTTGAACCCCGGCCCAGTCTCCCAAGCCCTGGATTGCCTCTAGCCCCGATAAAAAGGGGCTGCGAGTTTGTTCTCACAGCCCCCCTGAACGAGTCAAAAGGTAGTACAAGAGCAACAAACGCTACACCTAACGCTATCACAGATAAGGGCTTACTGTCCACACCGCAGTAAGACACCCGGCAAGGTACGCTTTCTTGTATTCTATTGATTTTAATAAAGTTGCGTGGTTTTCAAGAACTCTTTGCACACTCTGACACGTTGCTACTCTTCGAGCGATTCTGGCTGCAAACTTAGGCTTTCTCCACCCTTTTCCTTCTTGTCCCAATACTTTTTCACCCAGGCTTCCCAGCTTTTGCCTGCCGCCGTGTCTCGGCCTGTAAACGCCAGGGCGGCAATCTCCGAGTAGGTAATTTTGACGCGCTGATTGGAGTTGCTCGGCAATAAACGAACAAAAGAGTCCGTCAAATTCTTCCCTATGGCGCGATCGAAAATGTAACCTTCGATTTTCGAGCCGTCCTTGCGCGTTATGGCAACGTCTCCCCGATAATCGAACGCTTTTTCCAGCGCTTCGCGGAGTTCGTCTTCGTTCGCAAGCTCCGGGATCCACCCCTGAAGGGTCTCATGTTGCGTTCCTGGCGCCACTTCCAGTTGGTCGGCATGAAGAACGTGCTCAGGGCGATCTGCATGGCGCGGCCCAGTCACGCGCGCGTCTCCTCAAGCTTGTTGGACTTACTGTCGATTTGCACGAGCGGATTGTAAGAGTGCACCGGCGCAACAGTTTCGTTCAAAAGCTCAAGCGCACCCTCATCTTCATTCCGCGTAAACAGCGTCGCCTTGGCCGTCGCCCACAATCCTCTGAACGAACTGAAGGAATAATCGACGCCCGAAGCCTCGTACCCGCTGTGTACCATGCAATTGGCGCACTTCACATTTCCAGACTCGGTGCCGTAATTTGCCCACTCCGTCGTTTCAATCAACTCTTTGAACGTCTCTGCGTAGCCGTCCTGCAGCAAATAACAAGGCTTCTGCCAGCCAAAAATTGAATAGGTGGGCATTCCCCACGGCGTGCACTTGAAATCCCGCTTCCCCATTAGAAATTCCAAAAACAGCATCGACTGGTTAAATCGCCATGAGGATTTGCGGTTCGACAGAATCGCGCGGAACAATCGCCGCGTTCGCGCCCGACCCAAAAAGTGCTTCTGGTCTGGCGCTTTGTCATAGGAATAGCCCGGCGAGAGCATCATCCCCTCGACGCCCAATTTCATCATTTCGTCGAAAAATGCCCGCACGCTCTTCGGGTCGGCTCCGTCGAACAACGTCGTGTTCGTCGTCACCCGGAATCCGCGCTTCAGCGCCTCCCGGATTCCCTGCACCGCGATTTCGTAACCCCCTTCGCGGCACACTGAAAAATCGTGGTGTTCCTTCTGTCCGTCCAAGTGCACGGAAAATGTCAGGTATTTGCTGGGTTTGAAGAGGTGCAGCTTCTCCTTTAGCAACAGCGCATTCGTGCAGAGATAAATGTATTTCTTGCGCGCTACCAGACCCTCTACGATCCTTTCAATCTGCGAATGCATCAACGGCTCGCCGCCAGGGATCGACACCATCGGCGTCCCACACTCTTCGACGGCCTTAAAGCATTCTTCCGGCGTAAGCTCGCGCTTCAAAATGTGCGCCGGATACTGGATCTTCCCGCAGCCTGCACAAGCCAGATTACAGCGATACAGCGGCTCCAGCATCAACACCAGCGGATACCGCTTGCGCCCCTTTATCTTTTGGTTCAGGACGTAACTGGCTACCGTCCACGCTTGTGATACAGGTACTGGCATTCCTTCCCCTGTCTCGAGAGTACTCCAACGTTTTGATGCTTTAAACCATCCCCGAATCTCTAGTGTACCCGATAAGCATCGCTTCCCGGAACCTCGATTCTTACCACCGGATTCTATCTGTGTCGGCCGCTTCCCCCTAATCCGATGCAGCGAAAGGCGCTTACGTGATACCGAAGGTGTTCTTCGATTCGCCGTATGGCGTCTCACCTGGTCTTCGAGCGTATGATAACTACGCTCAAGATCAGCGTAAACCATGCCCCGTTCCAACCTCTTGTCGGTCTTCCGTCAGTTTACAAAAAATGGCGGCGACATTGCCGTCGTCCAAACTCGTGGCTACCGCCAGCAAACCTTCACCTACGCCGAACTCGCCTCCAGGGCTCTTTTTTGGAGCCACGCTCTTGCTTCCCGCGGCGTTGCCTCAGGTGATCGGATTCTTCTTTGGGGGCCGAACTCGTTCGAATGGGTTTCGTGTTTCTGGGCCATTCTTCTTCGTGGCGCCGTTGTCGTTCCTATGGACGCAGGCGCCAGCCCCGACTTCGTGCAGCGCGTCATTCGCGAATCCCAAGTAAAGCTGACACTGCGCGACGTCGCCCAAACGGAACTCCCAAATGCGCTACCTTCGCTCGCCTATGACGATCTACAAACGGTCGCCAAATCGCCTTCAGGTATCGAGGACGATCCAGGTAACCATTCCGTGCGAAGCGACCTTGCCGAAATCCTCTTTACGTCGGGCACAACCAGCGAACCGCGCGGTGTGGTCCTCACCCACGGCAATTTCCTCGCCAATCTCGAACCCCTCGAGCAAGGTATCGACGAGTACCGCAGCCGCGAGCGCTGGTTTCACCCTCTGCGCTTCGTTTCCGTCGTTCCTCTCAGCCATGTCTTCGGTCAATTCATGGGGCTTTTCGTTCCTCCCCTGCTCGGCGCCGCTGTGGTGTTTGAAAATTCCGCCCTGCCTACCGAAATTCTTCGCTCTATCAAACGCGAGCGCGCCACTGTTCTCGTCGCGGTTCCCCGCATGCTCGATGCGGTTCGTAGCGCCGTTGAACGCGAAATCGATTCACGTGGTTGGCGCAACTGGTTCGACCGCGCATATTGGGGCGCAAAGGACGAACGGTTTTGGTATCGGCCATGGCGCTTTCGTCGATTGCATTCCCTCTTAGGATGGAAATTTTGGGCCTTCGTCTGCGGTGGCGCTGCGCTTTCATCCGACACCGAGGAATTTTTCAAACGGATCGGATATGCCGTGGTGCAAGGTTATGGCATGACCGAAACCGCGTCGCTTATTAGCTTGAATCATCCTTTTCACGCCACGGAAGGCTCTATCGGAAAAACTCTCCCCGGCCGGGAATTCCGTCTCGCCGAAGACGGCGAAATCCTCGTGCGCGGCGAAAATGTCTCCGCTGGTTACTGGGAAAAAGGCGCTCTTCGGCCGTCAAGCCAACAGGACGATGGCTGGCTGCACACTGGCGATCTCGGCGAACTAGACGCCGAAGATAATCTCCACTTTCGCGGCCGCAAGAAAAACGTCATCGTCACGCCTGCCGGCTTGAACGTTTTTCCCGAAGACCTCGAGGCTGCGCTTCGCAAGCAGCCCGCCATCCGCGACGCGGCGGTGGTGCCCCTCAACATCGGCGGCAACGCCGAACCCGCCGCAGCCTTGCTGCTAAACTTTCCCGTCAATCCGAGCGGAGTCTTTGAAGCGAGCAATCCCTCTTCGCTTTCCGCCGATCAACTCGCCAGCGCCACGATCGATGCTGCAAACGCCACCTTGGCCGACTACCAGCGCATCCGCCGCTGGCTCCTCTGGCCGGAGCCCGATTTCCCCCGCACTCCGACCGGCAAGCCCCGCCTCGCCGCCATCTCCTCCCGCGCCGCAGAACTGCTAGGAACCACAAAGAGCGCTGTCATCCCGAGCCTGCTTGCGGCGGCGGGCGATGCGGGAGATGTGCTTTCCTCCTTTTCCGGCCCTTTGCCTTCCTCCCTTAAGGATCTCTCCTCTCTCGATCGCGTCGAACTCCTTTCCTCCCTCGAACACCGCTACCACGTCGAACTAAACGAAACGCAGTTCGCCAACGCCCAATCCATCGCCGATATCCAGCAACTGCTCAGTCAACCCCCCGCACATCGTTCCGATTTCGCATACCCCCGCTGGACTCAACGGGCCCCCACTCGCCTCTTTCGCCTTCTCATCTACTACGCAATCACCTGGCCTGTCACACTCTTCCTCGCCCACCCGCGGATCCGCGGGAGAGATAATCTCGCGAACCTCAAGGGCCCCGCCCTCCTTGTGTGCAATCACACTACCCGGCGGGCCGACATCGGCCTCATCCTCTATGCTCTGCCAGCCCGGTTCCGCAATCGCCTCGCCACGGCCATGGGCGGCGAAAATTTGCAGACCTTTCGCCAGCCGCCCCGTGAGTGGTTTTTCGTCAAGCGCTGGCTCTGGCAACTCGGCTATTTCCTGCTCGTTGCTCTCTTCAACGTCTTTCCTCTCCCCCAGCTCTCCGGCTTTCGCGAAAGCTTCCGCTTCGTCGGAGAATCCGCCGACCGCGGCTACCACGTCCTCGTCTTTCCGGAAGGCATCATCAACGACCGCGATACTCCAGACATGATCTCCTTCCAACCCGGCGTCGGCCTTCTCGCCCAGAATCTCAATATCCCGATCGTGCCCATGCGCATCGACGGCCTCTGGCGCATGAAGCAAGAGCATCGTCGCCTCGCTCATCTTGGCGAACTCACCGTCCACATCGGTCTACCGGTTACCTTCCCGCAGAACACGCCCGCCGCCGACATCGCCTCGCGTCTCCAATCCCTGGTCCAATCCCTCTGAAGTGCGCCGTTCCCACAAGCCGCAAATGGAACTAAGCTGCCTAACCGTGCGTATCTCCTCTCGTCCATCCAAGACCACTTCCGGAGGTTGCTATGCGCCATTCGCTTCTGCTGCTCGCACTCTTCACGGGAATTCTCGTATCCACAGGCGCGCGGCAACACGATGCCCAGAAGGCGCCGAATCAGGCGAACGGGCCTCTGTCCGGCCATTGGATCATCCGTGCGGAATACCTCGGCAGTCCCGTCCTCTTGTCGATGGAACTCTCTCAGCAGGCAGACAAGCTCACCGGCAACTTTGACGGCGATAAGCTCGAAGGCTCCGTCACTCGGAATGCCATTCATTTCTTGGCCAAGGATGATCAAGGCGGCTCCGAAGAAGGCACCGCCACTGTCGAGGGCGACGCGATGTCCGGCACCATCATCTACATCGACGGCGCCAATCCGTCACACCCAATCAACACCCCCTTCACCGCGAAACTGGCCGGAAAACGGCCCACCGGTTCACCGCAAAGGCATGAATTTACTCCTACCACGTTTTTTCGCCAGTTCTCCGGCGTGAACAAACCGGTCTTGACCGTCAATCCCGGCGACACCATCCACACCACGACCGTCGACGCCGGTGGCAACGACGAAAAAGGGGTTCCACGCGTCATGGGCGGTAACCCCGAAACCGGCCCCTTTTATATCGAATCGGCACAACCGGGAGACACTCTCGTCGTCCACCTCGTTCGCCTGCGTCTGAATCGCGACTGGGCCATGAGTGACGACGGGATCGTCGGCCGCGCGCTCGATAGCGATCTCGCCGTCAAGATGAAGGACGGCGGCAAGAGCGTCCGCTGGCACCTGGATTCCCAACAAGGCGTCGCCACTCTAGAGAAACCCGCAGAGCACCTTACCCACTATTCCGTCCCGTTAAAGCCGATGCTTGGATGCGTGGCCGTCGCACCAGGAGTGGCAGGTGCCCCGCCGGCCACTCAGGATTCCGGCGGCTGGGGCGGAAACATGGACTTCAATGAAATCATCGAAGGAGCCACGGTCTATCTCCCCGTAAGGGTTCCTGGCGCGCTGCTTTACGTCGGCGATGGACACGCCGTTCAGGGTGATGGCGAACTGAACGGCAACGCGCTCGAAACCTCCATGGACGTGGAATTCACCGTCGACGTGATCCCGGGAAAGCACATCCCGGGCCCGCGAGTCGAATCGTCCACTCACATCATGGCCATGGGATTAGACGGCTCCCTGGACGACGCCTTCCGCGACGCCACTTCCAACATGGCTGACTGGCTGACCAACGATTACAAGCTCACGCCATCTGAAGTCGCCCAAGTCTTGGGTACGGCCGCCGAGTATAAAGTCAGCGAAGCAGCCGACCGCAACGCCGGCATCATCCTCAAGATCAACAAGGAGCGATTGCAGTCTTTAATGCCGGCAACAAAATAGTCCAAGGGAATCAGCTCACAAGCATCCGATTGCTTTCTTCATGAATATCGCTGCCTGCGGATTTTCGTTGTAACGTTCGCAGCGAAGGAAACCCTTCCGTTCATAAAATCGCGCCGCCGCTTTCATGTCCGCCGCGGTATCGAGATACAACCACTTATACCCAAAGTTCCGCGCGTGTTCCTCGAGCGCCCCCAGTAGTAAATCCGAAATTCCTTGTCCTCGGTATGCCGGCTGGAGATACATCCGTTTGATTTCTCCAGCGCTCTCCACGCCTTCGAGTCTTCGCAACGCCACGCACCCAATCACGCCGTCGCCAGCCCCCGCCAACCACACACCGCCGCCATCCCCAAAATACTGCCGCTCAAATTCATCTCGATCTTCGCGAACCACAACGCCAGCCGCAGCGTAGTATTCCTGCACAAGCCCGTAGGCCAACTCAATCTGCGACACTGTCGCGCGATATATTCGACAGCTCACACCCGCGAATCTCACCTGCCAACCATCCCCGAATCTTGCCACCTCAAAAAGCTCCATTTTGGCCACCCTTGCAGCCCGAGAACGCCCATTCCATGCCGCAACAAACTCCGGTTTCCGTTCTGTGGCAAAATAGAAGGTCTGTAGAGCAGACCTATGGCAAACCCTGTAACACTCGCTCCTCAAAAATCCGCTAAAACCACAAAGCAATCCCCCTCGAACGGCGTCGGCCATGGCGAACGCGAACACATCTTCGACCTTTTCCGCCGTTGGGGTTTCTATGAAGCCACCCTCGATCCCCTCGGCTTCTTTACACCGCTAAAATCCCCCGATCTCGACGGCCTTTCCGGCCAATACGCCGACGAAGCTCGGCGCTATTACTGCGCCACCGTCGGAGTCGAATTCGCGCACATCCCCGAGTCCGACCGCCGCAAATGGATCGCCGAGCGCATGGAAGGCCCGGAAACTCAAGTCAATCAGCCGAAGGTTCTCGAGCGTCTGATCCGCGCCGATCTTTTCGAACAAATTCTTCAGAGTCGCTACCTCGGCAGCAAGCGCTTCTCTCTCGAAGGCGTCACCGCGTTGATCCCTCTCCTCGACTCCGTCCTGGATGTTGCGGGTGATTTAGGCGCCGTCGATTCGGTGATGGCCATGAGTCATCGCGGCCGCCTAAACGTCATGGCGCACACCGCCTGTAAGCCCATCCACGAAGTCGTTGCTGGTTTCGAGGATGTGGATCCCCGCAGCGTCCTCGGCGCAGGGGACGTCAAATATCACGTCGGCGCCACCGGCGCGTACACCACCACGACGGGCAAAAAAATCAACGTTCACCTGGTTTCCAATCCCAGCCACCTCGAAGCCGTCGATCCTGTCGCCATGGGTCGCGCCCGCGCGAAGCAAACTCGGCACGGCGTCAAAGGCGCGCAAATCGACCGCTCTCAAAAAATCCTGAACAAAGTTTGGGGAATCGTTATGCACGGCGACGCAGCCTTCGCCGGCCAAGGCATCTGGGCGGAAACGCTCAATCTCTCCGATCTTGCCGCGTACTCTGTCGGCGGTTCGATCCACATCATTGTGAATAACCTGATCGGCTTTACTACCCGTCCGGTCCAGGAACATACCTCCCGTTATGCCTCTAGCCTGGCCCGCCGCCAGAGCGTCCCCATCTTTCACGTTAACGCCGAAGATCCCAACGCCGTCGTCCGCGTCGGCCGTATCGCCGCGGAGTATCGCGCCCGTTTCAACTCCGATGTCGTCGTCGACCTCATTGGTTACCGCCGGCACGGTCACAGCGAGGTAGACGATCCCACTATCACTCAGCCTCGCCTCTATGAAGCCATCAAGAACCATCCTCAACTCTGGAAAATTTATTCTGAGCGCACCGGCATCGACGCCACTCCGGTCGCCGAGGCGGTTAGAAAGGAATACGAGGAAGCGCAGCGCAAAGCCGCCAAGCTCACAAAAATTCCTCACCTCCGCAAGTTGCCGGACTACTGGTCGCCTTACCAGTACGGCAAATACAATTCCGCCTTCGAGGTCGATACCGGCCTGTCTCGCGAAAAAATCGCCGAAATTACAGCCGGTCTGGTCCGCACTCCCGCGGGCTTCAACGTCCACCCCAAAATCGTGAAATTGCTCGAACAGCGAGCGGAAATGGGCCGGGGTAAACGGTCCTTTGATTACGGCTTCGCGGAGCTTCTCGCCTACGGTTCTTTGGTTCTTGAAGGAAATCCCGTCCGCCTCACCGGCCAGGATACACAGCGCGGCACTTTCAACCAGCGCCACGCCGTTTTGGTCGACAACAAAACGGAGCAGGAATATCTGCCGCTCGCGAATCTTTCTCCCAACCAGGCTTTCTGCGAAGTCTACAATTCTTCGCTTTCCGAAGCCGGCTGCCTCGGTTTCGAATACGGTTTCTCCCGCGACTATCCCGAGGGCCTGGTTCTTTGGGAAGCCCAATTCGGCGACTTTGCGAATGGCGCGCAGGTCATCATCGACCAATTCCTCAGCGCCAGCGAAGACAAATGGGGCCTGCCGACCGGCCTGGTTCTTTTGCTCCCCCACGGTTACGAAGGCCAGGGGCCCGAACATTCCAGCGCTCGCATCGAGCGCTTCATGCAGCTCGCCGCCGAAGGCAACATGAACATCTGCCAGCCTTCCACTGCAGCGCAGTATTTCCACCTTCTGCGCCGCCAGGCTCGTCGCCTCTGGCGCAAACCCCTCATCGTTTTTACTCCGAAGAGCATGCTGCGCCATCCCGACGCCTCTTCCCCGATCGAGGAATTCGAGCGCCCGCGTTTCCTTACCCTCGTGCCTGACAACGAAGTCACCGACGCCCACAGCATTCTCATCGCCAGCGGTAAGGTCGGCCATGAACTCCGCGCCGAACGCCGCCGCCGCAAAGACACCACCACGGCGGTCTTTTTCCTCGATCAACTCTACCCTCTCCCGAAGGACGAAATCGCTGCCGCCATCGACGCACATCCCAACGCGCGCGAAATTGTCTGGGTTCAGGAAGAGCCCGCCAACATGGGTGCTCTTTTCTATGTGCTTCCTCGTCTTGAGCGCATCGCGCAAGCCAAGAATCTGCGTGTCCGCAGCGTGAAGCGTTCCGCCAGCGCTAGCCCTGCCACCGGCTCTGCGAAAGCCCACGAACTCGAGCAAAAAACCCTTCTCACTCTCGCGTTCGCCACAACCTCCAACTCCATCTGATTCCCTCCGCGGTTTCAGGCCGTCCGCAGGTATTTGCCCCGCGTTGACATCATCGCCCTGCTGGCCTACCATGCCCGTACTTCACTTCAATCGGTCCAGGCTAACCACGCCGGGAGTTCGCGGATGACGGACTGGATGTACATTCAGGAAAACCCTGCCGAGCAACTCGCTCAAATGCACTACTTCTCGTTCGTCAAGCGTCAGCCGGGCGGCGACATCGCCTTTCGCATCACGATAAAAGAATTTGCCGCTCCTCCTCCTGGCCAGCGGCTACGCTTTTTCGCCGAAGCCGACAAAGCCGTGAACCAGAAGACCGCTCCTTTTGTTCCCTGCGGTTGGGGCAACACGCTATTCAACGCGCTAGGGGATTGTATGCGTCTGATCCGCCAGTTTCCTTACGAAGGTTCTCAAGAACAGGAAGGTTCGTCTCCATCTTCCTGATTCTTTAGACCGTTGTTTGACTCGATTCTTTACAATGGAGTTCCATCGTGATTCTTCAGCTCGTCAAGACCACCCCAAAACAGGGCGTTACCGTGCTTCAGATGAAGGGTAGCATTCACTCCGGCCCGGATTGCCGCCGCGTCGAGCAGGAAACGGAAACGCTCATTGGCGCCAAGGAAACCTTCGTTATTTTCGATCTTACCAACGTCTCGCACATCGACAGCTCTGCGATCGGCTCGATTGTCCGCTGTTTCTCTCGGCTCAAAAGCTCCGGCGGTTATTTGCGCCTGGCCGGCTGCACCGGCATGATCGAATCCAGCATAAAGCTCACTCAGCTTCACAAAGTCCTGGAGCTCTATCCGACTGCCGCCGCCGCGGCCGAACACTATCCCGAGAAAAGCTAGCTTTTTGGCGGCCAAATCGTCTCGTTAATTTAACGTAACGGTAATACAAGAACCATAAACCAAGCGCGTCGGCGAGCTTTTTGAAATTCGTGTCGGTGGCAAGTTAAAAAGTCCGGTTTTCATAGCACACGAAGTGTCCGGTTTGGTTTTGGTGTGAGGGGTTTAGTTGGGGTGTAGAGTCTGGGGAGGCGGGGGGAGCGTAGCGACCCCCGCTTCC
>Ga0210394_10005805_pt1 | contig 13671 bp, 12 predicted proteins | sample IncBWC12MmetaG_FD_160121 | JGI IMG/M metagenome (GOLD analysis project Ga0210394, IMG submission 160121) | Forest soil microbial communities from Barre Woods Harvard Forest LTER site, Petersham, Massachusetts, United States - Inc-BW-C-12-M | ecosystem: Environmental > Terrestrial > Soil >...
CATCGCCATGCCGCTGGCCTGCGGCAACACGGTCATTCTCAAGGGTTCGGAGATCTGTCCCGCGACTCATCGCCTGATCGGCACCGTGCTGCAGGAGGCCGGCCTCGATGGCGGCATCGTCAACGTCATCACGCACGATCCCAAAGATGCCGCCGCCGTGGTCGAGGGCATGATCGCGCACAAGGCTGTGCGGCGCGTGAATTTCACCGGCTCGACCGGCGTCGGCCGCAGCGTTGCGCTGCTGGCCGCCAAGTATCTGAAACCCGTGCTGCTCGAGCTCGGCGGCAAGGCGCCGCTGATCGTGCTGGCCGATGCCGACATCGACGCCGCGGTCGATGCGACCGTGTTCGGCGCCTACGCCAACCAGGGCCAGATCTGCATGTCGACCGAACGCGTGATCGTCGAGGAACCCGTTGCCGATGCCTTCGCGGCCAAGCTCGCGAAGCGTGTCGCCGCGCTGCCGAGCGGCGATCCGCGCCAGGGCGAAGTGGTGCTGGGCTCGGTCGTGGGCAAAGCCACGGTCGAGCGCGTGCAGCGGCTGGTCAATGCCGCGGTCGGCCAGGGCGCCAAGCTGCTGACCGGCGGCAAGGCGCAGGGCACGATCATGCAGGGCATCGTGGTCGATCATGTGACGCCGCAGATGGCACTGTTTCGCGAGGAGACCTTCGGCCCGCAGGTGTCGATCACGCGCGTGAAATCCGCGGACGAGGCCGTGGCGCTCGCCAACGATACCGACTACGGCTTGTCGGCGTCGGTCTTCAGCCGCGATATCGCCAAAGCGATCGAGGTCGCCAAGCGCATCGAGAGCGGCATCTGCCACATCAACGGCCCCACGGTGCACGATGAGGCGCAGATGCCCTTCGGCGGCATGAAGGCGTCGGGCTACGGCCGCTTCGGCGGCAAGGCCGGCATCGATCAGTTCACCGAAACGCGCTGGATCACGATTCAGACCACGCCGCGGCACTACCCGTTCTGATCGCTGAGCAGCAGCAGGCGATGGCCATCGGGGTCGGTGAGCGTCCGGCCCTCGGCAGACGCGTTTGCCTCCGATGCGCATTGGAATACCAGCCGCGTCGCGGCGATGTCGTTGATGCGCAGCGGGCGGGACTGCGATTGCGCCGCGCAGCTGCGGTCCGCGCTGTCGTCCGCAGCGCCGCGGTAGCACAGCAGCTCCACGTGCGGGCCGCCCGCGCTCGGCGCGAGCGCGGTCACCTCGACCTCGGGCGCTGACAGGCCATCGAGCCGCGCCTGCTCCGGCCCGTGATTGTGCGAACTGCCGATCACCTCGAGTCCAAGCGATTCATAGAACGCGATGCTGCGCGCGCTGTCGGCGACAGTGATCGCCGAATGATCGATCCCCCAGCACAGCGCGTGCGCGGAACGGCGGCGCCACTTCTGCGGCACACGTTCGGATGCGAAGGCCAGCAACTCGAGCGGGTGGCCTTCGGGGTCCCGAAACTTGAAGGCGCTGACGCCGCCGGTGTTGGGCGGCAGGCGCTGCGGGCCGCCGATCGAGATCGCACGCCAGCCTGTCATGCGCGAGAGCTGCCGGAAGGCGGCCCCGATATCGGCGACCACGAGCGCGCAGTGCTGAAAACGAAGGTCCGAGGCAGCAACCTCGGCCGGATAGGAAGCCCCGGCCACATCGAACTCGAGCAGCTCGATGCGCTCCTCTCCGAGCGCCAGCAGCGCGCGGCGCGCACCGCCGACCATGCCGAGCGCGGCTTCGAACCCCGCGCCGCGCCAGTCCTCGACTCCGAGCAGCGTGCAACCGAAGGCCTGGCGGTAGAAATCCGTCAAGCCGCTGATATCGGCCGTGTTCAGACTGAATCGAGTGAGCCGTCGGAGCTGCGGCGCGGCGCTCATCTCACGGCCAGCGCACGCCGCGCCGATTCAGAAAGATTGCGTACAGGGTGTGCGAGCCGCCGATGAACAGCCGATTCTTGAGCAATCCGCCGAAACACAGATTCGACACGCGCTGCGGTACGCGCACCCTGCCGAGCAGCCGGCCCTGCGGGTCGATGCAGTGCACGCCGTCGGCGGCGCTCGACCAGACATTGCCGTCTTCATCGACGCAGATCCCATCGGCATAGCCCGGCTCGATCTTGTGAAAGATCTCACCGCCGCTGAGCTTTCCGGCCGCATCGACCTCGAACACGCGCAGGTATTGCTTCGGGTTGTCGCGGGTCTGATCGCCGGTCTCGGCCACGTAGAGCCGGCGCTGGTCGGGCGAGAACGCAAGACCATTCGGTCCGTCGAAATCGGCCGCGGCCACCTCGATGCGGCCGCTGTCGGGATCAAACCGGTAGAGCGCCGGCGGTTGTTCGGAGCTTTGGCGTCCTCCTTCATAGTCACTTTGTATGCCATAGAGCGGATCGGTGAACCAGATGGTGCCGTCCGAGCGCACCGTGACGTCGTTCGGTGAGTTCAGGCGCAGCCCGTTGTGGCGATCGACCAGCCGCGTGACGCGGCCATCGAGTTCGGTGCGGAACAGGCACCGCTCGCGGTGCGAGCAGCTGATCAGTCGTCCTTGCCGGTCGCGAGTCTGACCATTGCCGTAGTGCGAGGGCTGGCGGTAGACCGATACGCCCGCATCCTCGATGTAGCGCATGGTTCGATCGCGCGGCAGATCCTGAAACAGCAGACAGTTCGCATCGCCCATCCACACCAGACCCTCGATCCAGCGAAAGCCGTCGGCCAGCGTCTCGAGCACCGCATTGCCGAGCAGGTAGTGCGCAAACTTGGGGTCGCATATCTCGAACGCGTCCATGTCGCGCCGCCTTCAGCGAAAAGCGCAGGGCGCCCAGGGCGCCGCGAGGTCATCGAGCTGGATCACGAGCAATACCACCGGCTCCTCGCCGACGGTGCCCGAGCGGTGGCCGAGGCGGCCGTTCTTTTCCCGGCAGTGCTGATCGCCACCGAAGGAGATCTCGCCCGGACCCATCTCGATGCGCGTGCCGTCCATCGATTCGACGAACCAGCGGCCCGAGAGCGGCACGATCCATTGCGGCTTCGGATTCTCGTGCCAGTTGCCGACCCAGCCGACCGGCTGCACCGTCACGAGCGTGGTCATGGCGCCGCTCGTGCGCCTGCCCTGCCATTGCGGGTCGGCCGGCGGCTGCATCGATTTGAGTACAAACTCGGTGAGCGCGCATTCCTTTTGATGACTGACGCCATCGGTGTCGGTCCAGAGGTGCCAGTAGCGCACCAGCGGTGGCGAAGCTGGCGCATTCATCGCGCCTGCTCCGAAATCAGCGCCGTCGCGTAGGGGTGACTCGAGGCGAACGGGTGTTCCCAGAAGCGCTCCACGCCCGCGCGATTGCCGCCGAAGGCGAGCAGCAGGAAGCCACCCGCCAAAGCGCAGTTCTTCAGGAAGTCCCAGAACAACTCGCGACCGCGGCTCTCGCCTTTGAGGCGAAAATCGGGCGCGCGCCAGAACTGTTTCCACAGCACTGCGGTTACGAGACAGTAGCCGGCAAGGATCAGCGCCGCGAATCGATCGGCGATGCCGGTCAGGATCGCGGTCGACATCAGGATTTCGATGCCCAAGCCGATGAGGATCAGCAGCGTGGCGACAGCGCGCGTGGCCGCCGCCTGCGAGGCTTGACCGACCGCGCTTCTGAAATTCAGGATCTTGTCGAGCGCACTGAAGGGCAGAAACAGTGCGACCAGCAGGCAGCGCACGAGCACGGTTGTCCAGAGAGCTGGCAAGACTCGCCTCCGTTCACCGATCAGTTACACTGGGGAGCAAGGCTTGGGAACGCGCGCGAGCGCGCCTGTGGCGAGTGTAGCGCGTCGAGCGCGTCACATCCCACCCTTCCCGGGCCAACATCACCGAGCCGCTTCCCACACAGGAGAGATCCCGTGAGCGATTCCACAGCGCCCTCCGTGCCGAAGCAGGCGCTGCTGACCGGACAGAAGGCGCTCGTGACCGGGGCCAACTCGGGTATCGGTCGCGGCGTCGCCTTGGGTCTCGGCCAGGCCGGTGCCGATGTGGTCGTCAACTATGTGACCGGCGATGAGGCCGCTGATGCCGTGGTCGAGGAAATCCGCGGCTTCGGTGTGCAGGCCTATGCCCACCAGGCCGACGTATCGGTCGAAAGCCAGGTGGCCGACATGTTCAAGAGCATGATCGAGCGCTTCGGCACCATCGACATCCTGGTCAACAACGCCGGTCTGCAGCGCGATGCCGCCTTCATGGACATGACGCTGCAGAGCTGGAACACGGTGATCAACGTCAACCTCACGGGCCAGTTCCTGTGCGCGCGCGCGGCCATCCGCGAGTTCCTGCGCCGCGGCGTGGTGCCGACGGTGTCCTGCGCCGCCGGCAAGATCATCTGCATGAGCAGCGTGCACCAGCAGATCCCCTGGGCCGGACATGCGAACTACGCCTCCTCCAAGGGCGGCATCAAGCTGCTGATGGAGAGTCTGGCGCAGGAGGTTGCGCCGCACAGGATCCGCGTCAATGGCATCGCGCCCGGCGCGATCCGCACGCCCATCAATAAGGAAGCCTGGCAGACTCCCGAGGCCTATGCCGCGCTCATGACGCTAGTGCCCTACGGGCGCATCGGCGAGCCCGAGGACATCGCGCGCGCGGCGGTGTGGCTGGCATCGGATCAATCCGATTACGTGGTCGGAACGACGCTGTTCATCGATGGCGGCATGACGCTCTACCCCGGCTTTGCGACCGGCGGTTGACGGGGCAGCGGGAGCGGCGCCGTGGCGGAGACGCACTACGATCTGATCGTGATCGGCAGCGGCCCGGGCGGCGCATCGCTCGCGCATCGATTGGCGCCCACCGGCGCGCGCATCCTGATGCTCGAGCGCGGCGACTATCTGCCGCGCACTCGCGCCAACTGGGATGCGCAAACCGTGTTCGTCGACGGCACCTACCAGGCCAAGGAGCTCTGGTATGGGCGCGATGGCCGCAGCTTTCATCCGGGCCTGCACTACTTCGTCGGCGGTAATTCAAAAGTCTATGGCGCCGCACTGCTGCGCCTGCGCGAGCGTGACTTCGACGAGATCCGGCACGCCGACGGCATTTCGCCGGCATGGCCGCTCAAGTACGCGGACTTCGAGCCCTACTATGCCGAGGCCGAGCGGCTGTTCCACGTGCATGGCCAGCGTGGCGAGGACCCGAACGAGCCGCCCGCGAGCGGCCCGTTTCCGTATCCGCCGGTCTCGCACGAGCCGGCCATTGAGGCGCTCGGCGAGCGCTTCGCGCAGCAGGGACTGCACCCGTTTCATCTGCCGTTGGGCATTCTGCTGGATGAAAAGAATGGCAAGCCCACGCCCACCAGCGTCTGCATCCGCTGCGATGCCTTCGACGGCTTTCCGTGCCCGCTCAATGGCAAGGCGGACGCGCAGGTGGTGTGTGTCGATCCGGCGTTGGAGCAGCATCCGAATCTGACGCTGCTGACCGGCGCCTATGTGTCACGCCTCGAATCCGATGCCAGCGGGAGGACCGTCGCAGCCGTGCACGTCACTCGCAACGGCGTGCACGAACGCTACTCGGCCGATATCGTGGTCGTGGCCTGTGGCGCGCTGTCCTCGGCGCTGCTGCTGCTGCGCTCGGTCAGCGCCAGGCACCCGCGCGGACTTGCGAACGCCTCGGGCCAGGTGGGCCGCAACTACATGCGCCACAACCAGTCGGTGCTCATGGCGCTGATGCGCGAGCCGAACCAAACCGTGTTCCAGAAGACGCTCGCGGTCAGCGACTACTACTTCGGTTCAGACGACTGGCCCTTTCCGCTCGGGCTCATCCAGATGTGTGCCACGGCGCACGGCGCCGAGATTCGCGGCGAAGCTTTGCCTGAGTGGCTCGAATGGCTGCCGAAGACCCCGTTCGACCTCATGGCGCGCCATGCGATGGCCTTCTGGCTCTCGAGCGAGGATCTGCCGCGGCCCGAGAACCGGATCTTCTATCACGGCGAGCGCGTGATTCTCGATGTCACCGAGAACAACCTGCAGGCGCACCGGCACCTGCGGCAGAAATTGCAGCAGGCGCTGAGCGCCAGCGGTGCGCATCCGACGCTGATGCAGCGCCCCCTCTACCTGGGCAAGGATGTCCCGGTCGGCGGCACCGCCCACCAGGCGGGAACGCTGCGCTTCGGCGCCGATCCGGCCAGCTCGGTGCTGGATCTGAACTGCAAGGCGCACGAGCTCGACAACCTCTACGTCACCGATGCGAGCTTCTTTCCATCGATCGGCTCGGTCAATCCCACGCTGACCATCATCGCCAATGCGCTGCGCGTGGCCGATGGCATCCGCGAGCGGCTCAAGCCGACGGCGCCCGAAAACCCGACACCTGCCAGCCATCCTGTTCCTTGAGTCGCAGCATCGCGAAGGCGGCGACCAGCGTGATCGCCGCCGCGATCAGGAAGGCAAGCGAGAAGTCATGCTGTGAGAGCGCGTGACCCGTGGAGCTCAGCGACAAGGCGGCCGCGCCGAAGCTCACCCCGAAGCTCATCGACAGGCGCTGCGCAAACAGCGAGACGCCGTTGCTGCGGCCCATGTCGGCGTGCTCGATGTCGGCCAGCGCCAGGGCGCCGATGCTCGAGAATATCGAGGAACGAATGGTGCCGAACAACAGGATGTAGGCTGCGAACAGCAGCACCGGCGACCATTGGCGGAATTGCGTGAAACCCACCAACATCGCGCTCGCGGCCAGGCAGGCGTAGAACAGAGCGCGCCGGAAGCCGACGCGCGCCAGCACGAACGAGATGAAGGGACGCGTCACGAAAGTCCCGGCCGATACCAGGAAGGTCAATAGGCCCGAGTGGAACGCGTTGTAGCCGAACTGCAGCTGCAGCAGCGTCGGCAGCAGGATCTGGGTAGAGAACAGTCCGGCGCGCGCGACGCTGCCCGCCAGGATCGCCACCGAGAAACTGCGGATGCGGAACAGCGCCGGGTCGATCAGCGGGGCGCGGCGGCGGTGCGCGTGCACCGCATAGAGAGAGCCGCACAGGGCCACGACGACCCCGAGCCCGGCCAGTAGCGGTGGCGGCAGCATGTGGTGACCGAAGGCCTCGATCAGCGCCTGCAGCGCGGCGGCGCCGACGCCGACCAGAACGAATCCGAACCAATCGAAACGCCCCTGCGGTGTCGGTTCGGTGGCCGGTATGAAGCGCGCGGCCAGCACGACACCAAGCAACCCGATCGGTACGTTGATGAAGAAATTCCAGCGCCACGAGAAATAGGTGGTGATGAATCCGCCGACGACCGGGCCCAAGGTGGGCCCGATCATGGCGGGCAGCAGCATGTAGTTCATGACCGAGACCAGCGCGCGCTTCTCCACGCCGCGCGTCAGGATCAGCCTGCCCACCGGTCCCATCATCGAGCCGCCCATCCCCTGCACGAAGCGCCCGATCACGAGCGCGACGATCGAGTGGGAAAACCCGCACCAGAGCGAGCCCGCGACGAACACCAGCATCGCGGCGCAATAGACGCGCCGCGCACCATAGCGGTCGGCCACCCAACCGCTGATCGGGATCAGGATGGCGAGCGCGATCAGGTAGGCCGTGACCGCGACGCTCAAACGCAGTGCCGACTCATGCAGATCGGCCGCCATCTGCGGCAGCGAGGTCAGGATCACCGCGCTGTCGAAGCCCTCCATGAAGAGCGCACCCGCCACCGTCAGCGCAACGCGGCGCGGCGCGGCATGAGCAAGTGGGCGCGGTCGAGAGTGGGATCCGGCCGTAGTCATCGGCCCATTATGGCCCGGCGCGGCGGCGGCGCCAGGATCGCGGCGCAGGCCGCTGCAATGATCAATCGGGGCTGCGAGAAACCCGGCCGGCGTTGTCGAGCAGCTGCTCGAGCGTCAGCGCATCGATCGGCTTGGTCAGATGAGCCTCGATTCCGGCTTCGAGCGCAAGCTCTCTGTCTTCGGCCCGTCCCCAGCCCGATAGCGCGATGAGGATCGGGCAGCGGCCGTCGTTCTGGGCACGCGCGCGGCGCGCAACCTCGTAGCCGCTGATGTCGGGCAGCCCGATGTCGAGCAGCACCACGTCGGGATGAAACTGACTGATCTCGCGCAACGCATCGCTGCCACGGTAAGCGGTCCGGGCTGTGTGACCCGAAAGCTGCAGCAGCGTGCACAGGCTGTCGGCCGCGTCGGCGTTGTCGTCCACGATCAATACGCGGCGCGGCGTGCCGGGCGCGACACTGGCGCCGGCGCCCGCGCCCGCCGATACGCGCGCGTCGGGCAGCGCGTCGGTGCATAGCGGCAGCCGCACGATAAATTCCGTGCCCTGGCCGAGCCCCTCACTCGAGGCGCTGATGCTGCCACCGTGCATTTCGATCAGGCGTCGGCTGAGTGCGAGGCCGATACCGAGGCCGCCGTGATGACGCCGACTGCCGCCATTGGCCTGCACGAACATGTCGAAAATGCGCGTCGACATCTCGGGCGCGATCCCGACGCCGTCGTCCTGCACCGTGATCACGGCCTCATCGTCTTCGCGGCGCGCCTGCAGCACGATATGACCGCCGGGACTGGTGTACTTGGCCGCATTCTCCAGCACGTTGAAGAGCGCCTGCGCGATCCGGATGGCATCGGCATGTATCAACATCGGGCTATCGGGCAGATTGACGGTGAAATGATGCTCACGTGCCTCCATCGCCGCACGCGCGGACTCCGCGACGCTCGAGACGATGCCGGCGAGACTCTCGCTGTGTCGCCGCAACTCGATCTTGCCCTGCGTGATGCGCGACATCTCGAGCAGGTCATCGATGAGCCGCGTCATGTGCGCTGCCTGACGATCGATCATGTCCCGCGCCTGTACCAGGCGGTCGTCGGCGGTGTCGAGTTTCTTGAGCACGTAGGCCGCCGCGCGGATCGGCGCCAGCGGGTTGCGCAGCTCATGCGCGAGCGTCGCCAGGAATTCGTCCTTGCGTTTGTCGGCCTCTCGCAGCCGGTCGTTCACCTGGCGCACATACTCGGCTGCGGCCGCCAGGGCGGCATGGTGCTTGGCCAGGCTCATGTCTGTCAGCACAGCGCCGCAGCAGCGCAGCCCCTTGACGAGCAGTGAATTCAGCGATGCATGCACCGGCAGCGCCTCGCCGCTGCGGTTGCGGAGCGTGAGTTCGCCCGACACACAGGCGTTGCGCCCGCTCTGCAGCAGATCGTTGAAGGCGCTGACCTCCTCGGGTGCTATCCAGTCGGTGAAAGTCGTGCCGGCGAGCTCGGCGCTGCTGGCGCCGAGCATCGTCGCCAGACGCGGGTTGCTGTAGAGGATCAACCCCTCCTCGGACAGCGTCACCGCGCCCTCGCTCATCGATTCCACCAATGCACGGTACGGATAGTCCGCACCCTCGAAAGTGAAGATGCGGTCGCCCTCGGAACTGTTCACGACCACCGCGTCGATTTCGCGTTCGCGAATGGCCCGGATGATGCTCTCGGCGTCCGCGAGACGTTCACGCAGCCGGGCATTCTCGAGTTCGAGATTGTCGCTGCTCTGCTCCATGCTCACTCGCCGCCCGTACCTCGGGCTGCGCCGCTCGCGCGATTCGGAATCAGACCCAGACTGAGTGCCACGTGATCGATGTTGGTAATCGTCCCGACCACCTGGCGGCGCGGCAACGGCCGCTCGCGCGCGAGAGTCGGGACCGCGACGATCTGCGCCTCGGAAGCCGCGCCGGGCTGCTGATATAGATCAACGATCTCAACACGACAGTGATCGCCATATTTGCCGCACAGCCGTTTGACGTCCGCTACCGCCTGGGTGCTGCGCGGACCCATGCCGGCCACGAACAACCGCAATTCAGCGTTCTCGGCCTTCAATCGTCCTCCGCGCTACTTCATGGGCCGAATATCGAGGCCTACGAGGATGCGCTCCGTATTCGACAGGTCGCCGATGATTTTTCGAACCGGCTCGGGCAGTTTACGAACCAGGGTGGGTATCGCAAGAATCTGATCGCCCTGCGCGAGTGCCGGAGTTTGCAGCAGATCGATGACCTCGATGTCGTATTCTGCTGTCAGATTTTCCTCACAGATCCTCTTTAGGTTGGAATTGTTCCCGGCAGCCTCGAGCTCAGTTGCCAGCGTTTTTTCCCCCTGGCCGCTCCGTCATCACGACCGCAGCCTGCAACGAGAAATCGGCCAATTCAGCCGCGCTCTGCGCGGCCGAGCCGTTGTCCGGCGCGATGATGCGGCAATAGACCGCGCTCAGCGCTTCGATGACCTGTACGCTCGAGCTCTGCGGTCGCGCCCGAGTGTAGCGGCTCACCAGGCTTTCGAGTTCGGCACGATCGTGCGTCGCGTGCCGAAGCTTCGGACCCTCTGCGAGCGCCGGCTGCAGCACGCTCTCATCAAGCGAGGGACAGGCGAGCTCACCGATCCGCCCGCCCGCGGCTGGCTGCGCCAGCTGCCGCCAGCTGCCGACCGTCCAGGGCGTGGCGTTGGGCGCGCCACGATTTCCCCAGGCCGTGCGAACAAAATTCGTGACATCGGCGATCTGTTGATCATCCAGTGACTTGGCGAACGAGTCCATTGCGCCCCGCGCGCCGCGGGCGTTCAGGCCCTCGAGCAGTACTACGATGACGTAGTGGGGTGATCGGGCGCTGAGCGCCGTGGCGCCGGCGAGTGGGCGCACGCCCTTCCGGCCCTGTCCGCTATTGCCATGGCAGCCCGCGCAGCTGCGCTCGAACTGCGCCTTGCCCTCCTTGAGATTCTCATCCGAAGTCGTGGTGACATCCTTGACCCGTTCGGGAGCCGCGCCCTTCGGCGCATCCTTGAGGTACGTGGCCATAGCGAGCATATCGGCGTCGGTCAAATGACCCAGGCTGTCGTGAACCGCCGAGTGCATCGGGCCATTGGTGCGCAGAAGCCGCGCCACATCATCGATCTTGGCGCTCGCTATCGAGGTCAGCGGGTCACGGGCCATGTCGGGCGCGTACCAGTCCTCGAGCTGCGCGTCCGTCAGGCGATGCGGCGGATCGGCCGACTGCGCGATATTGCGCGAGGTATGGCAGGTATCGCAGTGGCCCAAGGCCTCGACCAGATAATGGCCGCGGTTCCAGGCCTCCCCTTTGGCAGGCTGAGTGCTGAATGCGCCGGGTTTGTAGTAGAGACTCTGCCACACGCCAAGGCCCGCGCGATTGTCGAACGGAAAGGACAACGAGTTCTTGGGCGTTGAGTGCGTGACTGCCGGAACAAGGCGCAGGTACGACCAGAGCGCATACAGATCGTCTCTGCTCATATGGGCGTAACTGGCGTAAGGCATCGCCGGGTACAGCAAGGCGCCGTCCTTGCGAACGCCGAGGCGCACTGCGCGCTCGAAGTCTTGCGCCTCCCAACCGCCGATGCCGCTTTTGTCGGGCGTGATATTGGGCGCGTAGACAGTGCCGAATGGCGTCTTGAGGGCACCGCCACCGGCAAAAGCCTTACCGCCAGGCTCGGTATGACAGGACACGCAACCGGCCGCGCGGGCGACGTATTCACCACGCCGAATCATTTCGTCGCGCGCGGCATCAGCGGCTTGAGTGGCCGTTGTTGCCGCGCCGCTCGCCAGGGCCCCGACGATCACCGCCACCCACACGGTCCGCATGGGACGCCACTCTCGCTCTGCCCCGAATATCCGGTAGCGCGACTATGAAAAATAGATGCAAGCGCCGCCGTAGGACGGGCGAGCATTATTTTGTCCTCGCCGTACCGACCTGCGCGCAACTGGGCTCGTGGAAATAATCCAGGCGAGATATCAACCGTAATCAATTGATCTTAATACATGTATTTGTTTCAACGGCGTCGCCAAAAGTCCCACCGCCAGAAACCATCAGAGGAATGCGGCTCGACATTGACCCCCGCCGCGATTAGAAAACTCCACAGGTCCGCCGTCATGGAGAACATCCGATGGATTCAATCAAACGCCCACCCGAACCGCGCACGCAGCCCGATCCGCCGCAGCCTTCAAGCGATGCTGACGAGGCCGAAAAAAACGATGAGCGTCTCGATGAAGAACTCGATGAGACCTTTCCGGCCAGTGATCCGATTCCGTATCGTCACGACAGCTGATGCGTGACGGACGCTACTCGTTCGCCAGCAGGTTCGTCAGGCGCGCTTCGCGCAGGTCGAGATCGCGCTCGATGCGCCGCCGAGACTCATCCTTGAGCTTGCCGCTCCGATAAAGTTCGTTGATCTGGTCGCGCTCGACGCTGATCAGCAGCCGTTCGATCTCATCATGCAGCGCGATGATGCGCTGGTGGCTCTCGCCGTCTTCGCTGCGATGCCAGACGTGATTGAGCCGGCTCTGCTGGTGCAGGCGGATCGGCGCCACGACCTCTTCCGGCAATCCGCGCGCGGTCGTGAGCTCATCGAGCTGATCGATCGCCGCTTCGATCGCGAGGCGTCGCCCCGCGAATTCCTCGCTCCGCATCGCCTGCCGCTCGAGCCGACCGGCATCGGCGAGCCCCAGCCAGCGGATCACGCTCGGCAGCAACAGCCCTTGGCCCACGAGCGTCACCAGAATCACGGCGAAGGTCAGGAACAGAATCAGGTCGCGGTCCGGAAAGCGCCGGCCATCCTCGGTCACGAACGGGATGGCCAGCGCGGCGGCGATCGAAACGATGCCGCGCACGCCTGTGAATGACAGCACGAACGGCCATTGCCAGGGCGGCGAGGGATCCTTGCGCGCGATCGCCGGCACCAGCAAGCGCGGCAGATAGGTCGCCGGATAGAGCCAGATCAGCCGCGCCAGAATCACGACCGCGCACACCACCGCGCCCGACACCACGAGTTCTCGCAGTGTGTAGCCCGAGATGCCGCCGACCAGGGTGCGCGCCTGCAGTCCCGTGATCAGGAAAATCATGCCCTCGGTCATGTAGATCAGGAAATCCCAGAAGAAGATGCCCTGCAGGCGCGTGTCGGCGCTGATGAGCCGCAGTCCGTTCCAGCTGATGTAGAGCCCGGTGGTCACCGTGGCCAGCACTCCCGAGCCGCCGAGATACTCCGGTGGCCAGTAGGCGGCGAATGGCGTCAACACCGAGAGCAGGATCTCGACCCGCGGTTCATCGACCCAGCGCCGCAGACGCAGCATGAGCCAACCGACTGCGAGACCCCAGACGATCTCGCCGGCCACGATGGCGGCAAATGTCGCGAGCGCATGGCCCAGTGAAAACACCCCGACACTGACGGCTACCACTGCGAACCGATACAGGATCAGCGCGGTCGCATCGTTGGCGAGTCCCTCGCCCTCGAGGATCACGAGGAGGCGACGCGGCAGCTGCATGCGACGCGCAATCGACAGTGGCGCCACGGCATCCGGCGGCGACACGATCGCACCGATGATGAAGCCAACGGGCCAGGCGAGCCCGAGGAACCAATGCGTGACCGCGGCCGTCGCCAGCGTCGTGAACACGACGCACCCGACCGCCAGCATCGAGATCGGCCGCAGATTGAAGCGGAACTCGCGCCAGCTCATCGCAACCGACGAGGAGTAGATCACCGGCGGCAGCACCATCAGCAGCACGAATTGAGGGGCCAACCTGACGGTGGGCAGACCCGGCACAAGCGCGAGCGCCACACCGGTGAGCACCAGCAGGATCGCGGATGGAATCTGCAGCCGCGCGGCCAGCACCGCGACCGCGGCGATCACCACCAGCAGCACCACGAGAATCTGCAGTAGCGAGACCATGCTACGACGATGATGATATGCCGTGCTTCGGTGGATACCAGGCCAG
>Ga0210394_10005806_pt1 | contig 13671 bp, 12 predicted proteins | sample IncBWC12MmetaG_FD_160121 | JGI IMG/M metagenome (GOLD analysis project Ga0210394, IMG submission 160121) | Forest soil microbial communities from Barre Woods Harvard Forest LTER site, Petersham, Massachusetts, United States - Inc-BW-C-12-M | ecosystem: Environmental > Terrestrial > Soil >...
AAGTCCGAAAGCGACCCCCAACACAACCAGCAAGAGTGCCTCCGCCACGATCAACCAGCAGATCTCCAGGCGCGAAGATCCCAAAGCCTTCAAGATGCCGATTTCCCGTCGCCGCTCCAGCACCATCGTGTACATCGTCAACAAGATGACCAGGAAGCTGATAACGATCCCCAGTCCCACAAACGAGCGGATGAACGGCTTGAGCTCGGGCAGGCTTGACGACGTCATCAGCGACATATACTCGGCCATCGAACGCGTCCGGTAATTCGGGAAGCGCTTCACCAATTCGGTCCGCACGGACTCCGTATCGCCCGTACTGCGCACGTAAATCATCGAGATCCGGTTCGACGCTCCGGCGATATCCTGCGCGGTCGCCAGCGGCACGAAGAAGCGCGCGCCCTTGCCGTGCACCACGACTCCCGAGACCTTGAACGTGTGATTGATCAGCGTCACTTCCCCGCCGACCTTGAGTTTGCGCCCTTGCGCCGCCAGATCGTCGGCAATTACGTCGTTCGACTGCGCAAAAGGGCCCCCTGAGAGAAACGTGAAGCCTTTACTCAGGCCGGTAAAGCTTGCGTAGTCTATCCCGTACACCACGCTCAGCGTCCGCGTATCGACAACGATGAATACCGGGGCCGCTTCGTCCACGCCCGGCAGCTTTGCAATCTCGCCTACCAGCGATTCGGGCATCACGGCGCTGGAAAACGAAAAGAAAATAGAGGAGTTCGGCGGCTGCACGATGATGTCCGCGCCAACGCCCTCGGCGCGCGCCCGCCAGTCGGCAAGCACGCCTGAAGTCAGGCCGACGATCAGCAGAATAAGAAATACTTGCAGGCCGATCGCAATCGCGCTCAGCGCCGAACGCAAGGGATGAACGCCTAAGTTGTTCCAGAGCAGCCGTGCGTAGAGGAACTTCGCCCGATAAACTTCCTCGGGACGCGGTCGGTTCATTTCTGTCTCATCCGGTTCGTTACTCTAGCACCGCGTTTTCGCGTCGTCAAAATTCGGAGGAAGCCGCGTGCCGAAATCCTCTCTATTCGCGGTTCCCGCGCTCGATCATTTTCAACAGAAGTGTTGAAAAGTTTGTGGAAAAGCTTTTTGTGAGCGACGTAACCGCGCCCGATGCGAGAGGTTGACACTGTTTGCACAATCGTGGTGCAACGCATTCTGTGGAACGTGGAATCAAAATTGCCTCGCCATCGTTCAGAGTGCCGAAGTTGGATTCCGCGAAGAAATTATTCCAAAAGAGGAAATCGCAACGCCGCTCAATACCACTTCGTCGTCGGCCGCTCGAGATGAATTCGGATTGTTTGTTCCTCTTGGTTCACGTCGTACCTTTCACCGAACGCCTTCCACCCCTGCGCGACGATTTGAATCAAGACTTGCCCCTGGGGAATTTCCGGAGAGCTAGCGACGCCCTCCTGGCTGGTTTTTAGATTCAACTCGATGTGCTTGCCCTTCACAACCTTCCCGTCCCCGTCGAACTTCAAGTAGACGCTGGCATCGCCTACGGGCTTTTTTCCGTCGCCGCCGGTCACCTCGATGCGCAGGCGCGATGTTTCCGCCTGTTTCTTATCCGGTTTGTTCTGATAGTTCGCTGCCCCGCTGCGGACGGTAACCGCCAGCGCCACGAGCGTCACCAGTAGCGACAAAATCATTCGGGCGCTCCTACGGCTTCTCATCGTCCCCCGTCCCACTTTAGAACACGCTTGAACAAAAACCTCCCAGGCTGAGAGATGGCTTCGACTTCAGATTGACTCCGACTTGCTCCTGAGCTACTTTCGGTTCGCTGTCAACGTTACCGCAGCGAACGCCTTTCCACTACATACTCCTGCGGCGGGATTTGCGCAACCCGGAAAGCGGCCCGCGGCACCGCGGCGAGCCCCCCGGCAAGCCAATGTGGGAACAGCCACTTCGAGGAGGCAAGCATGGGATTTGCCACCGACGCGATCCATGTCGGACAAGAGCCGGACCCTGTAACCGGAGCCATCGTCGCGCCGATCTACCAGACGTCGACCTACGTGCAGGAGGCGCTCGGCAGGAACAAGGGTTACGACTACGCGCGCACCTCCCACCCGAATCGGCGCGCTCTCGAGCGCTGCGTCGCCAAACTCGAAGGCGGCCAGTCGGCTTACGTCTTCACGTCCGGCATGGCGGCCATTGACGCGCTGTTCCGGCTCTTGCGTCCCGGCGACCATGCCATCGTTTCGCAAGCGGTCTACGGCGGCGTCTATCGGCTTACCACGCAACTGCTTGTGCAGTACGGATTGGAATTCAGCTTCGTGGATACGTCGAGCGCCGACGGCGTTCGCCAGGCGCTGCGGCCCAACACGAAGATGATCTACGCCGAGACGCCGACGAACCCCACGATGATCATCACAGACATCGCCGAGATGGCCGCAATCGCCAACGAGCACAATCTGACGCTCGCCGTTGACAATACGTTTCTCAGCCCGTACCTGCAGCAACCCATCCGGCTGGGCGCCCACATCGTCGTGCATTCGATGACCAAATATCTGAACGGCCACAGCGATGCCCTGGGCGGCGCCGTCGTCCTGACTCGGCCGGCGGACGCCGAGAAAATCTACTTCCTGCAGCGCTCGACCGGAGCGGGCCTGGCGCCGATGGATTGCTTCCTCGTGTCGCGGGGGATCAAGACGCTCGCCGTGCGCATGGCGCAGCATGACGCCAATGGCATGGCCATTGCCCGCTTCCTCGAAGATCATCCCAAGGTCAAGCGCGTCCTCTATCCCGGCTTGCCGTCGCACGCCCAGTACGAAATCGCGCGTAAGCAGCAGCGCGGCTTCGGGGCCATGATCTCGTTTGATGTCAATACGCTCGAAGCGGCCCGCAGCCTGCTCAACGGCCTGAAGATCTGCTCCCTCGCCGAAAGCCTGGGCGGAGTCGAAACGCTGATCTCACATCCCGCCACCATGACCCACTCATCGATACCTCCCGAGGTGCGCCAGCAGATCGGTATCACCGATGGGCTGGTGCGGCTCTCGGTGGGCATCGAGGATGCCGAGGACCTGATCGCCGATCTCGACGCGGGCCTGGCGCGAATCCAGTGAAGTGCAGCGCCGGCGCTCACGATCGGCGAGGGCGCAACGACGCCTCCAGCCACGCGAGGTAGCGGCGCGATCCGGCAACGACGGGCAGCACGATAAATTCAGGAACTTCGTAGCTGTGCAGCCGTTCGACTTCGGCGCGCAGTTTGGCCAATTGCTTGCCCGAGCTTTTAATCACCAGCAGAAACTCGCGCGCCTGCTCGATCTTCCCTTTCCACCGGTAAACCGAGTGCACGGAAGTCCCCAGAACGTTCACGCAGCCGGCGAGCCTGCAAGAAACCACGCTTCGCGCGATCCGGCTGGCCTCGCGGCGGCTCCCGCAGGTCACCAAGACCACGACGAAACCTCTTGGCGTTCGATTCACCGTCGCTCCGCGCTCCCAGCGCACCCTTTACTCTTTGCCGCAATTCGTTGCCGATGACTGGAGCGGCTCACCGCGCCAAGATACAATACCGGCCCGGCTGAGACCAATGGCGGCTTCTCCCATCAAGTTCGGGACGTCGGGATGGCGCGGCATCATCGCCGACGATTTCACGTTCGCCAACGTCCGCGTCGCGGTGGCGGCGATTGCACAGCACGTGTGCAGCCGGAACGCCAAACCGGCGCTCCTGGTGGCGCACGATACGCGATTTTTCTCCGAGGAATTCGCGCGCACCGCGGCCCTGGTGCTGGCCGAACACGGGGTGCGCGTGCTGCTCTCCGCGGGCGCGACGCCGACGCCCGCCGCTGCCTACGAAATTCGCCGGAGTAAGATCGACGGCGCCATCAATTTTACGGCGAGCCACAACCCGGCCGAATATCACGGATTGAAGTTCTCCGGAGTCGACGGCGGTCCCGCGCTTCCCGAGGTCACTCGCGATATCGAATCGCGCGCCGCGAAGCTGGCTTCCCGCGCCCGGTCGAACGGCACTGCGTTTCCCTCGCCCCATGACTCGCGGGAGTTCGAGCAGATCGACCCCAGGCCGGCGTATCTCCATCGCCTGGGAGAGCTTGTCTGCTTCGACGTGATTCGTGGGACGGATCGGGCCGGGGGGGTTCGCCTCGCCTACGACGCCTTGCACGGGTGCGGCGCCGGCTATTTCGATCGTGCGCTCGCCGAGCACGGCGTCGTCGCGCACACGATCCGCGCCGCGCGCGACGTGCTGTTTGACGGCAGCGGGCCTGACGTCTCGGAGGCGAATCTTGCGCCGCTTGCGAAGGCCATCGCCGAGCAGAAGGCTCAAGTAGGTCTCGCCACCGACGGCGACGCCGATCGGTTCGGCGTCATGGACGATGCCGGCCGGTACGTTTCGCCGAACCATATTTTGGGTCTGCTTTACGATTATCTGCTCGAAACGCGAGGCTGGCAACTGGGAGCGGCGCGCAGCGTGGCGACTTCGCACCTGATCGACGCAGTAGCAAAATTGCGCGGCTTCACCGTCCACGAAACGCCGGTCGGCTTCAAGTACATCGGCCAATTGATCCTGCAGGGCGCCATCGCGCTCGGCGGCGAAGAGAGCGCGGGACTCTCCATTCACGGGCACCTCCCGGAAAAAGACGGCATTCTCGCTTGCCTCCTGGTCGCCGAGATGATGGCCGCGCGGCGCGCATCGCTCGACGAGCAACTCCGCGAACTTTTCCGCCGCGTCGGCCGGGAATACTGGCCGCTGCGCTCGAACCTCCGTCTTCCCGACGAGGTCAAAGCGCGAGCCGTCGAACGGATGGGCGGTGATTTTTCGACGTTCCTCGGGCGGCGCGTCGTCAGCACCAACCGCACCGACGGCCTCCAATTGGCCTTCGACGACGGAGCTTGGATCCTCATGCGTCTCTCGGGCACCGAACCGTTGTTGCGCATCTACACGGAAGCGGCGACGCGCGAGGAGTCCGCACGCCTGGCCGACGGCGCGCGGGAATGGGTTTTCGCGGCAGCGAAAGGAAGCAAGGCATGAGCCGCGTCGCGCAACCCCCTTCGTTCTGGAGCCGCCACGCGCGCAGCATTCTGGGCGTGGCGCTGGCGGCGCTCGCAATCCACGACGTCCTGGGCCCGCACGGTTTCCTGGCCATGCGGCGCACGCAGAAGGAAATGGAACAGCTGCGCGCGGATATCCGGCGACTCAACCAGGAGAACGACGAACTCGGCGGCCAGGTGAAATCCTTGAAGACCGACCCCAAATCCATCGAGCGCATTGCGCGCGAGGAGATGGGGCTGGCCCGGCCCGGCGAAATGATCTTCAAACTGCCTCCCCCGCCGGAAAAATCCGGCGGCGCAACGAACTCGAAGTAGATTGCCCCCTTCTTTTCCCGAACGACCCAGTCACGATTGTGCGCAGTGCCGCGCTTACGCGGCGGCACCAGCGGGACGGCGCCAAAACGCGAGCCCCCGAAGCCCGCGTCCCTTGTTTCGGTTCAAGATCGTCGCCAAGGCGGTCATCGCCACGAAGATGACCAGAAGCCCGACCGTGGCGCGCGCGATGCTTTGCGCTCCTTTCGGAAGAATCGAAAAGCGACCGTAGACAAACTCGATATGCACCCAATAAACCACCAGAGACCGCCGGCCGAGTTCGATGAGCGGGCTGAATCTCCACCGCCCGGCTCCCCAGCGGCACCAGGCATAGCTCAACGGGACGATTCCCATGAGCACTCCGGTGCGTATCAGGAAAAAGTTCGGGCTCGTGTGCCAAAAATCGTATGCCGAGTAGAGCGAGGGCCCGCGCGCGTCCAGCCAGAAGCCGAGGCCAAAGAGCGCAGCGCCGCCCGCGCCAGTTGCAGCCGCTGCGGCGAGCTCGTGGCGGCGCCCCCAGGGCGAACCCAGAAAGGAACCCAGCGCCAGCCCGGCCAGAGCAAACGCCGCCCACGGAAAGACCGGGAAGAGCCAGGACTGCGGTTTGTCGAACGTGTGGACTCCGTTGACGTAGGACTCGACATACCACGGCAGCCAGTGCGGGCGGTGGGTGGTCCACAGCGGCGGCGTGGCTAAGGCGATTGCGGCAGCGGCCAGAGAAGCCGCGAGCATGCTACGCACGCGCAGACGCGAATCGAGCGCGGCGTCCTCTGTGCCTTTCGCCGCGGACGGCCGCGCGCCCTGCGCTGCGAGCCAGGAGACCGCGCCCATCAAGATGATCGAGAGCCCGATGACGTTCAGGACGTCGACGCGGAGCAGGTCGGTCCACGACGCCCCGGGCTGGCCCAACAGAAATTCCTGCACGCGGAACAGCAAACCGAAACCGAAAATCTCCGAGCCGCGCAGGATCGTTGTGCGGGCGATGTGATTCGTAGCTATGCGCTGCCGTCGCATGTGATCCGTGGCCAAGGCCACGCCGACGCCCGCGAGGAAAAGAAAGAGCGGCGCGGGAAGCGTGCCGCCAAGCTGCGACCAGGCGAAAAAACTCGTCTTGCGGGCCGCGCCGCCGAGCCAGGCGTCGTAGCAATGCGTCTGAAACATCACCAGACAAGCCAAACCGCGCATCCAGTCGATGTACGCAACGCGCTGCTTGGTTGGAGCGCTCATGCTCGTGCGCTACACTAACGCGCCATGCCTCGAAATCGCGAAATGCGGCCGCGATGGGCCGTAGGACTCTGGGCCGCGTTGTGCGTGGTGGCGGCATTGTACGGTAACCGGCCGGGACACGGGACGCGAGCTTTCGAGGCGGCGCTCACCGCCTTCGCGATCCTGCTGGCGGGGCAGATATTGCTTGCCGCTCCAGCGATCCGCGAGCGGCTTGTGCGCACGACCGGCCCGCAGGGCGGCGCGCTGGTGGCGTTGTGGCCGCTGGGCGCGTATCTGATCTACGCCTTCGGCAGCGGGAATTTCACCTGGGCGCGCATGGGAATTGCGGCGGCATACGCGCTTGTGCCCGTGGGGATCGCGGCTACGGCCCACGCGACCAAGCCCGGTGCGTGGCAGGACTACGCGGCGATGCTCGCCATCGTGCTGCCATTCGAGTTCGGCTGGCTGCGCGGGCTGTTTTTCCTGCCGGAGCTTCGGCTGGGCTACATCCTGCCCATACTGTTTGCGATGAACGTGGCGCTGGCGACGTTTCTCTTCGTGCGGCGCATGGACGACATCGGCTATTCGATCGGATGGTCCCTGGAGTGGACGGTTGCCGCCGGGCTGTGCTTCGCGGCAATTGCGGCCATCGATATTCCCATTGGAGTCGCCATCCACTTCGTGCGCTTTGATCCCGGCGCGGCTCATTGGCGCACGCTGCCGCGCGACCTGGTGGGTATTTTCGTCTTCACGGCGTGGCCTGAGGAATTTGTATTTCGCGGGCTGCTGCAAAACGCGCTCGGCAAAACCCTGCGCGGCAACAATGCCGGATGGATGGTGGCGTCCGTTGTGTTCGGTCTCTCGCACATCAACCACGGCGTCTTCCCCAATTGGCGCTACGTGCTGCTGGCAACGGTGGCCGGACTGTTCTACGGGCTGGCCTGGCGGCGAACTCGGTCGATCTTCCCCGCGGCGGCGGTGCACACGCTTGTGGATACGGTTTGGCATCAGCTGTTCCAGACGTTGTGAGGCGCTTGGCGCGAAATTTTGAGTTAGCCGAGGGGTACCCCCCACCCCGGTGTTTTTGCCAAGAGTGCGCAAACGCATGAAATTACGGGAGTTGAGATCTTGAAGAGCGCAAAAGAGCGTGCAAGAGTGTGTAAAACGTTGAAAACACAGCGTGGCTATTTCCGGCGAATGCAAAAGAGCGAAGGATTGCCGGCTCAGGTGCCGTCCGCCGGCGGGAGGGTCGTTAAGTGTGCCGATCAAGACCCGCAGGAGCAACAGCTCACGCGGAATGGACAACGGAACTGAGTTCGGAGCAGAGGGTTGTGCGAACACATAATATTTTAGCCGCGGCGGAATGGCGAGGCAAGAACGTTATCGCGCGGCGTTCGAACGGGCTGAGGATAATTGCGGAAAATCGGGCCCCGACATTGCTGAGACGACGAAGACCAGGGCCACCCTGCCAAGGGAATAGCCGTGAGAATAGAAATAAAAGCAATAGATCACTTCCGTTGCATTCATCGCTATGCAGACCACGAGTTTTCTGTGTCGCATGGTCATCAATATTGTCGACGCGGCGGCGCGGCTAACGGACGACGCCGGCTAGGGGGCTGGAGGCGCTGGCGTAGAGCTTCTTGGGGATGCGGCCTGCTAGATAGGCTTCGCGGCCGGCTTCTACGGCGTGGCGCATGGCGGAGGCCATGAGCACGGCGTCCTGGGCCTCGGCGATGGCGGTATTCATGAGGACTCCGTCGGCGCCAAGCTCCATGGCGACGGCCGCGTCGGAGGCCGTGCCCACGCCGGCGTCCACGATCAGCGGGACTTCGGTGATGCGTTCGCGCAGGATGCGCAACGAAGCGTGGTTCTGGATGCCCATGCCGGAGCCGATGGGCGCGCCCAGCGGCATCACGGCCGCTGCGCCGGCGTCCACCAGACGGCGCGCGACGACGAGGTCATCGTTGGTGTAGGGCAAAACCACGAATCCTTCCTTGACGAGCTGCTCGGTAGCCCGCAAAAGCTCGGCGGTATCGGGGAACAGCGTCTGCTGGTCGCCGATCACTTCCAGCTTGACCCAATTCGAAAGGCCCACTTCCCGGCCGAGCCGCGCGGTGCGAACGGCTTCCTCGGCGGTGTAGCAGCCGGCGGTGTTGGGGAGCAAAACGTACTTGTCGCGATCGATGTAATCGAGCATCGATTCCTTCGAGCGGTCGGTGAGGTTGACGCGGCGCACGGCCAGCGTGACGAGTTCGGCGCCGGAAGCTTCGTGGGCGCGCTGCATTTCCGCGAAGCTGCGATATTTGCCGGTGCCGACGATCAGGCGCGAACGGAAGGCGCGTCCAGCGATCACAAGCGAATCATTCATGGGGCATCTTCTCCAGGGCGGTATTGTACTGCGGCAGGCGCGCGGCGGGAAATGATGCCGCGATTGCAATCGGGGGGGCGTCCGGAAGCCGCTCCAGTAGCGAACGTGCGGTCGCGTGATACGTCTGGTTGGGTTTCACGCACTCGGGGTCGTTTACCGAGCAGGGATGGGTGCCACCCTGCAGGGAAAGATGCCGCCCTTCAGTGAAGGGCGGCGCTACAACTGCCAAGACTCTCGTTGTTTAGGTCTCCCTGGACGTCGCGGGTAAAAGCCGCGAGCCGGAGAGATGATTTATGAGAATGCCCTGAAGGCCCATAGTGGCTGAAAAGCACCACTCGCGTTGAAAAGCACCACCGAATCAGTCGTTTGGGAATGGCATCGTCCTTGGCCGCCCCGGCATCTCATTGATAGGAGGTGGTTAAGAGACGCCTCGAATGAAGTCGCTGTTTGGCAGGGCTGTTGCACTTCTCGAAGGCGTAGTTTCAGAAAGGCTTTTGCGATATCGGAAGGGGGCCAAGAAATGCGATACCTAAAAGTTCTCACCGTGCTTGGCATCTGCGGCATCTGCTTGACGATAGCACCTTACGCACACGCGCAAAGATTCGGCGTTAGCGTCGGAGTCGGTCCAGGTTACATCGGTCCCCCTCCTGTGTGCACGTATGGCTATTACGACTACTACCCGTACGAGTGCGCGCCTTACGGCTACTACGGTCCTGAGTGGTTCGACGGCGGCTTCTTCATCGGCGCGGGTCCGTGGTTCCATAGTTTCCGCGGGGGTTTCCGCGGGCGCGGTTTCGACGATCGCGGACGGTTCTTCAACGGACGAGACTCCCGTGGAGGCAATGAATTTCGCGGCCAAGGTAACGTCCGTGGCAACTTCCAGGGCGGAGGCAACGTCCGAGGCGGTAATCAGTTCCGTGGCGGCGGCAGCGTTCAAGGCAACCGCGGCGGCGGCAACGTCCGGAGCGGCGGCGGATTCAGCGGCGGAGGCAGTTTCCGCGGCGGCGGCGGTGGTGGCGGCTCGCGCGGGGGCAGTTCCCGTGGCGGGGGCGGCCATGGCGGCGGACGCAGGTAAGTCTCGACGCTGAGCGATAACTGGAACGGCCGGCAGCACCCGCTGCCGGCCGTTCCGTTTTATGGCGGTCCTTTGCTAGCCGGCAGGACTGGGATCGAGGCCTTCCGGTTCGGGTTCGGGTTCGGGTTCGGCACGGAAGGGCAGCTTGAGTTTGCGGGAGATCTCCGGCCAGAATTCGCGGAGCGTATCGAAACCCATGTCGATCAGAACGTTGTACCCGACCAGTTCGGCGGCCGGAGCGAACCCGCGCCGGTGACCGGGGTGATAGAGATTGCTCAAGGTGACGGCACTCGCCGTCCCGAGCCATTCGGAATAATTGAACATGACATTGCCGCTGTCGTGATGAGCCACCACCGAATGCTCCAGCGCATGGAGGAGCCTGCGACCGCCGCCGCCTTCGATGAGGCGGTAGTAGCGGGGGTCCTCGGAAAATATCGAGGGATAGGCAAAATCCTTGAAGAACTGGAACGAGACCTGATCGGCGAAGTCGGCGCCAAAACGCTTGCCATATCCTGCGGCGCCCTGGCCGAAGGTGGGGTCCTCGTTGCCCGCCTGATCGAGCCCCGCGTTGAAACCGGCATTGAGAAAGGTTACGGGATCGAAGGAATCGCGGGCGAACAGAAAGAATTTGTCCTTGAGGCCCAGCGAGCACAGCAACTCGCCGGGCTTATAGTGCGGCGGGTGCACGGCCTTCCGCTCGAGGTGCTGAGCGAACAATCCGACGGTCTTCTTGAACGGGCCGTCGTAGTCCTGCAGGCTGACGAGCGGCGGGGGCTGCACGCAGGGTATCGCCAGACTCTGCTGCGAAGCTGCCGGCTGGGCGGGCGAGCTCGGAGCCGGCGATTCCTGGGCGCGTGAGCCGCTGGCCCAAGCTAGCAAAGCCAGTAGAGGCATCCCAACCGAGATTCGGAAGCGCGTTTGATTCCTCAAGGACTGTTGGAGCGTACCACTGTTTCGTCGCGCTTCGGTACCACACAGCAGGCTCGGCACCAGAAGCTATTTCCGGTACACTTGGCCGGCCGCGCAGGCGCCGATTTGCGGCATCGGGGGAGACGGAATGTTCGGAAAACTTGTGCGCACGAGCGACGACTACCTGCAGACCATTGTGCGTCTCGTGCTCGGAATTGTATTTTTCGCTCATGGAGCGCAGAAGATGCTGGGCTGGTTCGGCGGCGCAGGATTCAGCGGCACGATGGGCTTCTTCACGCACCAAATGGGAATTCCCGCGCCCTTCGCTTTTCTGGCGATCGCGGCCGAATTTTTCGGGGGTCTGGGCCTGCTGCTTGGACTTTTGGCGCGCGTCGCCGCGTTCGGGATTTTCTGCAACATGCTGGTGGCTGTCTCGATGGTCCACAGGCATATCGGCTTCTTCATGAACTGGACGGGCAGACAGAAGGGCGAAGGGTTTGAATATCACATCCTGGCGATGACGCTGGCGCTGGTCATCATGGTGCGAGGAGCCGGCGCGCTTTCGGTCGATCGGTCGTTAACACACAAGCGGTCGTAAAGAGACCGCGCCCTGACGAGTCCGAGGCGCGAGCGTCAGGGGCGGGCGGGAGAGGCTTCGGCGTAGAGGCCCTCGATGAGATCGGCGTATTGCCCTTCGATGACGCGGCGCTTGAGCTTGAGCGTGTAGGTGAGTTCTCCTCCGTCGTAAGTGAAGTCGCGATCGAGCAGCGCGAAACGCTTGATGGTCTCGTATTGGGCGAGATTCGCGGTGAGGCGCGCGATTTCGCTTTCGATCAGCTCGTGCACCCAAGGATGCGCGATCAGCGCGGCGGACGAAGCGAAGGCGATGCCGGCCTGGCGCGCGCGCGCCTCGATGGCGGCGAGGTTCGGGACGATTAGCGCGGCGACGAAGCGGCGCTTGTCGCCGACGAGCGCGACATTCTGAATGTACGGAGAGGTTTTCAACAGGTTTTCGATCGGCGCGGGCGCGACGATCTTGCCTCCCGCGGTCTTGAGGATCTCCTTTTTCCGATCGGTGATGACCAGGTAGCCGTCCTTGTCCAGATGGCCGACGTCGCCCGTGGCCAACCAGCCGTCGGGCGAGATGGCGGCGCGAGTTTCCTCGGGCTTTTTGTAATAGCCCATCATCACGCAGGGCCCGCGCACGAGGATTTCGCCGTCATCGGCGATGCGCACTTCGACGTCGCGCAGCGGATGGCCGACGGTGCCGATGTGGTTAGGCACGACGATGTTGTTGCTGACTACAGGCGAGGTTTCGGTCAGGCCGTAACCCTGCGAGATGGTCAGGCCGACGGTGGTGAAGAATTCGGCAAGCTCGGTGGCGAGGGGCGCGCCGCCGGAGATGAACAGGCGCAGGCGGCCGCCGACTCCGGCGCGAAATTTCTTGTAGACGAGCCGATCGGCGATCGCCCATTGCAGTCTCACGCCCAGCGACACGGGCCGGGCATAGGCGCGCCAGGGAATGGCCCGGCGCGAGGTGCGCACCGCCCAATCGAACAAAACGCGGCGCAGGCCCGCGGCCTGCGCGCCGCGCTCCATCACCGTGGCGTACAGCTTTTCGAAAAAGCGGGGCACGGCGGCGACGAACGTCGGACGCACTTCCACCAGCGCGCGCGCAACGTCGTCCGGACGGACCACATAAGCCAGCGGAATGCCGCGAAACAGATAACCGTAGTCGGTCAGGCGTTCGTAAACGTGCGCGAGCGGCAGGAAAGACAAGGCCACATCTTCCGACCCGTACGGCAAATTTTCGAAGGAGGCCAGCTCGTTCGAAACGAAATTGGCGTGCGAGAGCATGACGCCCTTGGGCTCGCCGGTGGTGCCGGAAGTGTAGATGATCGAGGCAAGCTGGGCGGAGCGCAGCTTGGGAACACGCTGGCGATAGGCCGCGATCTCCGCGTCGCCGGCGGCGGCGATGAGGTCTTCGTAGCGCACCGTGTCATCCAAGGCGATGCTTGCAGCTTCAGCCAGGCTCGTGTGGCCATCCGCGGCGATGACGCATTCGACGCCCGCCAGGCCGGCGCGAATGGACAGCAGGCGCGCCGTCTGCTCTTCCCCGGCGACGAACACAACTTTCGCGCCGGAATGATGGATGATGTACGCGATGCGCTCGGGCGACTCACGGAAATAAATCGGCACGACCACGGCGCCAAGGCCGCTGACGGCGAAATCGGCCACGTGCCATTCGGGGCAGTTCGGCGCGAAGATCGCAACCCGGTCGCCCTCAAGAACGCCGCGCTCGGCGAGGGCCTTCGCCAGACCAGCGATGCGGCGCAGCAGCTCGCGAGTCGGGATGTCCTTCCACTCCCCGCCGACCTTGTGAATCTGCGCGCGCGGACCGGCGGAGCGGTCCACCGCGTCGAGCAGCCGCTCGGGAAGTGTGGGATATTCCATCGATGCCGGAACCGAACTTTACAGCAGCGCAGGGCTCGAGGCAATGGAGCTACCAGCGCCCAAGATGCCGATCGGCCAGCGGCTAGGTTAAGATGACCGGCGAGGGCCCACAACCGTGACAAAACTTGGCGCTCAGGGCGCGGCCGCCTACCAGCCGGTGCAAGCGCCGCGAGGCAGCGAGCGTTCCTGCAAAGGTTGGCAGCAAGAAGCCGCCATGCGCATGCTGATGAACAGCCTCGATCCGGACGTGGCCGAGCGGCCCGAGGAGCTCATCGTTTGCGGCGGCAGGGGAAAGGCCGCGCGCGACTGGGAGTGTTTCCGGGCGACGATC